>Ga0136617_10006504_pt1 | contig 10430 bp, 14 predicted proteins | sample AntDrymUQ3222106_2_FD_129672 | JGI IMG/M metagenome (GOLD analysis project Ga0136617, IMG submission 129672) | Polar desert sand microbial communities from Dry Valleys, Antarctica - metaG UQ322 (21.06) | ecosystem: Environmental > Terrestrial > Soil > Desert | place: Antarctica: Dry Valley...
CGTGGCCGCCGAGCGCGGGATTGTTCCCGAGCGCGTCGTCTAAGACGCGACTAGGAGCAGAACTCCGCCAAGCGCACCTGTGGCGCCTGGCGCCGAAGCGCCAACGGTTACATAACGACCATTTTCGAGCGTAGGACGATGGCCGTGGACACGCCGACGCCCGGCCACGTGCGTCGCGATGCTCCATTGGCGTGCCCCACGACGCCACAGCACCGCGACGTCGTACTCGGCCATGGCGTCGTCCGCGGTGACGAGCGGAACTCCGAGATCTCGTGCCTGGGCCACCAGGAGCCGGTCGAAGGGATCGCGGTGGTGGAACGGCAGGTCGCGGACCGCCCACACCTGCGGGCGCGTGATGGAGACCTGGTGGAAGCCGAGCTCGTCGACGATCCGCGGCAGGTCGTCGGGAGTGCGAAGCATGCCGGTCGAGCGCTTGACCGCGATCTCCCACAGGCAGATGTCGATCGGGCCTGACCACGCAGGCATCATCGCATCAAAATTTGTGATGCTACGATGCACAATGTGCGAACGACGGTGACCCTCGATCCCGACACGCGCCTGCTTGTGGAACGCGCGATGCGCCAGCGCGGCCTCTCGTTCAAGGACGCGGTCAACCACGCCATCCGCGCCGGCCTTGCAGTCCGCCCCTCGGGACCGCCGTCGTACACGACGCCGCGCGCGCTCGGCCCGGCGCGAGTGGACCTCACGAACGCCCTGGGCCTCGCGGCGCAGCTCGAGGACGAGGCGCTCGTGCGCCGTCTCGTCGAGGGTCGCTGACCGCGTGGTCGTCGTCGACGCCAACGTCCTGCTCTATGCCGTCGACAGCGCCGCCGCTCACCATGAGCGCGCACGCGCCTGGCTGGACTCCTCGCTCGCCGGTGCAGAGGCTGTCGGGCTCGCGTGGGCGGCGCTGCTCGCGTTCATCCGCATCTCCACGAACCCGTCGATCCTGCCGACGCCGATGACCGTCGACGACGCGGTCACGCAGGTCGAGACCTGGCTTGGCGCACCGGCCGCCGCGGTCGCGCAGCCGACCGCCCGACACGCGGCGGTGATCAAGGCGCTCCTGCGCGAAGCGGGCACCGCGGGCAACCTCACCACTGACGCCCACCTCGCGGCGCTCGCCATCGAGCACGGTGCAGAGGTCGTCTCCTATGACCGCGACTTCGCGCGCTTCCCCGGGGTCCGTCACCGACTCCCGAGCTGACGTTGGCACGCATGCGTCAGCAGCGCGCCGTCAGCCCGTCGCGTCGTGCGTCCGAGGAGGATCTTCGCCATCTGGGCGGTTCGCCGCCTCCCGTGGCTAGTAGCGCACGCGGAAGCTGCCGATCAGCGTTACGACGTTCCCGTCGGGGTCGCTCAGCGAGGACAGCTCCACGCCCTTGCTGACGGGTTGCGTGTCGCCGGAAGAGAGCCCGCGGCCCGAGATCTCTCCTTTGGTTGCGGTCAGGTCGTCGACTGCCAGGTTCAGCTGAGCGGATCCTGCGCGGCCCGCATCGACCGTGACCTGTACCCAGCCCGTATCGGTCACCTGCCACTCGACCAGCGTCGACATGGGCCGGTTGTCCGCGGGGCGCCCGAAGAGCGCCTCGTACCACGCGTCCGCCCGGTCGAGGTCGGCGACGGGCACCACTGCGAGGACGTGTTCGATGGACATGGTTCTCACCTTCCGTAGTCGCTGTCGTTGTCGTTGTCGCGACGCGGAGGCGACGGTCTGCCGACCTCTGCCGCGTACTAGAGCACAGACCTCGCGCGAGCCGAGAACTCATCGGCCAACGAGGCGTATCGGACTGTCCGCGGCACGCCGTCCTAGGCCACCGACCGGGCGTCGTACCGGGCGAGCACGAGCTCTGAGCCGTCCAGCGTTCGGGAGTCGAGAAGCCGGAGTGCCACCGGCGACCGGCCCTTCAACGCGGGTGTGCCAGCGCCGAGGAAGGCCGGGCCGATCATGAGGTGCAGCTCATCGACCAGGCCGGTCGCATGCTCACCCGTTCGGCTCCTTGGGTTTGTGATGGTCGACGGATAAGACCGACGCGGTCAGCTCAACTCATCGCCCGGTCTCGAATCGGCTCCGGGTCGCCGCACGAGCGTGCAGCAGCGGTCGTCCAAGGGTTCGCGGCAGACACCGCAGCGACGCGCTCTCGGCTAGACGGCCGACCCGCGGCTAGACGCTGTCCTGCAGGTACTTCTCCTCCACCCCCGTGAGCGCGGCAAGAGTGTCCAGGCCGATCTGGCGTCCGGTGAGGATCAGCGCAGTGGGGCCGCGGAGCTCGACCTGACCGGCGATGACGGCGCCCAGCCCAATGGCCGCGGCGCCCTCGAGGATGTAGCGCTCCCACTTGAGCGCGGCGAGCAGCCCGCGCGCGATGTCAGCCTCCTCGACGAGCACGAGCTCGTCGACCTGGTCGCGGACGAGCCCGAACGTGTAAGCGTTGTCGAGCCCGATCCCGCCGCCGAGGCTGTCGGCCAGCGTGTCGGCCTCCCCCACCTCGACCGGCCGGCCCGCCCGGATGCTCTGGACCATCGCGGCCCCCTCGACGGTGCTCAGCCCGATGACGCGAACCGTCGGGCGGCGGGCCTTGACCGCCGCGGCGATCCCCGCGACGAGCCCTCCTCCGCTCAGCGGCACGAGGACGGCGTCGAGTTCGGCGGAGTCCTCCAGCAGCTCGGCGCCGATGGTTCCCTGACCGGCGATCACGGCCGCATCGTCGAACGGATGGACCATCGCGAGGCCGTGCTCGTGCTCGAGCCGGCGCGCGAGCGCGCCGGCCTCGTCCTGGCTGGCGCCCTCGACGATCACGGTGGCGCCGAGGCGTCGAAGCGCGGCCAGCTTGTCGGGCGGTACGCGACGGGATACGCAGACCGTGGCGGGGACCCCGAGCCGTACGGCCGCCCAGGCGACCGCCCGGGCATGGTTGCCCGTCGAGAAGGTCACGAACCCGGGCACGGGCCCATCGGCCAGCGTCTTGGTCATCCGGTTGGCGGCGCCGCGCAGCTTGAAGCTGCCGCTCGGCTGGATGAACTCGGGCTTGAGCAGGACGGGCACCCCGGCACGCCGGGAGAGCTCCGGCGACTGCGCCAGGGGCGTGCGCACCGCGATTCCGGCGATCCGCTTTCGGGCCGCCTCGATCTCGGCGGCCCATTCGATCGGATGGTTGCGCTGTTCCGGTGCGGACATGGCTCGAGTGCGCCGTCACGCCTTGACGACCAGCTCGCGCTCGAACGGAGCGAGCGCCTCGAATCCGCCCTCGGTCACCGCCACCGTCTCGCTGAACATGAAGCCGCTCTCCGCGGCCCACATCCCGAGGACCAGATGGAGCGTCATGTTGGGCTCGAGCACGGTCCGATCGCCCTCCATGAGGCTGGCGGTGCGCTCGACCCAGGCTCCGGTCGGGAATCCGAGCCCGATGCTGTAGCCGCACCGCGAGGTCTTCTCGTACCCGTGTCGGGCGACTTCGGCCCGGAACGCCCCCTGCACCTCGTCGCACGTGGCGCCCGGCTCGACGCGCTCCAGCATGGCGTGGAAGCCCGCGACGGTGGCGCCGGCGAGCCGGCGGAGCGGCTCAGGCGCCGGACCGAGATGCACGGTGCGCGACAGTCCGACGTGATACTGGTGGCGGCAACCGCCCAACTCGATGTTGACCGCCGTTTCGGATGGATACGGCGCGTCGGTCCAACTGAGATGCGGAGTGACCGTCTTGGCGCCGCTCGGCATCGTCGGCCGCCAGGGCGCGTCGCCTCCGATGTCGCCGGTGCCCGCGATGAGCGCCCGATAGATCTCCGCCGCCGCGTCGCACTCCCTCACGCCGGGCGCGATGACCTCGACGGCGGTGCGCATGCCCGTCAGGGCGAGTCGGCCGGCGTCGCGCATCACGTCGATCTCGGCTGGCGACTTGACCGTCCGCACCCAGTTGACCAGCAGGTCCGCGTCGACGAAGCTGGCGCCCGGGACCCCGGCGCGCAGGTGACGCGCTCCGCGCGGGGTGAGGCAGATGCCGTCGTCCTCCGTCCCGATCCGCGCGGCGCCGAGGCCACGGGCGACGAGCTGCCCGGCCACGCAGTCCATCCCGTGCCGGTCCACGTCGGTGATGTGATCGTCGGAGTAGCCGAGGATGCTGCGCTCGTCGAGATGGGTGGCCCAGAGCGCGCACGCCATGTCCTGCTCGCGGCCGATCCACAGCGGCTCGTCGAGGTCGAGGGCGACGACCACCGCCTGCGGCGTGTACCAGGACCAGGCGTCGTAACCGGTCAGGTAGGCGATGTTCGCCGGCTCGGTCGATACCAGGACGTCGATGCCGCGCGCCTCCATCCGCCCCTTGACCCGATCGACGCGGCTCTCGTACTCGGCCTTCGGGAACGGGGCTTGGATGGTGCGGTCGGGCAGGCTCATGGTGGCTCAGGCCGCGCGCTCGGCCCACACGCCGGCGAGCCGGACGGCGACCGCCGCGGCCGATGCCATGTCGTGCACGGACGCCCACTCGCGCACGGAGTGATACTCGTGCCCGCCGGTGAACAGGTTCGGCGTCGGCAGGCCGCGGGCGCTGAGGATGGAGCCGTCGGTCCCGCCGCGGACGGGCACCCGGCGCGGCTCGAAGCCCTCGCGGCGCAGCGCCTCCTCGGCCGCCTCAGAGACGCCGGGATGCTCGTCGAGGAAGCTGCGCATGTTCGGGTACTGCGCCTTGACGTCGACCTCGAGCCGTGCGCGCGGCTCGGTCGCGACAATCTCCTCGGCGGTGCGTCGCAGCAGCGCGACGTGCTCCGCGAGCCGGTCGTCTTCGAAGTCGCGCACGATCGTGGAGATCGTCGCCCGGCCCGCCGTGGCCTCGACGCGGTGCACGTGGATGAAGCCGTCGCGACCGGCGGTGGTCTCGGGCGTCAGCCGGTCCTGCGGCAGCGCGGCGAGCACGCGCCCGGCCAGGCGCGCCGCGTTGACGAGCTTGCCGGTCGCGAAGCCCGGGTGCACGTCGACGCCGTGGATCGTCAGCTCGGCCGCCGCCGCGGTGAACGTCTCGTCGGTGAGCTCCCCCGCCTCCGAGCCGTCCAGCGTGTACGCGCATGCCGCGCCGAAGCCCTCGATGTCGAACACCTTGGCCCCCTCGCCGATCTCCTCGTCGGGCGTGAAGCCGACGCGCACGGTCGCGCGCGGAAGCTCCGGATTGGCGGCCAGGTGCGCGACGGCGGCCATGATCTCGGCCATGCCGGCCTTGTCGTCGGCGCCGAGCAGCGTGTCGCCGCTGGCGCTGACGAGGTCGTGGCCGAGCTTGGCGGACAACTCGGGCATCCGCGTCGGATCGAGCACTGTGCCGCGACGCGGCAGCGCGATGGTCTCACCGTCGTAGGCGTGGTGCACGAGCGGCTCGACGCCGGTGCCGGACGCGTCGGGGCTGGTGTCGAGGTGCGCCAGCAGCCCGATGACCGGCGCGCCGGCGGCATTGCCCGCCAGCGTGGCGGTGACGAACCCGTTCGCGTCCTGCGCGGCGTCGGCGAGCCCGAGCCCGCGCAGCTCCTCGACCAGCAGCCGCCCGAGCTCGAGCTGGCCCGGGGTGCTGGGGGACTGCGCGTGCGCCCGGTCGGACTGGGTGTCGATCCGGACGTAGCGCAGCAGCCGGTCGAGCACGTCGGGAGCGAGCGCCTCGGCGAGGTCGGAGGAGTACGGCGCGGAGGTCATGGCGACGGATCCTAGGCGCGTCCGCCACCATGGGTCGCGTGGCCACGATCTGGACCATCGGCTACGAGCGGCTGCTCCCGCCCGAGCTGGTCGCCGAGCTCGAGGCCGCCGGCGTCGAGCGCGTGATCGACGTGCGCGACCGCCCCCAGTCGCGCCGCCCGGGCATGTCGAAGACGCGGCTCGGCGACCTGCTGGGAGCGCACGGGATCGCCTACGAGCATCGCAAGGCGCTCGGGACGCCGCCCGACCTGCGCCACGACTTCCACGCCGGGCGCCTCGCCCAGGCCAGGGCCGGATACCGCGCGCACGTCGAGGCGACGGCCCCGGACGAGCTGCAGACGCTCGCCGCCGAGCTGGAGGCTGGCCCCCGCACCGCGCTGCTGTGCCTGGAGGCCGACCCGGCGGGCTGCCACCGGCGCGTGGTATGCGAGGCGCTCGCGCAGCGCCTCGCCGGCCTGCGCGTCGTCGACCTCTAGTCGTGCAGGAGGAAGCCCGCGGCGTCGAGCACCCGGCGGTCGCGCAGGCGGTCCAGGCGCGCCGCGGCGTCGCCGTCGGTCTCCCACGCGGCCACCGCGGCCGTCTCGCCGAGGCCGCGCAGGCCGTTGTTCTCCGGCTCGTCCATCGCCTGGCGCAGCCACGCGAGGTCGTCGGAGATCCGCCGCGGGCGCTCCGCGCCGTCGCCGTGCCACGGGTCCTCCCCCGCGCGCCGCTCGGGGACGCCGGGCGGCCGCGACAGGGCGACGCCGAGCGCGCCCATCCAGTCGGGCCGTTCGTGGACCAGCTCGAGTAGGGGCATGCGGCCACGTATACCCGCCTGGCAGCGATCCGGCGCCGCTTCTCGCGAGAGCGACGCGCCGCTCCAGCGCGCGCAGCGTCAGCTAGGCTGTGAGGACCGGCGGATCGCCCACTTGGCCACGGGAGCCTTCGTGCCCCCAGCCGTGGCAACGCGCCGGCCCTCGGGCCGGCGGCCTGTCCAGGCGGCCAGGAGTGTCATGCCGCCCAGGCAAAGACACGTCGTCCTGGGATGTAGTAGTTCAACGGCGATCCATGACCGGGCACCGGAGGTCCCGCGAGAGCGGGGCCTCCGTGCGCTTCAGAGCTCGACGTCGAGCGTCTCGAACACGTCGGCGAACCCGAGCGCGGCGTAGAGCCCGAGTGCTGGTTGCCGTGCGTGACCGCGAGGCCCAGCGCGGGCAGGCCGTCGCGCGTGGCGATCGCCAGGGCGCGGCGCAGCAGCGCGCCGCCGACGCCGCGGGCGCCTGGCTCACGGAACACCTGCGCGATCCACGGGCCGCCGTAGGGAGGCTCACCGTCGGTTCGGTTCACGAGCGCCGCGCCGACGACCGCGCCGCCCTCGGCCATCGCGAGCCCGCTGCACCGCCGTACGTCGGCGAGCTCGAAGACGTCGGCGAGCCGGCGGCCGTCGCGCTCCCCCGCCGATGAAGCGTCCGATCGCGGTGCCGGAGGCGTCGAGCAGCAGGCGCCCGCCGCGGCGCTCGGGATCCTCGGCAACGGGCATCGCCGCGGAGCGTAGCCGCGTGGGCGGGCGCTCAGGACTGACGACGGCGGCTGCCAGCACGGCGGAGCGTGGCCGCGCGGGTGGCGCTCAGGCAGTGACGGCGGCGGCTACCAGCGCGGCGCGGCCGGCGTTGGTGGCCTCGACCTCCAGCCGGCGGCGGATCGCACGGTGCCCGCGCTCGAACACGATGTCGTCGTCGTGCAGCTGCCAGCCGGCGTTGACCGCGGTGCCGAGCGCGTCGAGCTCGAACGCGAGCTGCTCGGGGTCGGTGTCCGCGTGCAGCTCCCCGCGGCGCACGGCCTCGCGAGCGTAGTCCGAGAGCAGTCCGACCCAGCTCGTCATCTGGTCGGCGACGGCGTCGCGCACCGGCCCGGGACGGCCGTCCATCTCGCTCGTCGCGGCGGCGAAGAAGCAGCCGCCGGCGAAGATGCCGCGCTCCATGTAGTCCAGCCAGGCCTCGAGCACCGTGAACAGGCGGGCGATGCCGGGCTCGAAGCGCTCCTCGGCCCCGCGGATGACCCGGTGGACGAAGATTCCCGCGGCCGCGCGCACGGTGGCGATCTGCAGCTCCTCCTTGGAGCCGAAGTGCGCGAACAATCCGCTCTTGCTCATCTCGAGCTCGGTGGCGAGGCGGCCGATCGAGAGGCCCTCGAGCCCTTCGACCGACGCGACGTCGACCGCCGTGGTGAGGATCGCGCGGCGCGTCCGGTCGCCGCGCACCTTGCGGCCGTCGGGCGTGGCGAGGTCGTCGGTCGGCACGCTCATCCTGGGGGAAAAGATAGCACGATCGTTCGTGTTGTGGTACAAGCTAAAAGCACGACCGTTCGTCTTATCTCCTCGAAAGGCCCCCATGTCACCCGCCGACATCGCCGCCGCCGAACTGCGCGCCGCCCTCTCCCGCCGCCTCGCCGAGCTCGGGCTCGTCCCGCCCGACCCGGCGATCCACCGCGTCTCGGCGCTTCCCGTTCCGCCGTCGCCGGCGGACGAGGCGCGGAAGGCGGCATGAGCACGGTCGCCGAGCCGCGGGCCGGGGCGCTCGCGCGTCCCGCCCTGCGGCCGGCCGCCGTGCTCGCCATCGGCTCGGCGTCCTCGTTCCTGGTCTACCTCGACGCGACGATCGTCAACGTCGCGTTCCCCGACGTGCGCGCGTCATTCGACGGCGCGACGCTCGCCGGGCTCTCGTGGATCCTCAGCGCATACGGGATCGCGTTCGCCGCGTTGCTGGTCCCGGGCGGCCGGTTCGCCGATGTCGTGGGCGGCCGGCGGCTGTTCCTCGCCGGCCTGACCGGCTTCACCATCGGCTCCGTGCTGTGCGCCCTGGCGCCCTCCGTGCCGCTGCTGGTGGCGGCGCGCGTGCTGCAGGCGGCGGGCGGAGCGATGCTCGTGCCCGCCTCCCAGCTGCTGGTCATGGCCGCGCACCCGCCGGACCAGCGCATGAAGGTGATCGCGGTGATGTCCGGGGTGGCGGCGCTCGCGGCGGCGCTCGGGCCCGTGCTCGGCGGGCTGATGGTCGACCTCGGCGGCTGGCGCCTGGTCTTCATCGTGAACCTGCCGATCGGGCTGCTGGCGCTTGCGCTCGGCCGGCGCATGCCGTCGCCGCCGGTGCGCGACCTGATCGGCCGGCCCGACCTCGTCGGCTCGGCGCTGGCCGTCGCGGCGGTCGGGACGCTGGCGCTCGGCGCCGTGCAGGGACCGGTGTGGGGCTGGGGCGATCCGCGCACGGTCGCGACGTTCGCCGGGTCGGCGTTGCTGATCCCGCTGCTGCTGTGGCGCTGCGCCCGCCATCCCGCCCCCGTGCTGGAGCTGGCGCTCTTCCGGTCGCGCTCGTTCAGCACGGGCAACCTCGGCGCGCTGCTGCTGGGCACGAGCTTCTTCGGCCTCGTCCTCGCGAACTCGCTGTTCCTGACCCAGGTGTGGGACTACTCCGTGCTGCGCGCCGGCCTGGCGATCGCGCCCGGACCGCTCGCGAGCGCCGTTGCGGCGATCGTCGCCGGCCGCTTCACCGATCGCATCGACCCGCGGCGGTTCATCGCGCCCGGTGCGGCGATCAGCGCGGTCTCGGGTGTGTGGCTTGCGACGCAGGTCGGCCCCGATCCCGCGTTCCTCGCGGAATGGCTGCCGGGGACGGTGCTGATGGGCGTCGGCGTCGGCCTGGGCTTCGCGACGATCGTGGCGGTGTGCGTGCGCGACCTCGGGCCGGGCCAGCTCGGCATCGGCAGCGGGATGAGCGCCACGACGCGCCAGCTCGGGGCCGTCCTCGGCGTGGCGATCCTGATTGCCATCCTCGGGCCGGCGCCCGGTCCCGACGCCTACGAAGCCGGCTGGTGGGCGATGGCGGGCGTCGCGCTCGCCGCGGTGGTGCCGGTGGCGCTGATCGGGAGGAGGGCCGTCAGCGCGGCGTGAGGACGATCCGTTGCGACTTGATCTCGCTCGCCGAGGTCAAGTCGCAACAGACCGCTGCGGACCCTCGCGGATCCGGGCGACGAGCGTGGCGGCGGTCGCCGGGCGCAGCTCGCCGAACGTGAAGCGGCGGCCGTTGCCCGCCCGCACGCGCAGCGTTGCGACGCGGCGGCGCGGGCGGCGCAGGGAGTGCTCGACCGCCTCGATCGCCCCGAACCGGAGCGTGTGGACGCGGCCGTTCACGACGTCGTCGAGCAGCCACAGCAGCCGGCGGTCGCTGGCGGCGAGCAGCGCCTGCGGGCTCGCCCACGTGGTGGCCGGGGTGACGAGCCACACGGGCTCCGCCGGCTCGAGCACCGAGAGCAGCTCCTGGCCGAGCGCGCGGCGGATCGCGTGCGGGAGCCAGGCGCCGCGCCCGCTCGCCCGCGCCGGCGGCGCGGGGCGCGGCTCGTGGCGCCGGGTCCACGCGGTCGCGCGCAGGAGGTCGTAGGCGGCGTTGATCTCCGCCATCCGGTTTTCGGCGGCGCGCCCGCCGCCACGGTCCGGATGCCACTGCTTCGCGAGCCGCCGGTAGGTTGCGGAGATGTCCTCCGGCGTCGCGCCGGGGCGCAGGCCGAGCACGCCGTGCGGGTCCATCCCGCGTATTGTGGCGGGAAGAGGTCGGCGTCCGGCGGTGGGGTGGCGCGGCGTGGGTGTCATCATCGGGGGCGCACAGCGTCTGCCGCGCCTCGGTCGATGTGAACCGGTGGCCGACCGCACGACGCCGAGGGGCCGTGTTCCCCTAGCCTCCACCTGGCGGGCATGGTCCCGTGAACCCATGAGCGAGCATTCCGAGCATCCCAC
>Ga0136617_10006505_pt1 | contig 10429 bp, 14 predicted proteins | sample AntDrymUQ3222106_2_FD_129672 | JGI IMG/M metagenome (GOLD analysis project Ga0136617, IMG submission 129672) | Polar desert sand microbial communities from Dry Valleys, Antarctica - metaG UQ322 (21.06) | ecosystem: Environmental > Terrestrial > Soil > Desert | place: Antarctica: Dry Valley...
CCTTTTTGACCTTCGAGTTTAGAGGCGGCGGCAAGCGCCGGCGTCAGTTCGACTAACGTCAAACCAAATGGTTTTAACTCTTCCTTTGCGCCGCCGAGCGGCAATTTACGGCGCGTGTCGTCCGAATTTGCCGTTTGATTATTTGAAGGTCGTTCACCGAGTTTGATAATCGTCGTTTTGCGCTCCATACTTGCACCTGCTTCGCGCATAAACACGAGATTGACCGATTCTTCCGGTTTCGTCGAAGCAACTTTGGCAATCAAATCCTGCGCGTTTTGCACTTTCTGCCCGTTAAACTCCGTAATCACATCGCCGACCTTCAAACCGGCTTTCGCGGCGGCGCTCTGCGGCTCACTCACATTCATCACGATTGCGCCGTTCGGATTTGTCAAGCCATAAACCTTCGCGTATTCCGCTTTGACCGAATCCAGACTCACGCCCATAAAGCCGCGCCGAACTTTGCCGTTTTGCAGAATTTCCCGGTAAACATACGCCGCTTCGTTCGCCGGCAGAGCAAATCCGATGCCGTTGTAATCGCCGGTCGAAGTGGCAATCTGCGAATTAATGCCGATGACTTCGCCATCCATATTGACGAGCGGACCACCGGAATTTCCGCGATTGATTGCCGCGTCAGTTTGAATAAATTTCTGAAATGCCGAAGCATATGGCGTTTCGCGCTTTGTTTGCGAAACTATCCCTGCTGTTACGGTTCGCGCCAGACCAAACGGCGAGCCGATTGCCAGAACCCAATCGCCGACCCGTGCTTTTTCGGAATCGCCGAGTTTAACAAACGGCAAATCTCTGCCCGCTTCAATTTTCAAAACTGCGACATCGGTTTCCACATCCGTGCCGATGATTTTTGCCGCATATTCTTCGCCCGAATCGAGCCGGACGGTAATACGCGAAGCGTCTTCAACGACGTGAGCGTTTGTCAGAATATAACCGGATTTATTAACGATAAATCCGCTTCCGACAGCCGAACTCGGACGGCGCGGCATCTGACGGAGAAAATCTAAAATATCGTCGGAATCCGGCGACGGTATTTCGCCCTTTGCCGTTACTTCCGGCACTTTACCTTTCGTGTCAATGTTGACGACCGCCGGTTCGACGATTTTGGCAACTTCGGCAAACGAAGCCGAAAGCCTTTCGGGTGAAGTAGTCAAATTTTTCAGCGTTTCGGTCGTCGGCGCGGTTTGAGCGAACGACTGCGCCACGAACATCAGACAAGTGAAAAACAAAGCCGCAGAATAAGAATTTACTTTTTTCAAAACAGATTTTTTTTGTTGTTTGAACATAATTGCTTCTCCCTAAAACAAGATTTCGGCAAATAAATTTTATATACAAGAGTATAACAAAAGACATTTGCGAATGACGAATTTTATCCGCGAAGAAGAATTAAGAAGACGCGGAGAAAACAGAAAAACTTTGTGCTTTCTTCGTGTAACTTCATGGATAATTCATCTTCTCATTAATAACACCACTTTCATTACGGATTTTTCGCTTGCTTTTTGCATTGCTTCAACGCCTTTTTCAAGCAAAAATTCCTCTGAAATCAAACTTTCGACATCAATTACGCCATCTTTTAATAATTTCAGAGCCGGTGCGAAACGTCCGCAGCGCGAGCCGACGATTGTTATCTCATCAACCACGACGCGCCACATTTCAAGATTAGTTACGCCCTGAAAAGTTGATTTCAAAATTAGCTTTCCGCGCGGTTTGAGCAAATCCAAAGCCGTCGCAAAACCGGATTCGCTTCCGCTTGCCTCAACCACGACATCAAAACGCCGGTTCAGCTTCGGCACGGCATCCGGCAGCAAAACGCCTTCAATATTACGCTTTTTCGCAACGGAAAGTTTCTCGATGTGCTTGCCGATTAAAACGATGTTCGCGCTTTTCAAAGCGAGGCTCATTGCGCACAGCAAACCCAATTTGCCGTCGCCGATGACCGCTATTTTAGTTTCAGGCGTAATCTCGACCTGCTCCGTGATGCCGTAAGCCGCCGCTAACGGCTCGGTAAAAATTGCCTGTTCGTCTGACACATTCGCGGGAACTTCCAAAAGATTCACGCCCGGCAAAGTCAAAAATTCGGCGTGTGCGCCGTCGCGCCCGTGAATTCCGAGAACGGTTCGCGCCGGGCAATGCCGCGCGTCGCCGCCGACGCAAAGTTCGCACGCGCCGCAGCCCGCGTTTATCTCGCCGACGACGCGCTTTCCAATTAATTCCGGTTTATCACAGGCGCACTCGACCACGCCGACAAATTCGTGTCCGATTGTTCCCGAAAATCCGGCGTAACCGCGCGTAATCTCCAAATCGGTATTGCAAATTCCCGACTTTAACACGCGAATCAACGCCTCGCCTTCAGTTTCCGGCACGGCAATTTCCGCGACTTTTAATTGATTATCTGTAAATCTGAGCGCTTTCATATTATCATTTAACATTTATCAAAACGACGCAGCATTTGATAAATGATAAATGTTAAATGTTAAATGAATTTTCATTCGGTATAATAAACCTTTAAATCGCGTTCGCCGGTAATCAGCCATTGACCGTTGATTTTTCTGAGTTGAAGCTGAGTTTGGACTTTGCCCGCCGAATATTTTTCCTCGCCCTCGAAAACCCATTCCTTGTCAAAAACGGCGGTGGCGCGTTCGCCGCTCGCGTCGGGCGTGACGCTCAAGTTGCTAATGTCCATATCAATGGAATCGAAATCGCTGAAAGCACGTTGTTTATCGCCGCGGACATAAGCCGCGCTTACGTCTCTTTTGTTGTAATAATCAACCGTTGTGGCGTAATGATTCATATAGTCATTGATGTTGCGCGATTCGGTTAAATCAATCCACGAATCAATGCGGCTGGAAATTTCTTTTTTCACTTGCCCGGTATCAATCGCGGGAAACGGCGTTGAATTTGCGTTGGCATTTACGGCGTTTGCATCAAGCTGGTTTTTCGGCGTGGCAGTCAGCGAAGGCGAATTTTTGGCGTTTGACTTCGTATTGGAGTTCGAATTGACAACTTGATTATTTGAAACTGTATTTCCGGCAACCTCGTTTCGGTTATTTCTCAGATAAAGCCACGCCGCGATGCCGGCTGCGCCAAGCAGAAGCGTCGCCAAAGCCGTCAGCAGCACGACGGGCAAAGTTCCGGATTTTCTCGGCGGCGCGGTTTGAACCGGCGAAACGCGCGTTTCCCGGCTTTGCTCCAAATTTTGAGCGTATGCTTCCGGCGTGTCAACTGGCAGCCGCTCGACTTGTTTCGGCGTAACCACTGTTTCGGCTTCGTCGAACGCGACTGTCGGAAGCGAATCTTCGGAATCGGCGGCGAGCGGCGTTCCGTCCTGCAAACAAAATTTCAGCGTGTCGTCGGTATAGCGTGTCTGGCAGTTCGGACAATATTTCATAAACTCAAAATTTGACAACAAGTTTTGATAAGATAATAAACCCAAAGCGGCTCAATAGTAAACAATAAGTGAGAACTGAAAGTTGATAGCTAGAAAACTAAGAAGCTGTCGAAAACTCAGAAAGCAGCTCCGTAGGAGCGTAATGTTTATAGAAAATGCGAGAAAGAGATTTTGGAGTTCCGTAGAAAGATATATTTTTATATCGTTCCTACGGAACTCCGCCTATATTTGGGAAATTTGAGCTATAAATATGCCGTTCCTACCGGAACTAAAGAGTTTTCAAACAGCTTATAATAAGCATAATTATCCTTAAATTGTTCAAATCAAAATTACTGCTTATCAATTTTCACTTCTCAGTTATAATTTACTTTTCCCGCCGTTCTATTTATACTTTGACAAAATAACGTAATTATAAAAAGTAAAAACAAAATGAAATTTGAAATCAATCGTAAAATTATCGCGGCAATCTTAATTTCCGCTTTCGCGGCTTTCGGTCTGGCTTGTCAAAACCAGAAAGCGTCCAATTCGGCAACAAAATCCGTCGTCGTTTCGGGCGAAGGCGGAACAACACCGACCGATGCTTACATAAAACTCTACACCGCCGTTAAATCCAAACAACCCGACGCGATTAAAGCATTGATGTCGGAAAAAACCATCGGCTTTGCCCAGTTTGCTTCGCAAAGGCAGAATCAGTCGTTTGAAAAAGTTATTGAAAACGGCTTTACGATGACAACTTTTGCCGACACAATACCGGAAATTCGTGACGAACGCATCAAAGACGATGCGGGTTCGGTTGAAGTTTATAATGCGAAAGAATCGCGTTGGGAAGATTTGCCGTTTATAAAAGAAAACGGCAGTTGGAAATTTGCTATCGGCGACCTTTTTGGCGGAACATTCAAATCGCCGGGCAAAGGTCGGGCGCAGCTCGAATCGGAAGCAGCAAATGTAAACGGCAATAATCTCGTGCCAATTACGCCGACGGCAAACAGCAATGTTAATCCCGGCAAAGTCATAAAACCTGTGCCGGAGGCGAAAAAAAACGTCGAAAAGAAATGATAAACGCCCAAACAATTGCGGAAATTTTATCTCTTTACAAAAAACACGGCTGGAATTTACGCCGTGTTTTGCTTTCTGACGCGCTGCGGGTAAATATCACGGATGCGCTTCAGGATTTATTCAGCGGCGCGGAAATCGTTTCATCTCCTTATAAACGCCGTCTGGTTTTCGCGCCCGTCAAAAAACGAAGCTGAAGCGTGGGAACTGCGCCGCTTGACCGATGCGCCGTTTGCGCTCGTTGAAGTTCTTGAAAAAGGTATCGAACCGAAACAGCGCGAAGAAATTTTGCGCGAAACCGAAAATCGAATGCAGCATATTAAAATTTGAAATCTCATCGCCGGACTGCACAATTACAAAAAGAAAACGCGAAAAAACTTTCCGATTCATCTGCAAATACATCCGACAATCCTCGTAATACATTATAAAATTTGCTTGACAAGAAACTGTGTCAAGCGCAAACTTAACAGTTGGTTAAAATGATGATTAAAAATTTCGGTGCGCCGGTCGAGAAAGTTTGGGAAGGCTTGCGCCCCGTAACAAAAAAAATGATTGTCGGCGCGCTGCAATCGGGCAGCGGCGGAAACGCGCCGACTACCGCTCAAACGCAAAAATTCTCATACGACACTCAATCCGATTGGGAACTCAGCCGCTTGCTGAGTGTTTTAGACGAGCAGGAAAAAGACGCGGAAATCCGACAAGATGCGGAAAAAATTACCGAAATTCGCCAATTAGCGGAAACCTGCGCGCGCGTTCTCGAAACGCAAACCGGCTCGGCGGAAGTTTTCATACAGCTTGCGACGCGCATCTTAAAACAAAACGATTATAACAAGTTTGATAAACTTTCCGACACGCTCTCGCACCGTTTTTCGGCGGGCGAAATTGCGGAAATCGTTCGCCAGACGGAAGCGCCGCAAATCCGCGCCGTCGCTTACGAAACGCTAGCGCTTGCGCCCGTTTCTTCGCTGATTTTCTTACTGGACGACCCGCTTTACGCCGAAATCGCCATCAACGCCCTCGAACAACAAGCGTTTGAATTCGATTCGGAAGAAGCCCGCCAAATTTTAGAGCAAATTGAACTCGACGGCGATATGAACGACGAGTAGATTTTAATTTAAATTTAATAAGAAATGGAACACGGATGAACACTGATTAAAGGCGGATCTTCACGGATTTATTTCTAAGATTTATCTGCGTCAATCCGCGCTTTTTCCGCGCAAATCCGTGTTCCATTTTTTTACTCTTCCAACAATCTGCCCGAAAGCCAGAATTGACCGCTCACGATTCCGCCGATTTTCGGTTCATTCGGAATCAACTTTGTATCGGCAACGACATCCGTCTCGCCGCCGAACGTATCAATCAAAAACCAGTAAAATTTTTCGCCGGATAATTCATTTATTTTTAGTTCAAACTCCTTTATTTCGCCGGTAAAAATACCAATCGGGCGCGGCGGTGCATTTTCATCCCAATTATCACTGTCAAAATTAAAAAGACCACTTGGAACAAAGGATTTTGAAGCGTATTTTAAGTCGCCTTCCCGGTTTTCATCATATTCAGTTTCATCAGCGAAAATTTTGAAATCATTTGATGCAAAAGCCGTGAGTTGAATATTGGCAACTCGCGGAAACTGTAAATTCTCAATCGTGCGAAAATCGGGAACGTCGAAAACAAACGGATATTCACCCGAAGTTTCTACATCTTCATTGCCCGGATTTGCCCACGCATAAAAACCGCCGTCAAGTTTTGAAGAATCGCGTTCAATCATTTTCGTTAAGCCGACACATCTTCTGCTTTTTCCGGCAAAATGCGGATTAAACCCGATTAGCTCGTCATCCAAATTTCCCTGCAAATACATTTCCGCGCCCGAAACGTCAGTATAAATATAGTATGCGCCGTGCGAACAAGCGATTGGCTTAACGACGGTCAATAAATTTTCAATAATTTGATTAACGTCCTGCTCGCTCTCGACGGAAAAACCGATGTCGGATAAATTGCTCATAAATTTAGAAGAAAAATTAGCCGCAAAAAGGCACAAAAATCGCAAAAAAAGTCTAACAAATATTAAATTATAAAATGTTCAAGTCTTGTTTGTGAATTTTGTGCCTTTTTGTGGTTATTTATTTTAACTCGCCGAAATCGCGTCCGTTTTTTCGTCAATTCGATGCGCGTAAAGCGGAAATTTCGCCGTCAGTTCCGCAACATCTTTTTTCACCTTCGCCTTTACTTCTTCCGATTCAGGCTCGCGGATAATTGCGGCAATCATTTGCGCGATTTGCTTCATTTCAGCTTCGCGCATTCCTCTCGTGGTGAGCGCGGGCGTTCCCAAACGAATGCCCGAAGCGACGAACGGCGAATTCGTATCAAACGGAATCGTGTTTTTATTGACCGTAATATGAACCGCATCGAGTGCTTTTTCCGCGACTTTTCCCGTGATGCCTTTGCCGTTTTGAAAAACATCAACAAGCATCAAGTGATTGTCCGTGCCGCCGGAAACAATTCGCAAGCCTTCCGCTTGCAGAGCTTCGGCAAGAACTTTCGCGTTGTCCAAAACCATCTGCTGATACGCTTTAAAATCTTCGCGCAGAGCCTCGCCGAGCGCGACGGCTTTCGCCGCGATAATATGCACGAGCGGTCCGCCCTGAACGCCCGGAAACACGGCTTTGTCAACATTTTTGGCAAATTCTTCGCGGCACAAAATCAAACCGCCTCTTGGTCCCCGAAGCGTTTTGTGCGTCGTCGTCGTCACGAATTCACAATGCGGAACAGGCGACGGATGAAGCCCGACCGCAACCAAACCGGCGATATGCGCAATGTCTGCCATCACGATTGCGCCAATTGACTTGGCAATCTCGCCAATCCTTTTAAAATCAATTTTTCGGGGATAAGCCGACGCGCCGCAGACAATCATTTTGGGCTTGTTTTCTTCGGCAATTCGCTGCAATTCGTCATAATCAATCCGCTCGGTTTCTTTATTCACGCCGTAATCTGAAACTTCGTAATTAATCCCCGAAAAATTCATCGGATGCCCGTGCGTCAGATGCCCGCCGTGTGACAGATTCATTCCTAAAATCCGGTCGCCGTGCGTCAAGGCGGCGAGGAAAACTGACATATTCGCCTGCGCTCCCGAATGCGGCTGAACATTCGCGTGTTCCGCGCCAAAAATTTCCTTCGCGCGGTCAATCGCCAACTGCTCGACGACATCTGAAAACTCGCAGCCGCCGTAATAACGCTTTTTCGGATAACCTTCGGCGTATTTGTTCGTAAAAACCGAACCCATCGCCTGAAGCACGGCTTCCGAGACAAAATTTTCCGAGGCAATTAATTCCAAACCATTTGCCTGACGCTTAGTTTCATTATTAATCGCTTCGGCGACGATTGAATCAACTTCCGCTAAATTTGCATTAAAAAGATTGTTCATTTTTGTTCTCTAATTTTAATAATTTTTAAAAATTCTACCGGCTCAATGACTTTGAGCGGTCTGAATCTTTGGCGAAATTCCTTTGCTTCATCCGTAAAATCCGTCATTAAATTCAACAAATCGTTATCGCGGCTGACGACGTAATCGGCTTTCGCAAAAGCGGCAAGATTAATATATTTTTCGTCTTTCGGGTCGCGCGAGTAATTGAACAGTTTTGGCACGTTTTCTATCAAAGTTGCTTTTTGCCGAAGCGTCTGCAAAAGTCTTTCGGCTCTTTCTTCGGTCAAAAGCGAAAATTTTGCCTGTAGTTTCGGACGAGTCAGAACATCGGCAATCTCGCGCAAAATTTCTTCGCTAATGAATAACTCAACCGCGCCGTTTTCAAACGCTTCGAGGCAATCAATTGCCCCGCCCCGTTCCTTTATCAAACCTTGCAGAAAAATCATACAGTCGAATACGACGGGCAAGAGATTTTTCTTCATTGACGATTTTCCTGAAAGACTTCTTCTCTGGCTTCTTCCAGCAAATCGTCCAATTCTTCATCGGAAGCGCCGCTTGCCTTGATTTGCTCGCGCACGGGCGCATACAAAACGCGCACATTGAGCGGCGATGCGACATCCTCTTCAATTAGATAGCGCACATATTCTTCCGCCGCCACACCGACTTCTTTTGCTCTCTCATTCACCGCTTCGACTACCGCCTCCGAAAGTCCCGAAACTTGAATTGTATCCGTCAACATCTTTTTTACCTCCCGGCAATTATATCACTTCATTATTTACCGTTTCCGCAACAATCGAATCAACTTCCGCTAAATTTGCATTAAAAAAATTGTTCATATTTTGTTCTGAAATTTTATCTATGATATCTGAGTACAGGACAAAAAAGAATTGATATTTGAAAAAAAGGAAACATTGAGTTGAAATCTACTTTTAGAAATTTGTCGAGAATTTAGAAAAAGGAGTTTCAACTCAATGGATATTTACTCGTTAGAGCAGATACTAGCTGCCAATTTAACGTGGAATCGGGCGCGAATCAAGTTCTTAGCCCGTTTTTTGGTGGCATTGTTTCAAGTTCAAACGGTTAATCTGGCGAAAATCGCCTGTGTTTTTGCGGGACAGGCAAAGATTGCTTCCAATTACAAGAAGCTGCAAAGATTCCTGCGTTTTTTTCGATTTCGCAAGCGGAAATGGCACGCTTAACTTTAAGACTGCTGAAACTCGAACCGCCGTTTGTCATCGCCATTGACCGGACGCAATGGCAGTTAGGAGGGCGTTGGGTTAATGTGCTGTTGCTTTCGATTAGTTACAAAGCGATTGCGATACCTGTGTTTTGGATTGTATTGGAAGAAAAAGGCTGTTCGGACAATGCGGAAAGACGCGCTCTTGTGCAGCAATTTATTGAAAAGTTCGGGGTTGAAAGTATCCACTTCGTGACTGCCGACCGCGAATTTGCTTCAAAACAATGGCTGGCGTTTTTGGTTGAGCGGAAGATTTCCTTTCGGCTCTGAATCAAGGCAAATACAACCATTACGGACAAACGAGGCAAACCGATGAGAGCGAGCAAATTATGTCGAACTTTGAAAGTTGGCGAGAAAGTAGAGTTTCGGCGAGGGCGCAAATTGTGGAACCAAGGGGTATTTGTAGCGGCAAAGCGACGCGCCAATGGCGATAATGTGATTGTGATTGCATCGGAGCAGAGCGGGCGGATATTGTTGGAATACGGTCAGAGATGGCAGATTGAAACATTGTTCGGAATCTTGAAAACCAGAGGTTTTCGGCTTGAAGATACACACTTAATCAAAGCTGAAAGAGTGAGCAAGCTATTGTCATTATTGACGTTGGCGTGTTGCTGGGCGTTGCTCGCGGGTGAACTTGCCGGCACAGAAACACCGCCCAAAATAAAGAAGCACGGCAGAGCAGAAAAGAGCATTTTCCGACTTGGCTTCGAGGCACTGCGGAGCTGTTTCTGCCAAATAACAACAAACTTTAGACAAAAACAACGATTCCAGCAACTTACGTTATTTTTGTCCTGTACTTAGATACCAACTATCAAACAACACCTACACAGGCTTTACGCCATCCGCTCGCGCCTGCTCGAACATCTCGCCGGCAAACTCAATCTTTGACCGCCCGCCCTTTTGCCAAACTCGCAACCAGAGCGGGACTTTTCTCGCGCCATCGGTCCAAATCAGCCGCACGACATTCATTCCGAAGACGACTTTGCCAACCTGCCAATCCCAGACAAAAGACACTGCTTCGGCTCGTTTCGCAAAGCGTTGCCACGCTCTATCATCAACCATCAAATAGCCGCCCTCGCCGACTAAGTGCTTTGCAAAGCATTCCCACAATCGTCTTGAAAAGGGAAAATCCGCATAGAGAAGCCGATCGAATCGGTCGTGCGCCATCGCGCTCAATGATGCCAGCGAGCAACAACTTGTGCGCGTGTTGCGATAAATCAAGCCTGTCAAGTATCCTATCCTTGCAGGAGTCATTTGCGACCATATGTTGTTCATAACACCAACATTCTAAATCGCTTTTGTTCTCCTGCGTAATCTCAGTTAG
>Ga0136617_10006506_pt1 | contig 10429 bp, 10 predicted proteins | sample AntDrymUQ3222106_2_FD_129672 | JGI IMG/M metagenome (GOLD analysis project Ga0136617, IMG submission 129672) | Polar desert sand microbial communities from Dry Valleys, Antarctica - metaG UQ322 (21.06) | ecosystem: Environmental > Terrestrial > Soil > Desert | place: Antarctica: Dry Valley...
CGCAAGTATTTAGGAATAATCTACAACACCTTAAGCAACAATTGGGTGTTTGCAGATTTCAATAATTTTGAATTGGCAAAGTGAAAACTTTGCCTCTGGAGTAGACATTCATCATAGGAGAAAGCTATGAAAAATAAGGAGAAAACTTTGAAAATAAAATTAATTTTGTTCGCCGCGCTCGTTTTAACGACGCTCGGCGCGGCGCAGGCAAACGGACAAATCGCTAAAACGCCGGATTTGATTTTGACTGGCGCGAGTGTAACTTATCTGAAAGATTTGGACGCGCTCGTTTTCGAGCAGCGAGTTCAAGGCACGGCGGGCGGCACAAAACCCAAAGCTGTCGGCAAACTCGACGGCGCGCCGGTTCTCGGCTACGTTTTCCCGACTACTTTGAAATCGAACGATGTCGGTTTCGGCGCAACCGACGGCATCGTCGCGCTGGCGGTTACGTCGCACCCGGACTTTGACGATTCGCCGCTCTGGGACGAAAACAACGACGGCGTTTATGACAACGACGGTTTGGTTTATCACACGCATTGGGTCGTGTTAGTTGAAGACAAGCGCGTGCCGGGCGGTTTGAGTGTCAAAGAGTTTCACAAAACAGACGCGGTTGTCGTGCCGCCGACTGCCCCGAAAATGCCGATGTTTATGGATTCGCCCGGCTACGGCGTAACGACTTCGGGCAACACGCTCAAAGTCATCGTTCCGGCGCAGAGAATCAATCGCAAAACCGATTTCAAATTTGACGCGGTAACGGCGTATATGGAAGTTTTCACGGGCGACCATCATACCAAACCGATGCTCGGCGTTTATGAAGTTTACAGCGTTTTGTCGAAAAAGCTGACTTTGCCGTATTCGGTGCGAATAAAATAGCAACCCTGAACTTGAACGCTTTAAAGATGTTTTTCATCAATCATCTTCGGAGCATTCAAGTTTTATAAAGGTTAGGCGTTTAATTCAAGAAAACTACCGAATGGCATGGTTGATGCGGGCGGAAACCGAACAGCGACAACTAAAAAAGTAACAACCGATGATTTTAAGAAAGTTGTTATTTCTGCTTCGCGTCCAGTGACTTGCTGATGGCGCGTTCCTAGAGATATACAATTGAATCATACGCATCATTAACACAAATCAAATGATGTGACGGTTCAATCGTTTGGGTTATTATGCTGTCAAAATCAGTTACGGGAAGCTAACGATAACGGCGTTCGGATTCTTGAATCGGCACGTCGTTGATGCTGGCATCGCGGCGGCGCATTAAACCGTTCTCGTCAAACTCCCAATGCTCGTTGCCGTGCGAGCGAAACCAATTATCATCCGTATCGTGCCACTCATACTCAAAACGGACGGAGATTTTGTTTTCGGTAAAAGCCCAAAGTTCTTTCATCAAACGATAATCAAGCTCTTTTGCCCATTTGCGGCACAAAAATTCTTTAATTGCTTCGCGTCCCTTGAAAAATTCCGAGCGGTTGCGCCATTCGGAATCCGTCGTATAGGCGAGCGCGACTCGTTCGGGATTGCGCGTGTTCCAAGCGTCTTCGGCGGCTTTGACTTTCGCCCCCGCCGAATCCTCTGTAAACGGCGGTTTGATAATTGAAGTTGCCATAAAAATTCTCCTTTTTCTTTTTACAGCGACAACAAAGCGTCGCATTCCGTCTGCAAAACTCCGGCTGTAATTGACGGCACAGGCGGTTTTAATTTCTCGTCAAGCAAAACGGCGAATTCGGAACTCGCGCCGCCTGTTTTGACGTTTCGACTGCCGAAAATCACTTTGCCGATTCGCGTCTGCCGGATGGCGTAAGAACACATCCAGCACGGTTCGACGTTGGTGTAAAGCGTTGCGCCCGACAAATCCAAACGGTTCAGTTTTCGACAAGCCTCGCGCACCGCTTCGATTTCGGCGTGAGCCGTCGGGTCGTTTTTCGATTTGACCGATTCAATGCCTTCGGCAATGATTTGCCCGTCAAACACGACTAAAGAGCCGACCGGCGCATCGCCGCTTTGCCCGGCGATTTTTCCGAGTTCCAGACATCGGCGCACCAAATCTTCGTTATTTAATGTTATTTTTGCCGCCATCGTTTTTGCCTTCCAACCGTTTTATTTCCGCTTCGAGTTTTGCGATGCGTTCGTAAAGCGGCTGATTCATCTCTCGAATTTCCTCAGCCGTAAAACGCGGTGTGATGTGCTGCGGGCAATTCCAATCAAACGCTTCGACGTGCAGAATCATTGCCCGTTCGATTTTCGCCCCATAGTTTGCATTTTCAAGTTTGATAATCAGTTCCGGCGCGTCCGCCGCCTTTAAAACTTCGACGCGGGCAAAGATTTTTAAGCGTTGCCGGTTCGGATAATCCATCAAAATCAACGCCGCGCGATTATTTTCGGTTAAATTTCCGACGCTGATATATTGCAGATTGCCTTTGAAGTCGGCATAAGCAAGTGTTTGTTTATCCAAAACTTTCAAAAACCCCGCCGCGCCGCCGCGAAACTGCACATACGGCTGCCCGTTTTCGCCGACCGTCGCCAGATAAAAGCTGTCGCGCCTTGCAATAAAATCAGCTTCGGCAAAACTCAATTCCGTGCCGCGCTCGATTTTTTCGACGCGCTCATACTGCCGCCGCGAGCCGTAAATTTCCTGCTGCGCTTTGACGCTTTCGGTGAACGCGATTTCAAGATAATTCTTCGCCATCGGATTGTTGTTCGGTTGAGCGGCGAGCGCGATTGCTCGCCGCTCAACTGATAAATTCTAAAAGGTTAAAACCGTGTAGCCTTCTTCGGTCAGCCGCGCCAGACTTGGCAATCCGCTGGTATTCGGAACGGCATTTTCCGTGATTAAATCCAGTCCGCAAGCCGCCGCGCCGTCTCTTGCGCCGAAAACATCGGCGCAGCCGCACGAAACCCCGACAACTTTGTCTTTGACCGCCGCGAAAAGCGCGTAAGCCGGATGATTTTGGTTGACGAGTTCGCCCGCCCAGCGCGTTCCCGCGCCTTGAAACAAAAGCTGGACATCCGCGCCGCGCACTTTGAAATCATAAACCGCTCCAAGGGCGTTAAAAAGTCGCCCCAACGATTCTTCCGAACCCGCTTTCGGATCTGACAAAACTATCACTGCCGCTTTTTTCATAAAATTTCTCCTTATAAATTAGTTGATTTTTTGTTTCGCTAAAAATCCGCGAATATAGTTTGCAATCAGGTCAACATCTTCTTCGAGCGCGAAATGTCCGGTGTCGAGCAGATGAAATTCGACGTTTTTCAAATCACGCTTATATGGCTCTGCGCCGGTTGCGGGGAAAATCTGGTCATTCTTGCCCCAGACAATCAGCGTTGGTGGCTGATGCTTGCGAAAGTAGGCTTGCCACGTCGGATACAGCGGCGGATTCGAGCCGTAATCGTAAAAAAGCCGAAGCTGAATTTCCTTATTTCCCGCGCGGTCAAGCAAGGCTTGGTCAAGCGTCCAGGCATCGGGATTGATGTTTTTCTGATTGCGTGTGCCGTGCGTGTATTGCCATTTCGTCGCATCGAGCGTCAAAAATTTGCGAAGCGCGTCTCCATTTTTTTCGCTGCGCTCTTCCCAAAAAGCCTTAATCGGAATCCAAAATTCACGCAAACCTTCGTCATAAGCGTTGCCGTTTTGGACAATCAACGCCTGCACCCGTTCGGGATGTTTCGCCGCCAAGCGATAACCGATTGGCGCACCGTAATCCTGCACGTAAAGACTGTATTTTTTCAGCCCGACGGCATCGGTAAACTTTTCGACGACTCGTGCCAGATTGTCGAAAGTGTAGTCGAATTCAGTAACTTTCGGCATCGAGCTTTGTCCGAAACCTGGATAATCCGGCGCGACGACGTGATATTTTTCCGCCAGTTGCGGAATCAAATTGCGAAACATCTGCGACGACGTGGGAAAGCCGTGCAACAGCAGAATCGCCGGTTTCGATTTGTCGCCCGCCTCGCGGTAAAAAACGTCCACGTTGTCAATTTTCACCGTGTTATAGGAAACGACCGGGTTCGCCGCTTTCGACGTTTGCGCCTCAACCGTCGCGTTTGACCACAAAGCGATTAGCGCCGCGATTAAATAAATTTTCCACAAAATCTTGTTCATTTTTACTCCTTATTTTTAACCGTCTAAACGGTAAATAGAAAGTTATATGAAATAATCTAACTTGTCAAACAAGAAATCGAAGGTTAGAATTATTTTATGCGAAAAGAAATTTCAAAAGCGTCGGAAATAATTGAAACGACTGAATTTTTTTTTATCGCGGGAAATTTGAGTCTCGACTTCATCAACACGCAAATCATCGAAAACGGTGCGCCGAAAGATTTGCTCGCGGATTTTGCCGACTTTGCGGCGTGGACGGCAGCGGCGGATTTGTTGGAAAAATCAAAGGCGGAAAAGCTAATTGCCGATTGGAGCGGGCGAACGGAAGCATCTGCGGTTTTCGCGCAAGCGTTAAATTTTCGGAAAGTTTTGCGTGAAATGTTCGCGGATTTAGCCGGTGGCAAAGCCGTCGGTAAAGCGGCGATTGCGGCAATCAACCACAAAATACAAAATCAGAGCGGCGCGGTTGAAATTCGTCAAACCGAAAACGGTTTCGAGAAATTATTCCGCGCCGATTTTCGAGAACCGCATCAACTGCTCGCACCCATCGCCGAAAGCGCGGCGGATTTTTTATGTTACGGCAATCCCACATACTTGAGAAAATGTGAAAGTCGCGACTGCATCTTGTATTTTTACGATACGACGAAAAACCACTCGCGCCGATGGTGCAGCATGGCGGGTTGCGGCAACCGCGCCAAAGCTGCTGCGTTTTATCAAAGACAACAAAAAAATCTGAAAAATAAGGATAAAAATTGAAAAAGACTGCTCGTTTAATAAGGAGAGTGAGGACTGTGGCTGGCTCTCACCTGAACGAGTAATCCCAACTCCTAAGAATAATAAGTTGAGTTAAAGCAAAGCCCTCGAATGGCGGGGCTGACACGGGCGGGGCAAAACAGGAAACATACAAGTCGAAAGAAACCACCCTACGCTAAATGAAAGTCGCTGCCCGCGCCCTCACTTCCAATGACTTGTTCGGCACGGCGTTATTAATAACGCGCCTCTTTGGGCATATCTTTTTCCTTCGATTGAAAGAAGTATTTCCGGTTTCCAAATTTATACCGCTGTTAGCTGTTACGCCTTCACGAACCATAAACGAAGACCTAAGATTATGAATAATCCAACCGATGCGATGACATCTGCAATAATAACCTGACGAATGGCTGACCCGTAATTTCCAACGAGGAGAGCCAGAGCGATGAACGAAAGCATACTGACTAACCCAACTACTACCGCCCACCATTGAAGTTCCGGCTTGAAAGCAGAATAGATAATGAACGCACCCGACAAACCGAAGAGAACCGCTCGATGTCTGAGCAAGATATGTATATCGTTGTTTGGAATGTCAACCTTGTATAAGCTGGACAGCATCTCAGCGGAGAGAATGCCTACTGCTGGATAAAAGTTAATTAAACCAACAAGAATTAGAATTCCTGAAATAATCTTTTCCATGTCTTTTCTAACCAAGTAACAGCTAAGTTTTAACTTGCATTTGGTGAAAGTGCCGAACTTCGTACTCTGCCAAAACATGGCTCCCTTTTATTCTCTTCAATACTCGATATAATTTATATTACCGGAAAACCTGCTTCAGATTATCTCGCACTCGAATCAATCAGACGAAGTTCGGTTAATTATGCCAGGGATAAAATCTGAGCTTGGTTATTTTCTGCTTTTCGATAGCGCGAACCCAATCGCTACGCCGATAGCCACACCTAACCCAAGCCAAACGGGAAGATTTTTTAACGCAATTCCAAGAGCCGCTCCGACGGCGATTCCGACGGCGATTCCAATGCCTATATATTTATTGTTGCCCGATGTCATATTTAAGATTCTCCTCAATCAACCGCCAAAGCCTGCCGCATCGCCGCCAGCACTTTTTCATCTGAAGGAAACCTGAGCCAACCTTTTTCCGCCACTCGTCGCTCGCCGACCCAGACCGCGAACTCTCCCCGACTGCCTTCTATCAGTTCGGGTTCAACGCCCAATTCATTTTTAATAATCGCTGCCGCACGGACAGCTCGCGGACGATATGACGCTCAAATTTTGCAGGAACGAATACAAACTTGCCGCATAAAAATTCCTCCGATGCTTATTAACTTCACCCGACGCTGTGCAATTGAAGCATACCCGAAAAATGACAGCAACTAAAATTTATTCTGCCTTGCGTTTCCAGTTTTAAGCCGACGGTAAAAAGTTTCGGACTTCGATAAATTGATTGAATAATTCTGTTTGATTTTGTTTAATTTCGATTCGGATTCAGTTTGATTATGCGCCGGACTTTGAATTTTGCAAAAGCGCGTAAACAGTTGGCGTAACAACTAGCGAAAGCACCAGAGCAAACGCCAAACCGCCGATAACGGCAATCGCCAGCGGCTGAAGAAGTTCCGAACCTGCGCCGATTGCCAAGGCGAGCGGCAGCATTCCCAAAATTGCGGCAAGCGAAGTCATCAGCACGGGACGAAATCTGCGTCGTCCCGATGAAATCAGAGCTTCCTGCAAATCTTCGCCCGCCGCCAGATGTTCCTGCACCGAATCGAGCATCAGGATTCCGTTTTTGGCGACGATGCCGACGACCATAATCATTCCCATCAAGCTGACGACGTTAAGCGTCATTCCGGTAATTAGTAGCGCGAGCAGAACGCCGCTTAACGCCAGAACCGCGCCGGTAACAATCGCAATCGGGTGCGCGAACGAGCGAAATTCGATAAGCAGAACGAGAAACACCAGAACGATTGCCAAAGCTAAACTAACCGCTAATTCGCGGAAACTCGATTGCTGTTCGGCGTAAAGTCCGCCGTATTCGACGGTCATTTCCGCGGGCAGTTTGACGTTTTTGGCGAGTTCGGCTTTGATGGCGGCAATGGTCGTTCCCAAATCGCTGCCGGTGATTCGCGCCGTCACCGCCACCGATTGGCGCAGACCGTCGCGCTCGATTTCGGTTTGTCCTTTGTCGTATTCGACATCGGCAACCTGGTCGAGGCGGAATTGCGCGCCGGTCGCGGAACGAATCATTAAACCTTTCAAAGCGTCGAGCGATTGTTTGGAACTTGACGGGGGCACGACACGCACGGCGATGAGTTTTCCCTGCTGCAAAATGGCGGAAGCCGCATCCCCGGTCATCGCGGTCGTAACGGCGTTTGCCACGTCGGTTGCGTTCACGCCGAAACGCGCTGCATTTTGCGGATTGATTTTGAAGGTGACGGCGGGACCGCTCACAATTACGCCGCTGTTCGTGTCAACCACGCCGTTCACCTTTTTGATGGCTTCCTCGATTTCCGTCGCCGATTTGTGAAGCGCGGCTTTATTATCGCTGAATATTTTGATTTCAATCGGCGCGGGCGAGCTAGTTAAATCGCCGATTAAATCCGATAAAATTCCTATGAATTCGACCTGCAAGGCAGGCTCCGATGTTTCGATTTTTTCGCGCAATTCGTCGCTTATATCCCTCGTCGTGCGCGAGCGTTGCTGTTTCAACTTTACAAGAAAATCGCCCGTGTTCGGTTCTGTTATTGACAATCCCAGTTGCAAGCCGGTGCGCCGCGAGTAGCTTTCGACTTCCGGCGTTTCCTTCAAAAGCTTTTCGACGTGACGAAGCATTTTATCGGTTTCCTGCAAGGAAGTTCCGGGCGGCGCGATGTAATCAAGGACGAACGCGCCTTCATCAAATGCGGGCAAAAACTCCGAGCCGAGTTGGTTGTAAATAAAATACGAGCCGACTAAAATTACGCCGCTGGCGACAATTACAAGAAATTTATTTTTGAGCGAGAAGCGCAACAACGCTTCATACGGGCGCACAATTAAACTTAAAAATCCGCCGAGTTCTTCTTCGCTGTGCGTTTTCCCCTTTTTAATTTTTACAAATTTTTCCGCTAAAATGGGCGTGAACGTCAAAGCCAAAACGAGCGAAGTCAGTAAGGAAACCGCCATCGTCAGCGCGAGCGAGCGAAAGAAAACACCCGTCACGCCGGTCATTAAAGTCAGAGGCAGAAAGACGACGACCGGGGTTATGGTCGAGCCGATAATCGGAACGGTAATTTCGGAAACCGCCGCCTGAATCGCTTCCCTGCGTGATTGCCCGCGAGCGAGATGCGTGTAAATGTTTTCGACGACGACAATCGCGTCGTCAATCACGAGTCCGATTGCCGCCGCGACACCGCCGAGCGTCATCAAATCGAACGACAAACCGACGAGATACATCGCCAAAAATGTCGCCAGAATCGTGACCGGAATAACTAAAATTGCAACAAAAGTCGTGCCGACGTTTCGCAAAAATGCGTAGATAATAAAAACCGATAAAATCAATCCGATGATGATTGCGTCTCTGACCGAGTTCATCGAATCGCGCACCAAAATAGATTGGTCGTAAAACGGCGCAATGCGAATGTCTTTCGGCAGAGTGCTTTGAATCGCTGCCAGTTCCGCTTTTACTTCGTCGGTCACAGTGACGGTGTTTGCCGCGGGCTGGCGAAGGACGTTGACCAAAACCGCGTCTTTTCCGTCGGCGGTGACAATCGTGTAATTCGGCGCAACGCCCTGCCGCACCGTGCCGATGTCGGAAATGAAAACCGGAACATTATTGACGACGGCGACGACGATTGAATTTAACTCGTCCGGCGTGGTCGCCTGACCGCTGACAAGCGCGAGTTCGAGTTGATGATTTTCTTCAATCAAACCGGGCGAGGCGACGATGTTGGATTTTTTCACCGCGTCGGAAATCTGTTGAATCGTGACGTTTCGCGCCGAGAGTTGTTCGGGATTTATCTCGACGTGAAACTCACGTATTTTCCCGCCAGCGACGGCGACATAAGCCACGCCCGGCAGACGCGCCAGACGCGGGCGAATCGTGTAAGTCGCAATCTCCCGAAGGCTCGCCGCGTCTCGCGTGTCGGATGTGAGGCTATAACCGGCGACGGGAAAAACGGCGAAGGTCAAACGCTCGATGCGCCGGATTTTCGCGGTCGGAGGAATATTCAGTTGCGAGAGACGCGCCTGAACAACCTGCAAAGTCTGTAAAACGTCGGTGTTCCAATCGAAAAAAAGATTGATGTCGGCTGCGCCGCGGGCGGTCGTTGATTTGATGCGAATGATTCCCGGAACGCCGTTCATCGCTTCTTCAATCGGCTGCGTTACGGTCACCAGCATTTGGTCAGCCGGAACATCGCCGTTATCAACGACAATCACGATGCGCGGAAAATCCGTCTGCGGAAAAATCGCTGTCGGCAGTTGAAACGCCGCGTAAATTCCCAGCAGGCAAAGTAGCGCGACGACAACCATCACGGCATGTTTTTGAATTGAAATTATTCCGGCTAAATTCAATTTTCCGCTCCTTGATTGTCTTTGGCAATTTCTACTTTTGTTCCGTCCGGCAGCGCGTAATTACCTTCGACGACGACCGTTTCACCGCCCGACAAGCCTTCCGTGATTTGAATTTTATCGCCCTGTTTAATGCCAACTTTAACTTTTGTTTCGTGCGCTATGTTGTCTTTATCAACCGTCATCACCATTCCTTCATCGTTGTTTGAAGCGTCCAGAGTTACCGCCGCCGCCGGAACTACTATCGCATCATTCGCCGGATTGCTGGCGACGACGAATTGCACGGCATCACCGACTCTCAATAATCCGCGCCCGTTTCCGAAATTCGCCCAAATTTCCACCGTGCGATTCATCGGGTCGCTTGAAGGACTGATTAAAGTTATTTGCCCGCCCATTCTTTCACCCGCCGCGCCGGGCGGATAAACCGTTACCGCGTCGCCGGCTTTCAAGTTGGCGACAACCGTGTCGGCGAAATTCGCTTTGACGATGACCGAACCGATATCGGCAATCGTCAAAAGGCGCGCGCCCGCCGCCGCGTATTCGCCTTCAAACTGAAATTGGTCGGTAACGATGCCGGAAATCGGGGCGCGAATCTGCGCCAGATTCGCCTGTGCGTCAATCGTATTGATTCGCTGCTGCGCCTGTTTGATTTTGGTTTGGGCGATGGCTTGCGAGTTCGGATTGACTGCCGTCGTGTTTAACTTTGAGTTATTTTGCGTGAGCCGCAAGGCGTTTTCCGCGTTTTTGAGTGCGAGACCGGAGGCTTCGAGTTCTTTTAACGAAAGCCCGCCTTTGGCGTATAAATCCTTGCGCCGTTCGTAAATTGCGCGGGCGTTGTCCGCGTTCGCCTTCGCGTCCGACAAATCTTTTTCAATTTGCGCTCTTGATTGCGGAATCGTCACTTTTTGCAGAGTTTGCTGGTTTAATCTCGCTTCGTCGAGCGCGGCGTTTGCTTCATTGCGCTGCGCCTGTAAATCCTGCGAAGCCAGAACCGCTAAAACTTCGCCCTGTTGCACGTATTGA
>Ga0136617_10006508_pt1 | contig 10426 bp, 8 predicted proteins | sample AntDrymUQ3222106_2_FD_129672 | JGI IMG/M metagenome (GOLD analysis project Ga0136617, IMG submission 129672) | Polar desert sand microbial communities from Dry Valleys, Antarctica - metaG UQ322 (21.06) | ecosystem: Environmental > Terrestrial > Soil > Desert | place: Antarctica: Dry Valley...
AGTATCTTTACGCAGCAGGCTACGACCCGACGGCAATGTCTACGATGTTTGAAAAACTCGCTTCCAAAAATAAGAAAAAACCCGGCACGGTGGCAAAACTTTTCTCGTCGCACCCGCAATCAATTGAACGTCGTGACACCAGCCTTTCATTGGTCTCACGTTTTTCCGAAAGAGAAGAATACGTCATCAGCACTTCGGAATTTCAGCGTGTCAAGGCGCATCTTTTGCGAATTTCTAACGCAAAAGCCGGAGTTACGAGCGACATCAACGAAGGCGAAGACGGCAGACCGACTTTGAAAAAACGCCAGCCGGATGCCGACACGACCACGCCGGACGATTCGGGCAAAGATTCCAGTTCGGACAAGAAGGACGCTCCGCCGAAACTCAAAAAGCGCAGCGGTGAACCGGAACCGAGTCCGACTCCAAAACCGTAAAATTAGTGAAGGGTAAAAAAACGAAAAGGTGGAAAATTAATAACGATTAATTTTCCACCTTTTCGTTTTTCACTTTTTACTTTATCACCCTTTTTCAATCTAAAAGAGTTCCGTAAATTCTGACCGGCAAGCTAAAGACCGCATCGTTGGTAGCGATTATCATTTCGCCGCTTCTCGTAAAACAAAGACCGACAATATTGTAACCTGCCGCGAACAACTCGGCTCTTTCTCCGTCAGGCGAAATCTTTATGATGCCGTGTCTTCCCTGCAAACACGCGGCAACGTATAAATTTCCCTGGCGGTCAAATGCCAAACCTTGCGGTCTGCCGAGTCCGCGATAAAAAAGTTTATCAAAGCCGTCGGTGTCTATTTGATGAACGGCATCAAAGCTGGAAAGTCCGGGTGAATTCAGATACAACTTTTCATCCGTTCCGAAAGCCATATGATAAGCGGAAACCGAAGGCTCAAGCACGGCAAATGGGTCGGCATCTCCGAAATTTGACACGCGGAAAATTGTGCCGCTGCGGTCGCCGACAAACATCACGCCGTTTTTGTCAAAAGCGATTCCGGTGGCAATCCCCAAATCCGAAGCGTAGGGCATAACTTCTTCGTCGTGACTGATGCGGCAAACTTCGCCGTCCGCCCGCGCCGTCACAAATAATTGCCCGCTCCGGTCAAAAGCAACGCCCGTCGGATTTAAAATATCGGCGGGCATTTCATTCAAAAATCCGTCCTTCTCCAATCGCAGAAGAGTTATCGGAAGCTGCTGCCCGCGAGAGCCGGAGCGCGTCACAATTATCGAATCGTCATTCGGGTCAACCGCCGGATTCGCAACCATATGCAAATCGTCGGCGAGTTTTTTCCCGACCACAATACTTTTTGCCTCGCTTCTTTCGCCCCCGCTTTCGAGATAAACTTCGACTTCGGCGGTATCAAAATTTTCGGGAACAATCGCCAAAATCCGTGTCGCCGACGCACCAACCAGCCGCGCCGCCTGTCCGTCAAAAAAACAGCCGTACTCGCCAATGCCGCCCATCACGAAGTTTTCGCACTCGATTAAAATTTCCCCGCCCGGAATCGCATACGGCGGATTAAAGGATAAAATTTTTCCTGCTTTATTCATTACTTCTCCAGATTATAAACTTCGATTTTACGTTGCAAAAGATAAACTGTCGAATATCCTCGAAATTATAAATTTGTCCGCACAAAAAACGCCGCCGCGAAAGATGCCGACAGCGTTTCTTGTTTAAGCAAATAAATTTTTGACTTTATTTAATCATTGGTGCCAAGGAAAACATCCCACGCCCAGCGTTCGACTTTTGCGCCTTTTGTATCTTTAATCTTTGCCCGATAACGAAAATGATTGCCGTTTTCGTCCGTCTTTTTAGATTCTTTGTAATCGAGTTCGATTGCTGCAACATTAAGCGATGAAAGCGTATGCAGTTCGTTCGATTCCGAGATGCCGTTGTGATTTGTGTCTTGCCATAAACGCAAGCTGTCGAATATAGTATCTTGACTGTTTATCCGATTATCAATGTTACCGCCGTTTTCAGATTTATCGTATTCGGCAAGCGCAAGAAAACCGTTGCGCTTCTCGCCTGTCGGCGGTTCGGGCTGTGGTGTAAAGTTGCCGAATAATTCAGTGCCGTTATCAATCGTGCCGTTTCCGTTTCTGTCAAGCACCAGCCAAGCATCGTCTGAAGAGCCGGTTGTCCACGCAAGTTGTTCCGTTGTGCCGTTGCCGCGCATATCAAACAGAACGCCTTGCACAGCGTTCGTCAGATTAAATCCATTTCCTTGAATGTCAATTACGATAGGTGAATTATACCAGCAACCGCAAGGTGTCCAAAATCCTGCCCAAAACTGACAATCACAATATTCTCGAATGTGGTATCGGCAGCCTATTTCTAAATTAGTCGTATCACACCCCGGATCCTCCGGCTGTATAGTCGGGATTGGTGTCGGCGTTGGTATTGGTTCACAACCTCTACACTCATTACTTTCAATAACTATCACACCAGTACAATCAGTAGAGGTAAGCGAATATGAGCCTCGACCAGTAAGATCACAAGAAGCCGTACAATCCGTATGCGGGCAACTGCCTTGACCGTTTAAACAAGCACGATTAACACTCTGTCCAACGTTATCACAACTATCATAGTTTATATTAACTGAAGCACCATTAGATAGCCCATTGTTCGCAACGCACGTTCGATATTGTCGGCAAAAGTCCTGACCATTTATCATGAAGGTCAAACTAAGTAACAGGACGATAGAACTTAAAACGCAAAGAAATAAGCTGGATAAATTTATTCTAAACATAGTTCTCCTTATTTTATTTTTAGGCTAAGATGCTAAAGTAAATAAAATTTAATGATCTAAAACATCCTTAATTGATCCTTGACCATTCTCTTTAAATCTTTTGCTAAGAAAATTTTTATAATACTTAGCACCAAATTTATTGTCTGAGTTATCAGTATTGGTAGGATCAAGTTCTGATTCCTTATCTAAAAGCGGAATCAAAGCATTTTCAGACTTTCTTTTATTGATATACTGTTCTTTAATCCAAGATTTATACATCTCAGCCCCTTTTCTTATATTTGCAATTTTTGTTTTGCCTTCTATGTCTAATACGCCAATCGCCTCTCCCCCGACAAATTCAATAAAAGTCGGTTCTAACTCCAACCTCTTAATGGCTGCCCCACTATTAGACCTCGGACCTGAAGGTGAAATATTAAGCGTTCCATTGGGTTTTATGAGCGTTGGAATATCTGGATGAATATTCGCTATTGCCAAATATGAAAAACTATCGATTTTCTCTTTACTGTTACTTTCGGCGATTAGCGAATATTCAATCCTTACAACCCCTATATCCATATCCGTTTTGTTGGTTAGAGTACACGAAAAGCTATCTATGGTATCAGGCTTGGATGTATAAACTTTATCACACTGAATTTCGACGGGAATTGTTCGATTTTCTACTTTTAATGGCTTTATAACAACCGGTATTTCCGTTTGTACAAAATCCCGATTACCCGACACTTTCAATGTGGGGATTAAAACTATCGAAACTATGGTGATTAGTAATATTGCTAGTCCGGTAGCAATAGATGTTTTTATTTTCATATTTACCTCCGTTTTACGTTGAATTTATCCTTAAGAAGTTAATTTGCTAATTACTTCAGCTTCTTTGCTAGGCGGCAACTTTCCAACCCAAGAATTTATTACCTCTCCTTTCTGATCAATTAAAATCAGAGTCGGAGTACCATTAACTTGAATGCTGTTTAAAGATGCCTGTTTTACATCTAAATTAGTTAATCCAAGTTTGTCTAAATGCGACCTGCTTCTTTCGATGTCAGTAGGAAGCACAGCAACCAATTTAATGTTTTTACCTTTTACGTCTTCAATTAAACGTTTATAAAACGGTGCGCTTTCATTGCAAAAGTGGCAACTGGTTTGTAGTGCTAGAATTAGTGTTTTATTTTGTTCTGACCAGTTCATATCGGGCAAAGTTATTTGTTTATTGACTGTCTCGACAGCTTCTGGATTGTTAGGTAATGAAAAGAAATATTTATGAACTAAAAAGCCACTAAAAAAACCACAAAACAAGAGGATAAAAATGCTAATAAACGATTCTGATTTTTTAGATAGATTAATCATACATTTGAGAAAGTAAGAAATGGAATTGGATGTTCGTCTAAAATACTCCCGTTAATTTTAAAAGTCAAGATTTTTATCAGAAATTTTTCTAATAAAACTCCGACAAAAAACTTGTTGACGCATTTGTTCGGGAAAAGTTAAAATCAAATCTGGACGGTTTGGCAATCAACATTTTCCGACGTTATAATCTTTCCACCAAAACCGAAATTTTCCTTCTAAAAATATGCCGAGTAGAATTGATGATTTACTGCGAATGGCGATGAGCTTTGGCGCATCGGATTTGCATCTGCGAGCTGGCACTTTCCCCGTGATTCGCGTTAACGGCGAGTTGCGTCCGGTTACCGGCGTTAACCGCCTGACGCAGGACGAAACGTTGGAGATGGCGTTTTCGATGATGTCGAACCGGCAAAAACTGCATTTCAAAGAAGCCTACGAAGTTGACATCGGCTACGGCGTTTCGGGTTTGGGTCGCTTTCGCGTCAACATTTTTCAGCAGAGAAATTCCATCGGCATCGTCGCTCGCGTTATTTCCGACACTATTCGGTCTTTCAGCGAACTCGGTTTGCCGCCGATTTTGAGCAATATTGGGGATGTGCAGCGCGGTTTGGTTCTGGTGACAGGCACGACCGGTTCGGGAAAATCAACCACGCTGGCGGCGTTGGTTGACCATATCAATCAAACCAGAAATTCCCACATTGTAACGGTTGAAGACCCGATAGAATTTTTGCACAAAGATAAAAAATCATTTATCACGCAGCGCGAAGTCGACGTTGACACGCGCTCGTTTGCCGAAGCTCTGCGCGGTTCGCTTCGCCAAGACCCGGACGTTATTCTGGTCGGCGAAATGCGCGACCTCGAAACCATTGAAACCGCGCTCGTCGCGGCTGAAACCGGACATCTCGTTCTTTCCACTTTGCACACTTTAGATGCTTCCGAAACTTTGACGCGCATTATCAGCGCATTTCCGCCGTTTCAGCAAAAATCAATTCGGATTCAACTTGCCGGACTTCTCAAAGCGGTCGTTTCACAGCGTTTGATGAAATCGGCAAAAGGAAGCACCCGCGTTCCGGCAGTCGAAGTTTTAGTTTCTACGCCGCTCATTCGTGATTATATTCTGCACGAAGAAAAAACATCGCAGGTGCGCGATGCGATTTCTGCCGGAACCTCGCAATACGGAATGCAGACGTTTGACCAATCTTTGTTTTATCTTTATCAATCCGGGCTTATCGCTCTGGAAGAAGCCTTGCGCGGCTCGACCAACCCGGACGAATTCCGCCTGCGCCTTGCCGGTATCCAAAATACTTCGGCAATAGCAAAAGAAGAAATGGAAAAAATGAGCGGTGTCGGCGCGATGTCGGATTTAGTTTCGAGAAACTAATTTTAAGTCCAGAGTCCAGAGTCTAAAGTCAATTTTGAGTTTGTACTCTGGACTCTGGACTTTGGACTTAAAAAAATACTTCGCCTTTGGCAATAACAATCGAACTTCCGCCAATTTTCACTTTTTCAACATTTCTCTTTTCGCCGGTAATTTCCGAAAAAATTCGGCTCGGACGTTTCATAAAATCGCCTTGTTCGATGGTGAATTTATTCGTTTCAATTGCGCCGTAATAAATTAAATACCCCGAAAGTGAACCAGCCGCGCTTCCCGTTGCCGCGTCTTCAGCGATGCCGTCGTCGGGCGCGAAAAATCTGGCGTGGACTTTTGACTTCGCCTCAATCGTTTCAAATGTAAAAGCGTAACAACCGATTGCGCCCTGCGCGAGATAGATTTTGCTGAGAAGACTCGAATTTATACGGCAGCGACTCAACGCTTCAAGCGAAACAACCGGAACGGCTAAGGCTTTGATGCCCGTCGAGACTGTTTGAATCGGCAAATCATCGCGCAAATCAAAATCCGAAACTTTCAATCCTAAACCTTCCGCCAGTTTTTCAATCTCTCTTTCATCGGAAACAATCTCGCCTGCTTCAAATTTCCCCTGCGTCATCACGACTTGAAACGGCTTTTTATCTCGAAATTCTATCTCGACCGGCAAGATTCCCAGTTTTAATTCTTGTTCGATTTCGATAATGCCGTTTCCGGTTTGCGGGGTGATTCCAAGCTGCGCCAGCAAATTCCACGTTCCGACAACCGGATGACCGGCAAGCGGTAATTCCTGTGTCGGCGTGAAAATTCGTAAACGGCGTAAGGCTTTTTCAGACGGCAGAACAAAAACCGTTTCACTCAAATTCATCTCGCGGGCGATATTCTGCATTTCTTCATCCGACAAATTTTCCACTTCGGGAAAAACCGCTAAAGGATTTCCGCAAAACGCTTTTCGTGTAAAAACATCGAGTTGATAGAAAGTGTATTTTCTCATATACAAATTATGAACTAAGTAATAAAAAATAAGAATTTGAGCCGGTCTAAGTTATGAATTTACAAATTTTTGACCAAATTTTATAAATTCTCTTTTGGAAAAGCATTTTATTTTCCCGTTAAATGTTTGATTGTCTTGACATATAAGCGTTTGGACGTGTAAATTCTATCTTTATCCGGTTACAAATGCGATTTCGGGAATCAAGTAAAGTTTAATGCCTTATCTCTATTTTAAACATTTTTCTCGCAAAAAGCATCGGCAAAATTCCGGTGCCTTCAAACCGCATCGCATTTCAATTATTTTTGGCTGCTCCGCAAAGCCAATTATCATTAGTTTGACCGGCTAAAAAGCGGAATTGCTTCAAATTACAGCAGCTACTTTTATAAAAAGGAAATTAACAAAAACTTAAATGACAAACGAGGGTATAACCGAAGCTGAAGAATCACCGACAAACGATTCTCCGGTTTCCGAAGAAACAAACACACAAGCTTCCGGCGAAACGGCGACGGATGAAACGGCTATTTCGACCGAACAGCCAGCGATTGATGAGAGTTCTGTTTTGACTGAAAAGTCAGCGACGGATGAACCGACGGTTTTAGCAGAAGAATCATCTGCTTTAGCGGAAGAATCGGCAACTTCAGGCGAACAGCCGACTAAAAAGAGTGAGCCGCCGACTTCAAATGAAGAAGATTTCGGTTCGATTCTCGAAAAATTCGAGCAGGAGCAGACGGTTTATCATTCGGGCGAACTGGTCGAAGGCAAAGTTGTCGGCATCTCCGACCGCGGAGTTCTGGTTGATTTCGGCTACAAATCCGAAGGCATCGTTCCCGTCGAAGAATTTATGACGGCAACGGGCGAAGTGACGGTCAAGCAGGGCGACGACGTAGAAGTCGTTATTCGCAGTATCAGCTCGGGCGACTCGCCGCCGGTTCTGTCCCGCACCGATGCCGTCGGTCGCGTAGCGTGGGGCGAAGTTGAAAAAGCCTACAACGATGAAACTCCCGTCACGGGTCGCGTTCTCGATAAAACCAAAGGCGGTTTATTGGTTGACATTCTCGGCATCGAAGCGTTTTTGCCCGGTTCGCAAATTGATTCGCGTCCGGTTTTTAATCTCGATTCATACAAAGGTCAGGAAATCGAAGCGAGAATTATAAAATTCAGCCGCAAACGCAACAACATCGTTCTCTCGCGCAAAGTTTTGACCGATGAAGTCGTCAATAAACAAAAGGCGGAAACGCTCGGTCAAATCGAAGAAGGCTACGTTATCGAAGGAACAATCAAAAATTTGACCGAATACGGCGCGTTTGTTGACATCGGCGGAATTGACGGACTTCTCCATGTAACCGATATGTCCTGGGGCAGGCTTCAAAATCCGGGCGACCAATTTAAAGTCAGCGACCATCTGCAAGTCAAGGTTCTCAAACTCGACCGTCAAAGAGAAAAAATTTCGTTGGGCTTTAAACAACTCATTCCAGACCCCTGGTCAACCGTAATGGAAGTCTATCCGATAAATTCAAAAATCAAGGGAACGGTTTCGAGCGTGACCGATTACGGAGCATTTATCGAACTCGAGCCGGGTGTTGAAGGTCTGGTTCACGTTTCGGAAATGTCCTGGTCAAAACGCTCGGCAAATCCGAAAAGATTTTTGAAGTCAGGCGATGAGGTCGAAGTGCAGGTTTTGGGAATTGATACCGGCGACCGCCGAATCAGCCTCGGAATGAAGCAGTTGCAGCCAAATCCCTGGGAAACGATTACGCAGCGTTATCAAGTCGGTTCAAAAATTCACGGCAGAGTTCGCAATCTGACCGATTTCGGCGCGTTTGTCGAAGTTGAAGAGGGCGTTGACGGTTTGGTTCACGTTTCCGATATAACCTGGTCGAAAAAAGTTAAACATCCCAAAGATGTTTTGAAAAGAGACCAGGAAGTTGATGCCGTTATCACCAGCATTGATACGGTCGGACAGCGGATGTCGCTCTCGATAAAAGAACTTACTCCGAGTGCCTGGGAATCGTTTGTCGCCACGCACAGAACGGGTGATACGGTGCGCGGCACGATTTCGCGTTTTGCCGGATTCGGTGTTTTTGTGCAGCTTGGAGAAGAACTCGAAGGTTTGTGCCATATTTCCGAGCTTTCGGATGAACGGGTCAACAAACCTGAAGATGTGGTTGCAATCGGTCAGGAAATGGATTTCAAAATTCTGCGGATTGAAAGCGACGTTCAGAAAATCGGACTTTCGGCGCGTGCAGTCGGCAAGGAACAAGAGCCGGTGGTTGATACGAAAATGTATTCGACCGAAGCCAAAAGCGGAATGGCGTCTTTGGGCGAATTGATGAATCTAAAGCGCGGCGCGGCAACCGAAACAGAAGCTGCTGATGAGCCGAAGCTTTCCAAAAAGGATCGCAAAGCCCAAAAAGCAAAAGACAGAGCTGAAGCAGATGCGAATTCCGACGATGAAGCAAATCTGGTTTCCGGTGATGCTGATTTGGATTCTCAGACAGACTCTCAGACGGATACGAATTCGGTTGATACAACGGATGAATCGGCGGAAGCGGCAAGTGCTGCTTCCGTTGAAAAATCTGACGACGCTGCAACAATGACGGTTCAAGAAGAATCTGCCGAAGTTCCGGCTCAGGAAGAAACCTCTGAAGTTTCAACCGACACTGAAGAAAGTGTAAAATCCACCAACGATACGGCGGAAACTGCTTCGGAAAATGTTGAAGAAACTACTTCTCAAACCGAAGAAAAATCTTCTGAAACTGAAAATGAAATGCCCGATGCACAAATTGAAACAGTTGATGAACATTCAACCGCAGAGGTAGAGGATGTTGCAGCCGATGAAAATATCGCCGCCGAAACGCCCGAATCAACCGGCACGAGTGAAACCACATTGGCTGCCGGGGATTCTGCGGCAAGCGATTCAGATGTCAAAGACACGACGGAAGATTCGTCCGACAGTAAAGCCGAGGATTCAAAAGCAGATGTTGATGCGGAAGAAAAATCAGCTAAAGGTTAGTTTTTTTGAAACCGAATTTTGCAGCTTAATGAGGGAAAAATAATGACGAAAGCAGATTTAGTTGAAAAGGTTTCCAGAGAAGCGGAGATGACCAAAAAAGATGCCGAACAACTTGTCGAGATAGTTTTCGACAGCATTATCGGCAGTCTTAACAAGGGCGAGAAAATCGAGTTGCGCGGCTTCGGCAGTTTTCGTGTGCGCGAGCGCAACGCGCGCAAAGGGCGCAACCCAAAAACCGGCGCGGCGGTCAACATTCCTGCCAAGCGCGTCGCCTACTTCAAACCCGGAAAAGATTTAAAAGAACTTATCAACAAATAATGGATAACTGATAGTGGTTAGTGGATAATTAAGAAAATTTCGACTATCAATTACCTGCTGTCCGTTACCCGCTAACAATGATTTAATTTCAGCAATATCCCACTTTACTCTTCCAATCAAAGTACAATTCCGCCAAAAATTTCTACGAGTTAATTTACTGTTTTGGATTCGACTTTGTGGGGTTGATTCGAACGATCAATTGCTTCGTCTTCGACTTCACCGCCAGGGCTTATCGGAATATCGGCAGGATTTAAGAAGCGGAAACCGAGTTCCGGGGTATCAAAGCTGCCGGTAACAAATGCTCTTGGTGAAGAAATCGGCGGAGTGTAACCCGGATAATCTATCCGTGAATGATAAATCGCTACGAGAGATTTAATCATTGATTCGCGGATTTGCGTCAATTCTCGAAGCGTTACATCGCATTCGTCGAGCTGGTCGTCCGAGATAATCGCGTCAATTATTTTGGTCACGATATAGCGGATGTTTTCCGGTGTCGGCTCGCTCAGAGAACGCGCAGCTGCTTCGCAACTGTCGGCAATCATCATAATCGCCGATTCCTTAAATTGCGGTTTCGGTCCCGGATAGCGAAAATCATTTTCGGAAACTTCTTCGTCCGAGTGAGCTTCGGCTTGCGCTTTTTTCAG
>Ga0136617_10006509_pt1 | contig 10426 bp, 11 predicted proteins | sample AntDrymUQ3222106_2_FD_129672 | JGI IMG/M metagenome (GOLD analysis project Ga0136617, IMG submission 129672) | Polar desert sand microbial communities from Dry Valleys, Antarctica - metaG UQ322 (21.06) | ecosystem: Environmental > Terrestrial > Soil > Desert | place: Antarctica: Dry Valley...
AGACGCCAAAGTGCCGCGACGCCGAGACCCACGACGGTGAACACGATCGGGTCGAGGAACGCGTGGTAGTGGTCGTTCGGCAGCCCCGGCACGACCGAGGCGAGGCTCGACGCGCCGATCGCCAGCGCCAGCGCGCTCCAGGCCAGCGTCGCGGCGAACCAGGCGGTCGCATGGCGCTCGCTGCGGCGGGCGCTCCGGATCCGCCAGGCGAGAATCGCGACGACGGCCGCCGCGGCCACGATGCCCGCGGTCGGCTGGCTCGTGATGAGGCCGGTCAGCGGCCAGCTCAGGACGCGCAGCGGGACGACGACCAGCCGGGCGGGGAGCGGCGCACCTTCACCCCGGGTCGCGCCCCCGCCGAGGAAGTCGAGCGCGGCCCGTGTCTCGCTGAACCCGGAGCCCAGCTCGTGGACCAGCAGCGGCATATAGGACGCCGCGATCAGGCCCACGGCCGCCAGGCCCGCGAGGAGCACGGGCCGCCGATCCGCGACCACCCGCCGCCGCGCGTCCACGAGCAGCAGTCCGAGGAGCGGAAGGAGGAGCACGGCGCCCAGGACGTGGCCGTGCATCGTGACGATCAGTCCCAGCCCTGCCACCACCCACCAGCGGGCTCGGCCGGTCATCCACGCCCGCCACGCGGCGCCCAGCGCGACGGCGCTCGAGAGCGCGATGAAGTTCGGGTTCCAGATGAACGTCGACTCCTCGATCGCGCTCGCCGAGACGGCCATCGCGCCGGCTGCCACGAGCCCGGCCACGGGGCCGCCGATGGAGCGGGCCAGCCACCACACGGCGGCCACGGCGGCGATGCCGGCAGCGGCGATCGTCCCGGCGACCGCGAGCGGATGGGCGCCCGACAGGTAGGCCGCGGGGGCCAGGAGGTAGTAGTACAGGACGCCGTGGTGAAACTCGCCGATCGACGTGCGGGGCCCCAATAGCGGCAGCCGCCCTTCGGTGAAGAGGGCGTGGAGGACGACCATGTCCGTGCCCTGGTCGGCGTCCCACATGCCGCGGGTGGGGAGATCGATGAGGCGGACTGCTGCCGCGACGAGGACGATGAGGCCGATCCCGATCAGCTCCCGACGACCGACGGATGGCATCGCTCAGGCGGGCTCGGACAGGTGGGCGCCGAGACGCCGACCATCGGGAAGCATGGCCGCATGCTAGCGCCGGCGAGCGGCTGGCCCGCAGCGGTACCAGGAGTTCCCGTTTACGCACGAACGAGCGTGGCGCACCCCTACTTGACGCGGTGCCGTGCACGGCCATGCGAAAAGCGGTCCCACGGGTACCGGGATGAGGCCGCGGCTCGCCGTCGGCTCCGTGTCGTCGGCCCCGGTGCCCCAGTACCACGTTCGTTCGTGCCCCGAGCCTGAGGCGACTCGTCAGGGGCCCTGCCCGCTGTCCAGTGGGGCGGGTACGAACGACGGTGCTGCCACGGCCCTCCCTGAACACAAGCGCGCGCCCTCCGGGCCTTGGCGGCTGCGTCCCGCGTGCAGCACGAACGGCGGTGCTAAGGCCCCGACGAGGAGGGTCGGCGAGCGGCTCGTGACCGGCGAATCTCGGTGCCGCGGTACGCTCCATGGGTGGACCTGGACGCGATCGCCGCGCTCAAGGCGCTCACGGATGTCGCGCGGCTGCGGATCGTGGGCCGGCTGGGGGCGGGCCCGGCCACGACGGACCAGCTGGTCGCGGACCTGTCGATGCCGCTGCCCGTCGTCGTCCGGCAGCTCGGCCTGCTGCGGCGCTCGGGCCTGGTCATCGGCGCTGACGGCGGCGAAGCCCCGGGCTGGTCGCTCCGACTCGACACGCTCCAGGACATCGGGCGCGCCCTCGACCAGCTGGAGCGAGCCGCCGAGGCGGAACAGCCGCCGCTCGCCGGCGCCGACGGCGAGTCGCCCCGGCGGACGACGCGAAGGTGCTCCGCGCCTTCCTCGTGAACGGACGCCTGGTCTCGATCCCGGCGCAGCAGAAAAAGCGCCTGCCCGTGCTCCGGTGGTTGCGCGACCAGGTCTTCACCGAGGACCGCGAGTACCCGGAGAAGGAAGTGAACCAGCGGCTCGCGCTGTTTCACCCGGATGTCGCGTCGCTCCGGCGTCACATGGTCGACGAGCGGCTGGTGACCCGCGAGCAGGGCCGCTACCGCCGCGCCGGCTGACGCGAGCGATCAGCGGCGGCCGTTCGCCCCGTCAGCGGCGGCCGTTCGCCCGGTCGCCGCCCGAACGGCCCCGGCGGGGCGTGTACTCGCCGGCCACGGCGGGATCGATGAGTCCGAAGTCGCCATCGGACCGGCGGTACAGGACGTTGACGTGCTCGTCCTCGGCGTTGACGAACACGAAGAACGAGTGGCCCAGGTCCTCCATCTGCGCGATCGCGTCCTCCTCGAACATCGGCTCGATCGCGAAGCGCTTGACCTTGACGATCCGGCGGTCGCGGTCCCGCTCGGCGGTGCCGTCGGCGATCCGGCGCAGGATCGCCTTCTCCTCGACGGGGCGGGAACGCAGCCGGGGCTTGGTTCGGTAGTCGACGGCGCGCCGCTCCAGCTTGTCGATCACGGTGTCCACGGCGGCCTCGTGGTTGAGCGCCGACGCGTGGCCGCGGAGCGTCTGGCCGTCGATCACCAGGCTGACCTCGACGATGTGCGAGTCGTCGGCGCTGCGATGCTGTTCCATCGAGAGCTCCACGATGGCGTCCGTCCGATCGTCGAGGTAGCGCTCGAGACGGTGGAAGCGCTTCTCGGCATAGCGCCGCACGCGATCCGAGACCTCGAGGTTCTTGCCCTTGACGATCGTGCGCATCGCGGCCTCCAGGATCGGCCCGGTCATGACACCCGCGGCCGTGCCCTCCACCCTATCGCTCCCGCGCAAGGGTCACCGCCGACACCGCCACGGCGCCTGCCTCGAGGAGCGGCCGGGCACAGGCAGAGAGGGTTGCCCCGGTCGTGACGACGTCGTCGACCAGGACGATCCAGCGGCCCTGGAGCGGACGTGCGTCGCGCCGGGGACCGCCACTGGACTGCGAACCGCCGCGGAGCGTGAAAGCACCGGCGACGTTGCCGGCGCGCGCGTCCCGGTCAAGGTCGAACTGGGCGATCGTCGCGCGCGCCCGTTCGAGGATCGGCGCCACCGGGAGTCGCAGCTCGTCGCCGGCCACCCGCGCGAGCAGCTCCGCCTGGTCATAGCCGCGCCGGCGCCGACGCTCGGCGTGGATCGGCACGGGCACCAGCACATCGCCGCCGCGTCCCGCCCGCGACCAGCGTCGGGCGATCGCACGGCCCAGCGGCGTCGCCAGCCGCCGCTCCCCGCCGTATTTCAGGCCGTGCAGCGCGCGACGAACCGCCCCGCCGAACGGGGCGCACCACTCGAGCTGGACGATGTCCGGCGGCAGGTCCGCGGGCAGCCCGATCACGACCCCCGGCGGCAGCTCGAGACGCGTGTCCAGCGCCGGCTCGCACGCCGGGCACATCGGCGCACCCTCGCGGTTGCAGCCGGCGCAGCGGGCCGGAAAAGCGAAGTCGAGCACACCGCCGACGAGCGAGGGCACCCTCCGAGGATGCCGGACGTCCCTTCGCCGGGACGCACCTGCGACTCAACGCCGGGTTGTCACCGGCTTACCGCCGCCCCGGCCACGCCTCAAATGCGACCAGGTCGCCTCGCTCTGTCCGGCTGGCGTCGACCACGCCGATCGGCAGCTCCACGACGCCCTTCGCGCCGCGGATCCACGGCACGAGACCCAGCCACGGCCGCAGGCCCCGGTGCACGGACACGACCCGACGCGAGCCGTCGTTCTCGATGCGACCCAGGAAGACCGCGTCGATCGGGAAGCGCATGAACATCATGTGGATGCCGTTGGAATCGGGCAGCCAGAGCGCGTTCCCGTCGCGCAGCGAGCGGCGGCCCATCAGCCCTTTGAACTTGCCCCACAGCCCCGAGGCAGTCTCGAGCCGCATTGCGAGCTCCGTCTCACGCGTCCGGTTGCGGACGAGGACGTAGTCGGGATCAGCCAAATGATGGCACCGGCCGCAACGCAACCGGCCGCGGGGGGCGAGACCCGCGGCCGGAGCGTAATTGGGAGCTGTCTGCGCGCACCGCCGACGAGCGCAGCGTCAGCCCAGGTTCAGCACGATGAGGATCATGGCCGGTCCCAGGATCACGATGAACAGGGACGGGAAGATGCAGCCCACCAGCGGGAACAGCATCTTGATCGGCGCCTTCGCCGCCATCTCCTCGGCGCGCTGGCGCCGCTCGATCCGGAGCTGCTCGGACTGGACCTGGAGCACCTTGGAGATCGATACGCCCAGCTGCTCGGCCTGGATGATCGCGCCGATGAAGTTGGTGAGCGCTGGGACCTCGGTCCGCGGCACGATGTCGCGCAGCGCCTCGCGCCGCGCCTTGCCGACGCGGATCTCGGCGAGCGCCCGGCGGAACTCGTCGGTCAGGGGGCCCTTGAGCTTCTCGACGACCTTGGACAGGGCGCCGTCGAAGCCGAGGCCAGCCCGCACGGAGATCGTGAGCAGGTCAAGCGCGTCCGGGATCTGGAGAAGAATCGCCTTCTGGCGCTTCTTCACGCGGCCCCCCAGCCAGAACTCCGGGACGATGTAGCCGATCCCCAGGCCAACCGCGCCCAGCCCCATGCCGGCCAGGATGTTTCCGCCGATCAGCCCGAAGAAGATGAAGAGCATCGCGGAGACGACGATCGCGCCGATCGCCTTGATCCCCAGCCAGTCGCCCACGCGGAGATTGCCCGGGTGACCGGCGAGCGCCAGCCGCTTCTCGGTCCGCTCCGTGAATGAGGCGCTGGTGATGCGCGCCACGGATCCCGAGAGGCGGGACGCGAGGGGCCGGAAGGTGCGCTCGATGAACGGCAGCTGGAGCTCGAGCTCCTCGAGGTTCTTGGCCTGCGAGCTGCCGAGCTGGGTGAGCCGGGCCTGCACGGGATCGATCGGCGTGTTGCCGGCCAGCCCCACGAAGATGAGCAGGATGGCCAGCGCGGCGACGCCGGCGATGATGATCGGAAGGACTTCGGGCATCCCTCAGACCTCGATGTCGACGATCTTGCGGATGAGCATGAACCCGATGAACATCATGAAGCCACCAAACAGGAGAATGATCAGGCCGGCCGGCAGCCCCAGGATGCCCGGGGGATTCTCGAACATCGGCTCGAAGAACGACGGCGTGATGAGGAAGATGAAGCCGGCCAGCGCGATCGGCAGGAAGCCCACCACGTAGCCGGACAGGCGCTGCTGGGCGGTCAGCGTCCGGATCTCACCCTTGATCCGGACCCGCTCACGGATCGTGTACGAGATCGAGTCGAGGATCTCGGCGAGGTTGCCGCCCACCTGGTGCTGGATCGAGATGGCGGTCGCCATGAGCTCGAGGTCGTCCGACTTGACGCGCCGGACCATGTTCTCGAGCGCCTGCTCGAAGGCCAGGCCCAGGTTGACCTCGCGGATGACCCGGGCGAACTCGGTCGAGATGGGCGGCCGCGACTCGCGCACGACCAGCTCGATGGCCTGGAGGAACGACGAGCCGGCGCGCAGTGCGTTGGCGATGAGCGTGATGGTGTCCGGGAGCTGCTTGTTGAAGGCGCCCAGCCGGCCGGACTTGCGGCGCGACAGCCACAGGCGCGGCAGCACGAAACCGATCATGGCGGCAACCAGCAGCGCGATCGGCGTGCGCAGGGCCGGCAGGACGATGGAGACGGCCGTGAAGATCAGCGGCAGCCCGATCGTCGAGGCCACCCAGATCATCAGGAACTCGCTGACCTTGAGCTTGAGATCGGCGCGCGCGATGTCGCGGGCCAGGTTGGCCCCAAAGTCGCGGGCCTCCACGACCTTGTTGAACTGGGCGAGCGCGGCGCTCTGATTGATCAGGTCGGCGATGCCGCCTTCGCCCTTTGCCCCGGTCTTCTGCTCCGGCCGGCCGGCCGCGTAGCGCTCGAGCCGGACGCTGATGCCGGAGCCGCCGGACGTGGCGACGCCTGCGGAGATGAGCAGGATCGCAAGCGCCGCGATCGCAGCGACGCCGATCGTCATGGTGTCCACGGGCTTGCCTCCTTTCCGGGACCTAGTACGCGAAGCCGAAGACGTTGGGGGCCATGTGGATGCCCATCACCTCGAACTTCTCGACGAACTTGGGCCTGATCCCGGTGGGCTTGAGGCGCCCCTGGATCTTGCCCTCGAGGATGCCGGTCTGTTCGAAGACGAACACGTCCTGCATGACGATGACGTCGCCTTCCATGCCCTGGACCTCGGTGATGTTGGTGATCTTGCGGGTCCCGTCCTTGAGCCGCGACTGGTGGACGATGAGGTCGACGGCCGATGCGATCTGCTCACGGATCGCCCGGACCGGCAGGTCCACGCCGGCCATGAGGACCATCGTCTCGAGCCGCGACAGCATGTCACGCGGGCTGTTGGCGTGCCCGGTCGACATCGAGCCGTCGTGACCGGTGTTCATGGCCTGGAGCATGTCCAGCGCCTCGCCGGAGCGGCACTCTCCCACGATGATGCGGTCGGGCCGCATGCGCAGCGAGTTGCGGACGAGCTCGCGGATGGGGATCGCGCCCTTGCCCTCGATGTTGGGCGGGCGCGACTCGAGCGTCACCACGTGCTCCTGGCGGAGCTGGAGCTCGGCGGCGTCCTCGATCGTCACGATCCGCTCGTCGTTGGGAATGAACGACGAGAGGACGTTGAGCGTCGTGGTCTTCCCGGAGCCGGTACCGCCGGAGACGAAGATGTTCAGCCGGGCCTCGACGCAGGCGCGCATGAATTCGAACATGTCCGCGGTCGCGGTGCCGAACCGGACGAGGTCGTCGACCGTGAACGGCGACGCGGCGAACTTCCGGATCGTGATGACCGGCCCCACCAGGGAGAGCGGGGGAATGATGGCGTTGACGCGCGAGCCGTCGGTGAGACGGGCATCGACCATTGGGCTGGATTCGTCGACGCGGCGGCCGATGGGCGAGATGATCCGGTCGATGATGCGCATCACGTGGTCGTCGTTCTGGAAGACGACGTTCGTGAGCTCGAGCTTGCCGGACCGCTCGATGTAGACCTGGCGCGGTCCGTTGACCATCACCTCGGAGATCGACTCGTCGCGGAGCAGCGGCTCCATGGGCCCCAGCCCGATGATCTCGTCGGTGATCTGCTCGAGCATCCGGACCCGCTCGGCCCGAGTCAGGGCGAGGCCTTCCTCGTCGATGACCTTGCCGAAGATCTCCTCGATCTGGCGCCGCACCTCGACCTGGTTGGAGAGGTCGAGCTTGGGGTCCAGGTCCTGGATGACCCGGTTCTGGATCCGGAACTTGACGTCGCGGAACGATTCGCGGACGGGCCCCTGGCTCATGAGCCGCGGCGCGGCCGGTGCGCTCGGCGGGCCCCCGGCCGGCGGCGGCGCACCCGGCGTGCCGGGAACGACTGGCAGGTTCGGGCTGGCGGCCGGGCCGGCGCCCGGTCGAGCGCTTTCGATGCGCTTCAAGAGTGACATCGCTATACCCCTTCTCGCCCCTGGGGGCATCGATTGGTCGACACGATCAGCGCCATGCGAAGAGCGACTTGCGGGAGGTCGTCTTGCGCCGCTCATCGACGACCTCGACCTCTTCGCGCTCGCCCACGACGGACGCGGCAAGACGCAGGATGTCCTGTGACACTTGCGCCTCCTTGTTGCTCAGGAAGAACGGCACCCCCCGGTTCAGCGCGTAGACGACGCTCCGGCCGTCGCTGACGATCGTGTGGTCGACCTTGCGGCCGATCGAGTGCTCGACGTCCGCGACGCGGATGCCCAGCGTGGAATCGGCGCGGTTCAGGACGAGACGGACCTTGCCCGCCTCGTACCCGAGCTGCTCGGCCACCTCGAGGAACAGCCGCATGTTCTTGATGCTGGTGATTTCGAGGCTCAGCATCGTGAGGATCACATCGGCGGTATCGAGGATGGCGATCGTCGTCTCATTGAACGCGGCGGCGCAGTCCACGACCACCAGGTCGTTCTCCGCGCGCAGCTTCTCCAGGACCTTCTTGATGGCGGACGGCGTGACCAGCTCGGCCATCTCGGGGCTGGGCGGCGCCAGCAGGACGCGAATGCCGGCCGAGTGGGTGATGACGAACGTGTCGAGCGACTCCGGCTCGCCACCACTCTCGAGCTCCGGCGCCAGATCCGCGATCGACTTGTTGCGCGGGTTGAGGTTGAGCAGCACGCCCACGTCGCCGAACTGAAACGAGCCGTCGACGAGGACGACCTTGCGGCCCAGCTCCGTGGCCGCCGCGACGGCCATGTTGACCGCGACGGTGGTCCGGCCAACCCCGCCCTTGGGGCTGAAGACCGCCACGACCTGGCCCGGGTCGCGATTGCCGGCAACCGATGGCGAAGCGGTGGGCGCTGCGGCAAGGCTTGACTGCTTGTGCCGCTCTCGCGCGTTGACCTGGCGGATCGACGCGGTCAGCTCGTCACTGCTGAACGGCTTGACCAGGAACTCGCGCGCCCCGGCCAGCATCGAGCGGCGGAGATAATCCGCCTCACCCTGGACGGACATCATGATGACCGAGGTTGAGGGCGCTCGCGTCGACAACAGCTCGGTCGTCGCGATGCCATCCATGTCCGGCATGTTGATGTCCATCAGGACGACGTCCGGGTTGAGCCGCGTGGCGAGCTCGAGCGCCTCGGGTCCGGACGCCGCGGAGCCGACCACCTCCATGTCGCTCTCGAAGCCGAGCAGCTTGGTCAGGTGGTCCCGAGTCTCCGGGATGTCGTCGACGATGATGACTCGGATCTGGTCGGGCATCGGGTGGGTCGTTTCTGCCTTTGTGGACGATGGGCGGGGAGTGCGGCGAGCGCCGGTCGGCTGACCGGACGCCCGCCCCGTGTCGATTGAGCGCCCCGCCTCGACGGCCGGGGCCGGCGACCTATGGCTGGTTGAAGTCAGCCTCGATCACCTCGGGGATCAACACCCCGTACTCGTCGACAAGCGTCTTGAGGGTGATACCGGTCGTCTCCGCGATGGGCGAGACGATGGGCTCCTGCGTGGTTGGGTCGCGGAAGTCCTGCGGCGATCGAAGGACCATCGTGATCCCCACCCGCGGATCCGGGCCAAGCGCCAGCTGGGCGAGCTTGATGACCTCGGCCTGCTGAGCCGTGACCGACACGATCACGATCTCCGACTGGCCGGTGAGCGCGGTCCCAACGGCGGCGTCCTCGGGCGCGCCCCCCTCGACCGGTGCCGGGGGCGGCGGCAGGAGCGTACCGAGCACCTGGAGGCCCTGGACGAGGACCTTGCTGCTCTTCTCGGTGATCTCGGGAGCACCCTCGGCCACGGCGCCCGTGTTGGGGTCGATCGTGATGATCTTCATGTCGAAGCCCACCACCAGGTCCACGTAGTCGCCGGTGCGGATGAGCGTGCCCACGCCCGAGACCTGGTCCACCTGGATCGACATCGCGCGCTGGCCCGGAGGGGTGTCGATCGACAGCGGTGCGCCGGTGACGTCGAAGTCCTCCGATGTCAGCTGCTTGCCCGCGACGACGTTGGTGCGAACGATCTTGCCGAGCAGGAGGCTCGTGTCGCCGAACGCCGAGGCGCCACGCTGCGTGATCGGCTTGTTCTGGATCTCGAGCATGTCCGCCGTGATCGGCGTGCCGAGCGCGATGTCCCTGGTCGCGAGGACAGTTGGAAGATCCTGCGCCACGGCCGCCGGCCCGGTCTGGGGAGTCCGACCACCCTGGAAGATGATCACGATCCCGACAAAGGCGACGATGGCGAGGAAGACCCCGATAAGCAGGATCAACCGGTTGCTGCGCTTCAAATGAGTTCTCCCGAGCCGTGTGACAGGTGGCACCACCATAGCAGTGCCCTTCGGCGGCGCGACTATACCAATGGGCTAGGACCATTAGGAGGATCCGGGAGGAAACCGAGCGTGACGCAAGGTGTTTGGCAAGGTGCCCAACAAAGAAGAAGACCCGCCCGACATGACGTCGAGCGGGCCGTCAGACCTGTGATCAGGGAACGTCTTCGAGCGTGCTGCCGACGGTGCTCAGGGTGCCGCTGACCTGGTTGCCCAGAAAGAGGAGCGCCACGATGGCCACGATCGCGATGAGCGCGAGGATGAGTGCGTATTCGGCAAGTCCCTGACCTTCCTCGTCACGTCGAACGAGGCCAATGAAGCCGATGAGTGCTGCGAGCTGCTGGATGAACACGGATCACCTCCTTTCCCCACCCGCCGGCCGCTCTACGCCGGCTGGTACGGAAGTTGGCCGCAACGCTAGGCGCTGTGGAAGGGGTGTCAATAGGCCGATCGCCGCATAGGGCCCTGAAAGCCGAAACCGCCGGCCCGGCGGCCCGGCGGTTTCGAACTCACGTGTGATCGACTAGATCGAGCCGCCGACGGTGCTGAGGATCGTCGAGGTCTGGGTGCCGAGGAAGATCAGGGCGACGATCGCGACGATCG
>Ga0136617_10006511_pt1 | contig 10425 bp, 7 predicted proteins | sample AntDrymUQ3222106_2_FD_129672 | JGI IMG/M metagenome (GOLD analysis project Ga0136617, IMG submission 129672) | Polar desert sand microbial communities from Dry Valleys, Antarctica - metaG UQ322 (21.06) | ecosystem: Environmental > Terrestrial > Soil > Desert | place: Antarctica: Dry Valley...
CGCCGACCTTGATCGACGCGCCGTAGAAGCCGATGTTCGCGATGTGGTGCTGGCTGCAGCCGTTCGGGCAGCCGCTCATCTTGATGTGGATCGCGCGCGTCAGGGGATCGGAGATCTCCATCTCCTCCAGGCGCTGCTGGAGCGCGGCGTTGAGGCCCATCGACGACGTGATGCCGAGCTTGCAGGAGTCCGTGCCCGGGCACGAGACGACGTCGTTGATCTTGTCCGGGCCGACGTCACCGAGGCCGAGCTCGCTGAGCGCCTGCCAGACCTCGTAGATCGTCTCGTCGCGCACCCAGCGCAGGAGCAGGTTCTGGTGCACCGTCGTGCGCATGTATCCGCCCGAGTAGCGGCGCATGATGTTCGCGATGCCGCGGAACTGCTCGGGGGTGAGGTCGCCGCGCGTGACCTTGATGTGGATCGTCGAGAAGCCCTCCTGCTTCTGGGCCTGGACGTTGTCGGAGCGGAAGCGCTCGTACGCCGACAGGTCTCCGTTCGGACTCAAATAGGTCTCCGGCGCCGCCGGCGCGGAGGCCTCCTCGTCGTCCTGCCAGCGCAGGCCCTCGACGTCGAAGGTGCGCTCGGCGACCCAGTCGCCCTCAAGCTCCTCCTCGACCATCTCGCGGAAGGCGTCGATCCCGATCTTGTCGACGAGGACCTTGATGCGGGCGCGGGCGCGATTGACGCGCAGGAACTCCTGGCGGTCGAAGATCCGGAAGCACGCCTCGGCGATCTTCAGGTACTCGCCGTCGTCGAGGCCGACGAAGTCGTACAGCGTGGGCGCGACGCGCGGCATGATCGACGTGCCGCCGCCGACGCGCATCTCAGCGCCGCGCTCGCCGTCCTCGTTGAGCTTGGCGATGAAGGCGATGTCGTGGATGCCGGTGAGCGCGCGGTCGGCCGGCGCGCCGTTGAAGGCCGTCTTGATCTTGCGCGGCATGAGCTGCGTTGTCGGATGGCGCACGAAGTAGCGGACGTAGGCGCCCGCGTAGGGCGTCATGTCGAACGGCTCGTCGTCGCAGACGCCGGCCCACGGGTCCCCGGTGACGTTGCGCACGGTGTTGCCACAGCCCTCGCGCGAGGACAGCCCCGAATCCGACAGCTCGCGGATCGCCTTGGCGGCGTCGGGCAGCGGGACATGGTGCAGCTGGATGTTCTGGCGCGTCGTGATGTGCCCCTTGTTCAGCGGCACGTATTCCTCGATGACGTTGGCGAAGGCGTCCATCTGCTCGGGCGTGATCCCGCCGAAGGGAAGCTTCACGCGGATCATCTGGACGGCAGCCTGGCGCTGGCCGTAGACGCCCTGCTTCAGGCGGAACTTGATGAACTCCGTCTCCTCGATCTCACCGCGCAGGAAGCGCTGTGACTCGGTGTCGAAATCGTCGAACTCGCGTTCCAGGATCGGAATGACGTGGCCAGGGACGTCTTCGCGAACCTCGGGGTTCTCGAGCGTCCCTTGGCGGCCGACGGTCGTGCTGGGCTCCATGGGCGTCAGTGCTCCGGGTTGGCGTGCAGGGAGAGGGCGAAAAATCATACAACCGAATACGGGTCGGGTTTACCCTCAATTAGGTCCAGTATGTACGCCGACCGGCGGGCGGGCGCGAGGTAGCCTCTCGCGCAATGCCCGAGCTCCTGGTCCTCGATCACGACACCGTGCTGTCCGCCGTCTCCCCGGCGGCGGCGATCGACGCAACGCGGGAGGCGTTCCTGCGCCACCACCGCGGCGAGTGGGTCATGCCGGCGAAGGTCTACCTCGACAGCCCGCCCTACGGCGACTTCCGGGCGATGCCGGCGCGCGGCGACGAGCTCGCGCTCCTGAAGTGGGTGACCTCGTTTCCCCACAACCCGGAGCACGGCCTGCCGACCGTCAGCGGCGTCGTCTGCCTCTCGGATCGGCGTACGGGCGTGCCGCTGGCGCTGCTGGACGCGCGAGCGGTGACCGCGCTGCGCACCGGCGCGGTCGCGGCCGTCGCGTCGCTCGCGCTCGCCCGTGCCGGCGCGCGGACCGTCGGGATCGTCGGTTGTGGGCTGCATGGGGTGTGGACCGCGCGCTGCCTCGCGGCGGCCGGCTACGGGCCCGGCGTCTGCTTCGACCCGCGTGACGAGGCCGCTGCCGCGCTTGCCGCCGAGCTCGGCTGGGCGGCGGGCTCGCTCGCGGACGCACTGGAGTGCGACGTCGTCTGCACCATCACGCCCGGGGCACAGGTCGTCGTCGAGGAGGGCGACCTGCGGGCGGGCGAGCACCTGAACATGCTCGGCGCCGACGGCTCGGGCAAGGCCGAGGCGAGCATCGCCGCGGTTACGGCCTGCGAGCTGTTCTGCGACGAGTGGGAACAGGCATCGCACGGCGGCGAGCTCGCCGGCGCGGTCGCAGCGGGCGCCGTCACGCGCGAGCAGGTGACGCCGCTCGGCGCCGTGCTGGCGGGCGACGCCCCGGGCCGCAGCGATCCCGACGCGATCACGCTCTTCGACTCGACCGGCCTGGCGATCCAGGACCTGGCCGTCGCGGCGAAGGCGCTGCGAGCGGCGCAGGCGGGCGCGGTGGAGGCGGGGACCGTGAGGCTGTAGTGGCGGGGCTGTGTCGGGGTTGTAAGGCTGAGCCTTACGTATGCGACACACCCCGGCCCAGGCAACCTTCCCTCAGACCCCGCGCCGCTACTCAGCCGGCCGTCGCTGCCCGTCGTCACACCGGCAGGACCGGTATGTCCCCGAAGACCGCCCACACGACGACGGCCGCTGCGCCCAGCACGAACGCGATGGCGCTGAGGATGCGCTGGGTCCTCGTCGTCTGCGCGGCCGTGCGCTTGGCGCCCTCGGCCTTCTCCAGCGCGCGCTCGAGCAGGTTCTCCGCCCACGCGAACTCCAGCGAGAGCAGCGCGAGGCCGATCGGGATGACGACGAACGCCGGCCCGGGGAGGACGAGCATCGCGACGCCCGCCGCGAGCAGCGTGAAGCCGACGACGATGTAGAGCATCCGCACGACGAACGGGCGCTGGCGGTGACGCTCGCGCTGGCGCTCGAGTCGCTGGACCAGCGACGGTTTGCTCGGTTCGTCGACGGCCACGGAGCCAGCGTAGCCGCGGGCGACCGTCAGGCCGCGAGGACGGACTCGGCCGCGTCGGCGTCCGCCGCGCCGGCCGCCGGCGGCACGAAGCTCATCGCGCGCTCGGCCAGGGCGGTGATCGTGAGGCTCGGGTTGACGCCGACGTTCGCCGGCACGACCGAGCCGTCGCAGACGAGCAGGTTCTCGTAGCCGAAGAGGCGGTGATGCGCGTCCACGACGCCCTCCTGCGGCGAGCCGCCGATGACGACGCCGCCCATGATGTGGGCGGTCGTCGGGATGTTCGCGAGCGCCTCGGTGAGCGAGCTCTGCGGGATGCCGCCGATCCGCTTGGCGATCCACTCGGCCGCCTCGTTGGCGATCGGGATGAACGTCGGGTTCGGCTTCGCCGGGTCCTGCTCGGCCTGCAGGCGCATCGCGCCCATCCGCCCGGGCCGGGGCCGCAGCGCGATCGCGTTGTCGAGCGTCTGCATGACGAGGAGGATGATCGTGCGCCGTGACCAGGCGCGCGGATCGAAGAGCTTGACGAACGTCAGTGGGTGGCGGACGGCCGCGAAGAAGAGCTTCAGCGGGCGTGTGACGCGCGTGCCGTCGCCGACGAGCAGCGTGTGCAGCGTGCTCATCGCGTCCCCGGCATGGCCGTAGCTGACGGTCTCGATGTGGGTGTTCTCGTCGGGATAGATCGAGCCGCTGATCGCGACGCGCTTCGTGTAGTCGACGCTGTCGTCGGGGGCCGTGACGGCGAGGATCGCCTCGCTGTTCGTGCGCACGAGCTCGCCCAGCCGCGCGGACACCTTCGGCAGCGAGCCGGAGTGGCGGCAGCGCTGCAGGAGCTTGTTCGTCCCGAGCGGGCCGCCGGCGAGCACGACGCTCGCGGCGGTGTAGGTGCGGCGCTGCTTGCGCATCCACGCGCCGGTGCGCTCGGTGACGACTGCGTAGCCGTCCGAGCCGTCGCTGCGGCCGAGCGGGCGCACATCGACGACCGTGCGCCCGGGCATGACCTGCGCGCCACCGCGCTCGGCGAGCCAGAGGTAGTTCTTGACGAGCGTGTTCTTCGCCCCGACCGGGCAGCCGACCATGCAGCGTCCGCACGCGATGCAGCCCGTGCGCGCAGGGCCCGCGCCGTCGAAGTACGGGTCTGCAACCGTGACGCCGGGCTCGCCGAAGAAGACGCCGACGCGCGTCTTGGCGTACGTGTCCTGCGCGCCGATGTGCTCGCCGAACTCGCGCAGGACGTCGTCGGCCGGGTCGTCGGCGGTGACGGTCGTGACGCCGAGCATTCGCTCGGCCTCGTCGAAGTGCGGCGCGAGCGCCCGCTCCCAGTCGTCGAGCTCGGCCCACTGCGGGTCCTCGTAGAAGCGCGGCCGCGGGCGGTAGAGCGTGTTGGCGTAGCCAAGGCTCCCGCCGCCGACGCCGGCGCCGCTGACGATCGTCACGTCCTTGAAGAGCGAGAGCCGGAAGATCCCGTGCAGGCCGAGGCGGGGCGCGAAGAAGTAGCGCCGGACGTCCCAGGTCGAGCGCGGGAAATCGTGGTCGCCGAAGCGCCGGCCCGACTCGACGACGGCGACGCGGTAGCCCTTCTCGGTCAGCCGGTGGGCGCAGACGCTGCCGCCGAAGCCCGAGCCGACGACGAGCCAGTCGAAGTCGTGGTCGTCGTCCACACGTGCCATGGTGGCGAGCATACCGGAGAACATGACGCATGCGTCATGTTTGGCCGATTTGGCTACTGCGCTGTTCGAGCGGCTCCGCCGGACGCCCGTCGAGCCCCACCGTAAGCACACCGGCCGCGAGCGGCTGCGGCGCCGGGGCCCGCGTCCGCACGACCGTGAAGGTCGCGGCCTCGGTGCGTCCGGCAACCTCGAAGCCGGGACCCGGCAGCGGGCTGTGCCGCGGGCGCGGCGGGCTGCCGCGCGCCGCGCCGCGGCGCAGCGCGAGCGCGACGTAGTCGACCTCCACGGCCGTCGCCGGCGCCGCGCCGAGCGGTTGCAGCCCGGGCAGGTAGTAGCCCAGCGGGACGAGGGCGCCCGGCGAGGTGACGATGACCCGCGCGCTCTCGGCGGTTCCGAGCGCGCGCGCCGCGCCGCGCCAGTCGTCGCGCTGGAGCGCCGGGTCGGTGGCGACCCCGAGGACGGCGGCGAGCGCGAGGCCGCAGGCGGCGGCGAACGAGGCGGCGGTCGGCCACGGCGCGACGGCCGCCGCGGCCGCGACTCCGGCGCCGAGGAGGGCCGCCGCGAGCGGCAGGGCGGCGAGGACGTTGCGCGTCACGACGTGGTCCTCGCCCGCGAGGGCCAGCAGCACCGGCACGACGAGCGCGGCGGCGGTGATCGCGGTCAGGCGCAGCGCGTCGGCGCGGGCGCGGCCGGGTAGGCCGGCGCGTCCGGCCAGCACCCGCACGAGCCCCGCGGCGCCGGCCAGCAGCGCGAGCGCCGAGGCGATCGCCAGGAGCGTCTCGAGCGGCGCGTCGTAGCCGACGAGGAACTGCTTGGGCACCTGCGCCAGGCGCCGCACGAGGCCGCTCTCGCTGATGAACGCGGCGGAGTCGTTCGAACGCTGCCCGAAGGCGAGCGGCGCCAGCGCCGCCGCCGCGACCGGCAGCGCGAGCGCCGCGAGGCGTGCGCGGAGGGTCGGCGCGCGCAGCGCGAGCCACAGCGCCTGCGGCCCCACGAGGAAGACCGCGAAGTAGTGGGTGGCCAGCGCGAGCGCCGCGACGACGCCCCAGCCCGCGAGCCGAGCGCTGCGCGGCGCCTCGAGCGCCCGCAGCCACAGCAGCGCCGAGAGCGCGCCGAGCAGCGCGAGCAGCGCGTAGACGCGCGCCTCCTGACTGAACCACACGAGCATCGGGTTGACGGCGACGAGCGCGGCCGCGGCGATCCCCGCGCGGTCGCCGCCCAGCCGCCGCCCGAGTGCCCAGACGACCGGGATCGTGGCCGTTCCCAGCAGCGCCGGCAACGACCGCAGGGCGACCTCGCCGGTGCCGAGGAGCTGGCTCCACAGCCAGGCCAGCACGTAGTACAGCGGCGGGGAGGACTCGCTGTCGGGGATCGCCTCCAGCAGCCCCGGCAGGTCCATCCGCACGAGCTGCGCCGTGACGGCCTCGTCGAACCAGAGGCTCTGCGTGCCAAGCGTCGCGACGCGCAGCGCGGCGCCCGCGACGCACACCAGCGCCAGCGCGACGGGCATTACAACGGGATGTTGCCGTGCTTGCGCTTCGGTCGCTCGACGCGCTTGGTGCGCAACGTCGCGAGGGCGGCGATGAGCTTCGGGCGCGTCTCGTGGGGCACGATGACGTCGTCGACATAGCCGCGCTCGGCGGCGACGTACGGGTTGGCGAAGCGTGCGCGGTAGTCGTCCTCGAGCCTCTGGCGGCGTGCCTCGGGCGTCGGCGAGCCGGCGATGTCGCGCTTGTAGATGATGCTCACCGCACCCTCGGGTCCCATGACGGCGACCTCGGCGGTCGGCCAGGCGAAGTTGACGTCGGCGCCGAGGTGCTTGGAGGACATGACGTCGTACGCGCCGCCGTAGGCCTTGCGCGTGATGACCGTGATCTTCGCCACGGTCGCCTCCGTGAACGCGTAGAGGAGCTTGGCGCCGTGGCGGATGATGCCGCCCCACTCCTGCGCCGTGCCGGGGAGGAAGCCGGGGACGTCGCAGAACGTCAGCAGCGGGATGTTGAAGGCGTCGCAGGTGCGTACGAAGCGCGCGCCCTTGACGCTCGCGTCGATGTCGAGCACGCCGGCATTGCGCATCGGCTGGTTGCCGACGATCCCGATCGCGTAGCCGTCGAGACGGGCGAAGCCGCAGACGATGTTCGTCGCGTAGTGCTCGTGGACCTCGTAGAACTCGCCGTCGTCGACGATATGGCGCACGACGTCGCGCACGTCGTAGGGCTTGTTCGGCTGCGCCGGCACGACGCGGTCGAGCTCGGGATCCATTCGCAGAGGGTCATCGGTCGGCAGGACGCGCGGCGTCGTCTCGAGGTTGTTCGACGGCAGGAAGCTCAGCAGGTAGCGCGCGTCCTGCAGGCACTGGTCCTCGCCGTCGCAGGCGAAGTGCGCGACGCCGGAGGTCGTGTTGTGTGTCATCGCGCCGCCGAGGCGCTCGAACTCGACCTCTTCGCCGGTGACCGTGCGGATGACGTCAGGTCCGGTGATGAACATGTGCGAGCTTCCCTTGACCATCGAGATGAAGTCGGTGATCGCGGGGGAGTAGACGGCGCCGCCGGCGCATGGGCCCATGACGAGGCTGATCTGCGGGATGACACCGGAGCAGTTGACGTTGCGCACGAAGACCTCGCCGTAGGCGCCCAGCGAGACGACGCCCTCCTGGATCCGCGCGCCGCCGGAGTCGTTGATGCCGACGATCGGGCAGCCGATCTTCGCGGCGAGGTCCATGACCTTGCAGATCTTCTCCGCCATGACCTCGCCGAGCGAGCCGCCGAAGATCGAGACGTCCTGCGAGAAGACGCACACCCGGCGCCCGTCGACCGTCCCGTGGCCGGTGACGACGGCGTCGCCCCAGGGTCGCTTCTTGTCCATCCCGAAGTCCGTCGTGCGGTGGCGCACGAACGTGTCGAGCTCCTGGAACGACCCCGGGTCCAGCAGCTTCTCGACGCGTTCGCGCGCCGAGAAGCGGTCCAGGGCGTGTTGCTTGCGCTCCGCCTCGGAGGTCTCCCTGCCGGCGGCCTCGCGCCGCTCCTGGAGCTGGGCGAGCTTCATCTCGTACGTCTCGGGCGGCTTGTGGCGCTTGGTCATACCGCGGTCGATGGTAGGCGAGTCGCGCGGCGGGCACGGCGCGCGCCTCGCCTCGGGCGGCGGTTCGCCGTGCCCGAAGCGAGGCTCTGGCCGTACGAGATTGGTCAGACGCGTGCGATGCGCCGGTGGTCGGCGCCGAGGTCGTCGAGCATCTGGGTGAGGATCGCGACGGTCCGTTCGGGGTCGAGCTCGGCCGCGGCGGGCGGCGGCACGGGGACGTCGATCGACGGCGGTGGGGTCGGGTCCGGAGTGGGCTCCGGCGGGACCGGATCGGGTACCGGCGGCGGCGTCGGCGCTGGACCCGGATCGGGGGGCGTCGGATCCGGAGCCGGCGTGGGCGGGCTCGGATCGTGGACGGGCGGGCCGGGCGCGGGGATCTCGGCGCGGGCGCCGGCGCCGACTACGGCGCGGGCGAGCCGGAGGAGGAGACGGGCGATGAGCCCACGCCGCACGGGCGGATGCGCGCGGGGACGCGGCGCGACCTGATCGGGCTCGGGCGCGACGGGCTCGGACTCCGCGGCCAGCGACTCCGCGGCCACCGGCGCGGGCTCGGGCTCCGCGGCGAGCTCCGGCTCCGGCCCCACCGGCTCCGGCGCGCCTTGCGGTGCCATCGGTGTCACCGTCAGGACGACCTTCGTGCCCCACCCGGCCGGGGCGAGCTCCACCGTGCCGCTTGCGCGGTCGCCCTCCCAGGCGACGGTGGTCTCGGGATCGGCACGGGTGATGCGGATATCACCGAACTCGGCGAGATGCCGGCGCAGCGCGGTCTCGTTGCTGAGCTCGGCCCACAGCTCGGGCGGCGACTTCACGAGGCGGCGCTGCGTCGTCGATCGCTCCATGGCCGGGATGTTCGCCCGAGCGATCCGGAGTCCTGCCGGAACGCCCGCCGCGGCGCGGCTGCAATCACGCACCCGGCTTCGCCGTCATGAGGAAGATCGCGACGACGACGAGCAGCGACGCGAGGCCGCCGAAGATCGCGAGCTTGCGGGCCTCGGTCTCGTAGGCCTCGCTCGGACGGCCGCCGGACTGGCGGTCGCGCTCGGCGAGCTCCGCGCAGCGCCTCTCCGTCGGCGTGACGATGGCGCCGACGAGCCCGAAGAGGACGATGAGGATCGTAAACGTCGAGCTGATCCACGGGTCCCCGAGACTGTAGCGGTCCAGCGCGAGGTAGAGGCCCGCGGCGAGCACGACGACCATCGACGGCGTGATGAGTCGCCGCGTGAGGAGGACCTGGAAGCGGTGCAGCACGACGATGTCCACGTGGACACGGACGATCGCGCCGCCGGCTGCGAGCGCGTCGTGGCCGCTGACCCGCGTCAGGGCGAGGGCGGTTACCCAGGCCGAACCTGCTCCCTCGCACCGTTGTCAACTGCGCGGGCGGTACGCCCCGAAGACGTCCTTCATCGCCCCGCAGACCTCGCCCATCGAGCAGCGGTCCTGCAGCGCCCGGCGGATCGGGTGCATGAGGTTCTCGGGACCGCGGCAGGCCTCGCGCAGCTCGTCGAGGCGCTGCGCGGCGAGCCCGTGGTCGCGGTGCTCCTTGAAGGCCCGCAGGCGGTCGAGCTGCTCGCGCTCGGTCTCGGGGTCGACGCGGAGGATCTCCTCGACCTCGATCGCGTCCTCCTCGTACTTGTTGACGCCCACGACGATGTCCTGCTTGTTGCCGTAGCGCTCCTGGTAGCCCCACGCGGACTCGTCGATCTCGTTCGTGATGAACTCGATCGCGTTGACCGACCCGCCGAGCTCGTCGACCTTCGCGATGAGCTCGGACGCGCGCGACTCGATCTCGTCGGTCAGCGATTCGACGTAGTACGAGCCGGCGAACGGGTCGACGGTGTCGGTCGCGCCGGACTCGTGGGCGATGATCTGCTGCGTGCGCAGCGCGATCTTGGCGGCGCGCTCCGACGGCAGCGCGAGCGCCTCGTCGTAGCCGTTGGTGTGCAGCGACTGCGTGCCGCCGCAGACGGCGGCGAAACCCTGGAGCGCGACGCGCACGACGTTGTTCTGCGGCTGCTGGGCGGTGAGCGTCACGCCGCCGGTCTGCGTGTGGAAGCGCAGCTTCAGCGATTTCTCGTCCTTGGCCCCGAACCGGTCGCGCATGATGTGCGCCCACATCCGCCGCGCGGCGCGGAACTTCGCGACCTCCTGGAAGACGTTGTTGTGTCCGTTGAAGAAGAACGCCAGCCGCGGCGCGAACTCGTCGACCTCCAGGCCGGCGTCGATCGCCGCCTCCACGTAGGCGATCGCGCTGCACATCGTGAAGGCGACCTCCTGTACAGCCGAGCAGCCCTTCTCTCGGAAGTGGTAGCCCGAGATCGAGATCGTGTTCCACTTCGGGACGAACTCCTTGCAGTACGCGAAGAGGTCCGTCGTCAGACGCATCGTGCCCTCGGGCGGGTAGATGAAGTTCCCGCGCGCGATGTACTCCTTGAGGACGTCGTTCTGCGTCGTGCCGCTCAGCTCGCTCAGCGGGACGCCCTGCTCCTCGCTGACGAGCGAGTAGAGCGCGAGCAGCACGGTCGCCGGCGCGTTGATCGTCATCGACGTCGAGATCGCGTTGAGCGGGATGCCGTCGAAGACGGTGCGCATGTCGTCGATCGTGTCGATCGAGAC
>Ga0136617_10006512_pt1 | contig 10425 bp, 8 predicted proteins | sample AntDrymUQ3222106_2_FD_129672 | JGI IMG/M metagenome (GOLD analysis project Ga0136617, IMG submission 129672) | Polar desert sand microbial communities from Dry Valleys, Antarctica - metaG UQ322 (21.06) | ecosystem: Environmental > Terrestrial > Soil > Desert | place: Antarctica: Dry Valley...
GGACGATCCTGAAGGAGCTCGAGGCATCGCGCCGCGTCACGATCGACGATCTCGCGAAACTCACCGGCGTCACGACACGGACCATCCGCCGCGACCTCGATGCGCTCCAGGAGGCGGGCTTTCCGCTCTTCGACGAAACCCACGACGGCAAGAAGTACTGGACGCTCGAACAGACGGCCTTCCGCCGCCTCGACGACACGGCCTTCACGCTCGCCGAACTGAGTGCGCTGTACTTTTCCCGCACCCTCGTCGAATGTCTGTCACGGACGCCGTTCGAACGCGACGTCCGCAGCGCATTCGACAAGCTGGCGACGGCGCTGACGCCAGGGATGCGCCAGTTTCTCGACCGTATGCCGCTCGTCATGCAGGCGAAAGCGGATCCCGGCGCACAGGCCGTCACACCACGCACGAAGGAGGTCGCGCAGCTCCTCGAAGCCACGATGCACCACCGGCGCGTGACGATGCGCTACTACTCGTTTTCGAGCAACCGCGAGAAGACGTACGCATTCGAGCCGTACCGCCTGGTGTTCGCACAGGGGGGCCTCTACGTGATCGGCTTCGTACCGGAGTACAACGAGCTCAGGACGTTTGCCGTAGACCGCGTCGCGCAGCTCTCACTCACCGAGGACCGCTTCGAACCGCTGGAACTGCCCGAGGACGCCTTGGCCCATTCGCTCGGCGTCAACCAGGGGGCGCCGGAGCGGATCGAGCTGCGTTTCGCGCCGACGATCGCGCGCTACGTCCGCGAGCGCATCTGGCATCCGTCGCAGCAGGCCACCGACGATCCGGATGGGTCCCTGCGCCTGACGCTCGACGTGTGCAACGACTGGGCGCTGAAAAGCTGGGTGCTGGGCTTCGGAGGGTTCGCGACCGTCATCTCGCCGCCATCGCTCTCGGCGGAGATCACCGCGGAGCTGGATGCTGCGCGCGGGAATTATTCACAGGAGATCACGAGATCAGGAGACTCTTAGTTGAATCACGGTTTCTCCTGATCTCCTGTCAGTAATTCAGCCAGTACGCCCACTTCACGAGAAACACGTTCCGGCCCGGCGCGTCGAATGCGCCGCGGAAATCGCGACCGAAGTCGAAGCGGCCCGTGTCGATCTGGTCCTCGCGTCCCTGCTGCCAGACGACGAAGAGCGTCGAACCGGGCTGGTATTCCCAGCGAACCACGTTGGTCGTGCGGAAGGACCGGTAATTGAAATCCGGGTTGCCGTCGTACGCAGAGGGCGCAAAGCGCGCGTCGAACTGCCGGGCGCGGCCGTCGACAAGCTCGCGGAAATCGGAGTAGCCACCCGCGGATACAAACGGCTGCGCGTAGATCTGGACGCTGAGAGCCGGCGTCACGGTGTAGTTGACCCGCGCGGTGACCCCGACGGTTCGCTGGCTGATACGGCCGAACACGTAATGGCCGTCGTCTTCCGCAATCCACTGCTGTGGATCCTTGTTCGTGCTCATCGACAGCCCCGCGCTGACCGTCACAAAGGTGGCCGGACGGAACGTCAGGCCCGGCTGACGTTGCTGAATCCGCCACCATCGTCGAGCGACGAGTGGAACGTATTCACGTAGAACGACAGGCGCTTACGGCTGTCGGTATTTGCGTACGTCCAGACACTCTTCGACGCGCCATGATAGGCGCCGGGCCCTCCGCGCGTGGCACGGTCGTCGAAGCCGGCAGCACCCACGTTGACGCCGAAACCGGTGCTCCAGTGATTCACAAACACGGCGTGCGCGTTGAAATTGCCGCCTGAAAACAGCCTGTCGCCGTCGTAGTTCCACCCGGCCCACTGGTTCAGGTTCCAACGGAGACTGCGCGTGACTCGCGTCGGCCTGTCGTGGCGCCACTGGAACCAGTTGCTCATCGTCCTCTGGTCCGCGCGGCGGAGAAACCCGACCTCGTTGATATCGTATCCCGGGCTTCTCAACCCGACGTTGCTGGTGAAACGCGTCCGCTCGCCGCCGATCTTGTTGACGCTCAAACCACCGCCGTAGCCGTTGAGCGCGGTGCGTGACGCGTCGAGGTCGACGTGATCCGCGTCCGGACGCTGAAAACTGTGGACGTTGCTCTCCTGGAGACTTGCGATCGCTGCCGCGTCGCCGCGGACGGAGCTGCCGACGGCGTAGCCGGTCACCGAGTACTTCGGCGTCAACCGCCAATCGACGTCGATCCCTCCGGTGAACGCGTGACCGGGAAGAAATCGGGTGAAGTCGTCCAGGCGGCGGTTGGTCGAGGTCGTCATGAAGCCGAGCGATGACTGGTTCGCGAACTCGCGCTTCGCGCGGATCACGGTGTAGCTCGTACTGGGCTCGACCGTCTGCCGCCTGCGGGCCGGGCCGTCCGCGATCAGCGCATCTTCGTCGGCAGTGACCGCGTTCAGCGCGCCAATCGAAAATGCCCCGACACGGCCCGTCAGTTTGGCGGCTCCAAGGATCCCCTTGTTGCCGTCGTTGAACCAGTAGCTGTCCTGCTTGACCCCGGCGGGATTCACCGCGAACTCGTAACCGGACCGGCGGTCGTGGAACGAGTCGATCACGACGCGCAGCCAGTCGGACGGCGAGCCTTCGTCGCGCCGCGTACGCAACCCGATGATCTTTCCGGCGTCCGGGTCGATCGCCTGCACGGCCACGTAAATCGCGTTGTTGTCATAGGCCACCCGCGCCTCGGTCTCGAACGTCGCCGGCGCTCCGTCGCGCGTATCCCGCTGTTTGAAGCCGGAGATGACCGGCGCGCGCTGCCAGACTTCTTCCGTCAAATCACCGTCCTCGCGCATGGCGCTCGCCGCCGGTATCGCTGTCGCGACAATTCGGGCAGGCGTCTCCGGCGGCAGCGCTTCGCCAGCCGCGGTCGATACGGAAAGGACGGTAATCATTACGAGGAGAGTCATGGCTTTCATACGGCTGTACTCAGCCGGCTTAGACGGGGCGATGATGGCAATGGTTTGCAGGCGGGCGGAGTACCACCAGCCGTGGATGGGATGCCGGATTCCAGGGACGAATCAGGCGAGGAAGACCGTCAGCGCAAAAGCCGCCTCTGGATCGATCCACTGCTTCAGCGTCATGAAGCCGGCGGTCGCGCCCATGTCCTGCAGCTCTTCGGGATCGTACTTGTAGGAGCTTTCCGTCCAGATATGTTCACCGGCGTCGAAATTGACGATGACACCGGAGGATGCAATGGTGACGTGCTGAACGGCGAGGCTCACGAGGTGCATCTCGATCCGCTGTTCAGAAGCGGTCCACGCGGCGCGGTGCGCGAACCTGGTCAGCTCGAAATCGGCGCCAAGCTCGCGGTTCATCCGGACGAGGAGGTTCTTGTTGAACGCCGCCGTGACCCCGAGGGGGTCATCGTAGGCGAGGATCAGATCCGCCTCAGGCTTGGTCAGGTCCGCGCCGAGCAGCAGGAGGTCGCCGGGGCGGAGCGTGCGCCGAATGCGGTCGAGAAAGTCGAGCGCCGCAGGCGTATCGAAGTTACCGATGTTGGAGCCGAGCAACAGGACGAGCACGGGATCTTCCGTCGTGCGCGCCGCCGCCGCGCGGCGCAATCCCTCCTCGTACGTCGACTGGTGGCCGACCACGGAGACGTGTTCGAGGCGCGTGAGGCGCTCTTCGGTCTGCTCGAGCGCCTGCGACGAGATGTCGATCAGGTGCACGCGTGCCGTGCCGCCGCGCGACTGGAGCGCTTCGGCCAGCATGACAATCTTCTCGCCGCTGCCGCATCCGAGCTCCACGATCGTGCCGCCGCCGAACTCCTCGACGATCTCCGCGGCATAACGTGCGAGGAGCCGGCTTTCCGCGCGCGTGATGTGGTACCACGGCAAGCGGCAGATCGCTTCGAACAGGCTGGAACCGAGCTGGTCGTAAAGGTACTTCGACTGCAGCTGTTTCGGCGTGAGCGCGAGGTCGCGCCGGACGTCGGCGGCGAACTCGGCGGCGAGTGCGGCGGCCGCGTCACGCATCGGCGGTCGTCCTGAACTTTGCGTAGACATACGGGTAGTTCGGCCTGAACCAGTTGCGGAAGCTCGGTCGAATGAGCTCACGCGCGGTCGCCGGCGACGCCCCTTTCATCACGTAGTGCTGACCGTCGAAGAACTCGGCGGAGTATTCAGGATACGAGGGCATGGGCTCGAACCCGGGGAACGGCGCGAAGATCGTAGAGGTCCATTCCCATCCGTTGCCGACGAGGTCGTGCACGCCCCGGCGACTGATCCCTTTGGGACGCGAGCCCGCAGGCACCGGTTCCCACATCGTGAAGTTGGAATGGCCTGCGTGGAGGTCGACGCCAGCGGACGCGAGATGATGCTCCGCCTCGGTCATGAGCCTGCGCCCCTTCGCCCGCGCATACGCCGCGGCATCCTCATGCGCAACGTACACGGGCCACGCCGGTGGCAGGGGGATGTTCTCGAACATGCCGCGCCAGTACCACTGGCCATCCTGCTTCACCCAGAAGGCCGGCGGCTCGACGTGGCCGGCTTCGACAAACGGCAGGTAATCCGCGTTCGTGACGCTGTGAACGTCGACGGTGAACGCGCCGACCTCCACCGTGTGTGCGTCGAACTCGTTGTCCCATCCGAAGGGGACGGTCACGCGGGAGGCGCCCAGCGTCACTTCGCCGGCGGGGATCGTGACAGCGCTGTACGGCGGAGGATCCCCGCGATGCTCGTAGCGAAGGTATTCCGGACGCTGCTTCAGTTCGTGCGGCAGGCGATGCCACATATAGAGAAGCGTTTCCTGATGCATCACCTCGTGCTCGAGCGCGGTGAACAGCCCCTCGGCGCGACGCATGGCTGGACGGGATTCGTCGAACGGCGCAGTCCGAATCGCATCGTCCACCAGTCGGTCCGCCGCGGCGGCGAACCTGAGAACCTCTTCCCTCGGAGGCCACACCGTGGACACGCCGCTGCGTGGCGCGGCGTTCTGTTCGCTCTCGGGATCGATCCCGCGTGCGAAGAGCTGTTCCAGGTGCGCCTCGACACCGTCCCGGCCGAGGCCGCGGTTGATGAAGGCGATGATGCTGAAGGCCGGCAGGTGCCCTTCGTAGAAGACGATCGGATTCCGGAGCGAAATCGGGCGCGTATAGTACGCGGCAGGATCGATCATGTCGAAGATCGCCCGCGTGCGACGGCGGTTACGGGCGTACCACTCGGCGGCAGCGGCGCGGTCGACGGGGGTCTGTACGACGGGCATCCTTCCTCAATTAGAGCCCAAAACCGCCGCCACCGCCCGCGGGCACATCAGGCAGCCCGCCCCGCCTTTTTGCGGGGTGCAGTTTTCTTCGTCGCGGCAGGTTTGCGGCCCGCCGTCTTGCGGGCACCGCTCGACTTCTTGCCTTCGAGACTTGCCCGCAGCCGTTCCATCAGGTCCACCACCTCGGCCTGGGGCCGCGTTTCGCGCTCGGTAAGACGCGGTTTCTTGCCTTTGAGCTTTGCCTGGATCACGTGCATCAGATTATCCCGGTACTCGTCGGTGTACTTCTCCGGCTCCCACTTCGCGCTGAGCGAGTCGATCAGCTGCAGCGCCATGTTCATCTCACCCGGCCGGACGGCCTCCGTCTTGGGGAAGCGGAAGTCCTCGAGATCCGCGAGCTCATCGGCGAACCGCATCATCGTCAAAACAATGGCATCCCCGATCGTCTCCACCGCCGCGAGATGCTGCGCGTCGCGTAGGATGATCTTGGCGACGCCGATCTTTCCGGACTTGTCGATGGCGTCGCGCAGCAGCGCATACGCGCGATCGGAGCCTTTTCCCGGCTGGAGGTAGTACGGCGTCTCGAAATAGCGCTCGTCGACCTCCTTCGGGTCCACAAAGTCCAGAATGTCGATCGTCTTGGTTTTTTCGACCGCCGCTGTCTTGAAGTCGTCCTTGGTGAGGACGACAAACTGCCCCTTCTCGTATTCGTAACCCTTGACCAGATCTTCCCAGCCCACCGACTTCCCTTCGCGTTGGCAGACGCGTTCGTAGTGCACGGGAGATTCATCCTTCGCGTGCAGCAGCCGGAACTTCGGCCGGTGGTCGCGCACCGCGCTGTACAGCTCAATGGGGATGGTCACCAAGCCGAACGCGATCGACCCCTTCCACATTGCCCGCGCCACGATCGCTCCTCCCCGCCGGGGCGTCCCGGCATCCTCTATTGATGCTGCCGGCCGGGGTGATGCAGGATTGAGGCCTGACGGCCGAAAAGGTGGCTGTGACATTACCGTAAACCGGCATGCGTAGGCCCATTAGTAGTGGTGTGGAGGGCGCGTGCTACTATTCGTGGCAAAAAGGGGACACTCAAAGCGGTAGTCAACACCCGTAGCGCCTGGACCTCTGCCACGTGTTAATCTAGGGGCATCCGGTCCGACGCGAAAGTGGCGGAACTGGCAGACGCGCCGGACTTAGGATCCGGTAGCCGCAAGGCTATGGGGGTTCGACTCCCCCCTTTCGCATATCCAGCCAACGCTCGCCCGGCTCCCGACAAAAGCACCAGATGAAGACCGAGTTCATCGACCTTTCAGAAACGCGCAAGAACCTGGTCGTCGAAATCCCCAGCACGGTGGTGGATGCCGAGATCGAGAAGATCGCACGCGACTACAGCAAGGCGGCGCGGATACCCGGATTTCGGCCGGGGAAGGTGCCGCCCAAAGTTGTTCGCCAGCGATTTCGCGATCAGATTCTTCACGATGTCGCGCACGGGCTGATCCCGCGCGCGGTCGACGAGGCGTTGCGCGAGCGCGGCGTCGAGCCGGTCGACACGCCCGACATCAAGGATGTCGTCGTCGAGGAGGGGCAGCCGCTCAAGTTCACGGCGACCTTCGAGACGGTGCCGCCGATCGACCCGGGCGATTACGCGAGCCTGACGCTCCACGACACGCCGGCCGCCGTCGACGACGGCGCAGTCGAACAGGCCTTGTCGCAGTTGCGGGAACGTGCGGCCCGGTACGAACCGGTCGACGAGCGCGGCGTGGAGACCGGTGATTCCGTGGTGGTGGACCTGGAGCGGACCGCTTCGGGGCCTGACGGCGCACCGCAGACCGACAAGCACGATGCGGTCAGCGTCGACATCGGCGCGCCGGCGAACCCGCCCGGATTCGACGACGCGCTACTCGGCCTGACGGCCGGGGAGCGCAAATCGTTCGATGTGAGCTATCCGGACGACTACTCGATCGGGGAGCTCGCGGGCTCCACGGTGAAGTACGACGCATCGGTCAAGTCGATTCGCAAGCGCGCCGTTCCCGATCTGGACGATGAGTTCGCGAAGGACCTTGGGAATTTCGACAGCCTGGAGGGGCTCCGCACCCGCGTGCGCGCCGATCTCGAGCACGAGCAGATGCACGAGAACGAGCGCGAGATGCGCGGTGAGTTGCTCAAGCAGCTGGCCGAGCGGGTGACGGTCGACGTCCCGCCGACGCTGCTGGAGCGCGAGATCGATCGGCGCGTCGAGGAGTTCGTCCGCCGGCTGATCGAGCAGCAGGTCGACCCGATGCGCACGAACATCAACTGGGAAGAGTTCCGCGACAAGCAGCGCCAGGCGGCGACCGCAGCGGTGAAGAGCGCGCTGGTGCTGGACGAGGTCGCGCGTCGTGAGAACATCGCGGTCAGCGACGCCGACGTGGACGAGGAGATCACGCGTTACGCGGAACGCAGCGGACGCCCGGCGGCCGCCGTCCGGGCACGGCTCGAAAAAGAAGGCGGCCTCGGCCGCATATATGCAGGGATTCGCCGGGAACGCACCGTGGAGTTCCTGCTCTCACGAGCGACCCGCACCTGACCGATAAAGGATTCAATCCGCATGTCTGAACGTATGCAGCTCATCCCCATGGTGGTCGAGCAGACCAACCGCGGGGAACGGGCGTATGACATTTTTTCGCGACTGCTGAAAGACAGCATCATCTTCATCGGGACGCCGATCGACGACCAGATCGCCAATCTTGTAATCGCGCAGCTGCTCTTCCTCGAAGCTGACGATCCGGATCGCGACATCCTCCTGTACATCAACAGCCCGGGGGGCGTGGTGACGGCAGGCATGGCCATCTACGACACCATGCAGTTCATCAAGCCGGACGTGCAGACCTACTGCCTCGGCCAGGCGGCCTCGGTGGCGGCGGTGCTGCTGTCGGCGGGGGCGAAGGGGAAGCGGTTTTCGCTGCCAAACTCGCGTATCCTGATTCATCAGCCGTGGGTGCAGGGGCTGGGCGGACAGACCACCGATATCGACATTCACGCCCGCGAGCTGCTGCGGACGCGCGAACGGCTCAACCAGATCCTCTCGGATCACACCGGGCAGCCGCTGAAACGCATCCAGGACGATACCGAGCGCGACTACATCATGGGTCCCGAACAGGGGAAGGAATACGGTATTATTGATGACGTCATTCGCAAGCGCGCATAACCCATGGTGAAAAAGGCCGGCGACGGCGAGATCCTCCGCTGCTCGTTCTGCAATAAGGACCAGAACGACGTCCGCAAGCTGATTGCGGGCCCGACGGTCTTCATCTGCGACGAGTGCGTCGAGGTCTGCAACGACATCATCGCCGACGACAACAAGTTCGAGGCGCGCGGCGGCGCCCGCTCCTCGTCGCTCCCGGTCCCGCAGGACATCAAGAAATTCCTCGAGGAATACGTCATCGGCCAGGAGCAGACGAAGAAGAAGCTCGCGGTGGCCGTCTACAACCACTACAAGCGGATCGAGATTCAGAAGCAGGCGCGCGGCCGAAACGAGATCGAGCTCACCAAGTCCAACATCCTGCTGATCGGCCCGACCGGCACCGGCAAGACGCTCCTCGCGCAAACGCTCGCCAAGCTTCTCTCCGTCCCCTTCACGATCGTCGACGCGACGACGCTCACCGAAGCGGGCTACGTCGGCGAAGACGTCGAGAACATCATCCTCAAGCTGCTGCAGGCCGCGGGCGGCGATATCGAGAAGTGCCAGCAGGGGATCATCTACATCGACGAAGTCGACAAGATCTGCCGCAAGGACGAGAACCCGTCGATCACCCGCGACGTCTCCGGCGAAGGCGTTCAGCAGGCGTTGCTGAAGATCCTCGAAGGCACGGTTGCGAACGTGCCCCCCCAGGGCGGGCGCAAGCATCCGCACCAGGAATTCTTCCAGGTCGACACGACCAACATCCTCTTCATCTGCGGCGGCGCGTTCGTCGGGCTCGACAAGCAGATCGAGCGGCGCACGGGCAAAAAGACCCTGGGATTCAGAGCGGACGTGAAGTCGGTGTCAAGCCGCGACATCGGGGCGACGCTCGAGATGGTCGAGCCTGAGGATCTCATCAAGTACGGGCTGATCCCGGAGTTCGTCGGCCGGCTGCCGGTCATCGGTACGCTGCACGAGCTCGACCGCCCGGCACTCGTCCAGATCCTCACGCAACCTCGGAACGCCATCACGCGTCAATACCAGAAGCTGTTCGAGTACGAGAACGTGAAGCTCCGCTTCACCGACGACTCCCTCGAGGCGATCGCCGAACTGGCGCTCGCGCGCAAGATCGGCGCGCGCGGCCTGCGGATGATCATCGAGGACCTCATGCTCGACCTGATGTACAACCTCCCCGGGCAGAAGAAGATCCGCGAGTGCCTGATCACCCGCGAGGTTGTCATGAGCAAAGAGAAACCCATCACGACGCTCATCGAAAAAGCCGGTTAGCCCTCAGCTGTCAGGCCCTCAGCCATCAGCGCTGAACACTGAGAGCTGTGAGCTGAAAGCTGAAAGCCCCCAACCCCATGGAACTGTACGAAACATTACCCATAGTCCCGCTGAGAGACGTCGTCGTCTTTCCGCACATGATGCTGCCTTTCGTCATCGGGCGCCCGTCGTCGGTCCGCGCCCTCGAGCACGCGCTGCTGAAGGACAAACGGATTTTCCTCGCGGCCCAGCACGACGCGCAGGTCGACGACCCGCAGCCCTCCGACATCTTCACGATGGGCTGCGTCGCCAACGTCGTCCAGAGCCTGAAGCTGCCCGACGGCAACATCAAGCTGCTGGTCGAGGGGATCGACCGGGCGCGCGCGATCGAGTGGAAGGAAGACAAGGGCTTCTACCGCGTCGTCGTGAAGGTGGTCTCGAAGCCGCGCGAGGCCGGGAGTGACGCCGAGAGCACGATGACGCGCGTGGTGTCGCTCTTCGAGCAGTACGTCAAGCTCTCGAACAACCTTCAGTACGACGCGATGATCGCCGCCGTTCGGGTCGACGACCCCAACAAGCTGGCCGACACGATCGCCGCCCACCTGGTCGTGGGCGTGGACGAAAAGCAGAATCTCCTGGAGATCATTTCCCCCATCGAACGCCTGAACCGCATCGCCGGCGTTCTCGAAGCCGAGGTCGACAAGCTCCAGGTGGACCGCCGCATCCAGTCTCGCGTGAAGAAGCAGATGGAGAAGGCGCAGAAGGAGTACTACCTCAACGAGAAGATGAAGGCGATCCAGAAGGAACTGGGGCGCAAGGAC
>Ga0136617_10006513_pt1 | contig 10424 bp, 7 predicted proteins | sample AntDrymUQ3222106_2_FD_129672 | JGI IMG/M metagenome (GOLD analysis project Ga0136617, IMG submission 129672) | Polar desert sand microbial communities from Dry Valleys, Antarctica - metaG UQ322 (21.06) | ecosystem: Environmental > Terrestrial > Soil > Desert | place: Antarctica: Dry Valley...
AGCTTCGACCCGCCGATCGTCGGCGGCATCGTGGTGGGACATGACGGTTCATCCGCGGCCCACGAGGCCATGCGCTGGGCGGTCGAGGAGGGCCGGCTGCGCGGAAAGGTCGTCCACGTGGTCCGGGCCTGGGTCCTGTCCGGAGTGATCCGTGACATGGGTGGGATCTCGGCCGGTGTGCCCAGCTTCGACGAGGCCGGGACCTGGGTAGAGGAACAACTGCACCAGAATCTGTCGACGTGTGAGCCCGAGGGTGTCGAAGTGCACACCCACGTGATCCACGAGGCCTCCACCGACGTGATCCTGGCCGCCGCTGCCAACGCAGACCTCGTCGTCCTCGGCAACCGTGGACGAGGTGGATTCGCCGGGGCGATCATCGGCAGGGTCGCCGAGAACGTCGTACGCCACGCGCCAGGCACCGTGGTCGTCGTCCGCAAGCGCAGCTGAGCGCTCAGCCGGCGAAGCCGGGCATCCAGCGCTCGAGGATCTGCCGGAAGTTCCCCTCGGCGCCGAGCTGCGACAGGACCCCGATCGAGCCGATGGTCACCCGGTGGATCATCAGATAAGCAGGGGGAAGGTTGAGCTGGCGGGCCAGTTTGTTCGCCTCTGATCGTGGATCTCCGATCCGGGCCGCCTCACGTCGCATCCACTCCCGGCTGAACGTGAAGTGGTCGCTGGCGATCGGAGCCAGGATCGGCTGCAGGTAGTCCAACGTCGCCTGTGCATCCACCACGATGTTGGGTCGTACGAAACCCTCCTTGCGTAACTCGGCCAGGACCGCCGGAGCCTGCCCCTCCAAGGCGAGTCGGGCCATCCGTCCGATCGGTTCGGGGTGACCCTCCGGCAGCCTGGCAACTGCTCCGAAATCCACGACACCGAGCCGCCCGTCGGCCATCAGGCGGAAGTTGCCCGGATGTGGGTCGGCGTGCAGGAGCCGGGCGCGCTCAGGTCCGGAGAAGTGCAGGGTGGCCAGGAGCAGGCCTGCATGATTGCGCTGCTCAGCGGTGCCGCTCTCGATGATCGTGGACAGCGGAATCCCATCGATCCACTCCGAGATGATCACCTTCGGGGCGCTGGCGACAACTCGGGGAACATGGATCTCGGCGTCCCCGGCGTAGGCCGCGGCGAAGGCGCGCTGACTGTTGGCCTCCAGCGCGTAGTCGAGTTCCTCGGAGACCCGGTCCTTGATCTCGGCGATCAGCGGCTTCACGTCCATGCCCGGAGCCAACATTCCGAACAGCCGAGCGAAGCGGGCCAGTTGGTTCAGGTCGGCCATCAATGCCGGTCCGGCGCCGGGGTACTGAACCTTGACCGCGACCTCGCGGCCGTCCCGCCAGGTGCCCCGATGCACCTGGCCGATGCTGGCGGCCGCGGCGGCCCTGTCGTCGAAGTCTCGGAAGCGTTCCCGCCAACGCCCGCCGAGCTGTTGGGCCAGGACGGCGTGCACCGTCTTGACCGCCATCGGAGGAGCGGCCTCCTGCAGTTTGGTCAGCGCTGCCCGGTACGGCGCTGCCACCTCTTCAGGTAAGGCGGCCTCGAACACCGACATCGCCTGGCCGAATTTCATCGCCCCGCCCTTGAGCTGACCCAGGACGGCGAAGATCTGGTCGGCGGTCTGTTGCTGGAGCTCGAGGGTCACTTCCTCCGCGGAGCGGCCGGACAATCGCTTGCCCAGGCCGAGCGTGGCGCGCCCAGCCGCATTGATCGGCAGGGATGCCAGGCGAGCCGTACGGGACGCGCTCCGGCGCGGGATCGGTCCCGACTCGTTGGTCACCGGCTCCATTGTCCACGTCGGGCAAACCGATCAGCCCACCCGGCTCAGCCTGCCTGATCGACGGCCACGTCGACGCAGCCGCAGTCAACATGTGGTGGCCAGCTGCGCCGGTGCAGCGCCCACTCCGGCGGGCGCAGCTCCAGTGTGGCCTCGATGACCTCTGGCGCCCGCGTTCCGTCGAGGTGTTCCAGGACCTGCCCTGCGGCCAGCGCAGCAGCCAAGGTGGCCAGCACGCTGGTCGGCTCGTGCATCGCTCGGTTCGAGCTGGCCACCAGCTGAGCGGCCACGGCCGGCCAGTGTGGATCTCGATCGGTCCGGTGCAGTTCCGCGCAGTGCAGACAACTGGTCCGGCCGGGTAACACGAGGGGGCCGATCACGACGGTGCCCTCCCGGACAGCGACGGCCAGGTGCGCGCTTGCATCCGGAAGCCCATGCACCTGCAATGGGTCGTGCGCTGCCCAGGGCTGGCACAAGACGATCAGGTCCGCCTCTCTCGGTGCCGGCAAGGGCTTCACCTGCGCTGCCATCGGCGAACTGCGCCGGATCGCCTGCTGCGCGGCGGTAGTCCTCGGCTCTCCTTCGTCTTCCAGGCTCAACCCACCAACGGCGGCGTCGCAGCGCCGGACGGGCTCGGTATCGAGAAAGCTCAGCGCTCCGATGCCGCTCGCCGCGAGCAGGGCGCCCAGCGGTACCCCGATGCGATTGGCGCCGTCGATGACGACGTGCCGCTCGCCACGGGCGGCCAGAGCACCGCTGCCCTGGCCCGGCCCGGAGGCACCCGCCGTGAGTTGGATCAGCTCCGGGAGCAGGGGCCCACAATCGCCGAGGTTCCCGGGGCCGATCGGGGCCGACAGCAGGACACCAGCCCGCTGGAGGCCGGACAGGATCTGGGCGGCCGAGGCGAGGTCGAGCCCGATCGCAGCCGCTTCGGCGAGGATCTGGGCTTCACTGCGGCTGCCGTCCAGACCGGTCAACCAGGTCGCGGTCGCAGAGTCCAAGCCGGAGGCCAGCACACCCACAGCGGGGTCCACCCCGATCTGGAGAGTATCCGGGCCGCGCCAGAGTCGAGGCAGCCAAGGCTTGAGGAGGGGTCGGGAACGCGCGGCCACGGTGGCAGCCTGGCAAATGCCGGCCAGGGCGCGCGCTGCCCGTCCACAGGGGGATTCGGCAGCAGCGGGCCAACCGCGCCCGGGGGACAGGAAACGGCGGCGTGGCGAGACGCAGCGACGGCGACTTCTCGACTGGGTCGAGGAGGTCGCCGTCGCCGGTTGACTCAGTTGGACTGAGCTGCTCAGGCCTTGCCGAGTATGCGGTTCATCTTGGTGCCACACACCGGACAGATGCCCTTGGCCATCCGCCGGCCCGACTCGCTGACGGCTACTTCGCCGTCGAAGTCACGCTTCTCCTTGCACTTCACGCAGTAGCCGTTATAGGTCTCGGCCACGGTTCCTCCCTGCTGTTGGCAGTCCCGTACCCACGCTGCGATGTGGCCAGCATGGGCACGCTGTCGCGGGATACGGTACTCGCCGCAGCGTGAGCAATTGCTTCGGCGCACGCTCAGCGCCGCGGCGCGTCGCGCTGAGGGGTCACCACGGAGGTCGCATGTCCGACGATCAGATCGATAACTCCGCAGCCTCGCCCAACGACGAGGTCCTGGCGATCGACCGGCTCGACTCCGGAGTCGTCCTGCTGCGCCTGAACCTTCCCGACCGCCGGAATGCCATGACCAACGAGCTCACGCAGGCATGGCGAGCTGCGATCGCCGAGCTACGCAACGACCGTGACCTGAGGGTCGTCGTCGTGACCGGAGAGGGAAAAGCATTCTGCGCCGGAGGTGAGCTGAGCTGGCTCGAGGAGTCCGGCACCATGACGCAGGACCAGTTGCGCACCCGCATGCTGGACTTCTATCGAGCCTGGTTGAGCATCCGCAGCTTGGACGTTCCTTCCATCGCCGCTCTCAACGGGCCGGCCGTGGGGGCCGGGCTGGCCATGGCCTTGGCTTGCGACTTGCGTTACGCCACACCGGAAGCCGGCCTCTCGATGCCGTTCACCTCATTGGGGATCCACCCTGGTATGGCCTCGACATTCCTGCTGCCCGAGGTCGTGGGTTTGCCGACGGCGCGGGAGATGTTTCTCACCGGTCGGGTTCTGCGCGGCGCGGACGCGCTCGCGGTGGGCCTGGTGAACCAGATTTTTCCGGCGGAGAGTCTGCGCGATCAGGTCATGGGGATCGCGGCCACCATCGCTACCCGCGCGCCGGTCGCGACCCGGCTCACCCGGCAGGCCCTGGCCGACGGTGGTCAGGCCAGCTTCGAGGCAGCTCTGAACTGGGAGGCCATCGCCCAGCCCCTGACGATGGGCACCGCGGATCTGGCCGAGGGGATCACCGCGGCGAGGGAACGGCGAAGTCCCGTCTTCACCGGTCGGTGAGCCTGGCCGGCGCCGGCGAGAGAACGAATCCCCCGGTTCGACCCCTCCGAAAACGCTTGCCTTCCCCTTGCGAGCGTTCCATCCAGGTCGAAGCCGGGGGCTTCGTGGCTGCGACGGTAGAAGCCGGTGGCGCGGTGGTCAATGAGCGTTACCCACTGGCTGTGGATAGCCCTGTGGATATCTTGGGGACGTCTGGGAGTGTCGCTGTGGACGGTCCGGGGATAGGGCTGTGGGTGCTCGGCAGAGGCTCGCGCCGATGATGCAGAGCCGCTGCTCCACCCTCTTGTCCACGTCCTGTGGATAGCAGAAAGTTTGCCTCTGGGCGGCTAGCGTGAGGGCATGTCCGAGGTCTCTGGCCTACCCGTTCAGGTCCGGCGTAGCCGTCGCCGTCGGCGGACCGTACAGGCCTACATAGACCAAGGGACCGTGGTCGTCCTGATCCCGTCCCGGTTCAGCCCGGCGCAGGAGCGTCGACACATCGAGGACATGGTGGCCAAACTGGGAGCCGCGCGGGCGGCAAAGATCCGTCGGCGGGGGACCGATGCCGCGCTGTCGGGCCGGGCCGGGGAATTGTCCAACAGCTACCTGGGCGGTCACGCCAAGCCCTCATCGGTGCGTTGGGCCAGCAATCAGACCCGTCGGTGGGGGTCCTGCACGCCCGGGACGGGGACGATCCGACTGTCCACCCGCTTGCGCGGCATGCCCGATCACGTCATCGACTACGTATTACTCCACGAGTTGGCCCATCTCATCGAGCCCGCTCATGACGAGCGGTTCTGGGCGTTGGTTGATCGGTTCCCGCGTTCGGAACGGGCCCGTGGATTCCTCGAGGGAGTGGAGGCAGCCGCAGCAGTGAGTCGCGACTAGGTGGCGTCCCGCTCGGACTCGGGCGGATCCGGACGATCCTGTTCGGGGTCGGTCGGCGCGGGGCCGGCCTCATCCAAGGCCTCGACCGACCAATCAGTAGCCGCTCCGCCCGCCTGGGCGCGGATGAAAGCGAGCGGGTCGTCCAGATCGTCTGCGCTGGGCAGCAGGTCCGGGTGGTTCCAGAGCCGATCGCGGCCTGCCATGCCCTGCTCTGCGTGCAGAGCGGTCCACAGAGTCGCCGCATCGCGCAGCCGCCGAGGACGCAACTCCAGACCTACCAGGGTCGCGAAGGTCTGCTCAGCCGGGCCACCACTTGCCCGCCGGCGCCGGATCGTCTCGGTGAGGGCCAGTGCACCCGGCAGACGGTCCGCGCAGGCCTGCGACACGACGGCGTCGACCCAACCCTCGGTGAGGGCGAGCAGGGTTTCCAGGCGCGCCAGAGCGCGCCTTTGCTCAGGGCTCTCCTGCGGAGTGAACATGCCCGACTGCATGGCGGCCTGAATACTCTCGGGGTTGTTCGGATCCACCCCCGCCATCGCCTCTTCCATCTTGGATCGCATTGCGTCCACGTCCACGGTGATTCCGCGGGCGTAGGCCTCAACAGCGTCCAGCAGCCGCTGTCGCAGCCACGGAACGTGTCCGAACAGCCGCTGGTAGGCCGCCTCGCGGAGGGCGAGGAAGAGCCTGATCTCGTCCTCGGGGAGTTCGAGCCCAGCGCCGAACTCGGTGACATTCTGCGGAAGCAGCACGGCCGTACCCTCGGGCGCGAGCGGGAGCCCGACGTCGGTGCCGGTCAGCACCTCGCTGGATAGGCTGGCCATCGCCTGGCCGACCTGAGCGCCGAACATCATGCCGCCCAACGCCTGCAGCATTCCGCCCATCTGGCCGGCTGCCTGAGCGGCTTCGGCGGGGATCGCCGAGGTCATGGCCGAGGCGATCTGGGCAGCTACGGGATCGCAGAGGGTCGACCACACCGGCAGCGTCTTCTCGATCCACTCCACCCGCGACCATGCAGTAGCGGTGGTGATGCCGGAGGGGAGTTCGGTCACCTCGCCGAGCCAGAGGTCGGCCAACCGCAGAGCTGCCTGTACGGCCGTTCGCTCCTCGTCAGTGACCGGGCGGTGCCCACCGGCAACTCCGCCGATCGCGCCCTGCCGGGCGAGGTCCCAGTTGACCGGGCCGCCGCTGTAGGAGAAGAGCTTCTGCAGCTCGGCGAACAACGGGATCTTGCCCATCAGGTCGTCGGGGACACCGCCGCTGCCACCGGGCTCGTCGCCGCCAGGTTTCCGCCGCTCCGGCTCGTTGCCGCCTGCACCGAAACCGAACGGGAAGTCACTGCTCATGTCACGGTTCAACGTGATGTCCTGGCCAGTCGTTCCGTCCGGGTCTCGCCTACCCTCGGTCCAGTGAGACCGGTGCGCGCAGCGTATGAGGCTGAGCAATGGAGCGGAGCGAGCGGTGCGCGCAGCGCATGAGGCGGACCAGCAGTGAGCCGAGAGTGAGTGAGTAGTGAGCCGACGACTTGGCACCTTGCTGGTGGGTGCCGCACTCCTACTGACCCTTGGTGGCCTGGGGGCGTTGCTTCCCGTCCCCTACGTCGCGCTCACACCGGGGCCGACCTACGACACGCTCGGCGCCGGTCCGAGCGGGCGCCCGATCATCCGGGTGATCGGGACAACCACCAACGAGACAAGCGGCCTGTTGAGCCTGACAACTGTGGCGGTCTATGACCGCATCGACTTCTTCACGGCACTCACGGGCTGGTTCGACGACGAGGTCGCCATCGTGCCCCGTGAGGAGGTCTACCCCCCGGATCGCAGTGACGAGGAGGTCGACGAGGCCAACCGCGCTGACTTCCTGAACTCCCAGCAATCAGCCGAGCAGGCAGCCCTCAACGAACTCGGCTATCCGATCAAGGTCGTCGTGCAGGAGCTCAGTGCCGACTCGCCGTCCACCGATCGACTCCGTCCGGGCGACTCGATCGAATCGATCAACGGGATGGCCACCCCCGATCTGGAGACCCTGGCCACGGTGCTCACCGCGATCGAGCCGGGCAGCAAGGTCAAGGTCTTCGGAATCCGGCTGGACGGGGCGTTCACCACCGAGATCACCACCGGCGAGGCGCCAGACCGGGACGGATCGGTGTTGGGAGTCGTCGTGGCTGATGCTCGGTGGGCCCCCTTCGACGTGGAGATCCGGGTCGACGAGGTCGGTGGGCCGTCGGCGGGACTCATGCTGACCCTGGGCATCCTCGATCTCGTCGGCGATGTCGACCTGACCGGTGGAGACCCGATCGCGGGAACCGGCACCATCGATGGGACCGGCGCCGTGGGTCCGATCGGAGGCATCCGGTTGAAGATGATCGCGGCCGATGATCTCGACGCAGCGGTCTTCCTCGTACCGGAGGCCAACTGCAGTGAGGCGCTGCTCCAGGTCCCCGAGGGGCTCACTCTGGCCAGCGTGGCCACCCTGGACGACGCGCTGAGTGCTCTCGAGAACGTACGCGACGGCAAGGATCCGCCCTCGTGCTGAGATCTGATGGGCAGATCACGATCGGGTACCTCGGGAACCCCGTATCTTCGCGCGTAGTTCTATTACCGAGATGCCTCCCCGGGGGCACTCTCAGGTCCGCTGTGTTCCGTACGTGACTACTTCCAGGAGCCTTTGCCCGTGACGATGCGGTCCCCCCTTCCGGTGCCGACCCTCTCTCGACGCGCCAAGATCGTCCTAGGCGCGGTCGGGGTGCTGTTCGCACTGTTCGTCGTCGTCGGCACCTTGACCGGGGTGTACGTCGATTTCCTCTGGTTCGAGGAGACTGGTTTCACCGACGTCTTCTGGACCGAGATCCAGACCCGTGCGCTGCTCTTCGCCCTGGCCGCGATCGCCATGGGCGCCATCGTCGGAGTCAATCTCTATCTGGCCTACCGGTTCAAGCCGGCCTTTCGGCCGATGTCGCTGGAACAGCAGAACCTGGAGCGCTACCGGCGCAACGTCGAGCCCCGCCGCAAGCTGGTCATCATCGGGGCCGCCAGCGTGCTCGCATTGTTTGCCGGGTTCACCGCGCAGAGCAGTTGGCAGACGTGGCTGCTCTGGCGCAACGGCCAGGAGTTCGGGACCACTGACGCACAGTTCGGCCGCGACATCTCCTTCTTCGCCTTCGACTATCCCTTTTATCGTTTCCTGCTCGGGTTCGCCTTCGCGATCGTGCTGCTGTCCTTGATCGCGGCGGCCGCGACGCACTACCTCTTCGGCGGCATCCGACTGCAGACCCCAGGTCAGAAGTTGTCTGTTGCCGCGCGGGTCCACTTGTCGGTGTTGCTCGGAATCTTCGTGCTGCTCAAGGCGATTGCGTACTTCCTGGACCGGTACGGTCTGGTGTACTCCGACCGCGGGGAGGTGTTCACAGGCGCCTCCTACACCGACGTCAACGCACTGCTGCCGGCAAAAACGATCCTGATGTTCGTCGCCGTCATATGCGCGGTGGCGATGCTGGCCAACATCCTGGTCAAGAACTTCCTCCTCCCCGCGATCGCTCTGGTCCTGCTGATGCTGTCCAGCCTGGTGATCGGGGTCGCATTTCCGGCGATCATGCAGCAGTTCTTCGTCCAGCCCAGCGCCAACCAGAAGGAAGCCGACTTCATCGAACGGGCGATCGAGGCCACCCGCGAGGCGTACGGGATCACCGACGTGGACTACGTCGACTACACCCAGGACCCGGAGACCGCGGCATCCCCGGAGGAACTGCGAAACGACACCGAGACGATTCCCAACGCCCGACTGCTCGATCCCAATGTGCTCTCGGCGACCTTCACCGCACGCCAGCAGATCCGCAACGTCTACGGCTTCCCCGAGAAGCTCGACATCGACCGGTACACCATCGACGGGGTCACCCAGGACTACGTTGTCGCGGTCCGGGAACTCGACGTCAGTGCGTTGACCGGCAGCCAGACGAACTGGATCAACCAGCACACGGTCTTCACCCACGGAAACGGCTTCGTCGCTGCCCCGGCCAACACGGTCGTCGCCGGGGCAGAGGGCGGCGAGCCCGACTTCACCACCCTTGACCTGCCGGTGCGCGGCAACATCGAGGTGGAGCAGTCCCGGATCTACTACGGCGAGCTCTTCGACGAGACCTACTCCGTCGTCGGTGCTCCCGAGGGCTCCGAACCTCGCGAATTCGACCGCCCGGACGGTGGCGGTGGCTCCGACGAGCAGAACAACTCGACCTACGACGGCGAGGGCGGTGTGTCGGTCGGCAGCTTCTTCCGGCAACTCGTCTTCGCCATCGAATACCGCGAACGCAACTTCCTGCTGTCCGGCGAACTCAACGACGAGTCCAGGGTGATGTACGTCCGCGACCCGCGCGACCGGGTAGAGAAGGCCGCGCCCTTCCTGGAGGTCGACGGTGACCCGTACCCGGCCGTGATCGACGGCCGGATCGTATGGATCATCGACGGGTATACGACGTTGAACAGCTACCCCTACTCGCTGCAGCAGGCGCTGGGGGAGGTGACCCAGGACTCGTTGACCGGCCAGGGGACCACGGCACTGGCCAATGACCAGGTCAACTACATCCGAAACTCGGTGAAGGCCACGGTCGATGCCCACGACGGGACGGTCACGCTCTATCAGTTCGACACCGAGGATCCGGTCCTGGCGACCTGGATGGGCGCGTTCCCGGACCTGATCACGCCGGAGAGCGAGATCAGCGACGAGCTTCGCGAGCACTTCCGCTACCCGGAGGATCTGTTCAAGGTCCAGCGGGAGCTGCTGACGACCTATCACGTCGATGACCCGGTGGCCTTCTTCAACAACGATGACTTCTGGCAGGTCCCGGACGACCCGACCGACTCCAACTCCACCGAGGTGCAGCCGCCGTACTACATCCTCGCCCAACGCCCGGGGGATGCCGAGGCCAGCTTCCAGCTGACCAGCGCGCTCAACGCCCTGGAACGGGAGAACCTGTCTGCCTTCGTCTCGGCATCCTCGGATCCGGACACCTATGGTGAATTGCAGGTCCTCCGATTACCCGGCGATACGCCCTATCGAGGGCCGCAACAGGTGCAGCAGGCCTTCATCACCAACAATCAAGTCAGACCCGACCTGACCCTGTTCGAATCCGATGAGTCCAACGCGGTGTTCGGCAACCTGCTGACGTTGCCGATCGGTGACGGAGGGCTGCTCTACATCGAGCCGCTCTATGTACGGGGGACCGGCGAGAACGGGTTCCCGTTGTTGCAGAAGGTCCTGGTCAACTTCGCGGGTGACGTGGGATACGCCGACACCTTGTCCGAGGCCCTGGATCAGGTCTTCGGCCCAGGTGCCGGCGAGGGTGCCACCGACGGCGGAGGGG
>Ga0136617_10006515_pt1 | contig 10424 bp, 8 predicted proteins | sample AntDrymUQ3222106_2_FD_129672 | JGI IMG/M metagenome (GOLD analysis project Ga0136617, IMG submission 129672) | Polar desert sand microbial communities from Dry Valleys, Antarctica - metaG UQ322 (21.06) | ecosystem: Environmental > Terrestrial > Soil > Desert | place: Antarctica: Dry Valley...
CCGTTGTCGGTGACGGTGACGACGTTGTCCTTCCCGATCCGGGCGACGATCGTGTCGCAGTGACCGCCGAGCGCCTCGTCGACCGAGTTGTCGACGATCTCGCGCACCAGGTGATGCAGGCCGCGCTGGTCGGTGCTGCCGATGTACATGCCGGGACGCCGGCGCACGGCTTCGAGCCCTTCCAGCACCTGGATCGTGCTGGCGTCGTACGATGAGGTCTTTGGTTGAACGGTGGTTGCCACGGATCGGGAACTCCTTCGTTGGGCTGAGACGGTGCGTCTTCACGCCGCCGGCGCGGCCGTCGGCGCCAGGTCGGCACGCCACCGGCGCAGGCGATCGTAGAAAAAACGCATCTGGGCGAGCGCCAGTCCGGTGGCGATGAACGCGTTGCCGAGCAACGCGAGCAGCACCCCCGGTGCGTTGTCGAGCAGCCGCGCCCAGACCAACGGCAGCCCGATCGAGATGACGAAGACGACGACGATGAACCCGACGCTCGGCCAGAAGTTCCGCCGCACGACGTTGAAGCTCAAGTAGACGGCGCGGATGGGGCCGACCTCGCTGAGCACGATCGCGTCGGGCGCGAAGTAGAGGAAGATGGCCGCCCACATCGCCGGCACCACGAGGAGCAGTCCCAGCAATGGCGCGATGTTGACGCCGACGACCGAGAACAGCGCCGTCAACACGACCGCCGGAAACAGCACGAGCGCGACCAATCCCGCCAAGAGCGCTAAGAAACCAAGGTACCGAAGCCAACCGATCGCGACGGCGCGGGCCACGCCCCCGACGCTCAAGGACGCGCCTCTGACGTCGAACGCGAGCGGCACCCGGAACAGGATCCCGAGCCCGACCCCGGCGATCAGGAGCGCCATCCCGGCGAGCACCACGACCAGCGGACTGTCGGGACGGAGGACGGCACCGCCCCACACGCTGGCGATATCGTCACGGCCGACCCAGCCAAGGAGCGACGGCACGAACGCGGCGGCGAACCCCATGACGTCAAACGATTCGCCCCCCTCGCGGAGAGTCTTGCCGAGTTGCCGGCCATCCTCCCCACCGGTTCGTGCGATCCATCGACCCACGGGGTCGGTCAACGACTCCGGCGACAACCGGGCGCCGAGCCAGAGGTAGGCGTCCATCAGCAGCGGCACCGCCATCAGCAGCGGCTGGACCAGCACCACCGACATCCCGACGGCAATCGTGTCGAAAATGCCCGGTGGACCGGATATCGCTTCGGCCGTGCCGCGTCGTTGCATCGAGGTTCGAACCTTGCCCGCGACCGGTGCTACCGCCAGCCCAGTTCCTCCAACCGGTCCTCGTCGATGCCCACATGGTGGGCCAGCTCGTGGATCACGGTGATCCGGACCTGCCGCGCGATCTCCGTCGCGGTGAGGAACTCGCGCTCGAGCGGACCGCGGAAGATCGAGATCTTATCCGGCAGCACCATCGAATAGCCGGAGCCACGCTCCGTCAGCGGCACCCCTTGGTAGAGCCCGAACAGCGTCTCGTCCGGTTCCGCCTCCGGCCCGAGGTGGTCCGCCGTCGGTTCGTCCTCGACGACCACCTCGACGTTATCCAGCATCGCCTGAATCTCTGGCGGGAGACCGTCCAAGGCTTCGATCACGAGGCGCTCGAAGGCGCGATACCTGGCACGCTCAACACGTTGTCTCGGCGAACCTCGCATGACTCATGATACCACAATTTGCCGCGTTCTTCCACCTTGGTGGGCGCGCAGTTCCACGTACGTACGCGGCATCGCGGCCGACGCGGCGAAGTCCCGGCGCCGCGCTAGGGGGTGCCCGCCATCGCCGCCGCAAGCAGCTCCCGACCGATCGCCAGCGAGCCCGCCATCCCCGCGCCCCCGTTCTCGAGGAACACCGCGACGGCGTACCGCGGCTCCGGGTCGCCGACGAACCCGATGAACCAGGCGTGCGGCTCCTGCCCTTCGCCCAACTCCGCCGTCCCCGTCTTCCCGCCGACCCGTAACCCCGCGATCGCCGCTCCGGCCGCGACCCCCCGCTCGATGCCGCCGACCATCATCTCCTCGATCTGCGCCGCCGCGTCGGGACTGATCGCCTCGCGCCACACGGACGGCTCCGTGCGCTCGACGACGTCGCCCTCCTCGTTGCGCAGGTGATCGACCAAAAACGGCCGCATCATCTGGCCGCCGTTTGCCACGCACTGGGCCACCATCGCCATGTGCAACGGCGACGCCAGGAGCTGGCCCTGCCCAAACGCCGTTTCCGCTAGGGCCGGACGCTCGTCCAGGAACTCGTCGTCGGACGCGAGCTGGCTCTCGACCAGGGGGAGATCGAACGGGATCTCCTCGTCAAACCCGAAGCGGTCGCCGTAGTCGCGCAGCACGGACGGCCCGAGCGCCAGTCCGACCTGGGCAAAGACGATGTTCAACGACCACGCCATTCCTTCCCGCAGCGTCCAGATCGTCGAGTCGTCCGGTCGGTTCTCGTTCTCCGGGATCACGCGCCCGTCGACCTCGAACGACCCGTCGTCCTCGTACGTCGTCTCCGGCGAGGCAAAGCCGGCGTCGATCACCGCCGCCGCCGAGACCACCTTGAACGTCGAGCCTGGGGTAAACGACGCATCCGTCGCCCGGAGGAGGAGCGGACTCGCCGGATCGCTCGTCAGCGTCTGCCAGTAGCCGTGCGCTGCCTCGCGTTCGGGCGGCGACGCCGTGAACAGACGGTTCGGGTCGTAGTGGGGGTTGCTCGCCAGCACGAGCACCGCCCCGGTCTCGACGTCGACCACCACGGCGGCGCCCGGCCGGTCGGCGAGGAGCTCGTGCGCTGTGCGCTGCAACCTCGCGTCCAGCGTCAGGTGGAGATCGAGCCCCTCCTGCGGTTGATGCAGCAGGTCGTTCCGCCACCGCACCAGCGCGTTGGTCCCTTCGTCGCCCCGCAACTCCGCGTCGTAGGTCGCTTCCAAGCCATCCCGGCCGTAGAGCAGCGGCGAGTAGTAGCCGACCACGTACGCCGATTCCGGCTCCGGGTAGACCCGCCGATAGACGTCCCCCGAGCGCACCGAATCCGCGAGCACGCTCCCGTTGCGGTCGAACACCCGTCCCCGTTCCACGTCCAGATCCGATTCGATGACGCGCGGGTTGGTGACGGCGTCGCCCGTCACCGGGTCGAGCGCCCGCCGCGTCACCGTTGCCTCGCTGCGCACCACCTGGATGCGGACCAACTGGACGCTGAGGACCGCGAACACCGTCGCCAGCAGGAAAGCCGTCCGGATCGCCGTCCGGTTGAAGGTCGGCAGCGACGCCGGCAAGCTCGGCCAGAACGCCACCAGCAGCAGCAGCCACCCCGTGCCCAGCAACGCCAACCAGCGCGCGTCGTCGCTGTCCCCGCCGACGAGCAACCCGAACCCGACGAGCGTGAAAAACAGCAACAGCGAGGTGGCGCGCAGCACGGACATCATCGGCGGCTGCCCCCGTTCACCGATCGCCGACGTAATCCCGACACGTTGAGTAAGAGGCCCACGACGAAGAAGTTGGTCAACAGCGAGCTACCGCCATAGGACACGAAGGGCAGCGTGATCCCCGTTAGCGGGATCAGCCGCACGACGCCGCCCACGATGATGATCGTTTGGAGCCCGATGATGGTCGCCATCCCGACCGCCACCAACCGCGCGAACCCATCTTGGGCGCGGAGCCCGATCGCGAACCCCCGCATCACCAGGATCAAGAACAGCGCCAGCACGGCGAGCGATCCGAGCAGCCCCAACTCCTCGCCGATCGCCGAGAACACGTAGTCCGTCTGCACCTCCGGGATGTGATACGGCCGCCCCATGCCCAAGCCGGAGCCCAGCACCCCGCCGCTCGCCAGCGCGTACTCGGACTGCACCTGCTGCCAGCCGAGATCGCGCGGGTCCTGCCAGGGGTCGAGCCAATTCTGGACCCGGATGTCGATCCGGGCAAAAACCCGATACGCGAACCAACACGCGGCCGCGAACGTCGCCAACCCGACGCTGACGTAGAGGAGCCGGCCACTCGCCACATACAACATCACCAGGAAAATGCCGAAGAACAACAGCGCCGACCCAAGGTCGTTCAATACCACGAGGACGGAGAGCGACGCCGCCCACATCAGCCCCATCGGCAGCAGGTACGGTACCGGCGGCAGCCGCAGAAAACCCAACCGCCAACTCGTGCCGACCAGATCGCGCTTGTCCTCCAGATACCCGGCCATGAACGTCACGAGCGTGATCTTGACGATTTCCGACGGCTGAATCGAGACCGGACCGATGTACAGCCAGAGCTTCGCCCCGTAGATCTCCGTCCCGAACAGGTAGGTGATCGCCAGCAACCCCAAACTGAGGATCATCCAGGTGTACTTGAACCGCCGCAGCCACTCGATCACCCGGCGGCGGAGCAGCACGGTCACGAACAACACCGCTAGTCCCGCGAGCAGGTAGATGAGCTGCCGCTGCGCTAACCCCGCGAGCGCGTCGTCGAGCGCCGCCAGGTCGGGGTACAGCCGCTGCACGATCAGCAGCCCGAGACCGGCCAGCGTCGCCGTCACCGGAAAGACGACCTGGTCCCCGCGGAACCCGATCGCACCGAACCCAAGACTCATCCCGAACAGGATGCCCACGAACGCCAGGCTGACCCAGATATCCGTCCACGACCACTCCGCCCGCCCCCGCGGCGCGACGAAGATCGTCAGCAACCCGACGATCGCCATCAGCGACGGCGCCACCAGCAGCTGAAACTCCGTGAAGCGAAACCTGGAGCGGGCGATCACGGCGCGTCACCCTCGATCGGCGGCAGATAACGGTCGGCGATCACGCCCAGGCGCCGCCGCGTCGCGACCGGGATTCGATCCGGCGACGTGACGATCGCGTGGCGCAGCGCGTCGCTACAGCCGCAGGTCCGCGCCGGCAAGCCCGCCGCCGCCAGCGCCGAGACCACCCGCTTCGCGAGGTCCGCGTTCGCCCGCAGGTAGTTCATCACCAGCTCGACGCTCACCGCCGCTTCCTCCTCGTGCCAGACGTCGTAGTCCGTCACCAACGCGATCGTCGCGTAGCAGAGCTCGGCCTCCCGCGCTAGCCGCGCCTCCGGCATCGCGGTCATCCCGACCACCGTCGCCCCCCACGCCCGATGCAGCTCCGACTCGGCCCGCGTCGAAAACTGCGGTCCCTCGATGCAGACATAGGTGCCGCCCTCGCGCGGCTCCCCGCCGGCGACCCCGATCGCCGCCGCAAGCGCCGGTCGCATGTTGGGACAGAACGGCTCGGCGATGCCGACGTGGGCCACCACCCCTTCCTCGAAAAACGTCCGCGCCCGCCCCGCCGTGCGATCGACGATCTGGTCCGGCACGACGACCGACCGCGGCGGCAGGTCCTGCCGCAGACTCCCGACCGCGCTCACGCTCATCAGATGTGTCACCCCAAGTTGTTTCAGCGCGTAGATGTTGGCCCGGTACGGCAGATCGCTCGGCGAATACCGATGCCCAGTACCATGACGCGCCACGAACGCGATCGGTGTCCCCGCGACGGTCCCGACGACGATCGGATCGCTCGGTCGGCCGAACGGCGTCGCCACATCCACCGACCGCGCGTCCCGCACGTCCGCGAAGTTGTAGAGGCCGCTCCCCCCAATCACCCCAAGCACCGCTCGCATCCTCCCGCCTCGCCTCCGCCAGTCTTCGTCGCCAATGGTAGCCTCGCGCGGCACACTGGCGCGACCGCAACCGCCAACGGACCGCGCGCCTCGCCCCGCCTCCGTGGTTGCCCGGATCCGCCCGCCATTGCCGCCCTTCCACCGCCGGTGCTATACTCCCGCTCGTCGCGCCATGGTGCGCGAGGCGTCATGGGGCGTCGAAACGCAGCGTTGGGAGGCCACGCCGGGATGGCGTTGCAGCGGGTACACAAGGAAGAGATCATCACCGGCTTCCGGGTCCACGACGGCGACACGGGCTCGCCCGAGGTCCAGATCGCGCTGCTCACCGAGCGCATCAACGGGCTCACCGACCATCTCCGCGAGCACCGGCACGACCACCACTCGCGGCGCGGTCTGCTCAAGCTCGTCGGTCGCCGCCGGCGGCTGCTCGCCTATCTGAGCGACAAGGACGTCGAGCGCTACCGCGCCACCATCGCCCGCCTCGGCCTCCGCAAGTAGCGCCGCGCGAGCGAAACGAGCACCACCCTGATCGGCAAATCTCACCCTCGCTCCCAACCCGCCGCCGATCCTACCCCGCCGGAACTCGACGACACCGCGGGCCCAGGGCAGTTCGCCCTGGGCTTTCTCGTGATCGCGTTCGGCCCTCCGCGGAAAGGAGGTGCCGCCCGCACCAGTTGACCGTGGCGTGGCCGCGCGTGACGGACGGGTGGGGAATTGGCGCGTGCCGGGGTTTCGGCGCCGGCACACCCCAGTCCCTCATCCCTCCTCGGTGCGACGATCGCGCCGCCGCCACGGCGGTACGTTCAGACGCTTTCCGCGTCGTGACATTCAGACCGTGATCCAGGTTCGCGCAATACGGCGCGACCGGACCGATGGAGGAACCACTTCAGTGGCTATCGATACCGAACAGATGCAACGCGCCAGAACCGTGTCCATCGACCTCGCCGGGCGGCCCCTGACCCTCGAAACCGGCCGCCTCGCCGAGCAAGCGCACGGTGCCGTCGTCGTCCGCTACGGCGACACCGTCGTCCTCTGCACGGTTGTCGGGGAGCGGGAGCCGAACGCGCAGGTCGACTTCTTCCCGCTCACCGTCGACTACGAAGAGCGGATGTACGCCGCCGGCAAGATCCCCGGCGGATTTATCAAGCGCGAGGGCCGCCCAACCGAGGCCGCCATCCTCGCCGCCCGCCTCACCGACCGCCCGATCCGTCCCCTCTTCCCGAAGGGCTACCGGGCCGAGGTCCAGGTGATCAACACCGTGATGTCCGCCGACCAGGAGAACGACCCCGATATCCTCTCCATCGTCGGCGCCTCCGCCGCCCTCGCCATCTCGCCGATCCCCTTCGACGGCCCGATCGGGGCCGTCCGCGTCGGCTACGTCGACGGCGAGGTCGTCGTCAACCCGACCAACTCGGAGCTGGTCAACAGCACGCTCGACATGGTCGTCGCCGGCACCCACGACGCGATCATGATGGTCGAGGGCGAGGCCCAGCAGGTCTCCGAAGCGGTCATGCTCGACGCCATCACCGCCGCCCACGAGCAGATCAAGCGCCTCACCGACCTCCAGCAGCAACTCGTCGCCGAGGTCGGCCAGGAGAAGTGGCCCTTCACCCCGCCTCAGCCCAACCAGCAACTCGTGCAGAAGATGGAAGCCTTCGTCGGTCCCCGCCTCCGCGACGCCATTCACAGCCCGGACAAAGTCCTCCGCCTGGAAGGCACCGGCGATCTGAAGCGAGAGGTGCTGGCCCGGTTCACCACCCCGGTCGCGACCGGCGAGGCAAGCTTCAGCGCCGCCGGCATCCCGGACGAGGCGCGCGAAGCGGATCCGCTCGCGGTCGCGCGGACCCCGGCGACCGTCTACAACGTCAAGGAAGTCGCCGACGTCTTCGAATCCTTCCTCAAGGCCGAGGTCCGCGGCGGCATCCTCCGCGACGGCACCCGACCTGACGGCCGCCGCCCGGACGAGATCCGTCCCATCTCGTCGGAGATTGGGTATCTTCCGCGCACCCACGGCTCCGCCATCTTTACCCGCGGCCAGACCCAAGTGGTCACCATCGTCACCCTCGGCTCCACCGCCGAGGCGCAGCGCCTCGACTCGATCAGCCCCGAGGACGGCAAACGCTACATCCACCACTACAACTTCCCGCCCTTCAGCGTCGGCGAAGTCCGCCGCATGCGCGGCCCCGGTCGCCGCGACATCGGCCACGGCGCCCTCGCCGAGCGCGCCTTGATGGCCGTCATCCCCGACGAGGACGAGTTCCCCTATACGTTGCGCCTCGTCTCCGAGGTCGTCAGCTCCAACGGCTCGACCTCGATGGCCAGCGTCTGCGGCAGCACCCTCGCCCTGATGGACGCCGGCGTCCCCATCGCCTCGCCCGTCGCCGGCGTCGCTATGGGTCTCATCTCCGACCCCGACGGCGACCGCTTCACGGTCCTCTCCGATATCCAGGGGATGGAGGACGCCCTCGGCGACATGGACTTCAAGGTCGCCGGCACCGCCGCCGGCGTCACCGCGATCCAGATGGACATCAAGGTCAAGGGCATCACCCCCGAGATCATGCGCCAGGCGCTGGAGCAAGCCCACGCCGGCCGCCAGTTCATCCTCGCCAAGATGCTCGAAACGATCGACCAACCGCGCGAGACCCTCTCGCCCTTCGCCCCGCGCGTGTTGCGGATCAAGATCAACCCGGAGAAGATCGGCGCCGTCATCGGCCCCGGCGGCAAGATGATCCGCGCCATCCAGGACGAGACCGGGACCAAGATCGACATCGACGACGACGGCACCGTTTCCGTCTCCTCCTCCGACCCGGCCGGCGCCGACCGCGCCATCCAGAAGATCCAGGGACTCACCCAGGAGATCAAGATCGAGCGCGGTGAGCTCTACACCGGTCGCGTCGTCAGCGTCATGCCCTACGGCGCCTTCGTCGAGCTGGTCCCCGGCAAGGACGGTCTGGTCCACATCTCCGAGCTCTCGGAGGACCCGGCCATCCGCGTCAACCGCGTCGAGGACGTCGTCAACGTCGGCGACGAGGTCACCGTGATGGTCACTGACGTGGCTCCCAACGGCAAGGTCAGCCTCTCCCGCCGCGCCGCCCTCACCGGCCAACTCCCCGAGCCGAAGCCGGAGCGCGAGCGCGGCCCCCGCCCCGGCGGCGACCGCTTCGATCGCGGCCCGCGCCGCGACGATCGCGGCCCGAGGGGCGACGACCGCGGCTTCCGCGGCGAGGACCGTGGCCCGCGCCCCGGCGGACCTGGCGGCTTTTCCGAACCCCGCCCCGACCGTGAGCCTCGCGCCCCCGACGGCCCCGGCGACCTGTCCCGGCGCCCTGCCGACAGCCGTGGCCGCCCACCATTCGGCGGCCGCGACGAGTAGCCCACACCAGATTCGACCGCATGAAAGCAGGCGGGCGAGGCCGATCGGCCTCGCCCGTTCTCGTTCTTCCGTCGGGGCAGACTGGGCGCCCTCTGGGCATATGCCTGCCCTCGTTGCAACCAGCCCCGTCCGCATCGGGCCATCCGTTCCGATCCACTCTAATCGTTACAAAAATCCTCGAGCAACTCCTCCGCATCGTCGTCGTCCGCCGTCGGCGTCCGCTCCTCCGCCGCCTCCGTCGCCCAGCCGCAAACCGTGTCCCGCCCAATCGTATTCAGCCATATGCCACCGGCGCAACAGAGCAGGATGCACGCGCCAAGAACCCCTCCCAGGATCCACAACCACTTCCTCCGGCCCCGCGGCGGCGGCAGCGGACCCGGATCCGACATCCGCCATTCCGGATCGGTCGCCGGCCGCTTCGGCGCCGGCAGGTCGACCGGAGGCGGCATCGGCGACGGCCGCGCAAACCCGTCGTCCGCGGCCGGTTCGGCAGCGGACGACGCCACCGCTTCCAGACTCGCCCCACAATTCGAGCAGAACCGGCTGCCGTCGGCATTGGACGTCCCGCAGTTCGGACAGGCGATCACCCAGACCCTCCATCGCCATCGCGCGCCAGGCCGGCGAGGCCCCCGAGTCGGGGCGTTCGCGTGGCACGGCGTCGGGCACCGCGCCCTCAACTCCGCGGGGTGCCACTAGCATACCAGTCCGGAAGCCAACCTCCCGCTAGCCCAGGATAGAGGTCTTCTTGTTTCGATGGGCGCGCGGCGTCGTCGTAGGGGAGGTGCCCTGTGCCCTCCCCGCGCTTCACCAACGTGGCGATCGCCTTACCCAACCGGTTCAACCAGATTCCGTATCAGTCGTTGAGCCGTGGGTCCAGCGCGTCGCGCAGCCCGTTGCCGACGAGATTGATCGCCAGCACCGTGATGTAGATCATGAAGCCGGGGATGAACACGTTGGTCCACGACTTCGTGTAGAAATCCTTGGCCTCCTCGAGCATGTTCCCCCACGACGGTGTCGGCATCCTGACTCCCAGCCCAAGAAAGCTGAGGGCGGCTTCGGCCAGGATCAAGCTCGGAATGGCCAATGAGACCCACACCAGCATCGTCGGGAGCACGTTCGGCAGGATGTGGCGGCCAATGATCCGCGCATCCGACGCTCCGATCACCCGCGCCGCTTGGACATATTCACGCGCCCTGAGCGAGACGACTTCGCTGCGAACGAGGCGCGCCAGACCCGCCCAACTGATCGATGCGAGCAGGAATGACAGCCCGATCGGTCCCGGATGGTACAGCGACGACACGAAGATCAACATCGACAGCACCGGCAACGAGAGGAGAACATCCACCAGCCGCATCAGAATGCCGTCGACCACCCCGGCGAAGTACCCGGCAACGGCACCCACCGTGCCGCCAA
>Ga0136617_10006516_pt1 | contig 10423 bp, 12 predicted proteins | sample AntDrymUQ3222106_2_FD_129672 | JGI IMG/M metagenome (GOLD analysis project Ga0136617, IMG submission 129672) | Polar desert sand microbial communities from Dry Valleys, Antarctica - metaG UQ322 (21.06) | ecosystem: Environmental > Terrestrial > Soil > Desert | place: Antarctica: Dry Valley...
CAGGGCAAGCGCGACGCGTACCACCGGACCGGCCTGGTCGTGGCGCTCAGCTTCGCGTCGCTCGCGTCGCTCGCGCAGGGTCCCGTGGGGGACTGGGCCGGGCGCGAGGTCGCCGCGCACCAGCCCGTGAAGCTCGCGGCGTTCGAGGGTCTCGCGCGGACCACGGACGGCGCGCCGTTCACGCTCGGCGGCCTCTACGACGCCGATCGCGAGGCGGTCCGCTACGGCATCGAGGTGCCGGATCTGCTCTCGCTGCTGGCCCGCCACGACCCGGGCGCGACGGTCGTCGGCCTGAACTCCGTGCCCGAGGCCGACCGGCCGCCGGTCAACGTCGTGCGCTAGGCGTTCCAGACCATGGTCGGGATCGGGACCGCGCTGGCGGCGCTGGCGGCCGTGTTCCTGATCACCTGGTGGCGGCGACGCCTGCCGCGCTCGCCGTGGTTCTACCGCGCGGTGATGCTGGCGGGGCCGCTCTCGCTCGTCGCCCTGATCGCGGGGTGGGTCGCCACCGAGGTCGGCCGCCAGCCCTGGATCGTCTATGAGACGATGCGGACCAGCGACGCGGTCACCGCGTCCGACGAGCTGGAGGTCGGGTTCGCCGTCCTGATCCTCGTCTACGTCGGTCTCGCGGCCGCCCTGGCCTGGCTGCTGCGCCGCCTCACCCGCCGGCCGATCAAGGCGGAGCGCTGATGCTGCCCGAGGTCTGCGTCGCCCTCGTCGTGCTCGGGATCACCGCGTACGCGGTGCTGGGCGGAGCGGACTTCGGCGCCGGATTCTGGGACCTCACGGCGGGCGGCGCCGAGCGCGGCGGGCGTGTGCGCGGCATGATCCAGCGCTCGATGAGCCCGGTGTGGGAGGCCAGCCACGTGTGGCTGATCTTCGTCCTCGTGCTGGTCTGGACCGCGTTTCCCGTCGCGTTCGGCTCCCTGTTCTCGACGCTCTCGATCCCGCTGTTCGTCGCCGCTCTGGGGATCATCCTGCGCGGCGCGGCGTTCGCCCTGCGCCGAGAGGCGGCGACGATCCGGGAGGCGCGGGTGCTCGGCGCCGTGTTCGCGCTCTCATCCGTGCTGGTCCCGTTCTTCCTGGGCGCGACGCTCGGTGGGATCGCGTCCGGCCGGGTGCCCGTCGGCAACGTCGCCGGCGATGTCGTCGACTCGTGGGTGAACCCGACGTCGATCGCGATCGGGGCGCTCGCCGTCGCGACCGGCGCCTACCTCGCCGCGGTCTTCCCGGCCGGCGACTCGGTCCGCGCCGGGCAGCCGGACACTGGTCGAGGCGTTTCGTGCGCGCGCGCTGGGCGCCGGGGTGGTCGCGGGCGCGGCGGCGATCGGGAGCCTGCTGGTGCTCCGCTCCGATGCGCGACCGCTGTTCGACGCCCTGACCACGGGCGCCGGCCTGGCGGCCGTGGGCGTCTCGGCCGCCGCCGGCGTCGCCACGCTCGCGCTCGTGTGGACGCGCCGCTTCGGCGCGGCGCGCGCGACGTCCGCCGCGGCCGTGGCGGCGATCACCGTGGGCTGGGCGCTCGCGCAGGACCCGTACCTCTTGCCGGGCGAGCTGACGCTCGCCGACGGTGCGGCGTCCGACGCGACGCTGGCGGCGCTGGTGATCGGCGTGGGGGTGGGCCTGCTGATCCTCGTGCCGTCGCTCTGGTACCTGTACCGCCTGGTCCTGCAGGGCCGGCTGGACCAGGAGTACGAGCCGCTGGACCAGCGCTTCCGCCCGCTCGGCGCCGGCGACGAGCCGCAGAGCCCGCGATGAGCCGGCGCGATCCGCTCACGCTCGCGGCGCTCGCCGCCCTGGTGCTCGGCTTCCTCCTGCTCGTGGTGTTCGACGCGTGGTTCACGCGCCTGTTCGGTGTGCTCGCCCTGTTCGCGTTCGTCGTCACCGGGGTCTTCGCGATCGCCACCCCGGCGCTGCTCGATCACGACGACGAAGGTCAGCCCTAGGCCGCGGACAAAAATAGGCTCTTGACTTCACAAGTGGTCCGACGCTGAGATGTGGGCCCACGCTTGGAGGAGCTCGTCGAGATGGCCCGGTTGCATCGTCAAGTCATGCGCGTCCTCTTGGGGGACATCGCCAGCGGCACGCTGAAGGCCGGCGACCGGCTGCCGCGGGAAAGCGATCTCGCCGTCCACTTCGGCGTCAGCCGCGGCGTGGTGCGCGAGTGCCTGCGGGGGCTGGAGGAGCGCGGCCTCGTCGTCGTGCGCCAGGGCTCCGGAGCGCGTGTCACTCCGGAGGGCGCGTGGAACATCCTCGACGCCGACGTCCTCGCCGTGCTGCTGCACAGCGGCCATGGGACCGCCGCGCTCTTCGAGCTGCTCGAGTGCCGGCGCGTGATCGAGATCGAGGCCGCCGGGCTCGCCGCGCAGCGCGCGACCGGCGATGAGCTCTTCGACCTCTCAGATGCACTGGCGCGGATGGGCGCCGCCGCCGAGCGCGTGCCCGGCAGCCAGGCGGCCGAGGACCTGTTCCACCTCGCCGACATCGCGTTCCACGAGGCGATCTTCCGTGCGGCCCACAACCGCGCGCTGCTGCGGATGGTGCAGCCGATCCAGAAGACGCTCATCAACGCGCGCCGCCCGCTCGCGGCGCCGGAGCGCCGGTTCGAGCGCGCGCTGCCCGAGCACAAGGCGATCCTGAGCGGTATTGCCGGCCGTGACCCTGTCGCGGCCCGCGCCGCGATGGAGGTGCATCTCGGGACGGTGGAGAGCTACCTGCGCGCCTACAGCGTCCGCCAGGACGGTCGGCCGCCGGCCGACGGGCTGGAGATCGAGGACCTCGATGCCCGCTTCGGCTGAGCCGCCCGACGACCGCGTGAGCGCACGCGAGGGCGGTCGCTTCGCCGGCGCCGTCGCCATCGTCACGGGCGGGTCGCGCGGGATCGGCCTGGCCACGGTGGAGCGGCTGGCCGACGAGGGCGCCGCGGTGCTGTTCTGCGGGCGCGACGCTGCGCACGGGCGGGCGGTCGAGGAGCAGCTCGCCGAGCGTTTCGACGCGGTGGCGTTCCTCCCCGCCGACGTCGGCGTCGAGGCCGACGTGGAGGCGCTGGTGACCGCATGCGCCGAGCGCCTCGGCGCGCCGACGGTGCTCGTCAACAACGCGGGCGTCAACGCGAACTTCGACGCCACGACGATGACCGAGGCCGAGTGGGACGCGTTCTTCGCGATCGACCTGAAGGCCTCGTGGCTGACCGCCAAGCACGTCATCCCGCACATGCGCGCGGCCGGTGGCGGCGCGATCGTCAACGTGTCATCGATCCACGGGTTCGTGACGCTCGAGGGCTTCTTCCCGTACGGGGCGGCCAAGGCCGGGCTGCTCGGACTCACGCGCAACCTGGCGCTCGACCTCGGTCCGGACGGGATCCGCGTCAACTGCGTCTGCCCGGGGTTCACGCGCACGCGGCTGGTGCAGGAGAGCATCGACCGTCAAGAGGACACCGCTGCCGCCGAGCACGGCATGGTCGCCGGCGTCGCGCTGGGGCGGATCGCCGAACCTGAGGAGGTGGCGGCGGCCACCTGCTTTCTGGCCTCCGCGGACGCGAGCTACATCACCGGCGCCTCGCTGCTGGTCGACGGCGGGCTCACGGCACGCCGCGCCGGCTGAAGCCCCCGTGGGCCCGGTGATCGCCGGCTACGACGAGCCGCCGTGTCGTCGTCGACCAGTCGGCCGAGCCCGTGTTGGCGACGCGGCTGCGGTGTCCGGTCAAGACAGCGTCCTCGATAGCCGTGCGCGCGATTCCGAGCAGTTCGGCCTTGCCCGGCACCGGCGAGGACCGGCTACCCGCCGTCGCCGGTGGGCGTGTCGCTCTGCCCGTCCGGGTGAGCCGCCGTCGCCTGCTTCCGCGCATCCTTCTTGGCCTGCTTGCGAAGCCGCCGCTCGCGGACGGCGGTCTCGCGGGTCATCTTCGCAAACGTGGTCTTCTTCTTGGAACTCGATGCCATGCGTGTCCTTCCGGTCTTGTGCGATTCGTCGTCCGAGCGCCCACCTCGGTCCAGGCATCACGACGTCTCTACGTTCGGTGCGTTTGGGCCTTCTCGTCGCTGAACCACTTCACGGTTTCGGTCGCCTCTGCTCCCTCCCGGGAGGACGTGCGCGGCGAAACGCGGGAGCGCGGCTGCAACAACACCAAACTTACCGGGCAGACCGCCCGGCAGGATTCACAACACTAGCTGGTCGGTCGGCGCGCGCGTCAGGCTCGGCAAGGAGCAGTTGGCGTCCTCGGGGCTGGGTCGGCCATCGCCTTCGGCCCAAACGACCGGGTGGGGTGCGCCTGCACCGGTGGGTGCTCGGGACCGGCCTACCCCGCGAAGCGATGCTGCGGGCGCCCGCGTACGCCGGGCCGCACGCGGAACAGCGCGCCCGCCAGCGGCTGCCGAGCGAGTTGCTCGTCGCTCAGCCGGTGTCGCGCGGACGTGACGTAGAGCTCGTCGAGCTCCGCGCCGCCGAACGCGGGGCACGTGCAGTTGGTCGCCGGAAGCAGCACGACGGTGTCGAGCTCACCCGCGGGGGTGTAGCGGCGCACCGCGCCGCCGCCGAAGAGCGCCACCCACACGCCGCCCTCGGCATCGACGGTCAGCCCGTCGGGCAGCCCATCCGCGGCGTCCACCTCGACCAGCGTCCGACGGTCGTGGATCGCCCCCGCGACGAGATCGAAGTCGTACACGTCGATGCGCTGGGTCAGGCTGTCGATGACGTACATCAATCGGTTGTTCGGGCTCCAGCCCAGCCCGTTGCAGATGGTCATGTCGCGGCGCACCGCCTGCACGGCGCCGTCGGGGTCGACGCGATACAGCGCGGCGGCGCCGGGCTCGCGCACCATCGACAGCGTCCCGGCCCACAGGCGGCCGACGGCGTCGCAGCGTGCGTCGTTGAAGCGGTTCTCCGGACGGTGCCGCTCGACGCGGGCGATGATGCGGCGCCCGCCGCCGGCCTCGAGCAGCACGATGGTGTTGCGCACGCCGGCCACGAGACCGCCGTCGCGGCGGGGGAGCGCGAACCCGACGAGGTCGCCGACGTCGATGGTGCTGCGGCGCTCGCTCGCCGGCGCGTAACGGTGGATCCGGCCTGCGGTGATGTCGACGCGCAACAGCTTCTGGGCGGCCTCGTCCCAGTTGGGCCCCTCGCCAAGCTGGTCGCCGTCGGCCAGCGCGACCTCGGCCGTGAGCGTGCGAGCGTGAGCCATGAGCACTAGACGAAACATCAATCCTCTTCAGACATCAACTGTATATTTCTGTCATTCATTGACAGAAGAGTGTCACGGTGCATAGGATCGGCTTGATGAGCTCCACCGAGTCCAGCCATGTGCTGCGAACCCTCCGCACCTTGGAGGCGCTGGCGGTGCGACCGCACGGAGCGACCGAGCTCGCCGAGCAGCTCGAAGCGCATCCCAGGACCATCCGGCGCCTGCTCGCCAAGCTGACGGAGGAGGGGTACGCGGAGCCGACGCGGACTCGCGGCGAGTACACCGCCACGCTGAAGCTCGTCGCGCTCGCCGGCCACATCATCGAGCGCACCGACATCGTGCGTGTGGCCTTCCCGTTCGTCGCGCGGTTGCGCAACGAGACCGGCGAGGCGTCGCACTTCAGCATGCCGGGTGAGGACGGTGTGCTGCACCTCGTCCAGGAGACGGGCGAGAGCGTGGTGATGGTCAAGCCGCGCCTGGGTGAGCAGGTGCCCTACCACTGCACCGCGTCGGGCAAGGCGCTGCTGGCATACCTGCCCGAGCGCTTGGAGCGCGTGCTCTCGGGCGGGCCGCTCGAGCGCCACACCGAGCACACGCTCGTCGATCCCGCGGACCTGCTCCTCGATCTCACGCGCGTGCGCGAGCGCGGCTACGCCACCGACGACCTGGAGCAGAGCCTCGACCTGCGCTGCGTCGCCTCGCCGGTCTTCGACCACACGGGAGGCGTCGTCGGCTGCGTGGGCGTCTCTGCACCAGCGCTGCGCGTCGGGCACGACCGGGTGTCGGGTATCGCGGCGCACGTCGTCGAGACGGCGGCCACCCTCTCGCGCACCCTCGGCTTCGACGCGCGCCGTCGGCCCGCGACGCTGAGCTCGCTGCCATGAGCCCGGCACTCGCACCATGACCGAATACCTCAAGCACGCACCGATGTACGTTGCCGAAGTCTCAGCGCAGGTGCGCAGCACCGTGTCGGAGATGCTCCTGTCCATCGAGCGCGACGGCGCGGCGGCGGTCCGCGAGTACTCGCGCCGGCTCGACGACTGGGATCCTCCGTCCTTCGTCGTCGGCGACGACGAGATCGCCACCGCGACGGAGCGGATCGACGCTGCGCTCGCCGAGCACATCACCTTCGCCCAAGCGCAGGTGCGCACGTTCGCCGAGGCGCAGCGGGCGACGCTCGGCGACCTCGAGGTCGAGACGCAGCCCGGGGTGACGCTCGGGCACCGGCACATCCCGATCGGCAACGTGGGGTCCTACGTGCCGGGCGGGCGCTATCCGATGCTGGCGTCGGCCTTCATGACGGTGATCGTCCCCAAGGTGGCGGGCGTGCCGCGGGTCGTGGCGATCGCGCCGCCGAGAGCCGGGCAAGGCATCCACCCGGCGATGCTGCACGCGATGGCCACCTCGGGCGCCGACCAGATCCTGTGCCTCGGCGGCGTGCAGGCGCTGGCCGCCGTGACGTTCGGGATCGAGGGCATCGAACCGGTGGACATCATCGTCGGCGCCGGCAACGCCTACGTGGCGGAGGCCAAGCGCCAGCTCTTCGGCCGCGTGGGCATCGATCTGCTCGCCGGTCCGACCGAGGTGCTCGTCATCGCGGACGAGAGCGCCGATCCCACGCTGGTCGCCGCCGACCTGCTCGGCCAGGCCGAGCACGGGCCGACGTCGCCGGCGATCCTCATCACGACCTCGCGCCCGCTGGGGGAGGCGGTCCTCGGCGAGGTCGACCGGCTGCTGGAGGACTGGCCGACCGCGCGGGTCGCCGGCGAGGCGTGGCGCGCGCACGGCTCCGTCGCCGTGGTGGCGGACGACGACGCGGCGATCGCGCTCTCGGACCGCTACGCGCCCGAGCACCTCGAGGTGCAGGTCGGCGAGAGCCGGCTCCCGTACTACCTCGACCGCCTCCGCAACTACGGCTCGCTGTTCCTGGGCGAGCAGGCCACCGTCGTCTACGGCGACAAGGCGGTGGGGACGAACCACGTGCTGCCGACGATGGGCGCGGCGCGCTACACCGGCGGCCTCTGGGTCGGGAAGTTCCTCAAGACCTGCACCTACCAGCGGCTCACGCCGGAGGGCACGGCACAGATCGCCCCGGCGGCGGCCGCCATCGCGCACGCCGAGTTCATGGAGGGGCACGCGCTGACGGCCGAGATGCGACTCCGCCGGCTCGGGCTGCCGGCGTGACATGGTGCTCGCCGGCCGCCAGGCGCTCGTTACCGGCGCGGGACGCGGGATCGGCCGCGCGTGCGCGCTGGCGCTGGCGGAGGCGGGGGCCGACGTGGCGCTCGTCGCACGCTCGGCCGGCGAGCTCGATCAAGTCGCGCGCGAGGTCCAAGAGCGCGGGCGCCGTGCGCGGGTCGTGGCCGGCGACCTGTGCCGTGAGCAGGATCTCGGCCGCGTCGCCGGCGTGGTCGACGACACCTCGATCCTCGTCAATGCCGCGGGGACGAACATCCCCGAGCGGTTCGTCGACGTGACCGCCGAGCACCTGGACCGCATCCTCGACCTCAACCTCCGTGCGACCTTCCTGGTCACGCGCGAGGTCGTTCGCCAGATGCTCGCGGCGGGCCGGGCGGGCAGCATCACGACGATCAGCTCGCAGATGGGCCACGTCGGCTACCCGGGGCGCACGGCGTACTGCGCCAGCAAGCACGCCGTCGAGGGGCTGACGAAGGCCCTCGCGGTGGAGCTCGCGCCGCAGCGGATCCGCGTCAACTCGGTCGCGCCGACGTTCGTCGAGACGCCGCTGACCCGTCCGCTGCTGGCCGACGACGCGTTCCGCGCGGACGTGCTCTCGCGCATCCCGCTCGGGCAGCTCGGCGAGCCGCGCGACGTCGCCGCGGCGGTGGTCTTCCTGGCCTCCGAGGAGGCACGGATGATCACCGGGACGAGCCTGAGGGTCGACGGCGGCTGGACCGCGATCTGAGATGGACGTCGCGATCGCCAACGCGCCCGTCTCCTGGGGCGTCGACTACGCCGAGGAAGCCGGGAACCCGCCGTGGCCGCGCGTGCTCGACGAGATCGCCGCGGCTGGATACACCCACATGGAGCTCGGTCCGCTCGGCTACCTGCCCGAGGACCCAGAACGCCTGGCAGCGGAGCTCGCCGCCCGGCGTCTGACACCGATCGGCACGTTCATCTTCGATTTCCTGCACGATCCGGCGCAGCGCGAGCGGGTCGTCGGGGTCGCGACGCGCGCTTGCCGCCTGATCGCCGCCTGCGGCGGCTCTCACCTCGTCGTGATCGATCACCTCGCGCCCGAGCGCATGCGCGTCGCCGGCCGTCCCGAGCAGGGCCGGCGCCTCGACGCGCGCGAGTTCGACGCTCTGCTGGCGGGGATCCGCGGCGTGGCGGCCGTCGCCGCCGAGCACGGCGTGCGCCCGGTCCTGCACCCGCACGCCGGTACGTACATCGAGTACCGCGACGAGATCGATCGGGTCCTCGGCGCGCTCGACGCGCAGGCGATCGGACTGTGCATCGACACCGGCCACAGCGCCTACGCCGGTGTCGACCCAGTGGCGCTCTACCGCGACTACGCCGCCCGCACGGAGTACTTGCACTTCAAGGACGTCGACGGGGCGGTGCGCAGTCGCGTCCTCGATCGGCGCCTGGACTTCGAGACCGCCGTCACGGAGGGCATCTTCTGCCCGCTGGGTCAGGGCGTCGTCGACTTTCCCGCGCTGCACGCCGCGCTGCGAGCGCACGACTTCGACGGCGTGGCGACCATCGAGCAGGATCTGGACCCCTCCGTGCCCGCCGATCCGACCCGCGACGCCCGCCGCAGCCTCGCGTACCTGAGGGAGGTCGGCATCGCCGAACCCGGGCTGTCGGCCGCCGCCGAGCGGACGGAGGCCTGAGCGATGACCGAGCTCCGGCTCACCGCCGCACAGGCGCTCGTGCGCTACCTCTCGGCGCAGTTCTCCGAGCGCGACGGCGTCCGCCGCCGCGTGATCCCGGGCATCTTCGGGATCTTCGGTCACGGCAACGTGGCTGGCCTGGGACAGGCGCTGCAGGAGCACGGCGAAGACCTTCGCTTCTACCAGCCCAAGAACGAGCAGTCGGCCGTCCACGCCGCGATCGGCTTCGCCAAGGCCTCCGACCGGCTCGCCACGCTTGCCTGCACGGCCTCCATCGGGCCCGGATCGACGAACCTCGTCACCGGTGCGGCGACGGCCACCATCAACCGGCTGCCGGTCCTGCTGCTGGCGTCCGACACGTTCGCCACGCGACGGCAGGGACCGGTGCTGCAGCAGCTCGAGGCGCCTCATGGCGCCGATCTGACCGTCAACGACGCGCTGCGACCCGTGTCGACCTTCTTCGACCGGATCACCCGACCGGAGCAACTGCTCACCGCGCTCCCGGACGCGATGCGCGTCCTCCTGGATCCCGCGCAGACGGGCGCCGTCAGCCTCGCGCTGCACCAGGACGTCCAGGGCGAGGCCTATGACTACCCCGCCCACTTCTTCGCTTCGCGCACGTGGATCGTGGCGCGCCGTCCGCCGGCGGAGGAGGAGCTCGCCGCCGCGGTCGAGCTCATCCGCCGCGCCGAGCGACCGCTGATCATCGCCGGCGGCGGGGTCCGCTACGCCGGCGCCCAGGCGCAGCTCGGTGCGCTCGCCGAGCGGCTCGGCGTGCCCGTCTGCGAGACGTCGGCGGGCAAGGGCGTGACGCCCGCCGGCGAGCTGCTGCTCGGCGGCATCGGCGTCAACGGTACGCGTGCCGCCAACCAGATCGCCCGCGACGCCGACCTCGTCATCTGCGTCGGCACGCGGCTGACGGACTTCACGACCGCGTCGCATTCGCTGTTCGCCGATCCCGGCGTGCGCTTCGTCGGGCTCAACGTCTGCTCCAGCGACGCCTACAAGCTGGGGGCCGTGCCCGTGGTCGCCGACGCGCGCCTCTCGCTCGCGGCGCTCACCGAGCGGCTCGCAGCGGCAGGGTGGGCGACGAGCGAGGCCTATAGAGCTGCGGCCCGCGACCGCATCACGGCCTGGCGCGACGAGCTGGAGGAGGACCTGCGTCCGCGGCCCGGGGAGCGCCTGACGCAGGGCCTGGCGCTGCAGGTCCTCAACGACGCTGCGCGGCCCGGTGACGTGGTCGTCGGAGCGGCGGGAAGCACTCCCGGGGACCTGCTGAAGCTGTGGGACGGGACGGGCGGAGCCGGCGCCCACATCGAGTTCGGGTTCTCGTGCATGGGCCACGAGCTGCCGGCCGGCCTCGGCTACCGGCTGGCTTACGGAG
>Ga0136617_10006518_pt1 | contig 10421 bp, 11 predicted proteins | sample AntDrymUQ3222106_2_FD_129672 | JGI IMG/M metagenome (GOLD analysis project Ga0136617, IMG submission 129672) | Polar desert sand microbial communities from Dry Valleys, Antarctica - metaG UQ322 (21.06) | ecosystem: Environmental > Terrestrial > Soil > Desert | place: Antarctica: Dry Valley...
CCAGGAACGCCTCGGACGAGTCGTCGAACAGCAGGTGCGCCTCGTCGAAGAAGAAGACCAGCTTCGGCTGGTCGAGATCGCCCTCCTCGGGGAGGTCGTGGAACAGGTCGGCGAGCAACCACAGCAGGAACGTCGAGAACACCGTCGGCCGGTCCTGCAGGTTCGGCAGCTCGAGCAGGGAGATGACACCCTTGCCGTCCTGCGTCGTGCGCATGAGGTCGGCGGTGTCGAACTCCGGCTCGCCGAAGAACGCGCCGGCGCCTTCGGCCGCGAAACCGATCAGCTCACGCAAGATGACGCCCGCGGTGGCGCTCGACAGGCCACCCAGGGCCTTCAGCTCAGGTTTGCCGTCATCGCTCACGAGGAACTGCACGACTGCCCGCAGGTCCTTGAGGTCGAGCAGCGGCAGTCCCGCGGTGTCGGCGTAGTGGAAGACGAGTTCGAGCGAGGACTCCTGCGTCTCGTTCAGGCCGAGCACCTTCGCCAGCAGGGTCGGGCCGAACGACGTCATCGTCGCCCGGATCGGCACGCCCGTACCCTGGCCGCCCAACGCCAACAGCTCGACCGGGTACGACGTCGCTTCCCACGCCTGGCCGAGCGAAGTGGTCCGAGCGAGCAGCCTGTCGTCGCCCCGGCCGGCCGAGGCCAGCCCTGAGAGGTCGCCCTTCATGTCTGCCGCGAAGACGGCGACGCCATGGTCGGACAGCTGCTCGGCCAGCACTTGCAGCGTCTTGGTCTTGCCGGTCCCGGTGGCTCCGGCTACCAGCCCGTGCCGGTTCAGCATGCTCAACGGGATCCGGATGTCCACGGGCACGACGTCCTCGCCCTCGACTAGTCGTCCGAGATCGAGCGCAGGGCCGTCGAAGGTGTACCCGGCCGCGATCTGGCTTGCCTGCTCACCGAGCGGCTCGGCTGCTTTCGCGTCGGCCGGCGGGGTCTCGGGCATCGCGTCTCCTCGGGTCGAGAGCAGGTGCGGTCTGCCCCGGGGGCGACACTAGCTGTGGACGTTGGCCAGGGCGGTATCCAGCCCGCTCGTGCGGGGCGACGCGCAAGGAGGACCCACCGCCCGGAATAGCATCGCGACATGGCGCCGTCGACGTACACCCATGGCCACCACGAATCGGTGTTGCGCTCACATCGCTGGCGGACGGCAGGAAACTCGTGCGGTTACCTGCTCCCGCACCTCCGACCCGGCATGTCGCTGCTGGACGTCGGCGCGGGGCCAGGTTCCATCACCGTCGATCTCGCCGAACGGGTCGCGCCTGGCGCCGTGACCGCGACCGAACAGACCCCGCGCGCGATGGACCTGACCCGCGCGGAGGCGGTCCGGTGCGGCATCGCCTTGTCGTACGCCATCGAGGACGTCCACGCACTCTCGTTCGAGGCCGACTCGTTCGACGTGGTGCACGCGCATCAGGTGCTGCAGCACGTCGCCGATCCTGTCCAGGCGCTGCGCGAGCTGGCGCGGGTATGCCGCCCCGGCGGCCTCGTGGCGGTGCGTGACTCCGACTACGGCGCGTTCACGTGGTTTCCGGAGCCGCCCGAGCTCTCCGAGTGGATGCGGCTCTATCTCACCGCGGCCCGCGCCAACGGCGGCGAGCCGTTCGCAGGACGACAGCTGCTCTCGTGGGCGCGACGTGCCGGCCTCAGCGACGTCGTCGCGACCGCGAGCACGTGGTGCTACGCCGACGATGCCGGGCGGGAGTTCTGGGGCGGCATGTGGGCGGACCGGATCCTTCAGTCGGCGATGGCCGAACAGCTGGTGCGGGACGGGCACGCAACGCGCTCCGACCTCGAACGGATCTCGAGCGGCTGGCGCCAGTGGTCGGCCGCCGAGGACGGTTGGTTCCTGGTGCCGCACGGCGAGATCCTCGTCCGCGTGTGACGCGCGATGTGCCCCGACGTCGTACGGGTGTCTCCGGACGGAGGTGAGCTCGCGCGGTGCTGTGCGGCGTTGCCGGCTGGGCGTCGCATCTTGCTCGGGATCGCGGGGGCACCCGGTGCGGGGAAGTCGACGCTCGCCGGCGCAGTCGTCGAACTGCTGGGAACACAGGCCGTGCGGGTGCCGATGGATGGCTTCCATCGCTACGACGCCGACCTGCGCGAGCGTGGTCTGCTCGACCGCAAGGGCGCACCCGAGACGTTCGACGTCACCTCGTACGTCCAGGTGCTGCGCCGGATCGCCGCGGCGGATTCGGAGCTGCGCGCGCCCGCCTTCGACCGCACCACCGAGGAGCCGACCGAGGACGGCATCCGCGTCCCGGCCGACGTCCAGGTGGTTGTCACCGAGGGCAACTACCTGCTGCTCGACGCCGCTCCGTGGCAGGCCGTGCGTGAGACGCTCGACGTCGTCTGGTTCGTGCAGGTGGAGCCGGGCCTTCGCCGGAGCAGACTCACCGCCCGCCACGTCGAGTTCGGGAAGTCACCGGCTCAGGCGCGGGCTTGGGTCGAACGTGTCGACGAGGCGAACTCCGCTCTGGTGGACGCCACGCGGGACCGGGCGGACTTGATCGTCGACCTGACCGCCTGGGAACAGCGGAGTCAGGGTCTCGACGCACCGTGACCCGCAGATGAGCCAGGTCCCCTTAGACTCGTCCGGTGATTTTCAAAGGGGTCCGCGAGGCGCGCCCGTACCCCGAGCACGGATTGGGCATGGGCGACTGGGCGCAGCTGCCCCCGCACCAGATCCGGCTGGACCAGCTCGTCACCACGAAGGGCACGCTGGATCTCGCGACGCTCCTCGACGAGGACTCCACCTTCTACGGTGACCTGTTCGCGCACGTCGTGGAGTGGCGGGGCGAGCTCTACCTCGAGGACGGGTTGCACCGTGCGCTTCGGGCGGCGCTGCAGCAGCGGCAGGTCGTCCATGCGCGGGTGCATGTGATCCGCGGCGGTTGATCCGGGCACGACGTTGGACGTCGAGGACCGAGCGTGCCTGCGGGCTAGGCTGACCCAGCCGAAAGGAGGCCGCACGTGAGCTGGAAGACACCGATCACGCTGCTCGTGTTGCTCGGCATTCTGCTCGGCGCGGCCTACTACGGCTGGAGCACCGTCCTAGGTCCGGAAGAGGAGAAGAAGGACGACACTGCGTCGCCCCCGGCAGACAACACCTGCGACGAGGTCGTCCGGTGGAAGAAGGGTCAGCGCGTCAAGGCGGCAGACGTCCGTGTCAACATCTACAACGGTGGACTCGTCTCCGGACTCGCCGGAGAGACGCTGGACGCTTTGACAGCAAAGGGATTCCGTCCTGGCAACGCCACGAATGCTCCCGAGTCGCTGTCGACACCGAACGTCGCAATCATCACAGCGGACCCGGAGTCCCCGGAGGTCCGACTCGTCCGCATCCAGTTCCGGGGAGCCGTACAGATCATCGACGACGACCTCGGCCGCGGTATCGACGTACTCGTCGGTGACGACTTCCGTGCCGTCAAGCCGGTGACCAAGACGCAGATAGTCCTGCGCAAGAACATCAAAGGGTGCGCGGCCAAGCCGTGACCCGTCGGGCCTCAGCCGTCGCCTGACCAGCCCGCCAACCTGCCCCGCCGACTGACCTCCTGCAGTCTGCGTTCGGTGGCCTCGCGGTCGCCGCGCGGGGTCACCACCAAGAGCTCGTCGCCCCGCTTGAGCGCGGTGTTGCGACCCGGCGTGAAGCTGGTTTCGTCCCGCACGATCAGCGAGACGCTGGTGCCTGGCGGGAGTCGCAGCTCGCCGATCTCCACACCGTGCAGCCGGGACTTGTGCGTGATCAGGACCTGCAGGAGGTCGGCGTCGATGCGCTCCAGGGGTGCGGCCTCGACCTCGGCGTCGCGAGGACGTTCCTCGGTCACCCCCAAAACGGTCGCCATCCACGGAAGCAGCGGTGAGGTGACCACGGTCAAGATCACCACCAACACGAACACCAGGTTGAAGATGTCGGACGAGCGGGGGACGCCGCTCGCGACCGGGATCGTGGCCAGCACGATCGGCACGGCGCCGCGAAGTCCGGCAACCGAGAGATACGCCTGCTCGCGCAGGGGCAAGCGCAACGGCATCGCACTGACGACCGCGCTGACCGGCCGAGCCACCAAGGTGAGCGCGGCTCCAATGATCAGCCCGCCGACGAGATGCTCGGTACCGATCTGGTTGGGCGACACCAGCAGCCCGAGCATGATGAACAGGCCGATCTGGGCCAGCCAGGCCAAGCCCTCGGCGAACGACCTGGTCGATCCGCGGTGTGGCAGGTCCGAATTCCCCAACCACAATGCTGTCACATAGACCGCGGCGAACCCGCTGAGGTGCAGCGCGGCCGAGCCGGCGTACGAGAGAGCCGCGAAAGCGAGCACGGTGATGGGGTAGAGGCCGGACGCAGGGAGGGCGACGCGGCGCAGCACCCAGACTCCGGCCAAGCCGACGGCCGTCCCCGCCACAACCCCGCCGACGAGCTCGAGAATGACGATCCCGATGAAGCCGAACACGCCGCCCTCGATGCCGTGCGACTCGCTGAGCAAGACGACCAGCAAGACCGTCGGGGCGTCGTTGAGCCCGGACTCCGCTTCGAGGATGCCGCGCAGGGACGGTCTCAGCGGCACCTTGCGCAGCACGGTGAAGACGGCAGCCGCGTCGGTGGGCGCGGTGATCGCACCGATGAGGAACGCCGCCTCCCACGACAGGTCGAGCGCGAAGCGGGCCACCACCGCCACGATGAGCAGGCTCACCGCGACCCCGACCGTGGCGAGCATGACACCGACCCCGATCCCGGGGCGGACGTCCTTCCACTTGGTCGTGAGGCCACCCTCGGTGAGGATCACGACGAGGGCGGCGAACCCGAGCGCATGCGCGGTCTGGGCATCGTCGAACTGCACGCCGTACACCGACTCGCCGAGCAGGATGCCCATCACGAGGTAGATCAACAGGCTGGGCAGACCGACGCGAGCCGAGGCCCGGACGGCCAAGATCGCCAGCAGCAAGATGACAGACCCGGCCAGCAGAACCTGGTCGAGCGTGTCCGCATCCACTCGATAACCCTAGGGGCAATGCGCCCTTGTCAGAGCCGTCACATCGAGCGACGAGAAGCACCGACGTGCCCGGCTTTGGCCTCAGTCCTCGTGGGGTGCGGCCGGCGGACACCACTCGGGTAGGTGCAGCGCGACGACGCGGGGCGCAACATTTCTTCGCCTTCGAAGGGCGGCATCTACGCAGGCTTACGACCTGCGTAGATGCTGCCGCCAAACAGCGGTGGCGGTGGGATTTGAACCCACGGTGGGCTTACACCCACACACGCTTTCGAGGCGTGCTCCTTAGGCCGCTCGGACACGCCACCGCGCGCTAGGTTACCGGAGCCCGGGACGGGTTCGCGCCCGCGGGGACACCTCAGCGGCGGCCGCGGAAGAACTCTCGCAACAACGCCGCCGCCTCGTCGGCCAGCACTCCGCCGACGACTTCCGGCCGATGGTTGAGGCGCCGGTCGCGCACCACGTCCCAGAGGGATCCGACCGCCCCGGCCTTCGTGTCGTAGGCCCCGAACACCAGCCGGTCGACGCGCGACAGCACCACCGCCCCGGCGCACATCGTGCATGGCTCCAGCGTCGCCACGAGCGTGCAGCCCTCCAGGTTCCATCGCCCGAGCCGCTCGCCCGCGAGACGCAACGCAACGACCTCCGCGTGTGCCGTCGGGTCGTGTCGCGCCTCGCGCTCGTTGCCCGCAGCCCCGATCACGCCTCCGTCGGCATTCAGCACCAGTGCCCCAACGGGTACGTCACCGTCGGCGGCAGCGACATCACGAGCGACCTGCATGGCCCGGCGCATCGCGTCGTCGTACGCGCCGGTGGCGTGAGAAGGGCTCACGGGACGCAGATCAGGCGAGGACGGCGTCGAGCAGCTCGTCGAAGTCGCGGCCGAATCCCAACCGGCCGGCGATGTCGCCCAGCAGTTCGTCCGGATACAGGTCGAGGTCGTCACACATCGCGCCGAGGTCACGCGCGGACAGGCCCAGGTCGGTGAGGATCCCGAGGTCCCCCGCCGGCTGGGCCTGGTCGTCGTCCTCGTCGGGTGGCGGCAGCTCGAGCCGCTCGATGACGGCTGCAGCCAGCGGCGACTCGGTCGCGGCCCCGATGTCGGACAGCAGCAGCCGGATCCGCGCGCCCGCGACCCGCGCGATCAGGAAGTACTCCTCGTCGACGCTCACCATGCCAACGGTGCCGACTTCGGACGGAAGCCGGCGCAGATACACCAGTAGGTCGTCGAGCCCGGTGGCGGTCGTCGACGGCAAGGCAGACAGCGTCCAGACGCCGTCCTCGCGCGCAGCGGCTACGGCGAAGTCGATCGACGTCGTGTCCAAGCCGTCCTTGGCGCTCATGAGGTCAGCGTGTCAGATCAGGGACGCGTTGACGACCCGGTAACGCGTCGCTCGTTATGTCCCAGCCAGGGCAGTGCTCGATGTCGCCTGCAGGCAGGAGTCTCGGCCTGTCCGCCGCCGCGCCCCTTCCCCTAGGTTTGCCTCATGCAGATCCTCGTCGTGGACCACCCGCTCGTCGCGCACAAGCTGACCGCGCTGCGGGATCAGGACACGGATTCTCCGACGTTTCGCCGGCTGGCCGAAGAGCTCGTCACCTTGCTCGCGTACGAGGCCACCCGTGAGGTCCGGACCGAGAGCGTCCGGATCACCACGCCGGTCGCAGCAGCCGAAGGAGTTCGGCTTGCAGCACCCAAGCCGCTGGTCGTCCCGATCCTGCGGGCGGGCTTGGGGATGCTCGAAGGCATGGTGCGGCTGCTGCCAACGGCCGAGGTCGGATTCCTGGGGATGATCCGGGACGAGGCCACGCTGCTAGCGTCGACGTACGCCGAACGGCTCCCCGACGACCTGTCGGGTCGTCAGTGCTACCTGCTCGACCCGATGCTGGCCACCGGTGGCACTCTCGCGGCCGCGATCAGGTTCCTGGTCGACCGGGGCGCCGACCACATCACCGCGATCTGTCTGCTCGCCGCCCCCGAGGGGTGCGCGCGGCTCGAGCAAGAGCTCGCCGAGCTCGACATCCCCGTCACGATCGTGACCGCGGCGATGGACGAGAAGCTCAACGACCGGGGCTACATCGTGCCGGGGCTCGGCGATGCCGGTGACCGGCTGTACGGCGTCGTGGGCTGACGTCGTAAGGCGCTGGTTACCTGATCGTCGTCCGGCCCTGGTCTACCTGAGCGTCGTACGGCCCTGGTCTACCCGAGCGTCGTACGGCGCTGGTGGCTGGATCTGGCCCGGGAACGCGTAGGTGGACCAGGCAAACCCCCTGATTACCACGCAGGTTTGCTATGTAGAGAAGGCGTTTGCCTTCTCTACATAGCAAACGGTGAGCCGGGGAGGGTGGGTCAGAGGGACTTGACGGCGGACAGCAGCTTGCTCATCGTGTCCTTGGCGTCGCCGAACAGCAGTGTCGTCTTGGGGTCGAACAGCAGTTCGTTCTCGATGCCGGCAAACCCCGGACGCATCGAGCGCTTCATGAAGATGATCTGTTTGGCCTCGCTGGCGTTCAGGATCGGCATCCCGTAGATCGGCGCGCCTGGTGTCGTCTTGGCGGCCGGGTTGACGACGTCGTTGGCCCCGACGACGAGCACGACATCGGTCTGCTTGAACGCGCCGTTGATGTCGTCCATCTCCTTGAGCTGCTCGTACGGCACCTGCGCCTCGGCCAGCAGCACGTTCATGTGGCCGGGCATCCGGCCGGCCACGGGATGGATGGCGTAGTCGACCTCGATCCCCTTCTCGCCCAGGACGTCCACCAGCTCGCGCAACGAGTGTTGGGCCTGCGCCACCGCCAGCCCGTAACCCGGCACGATGATCACGCGGTTGGCGTAACCGAGCAGGATCGCGACGTCTTGCGGACTGGCGGAACGGACGGGCCGGTCCGACAGCTCCGCGGACCCCATCGTCGACCCGCCCTTGAGCGCTCCGAACAACGTATTGACCACCGAACGGCCCATCGCCGACGCCATCATCATCGTCAGCAAGGTGCCGGACGCCCCGACCAGGGTGCCCGCGATCAGCAGCAGCGTGTTGCCGAGCACGTAACCGCCAGCAGCCACGGTCAGGCCGGTGAACGCGTTCAGCAAAGAGATGACTATCGGTACGTCGGCACCACCGACCGGCAGCACGAGCAGCACCCCGAGGGCCAGCCCGAGCAGGCCGATCAGCACACCGAACCAGATAGTCGGTTCGACGACGACCACCACCGAGAACGCGAGCCCGCCGAGCAGGATGACGGCGAAGAGCACCGGAAGGCCTACGAAGATGACCGGCCGCGTCGTCATCAACTCTTGCAGTTTGGCGAAGGTGACCAGTGAGCCGGAGAAGCTGACCGCGCCCACGAAGATGGTGAAGGCCGTTGCTACGAGGTAGAACTTCGGGACGTCGTCGACGTTCACCAGTTGGGTGAACTCGTGCAGCTCTAGCACGGCGACCAGCGCCGCTGCCCCACCGCCCACGCCGTTGAACAAGGCCACCAGCTGTGGCATCTGCGTCATCTGGACTCGCTGCGCACCGACGACGCCGATGGCCGACCCCACCGCGATGGCGATCAGGATCAGCAGCCGGTTCTGCAGATCGGGCAACGTCACGACGGTGACCGTGGCCAGCACGGCCCCAGCTGCCCCCACGAGGTTGCCGTTGCGCGCCGTCCGTGGCGACGACAACCCCCTGAGCGCGAGGATGAAACACACGGCCGACAGGAGGTACATCAGGCCGACGGTGGAGCCGCTCATGACCGAGGCTCCTTCGGCCGTCCGCGGAACATCTGCAGCATGCGATCGGTTACGACGAAGCCGCCGACCATGTTGACCGTGGCCAGGACGACCGCCACAAGACCGACGATGGTGGTGCCGGTCGAGTCCGACGTTCCGGTGACCAGCACCGCCCCGATCAAGATGATGCCGTGGATCGCGTTGGCGCCAGACATCAGCGGCGTGTGCAGCGTCGACGACACCTTCGAGATCACCTCGATGCCGACGAAGATGCTCAGCACGAAGAACGTCAGCCAGATCAGATCGCCTTCACTCACGACCGGTTCTCCCATGCCTCGCGGGTGGGCTCGTGGCGGACCTCGCCGTCGTGCGTCACACAGCATCCGGACACGATCTCGTCGTCGAAGTCGGGTGCGAAGGTGCCGTCCTCATCGGTCATCAACGTGACGATGTTGACGAGGTTCTGGGCGTACAGGCGGCTGGCGGGCTCCGACATCTGGCTGGGGACGTTCGACGCGCCCCAGACCTGCGCGTACCCGATCTGGACGACTGCGCCCGGCACCGAGCCTTCGACGTTGCCGCCCGACTCGGCCGCGAGGTCGACGACCACCGAGCCCGGCCGCATCTGTTCGACCATCGCGGCGGTGACGAGCTTCGGGGCGGCCCGGCCCGGCACCGCCGCCGTCGTGATCAACGCATCAGCGGCGGCGACGTACGGCGCGAGCAGCTCTCGTTGGCGTTCGGCTCGGTCCTCCGTCATCTCGCGTGCGTATCCGCCGCCTCCTTCGAGGGTGTCGAGCTCCAGCTCGACGGCGATCGCCCCCATCGAGCGGATCTCCTCGGCCGCGGCGGCACGGACGTCGTACGCCTTGACCACGGCGCCGAGTCGCTTGGTGGTGGCGATCGCCTGAAGCCCGGCGACGCCGGCACCGAGCACCAGGACATCGGCGGGCGGTACGGTTCCGGCGGCCGTCATGTTGAGCGGCAGGAAGCGGCGCAGCCGACTGGCCGCGATGATCGCGCAGCGGTAACCCGCTACCAACGCCTGCGAGCTGAGCGCGTCCATCGACTGGGCGCGCGAGATCCTGGGCACCAGTTCCATCGCGAACGAGGTCACGCCGACCGAGCGAAACTCCTCGACCAGGTCGAGCGACTGGAGCGTCGGGAAGAACGAGACGCAGGCTGCGCCCGCGTCGAGCCGGCGGATCTGGGTGCTGGTCAGTGGTTGCACCGACAGCACGAGGTCGGCTTCGAACAACGCGTCGGCCGCAATCGTCGCGCCTGCTTCGACGTACGTCTCGTCGCTCAACTGCGAACCGACGCCGGCCGCGGGCTCCACCACGATGTCGTACCCGAGCCCGACCAGCTTCGTCACGGCCTCCGGGACCAGGGCAACCCGCGCCTCGCCCTCGACGGTCTCTTTCACCACAGCCAGACGCACAGGCCGAACCTAGAGCAGATAGACCCCTGATGGCGTCATCTGATGCCGGATGTCGCTATCGACCCAAGCGTTCGGGAGCCGCATCTGGCCCAGCAGCTGAGCAGCCTGCAGCGTCGGAGCATCGCGCCGACGCGCGGTCCGACCAGTCGGCTCAGACGGCCCCAGCCGATACGGCCGTGGTGCGGTGCGACCAAGCGCTGAGTTGGACGTCATCCGGGGCCACGGTCGAGACAGCGGCGTTGACAGCCTTGGCGAGCACCTGCGCCGTCATCTC
>Ga0136617_10006519_pt1 | contig 10420 bp, 7 predicted proteins | sample AntDrymUQ3222106_2_FD_129672 | JGI IMG/M metagenome (GOLD analysis project Ga0136617, IMG submission 129672) | Polar desert sand microbial communities from Dry Valleys, Antarctica - metaG UQ322 (21.06) | ecosystem: Environmental > Terrestrial > Soil > Desert | place: Antarctica: Dry Valley...
GAGCAAGTGAGCGCCAGCGAGCGAGCGGCCATCAACGGCCTGCGTGGCCGGGGAACCAAATGACGGCCACTGGTGCACCATGTCGCTGATGCGAGCAAGTGAGCGCCAGCGAGCGACCGGCCACACGCGGCCTGCGTGGCCGGGGAACGCAAGTGACAGTCACGGCGGGCCGGCCCGGACGAGCATCGGCTTCACGGGCGTAGCGAACCAGCGTTCCACGACCTGGTTGGCGAACGTCGCCACCGCATCGCGGGCGACGACGATGCGATCAACCACCGGGTCGCCACCGACCAGGTCGGCCACGCTGACCGACGACACCATCTCGGCGAGCAGGGCGACTTTGGCCGAGCCCTCCGGCCAGTCGACATCGGCGACGTGCTCGGCGAGACGGTCGAGGCACGAGAGGTAGCCACGCGGGTTGTCCCGGTTGCGCAGCAACAGTTCCATCGTCGGCGCCAGGTCGACGTCGCTGCGGTACTGGCGCCGGTAGGCCACCAAGCTCTCGTTGGCCGCCAGCAGCAATTCCAGCGAAGCCGCGTCGACCACGTCGGGCACCTGGCCTGACACCGTCGCCGGATTCAGGATTCCATCGGATGGGCCTGCCCGCTCGCTACGGCACGGTTCTGTCGGGTCTGCTCCGCAGACTCCGCAGACCCGACAAGGCGGCCGTACTGTTGGGTCGCCTCGCCTATCGGCTCGGCTCTCAGTGCATGCCGACACCAGGTCGAGTACCACCAGCGACCGCTCCACCCGGATGCCGATGTCGCCGAAGCGCCACGCCGGGCCCCGCACGGTCGACTCGCTCCACATGCCGGCGAACGCCGACAGCGTGGCCATCACGTCATCGAGGGCGTCGATGGGGGTGCCCGCGGCCGGGGTGGCGCCGGCGAAACCGTCGGTGAGGCGGGCGAGCGTGTTGAGGACGCGCGACGTGTTCGACGGCAGGAACTCGCCGACCGCGGCGGCATCGGCGATGAACGCCCGCAGGCGGGCGACCATCGCCTGCGTCGACGTGCGCAGCTCGGCGTCCAGCTCGGCCAGGCCTCGGCGGACCGAACGGCGCAGCTCGGCGTCGCCGCTCGCCGCAGCGGCGGGCGCGGCGTACTCCGTCACGGCGGCGGAATCGGATTCGCCGCCGTCGAGTGACTCGGCGCGCACGGCGCGCAGGGCCGCCGCCATACGGAATGCCCAGCGGGCACCGTCGAACGTGACCAGCACCGGGTCCTGGCGGCGCCGGGCCGACACGACGCGAATCGTGCGGGCGATCGACTCGGCCCGCTCCAGCGCCCGGCCCGTCCAGAACAGCGCATCGGCGGCTCTGGTTGGCACCGATTGGGCCAGGTCGACCTGGGGCAGCGGGGCCACGATGAGCGGTATGGGGCGTTCCGAGCCGATCACCCAGACGTCCTTGGCGACGTGGGCCGACGGGTTCCGAGGGTCGTCACCGGGTGCCAGCACCCGCCCGTTGCCGCCGGGCACGACCGTCACTTCGTCGGGACCGACGATGGCGTGCAGCCGCACCACCACCGTCGCCGAGGAAGTGTCACCGTTGCGGAACGCCGGCCGCTCGGCCAGAGCGACCGATTGACCGGCGACGAGGGGGGCCAGACGCAGCGACGATCCGGTCAGCGACTCCGCCGCCGCGTCCCAGTAGCCGGCCAGGTCGGCCTCCTCGATCACTCCCGAACCGTGGGCATTGGCCAGCACGAGTCCACCGGCGGACACCGCACTCAGGAGCCCCGGCACGCCGCGACCGCCGGCCCCACTGATCTCGATGGCGTCGGTGTCGTGATCCTCGACCCGCCGGTACACGACATCGATCGGATCGAGTCCGGCCAGGGCTCGCAACCACAGCCGACCCTGGCGGATCACCAGATCCGGCCGCTCGACGAGCGTGTAACCGAGCAGGCGGGCCAGCGAGGAGTGCTCGACGTACCCGGGGTGATCGATGCCACCGGAGAACAGCACGATGCGCGGGCTGGGCACGGTGGTGGTGGCGGCGAGGGCGTGACGCAGCTCGGCACCGACGCCGGTCAGCGAAGCGACCAGCCCGGCCCCCTCGGGGCCGAGGATCTCGTCGGCCACCCGCATCATTGCCGACCGGTCGAGCAGCGCGTAGCCGAGCCCGGTCGGGGCATCGGTGAGGTCCTGCGCGATGCGCCACGAACCGTCGGCGAGCGACACCACGTCGACGGCGTAGGTGGTCAACCAGCGCGCCGGCGCCGGGGTGCCGACCACACCCATCCGGTAGCGCGGGGTCGAGCTGAGCGCCTCGCCGGGCACGACACCGTCGCGCACGAGGTGGCGCGGCCCGTACAGGTCGGCGAGGATCCGTTCCAACGCTCTTACCCGGGCCACGACATCCGTGGCCAGGGCGTCGAACGTGGCCCCGTCGAGCACGACGGGGATCGGATCGATGCGCCACGGCCGGCCCCTGCCGTCGCCGGTGGACACGTTCATCTCGTGGACGAGGTGGGCGGCCCCCGACGCCGCGATCACCCGGTCGGCCTCGGCTTGGCGGCGCACGAGCGCAGGGCGGTCGCCGACCAGGCGGTCGAGCACGTCGTCGGTAGTGAGCGTCATCGCCCCCGCCGGTTCCCCGACGACGCCGGTCGGGATGAGCCCTTCATGACCCGAGGCGCAGGTAGTGATCGTGGATGAGCCGGTCGAGGCTGCCCATGGCCACCTGCAGTTGGTCCATGGCGTCGTCGAGTTCCTTGCCGTCCACCCCGTCGGCCGTCGAGTCGCGCAGTACGGCATCCACCCGGTCGACCTCGTCGAGCAACCGGGCCGGATCGGGCAGGTCGGCGAGGGCCCGGCGGATCTCTCGCAATAGGGCCCGCACCGCCCTCGGGAAACGGTCGTGCTCGAGCAGGAAGCGAACCACGGCCGGGCCTTCGATCGGTCCCCGAACCGATCGTGAGTACATCTGCAGGCCCGACAACGAGCGCAGCACACCCATCCACTGCAGCTCGTCGTGGCGACGAGCCGGTGGCGCGCCCTCGGCCGCTTCGCTTCGCGCCACCTCGGCCTCCGACAGCACCGCGGCGGCACGAACCCCGAGCACGCGGGTCGTCATGTCGGCTCGTTCCAGGGCCCGCCCGAGGCGCCACATGGCGTAGGCCTCGTCATGGTTCATGGTGGTGGCGAGGATGCCGTCGATCCGGCGGCTGTCGGCGATGACCCGGCCCAGGAAGCGCTCCCTGGCCCGGCGGTCGACGCCCCGATCGACCTCACCGTTGACGTAGTGATAGAGGTCGTTGAGCGCCTGCCAGCCGTCGCGCGGGATCGTCTCGCGGGTCGTCCGCAGGTTCTCGCGGGCGATCCCGACGCAGCTGACGACACTGCCGGAGTTCTCGTGCTCGGAGAGCAGGAACGACACCACCCCGTTCTCGGTGACGTCCTCGCCGAACTGGACGCCGAAGCGCTCGGTGCTGCCGACAACGGCGATGAGCGGCTTCCACATGGCCGGGCTCTGGGTGGGTAGGTCGGCCAGCATCTCGGTGTGGGCGCGCACGATGCGCGAGGTGTCCTCCGCTCGCTCGAGGTACCGAGCCGCCCAAAAGATCCGATCGGCCACCCGCGACAACAGCATCATGAGCCCGCCCCCCAACCAGCCGAACGAATCGAACGAGCGAGGCCGAGCCCCGACGCGACGGGCGAACTCCACGACCGAGGCCTCCCCAGCCCCGTCGCGACGGGCGAACTCCACGACCGAGGCCTCCCCAGCCCCGTCGCGACGAGCGAACCGCACAACCGAGGCTTCCCGGGCCCCGTCGCGACGAGCGAACCGCACAACCGAGGCTTCCCGGGCAGTGGGGTCCCGGACCTTAGCTGTACACCCGGAAGCAAACTGACGGAGGAAGCTGCCTTCAGGGCGCAGGACGGGTGAGCTTGCTCGCCCGTCCGGAGCCCAACCAGCTCGCCCGAACGGAGTGAGCGAGCGCAGCGAGTGAACGAGTGAGGACGAAACCACTCGCCCGTCCGGAGCCCAACCAGCTCGCCCGAACGGAGAGAGCGAGCGCAGCGAGTGAACGAGTGAGGACGAAACAGCGAGTCAGGCCGAGACATCAGTACGTCCCCCAGCCGGCACCCAGATCGACGATCCAGGTGTCCTTGGAGCCGCCGCCCTGGGACGAGTTGACGATCAGCGAGTCCTTCGGCAAGGCCACCCGAGTGAGACCGCCCGCGGTCACGTAGCTCGTCTCGCCGGTGAGGATGAAGGGCCGCAGGTCGACATGGCGGGCTTCGACGCCGTCCTCGCACACCGTCGGAGCGGTGGAGAGCTGCAAGATCGGCTGGGCCACCCAGTTGCGGGGGTCCTCGCGTACCGATTCGGCGGCCGCGGCCAATTGGCTGTCAGTCGCCCGGTTGCCGATGAGGATGCCGTACCCGCCGCTCTCGTTGGCCGGCTTGAGCACCAACTCGCGCAGATTGTCGAGCACGAACGAGCACTCGTCTTCGTACAGACAGCGATAGGTGGGGACGTTGGCCAGCAACGGTTCGTCACCCAGGTAGTAGCGGATGATGTCGGGCACCCACGCGTACACCACCTTGTCGTCGGCCACCCCGGCTCCGGGGGCGTTGGCGATGGCCACCCGGCCCGACTTCCAGGCCCGTATCAGGCCCGGTACTCCAAGCATGGAGTCCGGATTGAACACCTCGGGGTCGAGGAACAGGTCGTCGATGCGCCGGTAGATCACATCGACGGGCTGCAGGCCGTCGATCGTGCGCATGAACACGCGGTCGTCGTCGGACACCACCAGATCGCTGCCCTGCACCAGGGTGGCCCCCATGCGCTGGGCGAGGAACGAGTGCTCGAAGTAGGCCGAGTTGAAGATGCCCGGCGTCAGCACGGCGATGCTGGGGTTGGTCACGTCGTCGTCGGCCAGCGAGCCGAGCAGCTTGGACAGTTCCTCGGTGTACGCGTCGACGGGGGCGATGCTCTGGCGGGCGAACACCTCGGGGAACGCCCGCTTGGCGACGGCCCGGTTTTCGAGCACGTAGCTCACACCCGAGGGCACCCGCAGGTTGTCCTCCAGCACATACATGGTGCCGTCGGCGTCGCGAACCAGGTCGGAGCCGGAGATGTGGGCCCACACGCCGAAGCGGGGGCGTACTCCCATGCACTCGGGTCGGAAGTTGGCCGAGTCCTCGAGGAGGGCGCCGGGAAACACCCCGTCGCGCACGATGGCCTGGTCGTTGTACAGGTCGTCGATGAAGCGGTTGAGGGCAATGAGACGCTGGATGAGGCCCCGTTCGATGCGGCTCCACTCACCCGCCTCGATGACTCGCGGGATGACGTCGAAGGGCCAGGCCCGGTCGATGTTACGGCCGTCGGAGTACACCGTGAACGTGATGCCCATGGTGAGGATGTCGGCAGCCGCCGCCGACTGCCTGGCCCGCAGGTCGTCGATGTCGACCGAGTCGACCACGGCGAGGATCTCGGCCGCCGCCGGGCGTGGGTTGCCCTCGGCGTCGCGCAGTTCGTCCCACGGTCCCGGCATCCGCCGACCATACGCGACCGACGCGAACGACGCCCCGGTCAACCGACCGACCCGCGAGGTGGGCGCAACAACGCGGGTCGACCAGCGCGAGGTGATGTACTACTGGCGTTGGTCGTGACCCAGGGATTTGGTGCTGTTGGCCACCCGGACGAAGAACTCGGTGGTCTTGACGTGCTGGCCGTTCCCCGGGCCTGAGCACATCGACCACACCGCGGCTGTCGTGCCCCTGTCCAACGACATCGGCAGTTGGTCAACGGTGATCCCAGTCGTGCTCGAGCACCGTCTCCGTTCACCAAACGGACGAGGTGTTGAAGATCAGGCCGGTTTGGGCTCCTTCGGGAGGCCCAGGACGCGTTCGCTGACGATGTTGCGCTGGATCTGGCTGGTGCCGCCCCAGATCGTCTCGGAGCGGGAGAAGAAGAACGCCGACATCATTGGGGACACCGGATAGTCCGCGCGGCGATCGCCGCGCAACGATCCCGGCCAGGAGCCGGTGTCAGGACCGGCATCCACCAGCAACGCGTCGGCACCGTAGATGTCGAGGGCCAGTTCCATCGCCCGCTGATGGGCCTCCGACCAGAACATCTTGTTCAGCGCACCGAGCGCGCCGATGGACGGGTCCTGCTTCCCGGCCAGTTGCGTCGAGAGCGTGCGCAGCCCGTTGACGCGCATGATCTGGATGCTGGTGTAGTAGCTCGCGAGCCGTTGGCGGATCGTCGGGTCGGTGATGGCCCCGTTCGCCGTCGCCTGGGCCACCATCAGCCCGTACTCCTCGTCGAACCGGCGGAAGCCGGTGGTGGCCGACTGACCGCGCTCGAAACCCAGCGTCGAGTTAGCGACCTTCCAGCCGTTGTTGACCCCGCCGACGACGTTGTCGACCGGGCAGCGGGCGTCGGTGAAGAACACCTCGCAGAACTCGGCCGTACCGTCGGGCTGCACGATGCCGCGTACCTCGATGCCGTCCTGGTGCATCGGCACGAGCAGGTAGCTGATGCCCTGGTGCTTGGGCGCGTCGGGATCGGTGCGGGTGAGCAGGAAGCAGTAGTCGGCCTGGTGGCCCTGGGTCGTCCACACCTTCTGACCGTTGATCACCCACTCGTCGCCGTCACGGGTGGCCGTGGTCCTCAGGCTGGCGAGGTCGGAACCCGAGTTGGGCTCGGAGAAGCCCTGACACCACCGGGCCTCGCCGCGCAGGATCTTGGGCAGGAAGTCCTGCTTCTGGGCGTCGGTCCCCCACTGCAGGATCGTCGGCCCGACCAGCGTGTCGCCGAAGAAGTCCGCTCGCAGCGGCGCCCGGACCCGGGCGAACTCCTCGGTCAGCACCACCCCCTGCATCGTCGTGAGACCCTTGCCGCCGTACTCGGTGGGCCAGGTGGCGCAGATCCACCCGCCGTCGCGCAGCTTGGCGGGCCACTGCTCGTTGAAGTTCGCGCGATCCTCGTCGCTGAGGTCGAGGGTCTCGTCGCGCTCGACGGCGTCCACCCAACCATCGGGGAGGTTGGCGGCCAGCCACTCGCGGATCTCGCTGCGGAACGCCTCGGCGGTGTCGTCGTAGGTCAACTCCATGCGGTCATCATGCTCGGCCCGGCCGACGCGGCGCGAACGAGCACCGGCGCCGATACCGGAGCGCTCGAACGGGGCGGGGTACATTTCAGGCATGACCGTCACCGACCCGGCGGCGCCGGCCGCTCCCTCGCCGCCGGCGACCCCCGGTCGGTGGACCGCTCAGTGGAAAGAGCTCTACGAGGAGGTCATCACCACCGGACTGTGCACGGGCTGCGCCGGATGCGTCGTCACCTGCCCTCACGACGTGATCGGCTACGACCACGAGCCGGTTCCGGCCGGAGACCAGCATCAGCAGTACGTCCCGTTTCACCTCGAAGACGAGTTGGGGCCAGCCAATTGCATCCACGGCGAGAAGGGCTGCACGACGTGCACCAGGGCCTGCCCGCGCTTTCGGGCGTGGGAATCGAGCGCCGACGAGCACCTCTTCGGCCGGGTCCGCGAACCCGACGAGATGGCCGGCATCTGGCGCCAACTCCTGCTCACCAAGGCGACCGACGCCGAGCAGCACGCCAAGGGCCAGGACGGCGGGTTCGTGTCGGCCATGCTCATTTGGCTGATGCAGAACGACTACATCGAAGCGGCCATGGTGTCGGGCGTCGAGGACGACGACGGGTGGAAGGCCAAGCCGGTGCTCGCCCATACGCCCGCCGAAGTGCTCGCCACCGCCGGCAGCCGCTACACCTACTGCGCCAACCCGCTAGCGCTGCGCATGGCCAAGGAGGAGGGTCTCAGCCGCTTGGCCCTGGTGGGCATGGGCTGCCAGACGTCGTCACCGCCCATCATGTGGGACCGCAAAGCCGGCAAGGTGTCCAAGCCCTTCGTGTTCAACATCGGCCTGCTGTGTTCGAAGACGTTCGACGACGCCATCTTCCCGGAGCTGTTCGAGGCCAAGTACGGCCTGGCGAAAGCGGAGATGCTGAAGATGAACATCAAGGGCGTGTTCCAGATCTGGATGCGCGACGGCTCCTACCACGAGATCGACCTCAAGGAGTGCCACGCTTGGACCCGCGAGGGTTGCCAGAGCTGCCCCGATTTCGCCGCCGAGCATGCCGACATCTCCACCGGCGGCATCGGCAACGACAACGACTGGACGCTCACCATCGTGCGCACCGAGCTGGGTGAGGAGGTCATCAACCGCATGCTGAGCGCCGGCGTGATCGAGGCCCGCCCCGCCCAAGAGGACGAGAAGGCGATGAAACTGCTACGCACACTGTCGATCGTGTCTCGCCGCCGGTGGCCCAAGGACGCCGACCCGGCGCCCGCCGTCGGCGTACCACCACCGAAGAAGAAGGCGGCCGCCCCCGCGTCACCCGCAGTCCCATCGACCACGTGAACAACGCCCGGGTGACCGAACCAAAGGGTGCCAGCATGACCGAAGCGGCATGCTGGCACCCTTTGGTTCGGTCAGGACTCGGTCGCGTCCGTCGAGGCGGTCACGTCGGTGGAATCGGGCAGCTCGGTGGTGACCGAGGCGCCGGTCTCGGCGCAGGCGGTGAGCCGGGCCACGAACTCTTGGTACTGCTCGGTGCCCGAAGCCACGAAGTCGGGATTGTCGAAGGCGAGATCGGCGTTCTGCTCGGCCATCTGCTCGATGGAGTCGTTGCTGTAGTCGCCCACCACCTCGTTCATGCACTCGTCGGCGGCGGCGGGCTGATCGAGGGATTCGATCATGTCGAGCACGACCCGTCGATCGCTCGGCGTGCTGTTGCAGGCCGTAAACCCGAGCAGGCCGACGAGGGCGACAGCAGTGACGTTGACGGCGGATCGGGGACGAAAACTCACAGTGGAGGGAGGCTAACGAGGCGACCCCAGGTGTCCACCGGACCGGATCAAGCCTCACCATCAGGTGTACATCAGGCCAACGACCGGGCCGGGCGGTCGATGTACTGGCGCCAACCCGCGTCAATAGGGAGCCGTCGGGTTCTGGTGCCGCGACCTGGCGCCGGTTGATGCTCAAATAGACCCTGCGGCGAGCGTCGCGCCGTCGCTCGACCATCTGCAGAGCAACAGCCGACGGGCTCGCACCGGTCTCGAACCCGTCGGGGCTTACTGGCTCACTCTGACGCAACTCGCGCCCAACGTTTGCGTCAGACGAACGCCCGAGTTGCCGGTCTGTCCCGAGTTGCCCGTCGATGCGCTGACCCGAAGATTTCAGCCGTTCACTCCTCCAGTTGGCGGGCCAACCCGGTGGTGGCGTCGATGAACTCGTCGATCATGTCGTACACCACCTGGGCCGCCGGCTTGGCCGTGTTCATGATGCCGACGACCTGACCGACGAAGTAGTTGGCCAACTGGGCGGCGCCCGATCCGGCCGTGTACGCAGCGCGGTCGATGCGCCTGATCGCCTCGTCGACCAGCATCGGCTGCATGGGCATGCCCAGCGGCTGGGGCGTGGCCGGATCGTCCCACTCGACCGTCCAGGCCGTGCGCAGCTGTCTGGCCGGCTTGCCGGTGCGGGACCGCGAGCGCACGGTGTCGGCCGACGTGGCGGCCAGGAACTTCTCCTTCACCACCGGGTGGGTCTCCGCCTCGTCGGTCGTGAGCCACACCGACCCGCACCACACCCCGTCAGCGCCCAGGGCCATCGCCGCCGCCATCTGGCGTCCCCGGCCAATGCCCCCGGCGCCGAGCACCGGTACCGCCCCGCCCACCGCATCGACGATCTCGGGAATCAGCACCATCGAACCGATTTCGCCGGTGTGGCCGCCGGCCTCCGAACCTTGGGCCACGAGCAGATCCACGCCGGCGTTGACGTGCCGCTCGGCGTGGTGGGCGGTGCCGGCCAGGGCGCCGACACGCCGGTCGGCGGCCTTGGTCCGCTCGATCATGGACGGCGGCGGCGGACCCAAGGCGTTGACGAGCAGGGCCGAGCGGTGAGCCAGGGCGATCTCGATCTGCGGGTCGGCTCGATGGGCCGAGAACATCGCTGTGTCGTCGCTCGTTGGCGCCCGTCGCTGATCGGCCGGCAGTTCGGGAACGTCGTAGCGGCGCAGGATGTCATCCACGAACGCCACGTGCTCCGACGGGATCATCTCGCTGAGGGTGCGCCACGACATGCCCCCCTCGTCCGACCCGGCGTACTTGGCCGGCACGATGAGGTCGACGCCATAGGGGCGGTCGCCGATCTCGGCCTCGATCCAGTCGAGATCAATCTCCAGCTGCTCGGGCGAATGAGCGACGGCGCCGAGCACGCCCATGCCGCCGGCCCTGGTGACGGCCACCACCACGTCGCGGCAATGGGAGAACGCGAAGATGGGGACGTCGATGTCGAACATCTCGGTGGCGGCGGTCTTCATGGCGACATCTCCGTTGCGGTTGTAGCGGATAGGTGGCGAGTTCGCTGCGCC
>Ga0136617_10006520_pt1 | contig 10420 bp, 9 predicted proteins | sample AntDrymUQ3222106_2_FD_129672 | JGI IMG/M metagenome (GOLD analysis project Ga0136617, IMG submission 129672) | Polar desert sand microbial communities from Dry Valleys, Antarctica - metaG UQ322 (21.06) | ecosystem: Environmental > Terrestrial > Soil > Desert | place: Antarctica: Dry Valley...
CGCGTCGGTCGAGGACCTGCTCGCCAGCCTCGAGCTCGTCACCGCGGCGTCGGCGAGGCGCGCCTCGCCGTTCTCCGGTCGGGTCGACGCCGAGCGTGTCGCGATCGTCGGTCACTCGGCGGGTGGCGGTACGGCGCTGCTCGCAGCCACCGACGACCGGGTCGACGGCTACGTGTCGATGGCGTCGGGCAGCCGCAACGAACAAGCCGCGCTCCCCGACCGCCCGAGCTTCTTCCTCGCCGGGACCGTCGACCGGGTCGTCCCACCAACACGTACCCGCGCCGCATACGAGCGAGCGCCCGCCCCGAGCCGGTACTGGGAGCTGACCGACGTGGGCCACAACGGCTTCGACGACTTCTGCACGTTCGGTGGCGGCACCGGCATCATCGGCATCGCCGAGGCGTCGGGTCTCGGCCCATTGCTCGATGAGCGCCCCGAGCTGCGCCGGCTCGGCGAAGACGGCTGCGTGCCACCGGCAGCACCCGTGCGACGAGCCCAGCCGATCATCCGCCATGGCGTGACGGCGTGGCTGCGCTCGCTGTTCGGCATCGACGAGCAGCCGATCGGCCTGGGACCCGAGGTCGACGGCGCCTACGACCTCGCCGTCACGGTCGAGTCACGACCCTGACGTCAGCTGGGGGGCAGCATGCCGTAGGCGCGCTCGGGGTGGAGGCGGACGACCAACCGACCGTCGTCGACCATCGACTGGCGGAACTCGGACCACGCAGGGTGCTCGCCGGCGACCGCGCGATAGAGCTCGACGAGCTCGTCGACCGTGGCGTCGTCGGGGTCGGCGGCGACGGGCGTGAGCTCGGCGCGCCCCTCGACGACCGCGTAGGCGTAGAAGTCGTCTCGGGCGACGTGCAGTGACGCTCGCTCGTCCCGACGAAGGTTCGCCGTCTTGGCCCGGGAGTCGGTGACCGAGATCCTCACGACGCCCTCGGCGAGGTCGTATGCCACGTTCGACAGCTGCGGGCGACCATCGGCCTTCAGCGTGACGAGCACACCATGACGACGGTCGGCGAGAAAGGCGAGTGCGTCCTGCAGCTGCATGGCGGTGACAACCGGTGCGCCGCCGTCGCCATTCCGTCCGCCACTCGATCAGGTCGGGCAGGTCGTGTCGGTCATCGTCGACTCCGGCTCGAGGAGGAACGCTTGCGCCGGCGCAAGGATCACAGCGACGACCTCGAGCTGGGACCGGACGGTGAGATCGATCCAGTCGTCGACGTCGCCGGCCAGCGCAGCGGGCACCCGCACGGCGCCGAACCGGCGCCACCCGTCGACCTGTATCGCCAGGTCGTCGACCGGCGCGTCGGGCGAGTCGAGCAGGTCGCGCACCTCGGGGAGCGGCCCGCCGGCGAGGAACTCGAGCCCTTCGAGGTCGATGCCGATCGTTCCGTCGTTGATCCGCGCGGCGACCGTTCGCTCGAGCTGGTCGAGCCGTGAGCGGTCGTCGTCCCCCAACGCATCCACGTGGGCGAGCAGCACCTCCCCGCGCCGGAGGCGGATGCCCTGGCCTGCATCGGTGAGCACGAGCCGCCCCGCCCCGGCGTCATCGGCGCACCGATCGTCACCGAACCGGTCGAGGTTGCGATCGTCGGGCGGGAACCGGAACTCGATGCCCGCCCGCTGCAGCTCGGCGAGCACCGTGTACCGAAAGTACGAGCCGAACGACGCCCGCCGCAGATCGACCGTCAACGGACCCTCCACGTCGAGCTCGGCCAGGCTGGCGCGAAGCTCGTCGACCAACGTCGGCGCGACGCGGCTGCCCGCCGAGACCTCGCTCGCGACGATCGAGAAGTGCAGCACCTCGCGACATCCGATCGCGGCGACGACGATGGACGCGGCGACGAGCGCACCGGCAGTGGCGGGTGACCGCACCACAGGGCGGGTTCGGGGCGACGCGTGGAGGAGGCCGGCCACGGCACCCATGGCAATGCCGCTGGCGACGAACACGACGAGCGGCCACAACCAGAAGTAGTTCTGCGAGATCAGTCCGAAACCGCTCGTGGGGATCTGCATGGTCGCCACGACGCCGGAGAGCAGCGCCACTGCTCCCATCGCGCCGAGCGCGGCGACCTCGGATCGGCCGGCGCGCCACGAGACGGCGACCGCAGCGGCGACGACCAGCGACCACATAGCGAGCGCAAGCACCGCTTGCGTGGCGCTGGCGAGGTCGGCCGGCAGATCGAACGAACCCACCGCCCCGAGCGCCCACGACTCAGGGAGCAGCACGGCCCCGGCGACGATGCGCGTGCTGGTCGGCAGGCCGAGGCCCGGACGGGCATCCGAGCCAGCGAGGACGGCGCCGAGGTTGCCGTCACCGGCGACCTGGTCCCACAGCGGTTGCGACCAGCAGACGACAGCGACGACGGCGCCCGTCACCGCCGGCCGGACCGCCTCACCCCACCGCTGGCGGTGGCACCACAGGAAGCCGCCGACACCGGCGGCGACCAGCAGCATCGACTGGTACACGTACGTGAAGTGGGTCTGGACGATCAAGCTCGCGGCCAGCACGGTGGGTCCGACCGCCCAGCGTTGGCCGACGGCGAGGGCCCACGTCAGCCAAAGCAGCGCCCAGAACGGCATCAGCAGGTAGGTCTGCTGGCGTGGATCGATGAACGCCGCCGAACCGATCAGTGCCTCGACGACGAGCGTCGCCAGCATCGCAGCAGCCGCCGCTCGTGGTCCCAGCACCCGACCGGCGCAGGACCAGACGGCGACCACGGCGGCGAGCGCGACGAGACCGTTGGCGAGGGCGGTGCCCCAGTACGGATCGAGCTTCGTGAACGGCGCCATCAGGTCGAGCTGCAGCGGACCCATGTTCCGCAGCGGGGTGTCGAGCTCCGCCGAGCCCGACGACCACGCGCCGAGCACCGGGTGGTGGGAGGTGAGGACGTCGCGCGACCTGACGGTGAAGTACGCGCCGTCGAAGAGCGGGACCCACCCGGTGACGATCGCCCGGACCACCGCGACCACGATCGGGACGGTGCCGATCGCCAGCGCGACCCGCGACGCCCACGTCCACCGGTCGTCGCTCACGGCGGCGCCAGCGCCGCGCCGGCGACGCCGAGCGTGCGCGCGGCGAGCGCCGACCCAGCCCGCGAGGCATCCAGCGGATCCGCACCCGCCATCGTCGCCGTCACGAACCCGGCGGCGAACGCGTCACCCGCTCCGGTCGTGTCGACGACCTGCTCGACCGGGTCGACGGGGACCTCGTCGCCGCGTCCGTCCGGCCACCGGAGGATGACCGGCTCGGGCCCACGCTTGACGACGAGCAGGGACGTCGGCGGATCGTCGAGCAACCGGGCTTCGTCCTCGGTGGCGAACGTGACGTCCGAGGCGATCGCGGCGAGCTCGTCGCAGAACCGTCGCCGGCCGAAGCGCTCCACCGATGCCACCGACGAGACGTCCACGCTGACGCGACCGCCCAGCGCGCGCACCGCCTCCACCATAGCTCGGCACGACGCGCCGATCGGTTCGGCGATCAAGGAGTAGCCGGGCACGTGGAGCCACGACACGCCGTCGAGCCAACCCGGATCGACGTCGGAGAGGCCGAAGGCCGCGGCGCGATCGGTGAGCATGTCGCGCTCGCCGCCCGGCCCGACGAGGACCACGATTGCGCCGGTGCGGCCATGGCGCTGCACACGCACGTCGACGCCTGAGTGGACGAGATCGTCGGCCAGCACCTGTCCGAGAGGATCGTCGCCGATGCGACCGATGAACCGCACCATCGGTGCCGTCCGAGCGCCGGAGTGGGCGGCGCCGAGTGACGCAGCAAACGCGGCGACGTTGGCGGCGCTGCCCCCGCGTCGGCGCTCGATCCGGGCGACGGTGTCGGTGCCCCGCAGGGGCGGACCGTCGAGGTGGACGACGACGTCCTCCACGAGGTCGCCCACCGCGCACAGCACCGCAGGATGGTAGTGGCGCGCCTCGAGACGCAGTCGGAGCCCGGCACACGAGCGCAGGGTGCCGCCGTGCGGTGTCGAGACCGGCGAACGCGGAGCGACAAGACTCGGCGGTCGTGCTCGATCCGATCGCAACGTGGCGCCATGCCGTCGTGCTCGTCTTCGTGCTCGCCGGACCGGCGCTCGCCCTCGCCGGGCTCGTCGGCGAACCGGACCGCCCCGAACGGTTCGACGCCAAGCAGGTCACCGTCCAGCCCGACGGCGAGGCCGGACTGCGCATCCGCGAGATCGTCGACCAGGACTTCGGCGACGAGGATCGTCACGGCTACGAGCGGATCATCCCCGACGACTTCGGCGCCCCGACCGACGTCACCGCCACCTCACCGGACGCGCCTGCCGACCTAGACGTCACGCCGCTGGGCTCGCAGACGCGCGTTCGGGTCGGCGATCCCGACTCGACCGTCAGCGGGCAGCACCGCTACGAGCTCGCCTACACGCTGCCGGTGGCGCTCTTCGGACCGCCGGAGCTTGCGCTCGACATCATCGGTACCGGTGAGGAGCTCGAGACCGGCCGAATGGAGATCGTCGTCATGGGCCTGCAGCTCGACCGGCCCACGTGCAGCGTGGGTGACTTCGACGACACCGGCGGGTGCCGGCTGGAGCGAGACGGTGACGTCTACCGGGCGGTGATCGAACCACTGGAGCGAGGTGACGGCGTGACGATCGGTGGCACCATCCTCGGTCGCACCGACGTCGTCGATGTCGCGGTCCCTGACGTCCCGGCGCGGCGGGCATCGCGCTCTCCGATACCGCTCGCCGCCGCGATGCTCGGCATCGGTGCGCTCGCCGCCGGCGCGGTGTACGCAGTGAGTCGGCGAGTCGGCCGCAACGAGGTGTACGCGGGCGGACCCGCCGATGCGGCGTTCGGACCGACTCAGGCACCCATCAGCGCACCGGCGGTCCTCACGCCCGGCAGCGCCCTGCCTCCGCCGTCGCCCGCGCAGCCGGAGGTCGCGGAGGCACCGGCGGCGACGCGACTCGTCGCGGACGAGCAGATGGACGACCTGGCGACGATCGAGTTCGCACCGCCGGCCGGCGTCGATCCGTGGGAGGGCGCAGTCGTACTGCGCGAGCGCATCGACGACGAGACGATCGGCGCGTGGTTCTCCACGCAGGCCGCCCGCGGGGTGATCGTGCTCGACCGCGCCGATGACGACGTGACGATGCGCCGCCCGCCGGGTCGAGCCGACGGCGACGAGGGTCCGAGTGATCCGCTGCGCCAGGCGTTCGACGGTCGCGAGGAGATCCGACTCGGCAGCTACGACAAGCGGTTCGCCGAAGCATGGGTCCGGGTTCGGACCGAGCAGACCGACCGGGTCCTGGAACGAGGCTGGTGGACGCGCGGCGGGCCGCGCGGCAGCTCGACGCGGGGCGGACGGTTCACGGTGTTCATCGTGTTCGCCCTGGTGTGGACGATCATCGGCGCGGGTTCGCTGATCAGCGGGATGCTCGGGCTCATCCAGGGAACCGCCGGCGCCGTGCTGTTCGCCGTGGCGCTGTCCGGGCTCGCCGCGTATGCCCTGTACCGCTCGATGCTGCCGGCACGCAGCGCCGCCGGCTCGTCCGTCGCGTTGCGAACCGAGTCGTTCCGTCGCTTCCTGCAGGCGAGCGAGGGCCGTCACGTCGAGTGGGCGTGGGAGCGCGGGCTGCTGCGCGAGTACAGCGCCTGGGCCGTGGCGCTCGGCGCCGCCGACGCGTGGGAGCGGGCGCTGAGCTCGTCGAGCGTGCCGCCGGCGGAGATGCACCTCGGCACGGGTCCGCTGCTCGTGCACTCGATGGGCGGCTCGTTCAGCTCGACCCACACGGCACCGTCCAGCTCGGGATCCGGCGGGTCGGGCGGCGGGTTCTCGGGCGGCAGCGTCGGCGGCGGCGGGGGCGGCGGCAGTTCCGGGTCGTGGTGACCCGCTGGCGCTTAGTGCTCCGCCCGGTGCGGGCGGCGACGGCGATCGCAATCACCGTCGCGCTCGTCGCACAGTTCGACCGCAGCATCGACCTGCCGGAATTCGGCGCGGTCGACTTCTTCAGCTACTTCACGGTGCTCAGCAACGTTGCGGCCGTCGTGGTGCTCGGCATGGCCGCGGCGCGACCGATCCTGCTCCGCCTGCACACGTTCACGATCGTGCGCGGTGCGATGACGCTGTACATGGCCGTGACCGGTCTCGTCTACGCCGTGCTGTTGGCTCCGGCGTCGGCCAACGTCGGGCTGACGCTCGGGTGGGTCGACCTCGTCGTCCATCGCATCGCGCCCGTCGTGGTCGTCGCCGACTGGGTGCTCGATCCCCCGCAGACTCGGCCGCGCCTCACCTCGGTCCTCAAGTGGCTGTGGTTCCCACTGCTCTACCTCGTGTACAGCCTCGTGCGTGGGCCGCGGGCCGATTGGTACCCGTATCCGTTCCTCGACCCTGACGAAGCCGGCAGCTACCCGGTCGTCGCCGTCACGTGCGCCGGGATCCTCGTCGTGTTCCTCGTCGTCACCGTCGTCCTGTGGTGGCGGGCGGGTCGTGGCGGCTGGCGCGAGCGCGCCAAGCTCGCCAGGTGACCACCGACGCCCCCGGCGAGGTCGACACGGCCGAGGCGGTCCTGCCCGGCCGCCGGGTCCACTAAACGTGGGTCGTCTTCGCCGCCTCGTTCGTGACGCTGCTCGGCGCGGCCGGCTTCCGCAGCGCGCCGAGCGTCCTGATCGACCGCGCGACGAGTTCGGGTGGGACCGCGCCACGGTCGGGTTGGCCGTCAGCATCAACGTGCTGCTGTTCGGGTTCATCGGGCCGTTCGCTGCGGGCGCTCCAGGCCCGCTTCGGGTTGCGCTGCGTCACGGTCATCGCACTCACGATCATCGCCGCCGGCGGGCTCGCCACGACCCAGATGACGCAGCCGTGGCACCTGCACCTGCTGTGGGGCCTGGTGGTGGGCACCGGATCGGGGTGCATGGCGACGGTGTTCGCGTCCACGGTCGCCACGCGCTGGTTCGACACCCGACGCGGCGTCGTGCCGACGATCGCGCTCTGCGTGCAGATCTTCGGTCGCCAGCACGGCCCGCTGGTCTACGGGTGGGTGTTCGCCGGCCACCAGGTCGGCGGTGCGCTCGCCGCATGGGGTGCCGGTGAGCTGTTCGCGATCACCGGCAGCTACCGGGCATCGTTCGTCATGGCCGGCGTCGGCTGCCTCATCGCCGCGGTCGGCGTGTTGCGCATCGACCGTCGACCGGTCGCCTGGACCCACCCACTCGACGTCGTGCCCGCCTGACGTTCACGACGGCTGCCGGCCGCTCACCACCCGGTACACGACCGAGTAGCGGAAGCCGGGTGACGTGCGAGCCGACGCCACGGCCGCGTCCCACGAGGCGACATCCCCGGCGCCGAACACCCGGCTCTCGAACCCGTCACGGACCCAGGTGGGCAGCCCGAACGCGTCGTCCACCGCATCGAGCTCGAGGGGGAAAGTCCTCGACGGAGACGTCGACGAGCCCGAGGGCGGCTAGGAGATCCGGCACCTCGCTGACGAATCAGCCGTTGCGGTACATCACGTCACGTCGGCGGACTCGGACCGCCTCGACGAGGTCGTCGGGCGCGCCCGGGAGCTCGATGGTCAACGTGGCCTGGTCGGGATCAGCCACGACGAGCGTGCCGCCCGCCGACACGACGCGAGCGAGCTCTGCCACACCTGCCGACGGATCGTCGAGGTGCTGCACGACCCGGTCGCACCGCACCCCCTCGAACGTCGCGTCGGCGAACGGCAAACGAGCGGCGTCGCCCGCGACGACCCGGTGTTCGGTGATGGCAGCACGAGCGAGCATCGTCCACGACCGATCGACACCGGTCGCGCCGGGATGGGTGGCGAGGTTCCCGCCGGTCCCGCAGCCGACGTCGATGACGCCAGCTGCCGTGCGCAGCAGCTCGTCGATGCGCCCCTTGTACGCCCGGATCGCGGGCCATCGGTTCACCCGGTCCTGCCAGTCCGCGGCGTGCTCGGGGTCCTCCCCCCGATCGACCCACGCGTACGTCCCGCTCACGACCCGATGCTCTCATCCGAGTTTGTCACCGGCGGTCGACGTCGAAGCCGGCGGCGCGAAGGTCCGCCACGGCGCGGTCGACCGCGTCGGCGAGGCGGCCGACGTCGGAGCCTCGAACAACAACGGTCTCGGATACCGAAAGGGTCGGCAGATCGAGGCCACCGGCATCGATGATGCGGTCGAGCAGTGCCGACATCGATCGCGCCCTGCGCTCCCATGCCCGCGCGTGTGCGGCATTGCCCTCCACGCGCGTCCCTCGCTCGGCGTGGCACGACGCCCACCCGTCGACGACCGGGCGGATCGCGCCGAGCAATGCCGGCAGCTCACCGGCCTCGTGCGCCGCCTCGACGACGTGGCGCAGCGCGGCGCGGGTGTCGCTCGGGCGCCACGGGACGCCGATCGTCTGCGCCGCCTGCCCGATCGACGTCGTCGTCAGCCAGCCGCCGGCCCGGTCGGGGGCGAGCAGCAATCGGGCGAGGCGCGCCGGGCCGAGGTGCTCGGGGGGCGCCCCCACCTCGATGGGCTCACCGAGCGCCGGTGCCGGGCGCAAGCGGTCGTGCTCGTCGGCGACGAACTCGATCGCCGCGTCGACGAGAGGGCGGTACGGCCCATCACCGACGACCTCGCGCGCAGCGTCGAGGGCGACGTCGATCCAGGCCGAGACGTGCGCAGCGAGGAACCGCCGCTCCGTCTCGACCGCCGACGTCGCGGCGTCGCCGATGTCGTCGCGCCACGCCTCCGCCTCACGACGACACAGCTCGCCATAGCAGCGCAGCTCGATCCCCAAGTGGTCGACCCCGCCGACGCGCCAGCGCCCGTCGGCATGCTCCCCGAAGCCGAGCCGTTCGTACGTCTCCACGACGGACGTGAGGGGGGCGCCGCCCTGTTGACCGTCGTCGCTACGAAACACGCTCTCGTGCAGTGCCACGCCGCGCAGGAAGCAGCGCTCGTACTCACTGGCGAGCTGCGGCCCGCCAGCAGCAAGCGGGCGCAAGGCGTCGACGTCCTCGACGAGCGGGCGCAGCGACGGGCTCGGCTCCTCGAGTAGCAGCTGACCGAGCAGCGCCGCCAGCCCAGCCCGCCGCATCGCCAACCGGGCAAGATCGTCGTTCACTGCTCAGCGCGATATGCGGTGGCTTGCGGCTTCACCGGGCGGGCGAACCACAGCGGCCGACGCAGGCCTCCCGGGCCGGGGCCGGGACGCGTCTTGGCCAACCACTCGCGGTACACCTCGCGCGAGCGCTCGGTGTCGACGGAGATGTCGCCGTACCGATCGTCGGCATCGGCGGGTGCGACCGTGACGCGCTGCAGCCAGCAGTGCATCCCGGAGATCGGGTCCGGCTGCACCGGGAACGTCAGGTTCTGGTGGACGCCGGCATCGGTCCACCAGACCCTCGCGCTGTCGGGGTCGTCGGACTCGAACGGGCGGATGCCCTCGAGCTGGCGCATCGTCCACGCACCTTCGCGGCCGGTCGCCGCCGATCCCTCTCCGTACCCGCCGGCGGGTCCGCCGATCGTCGTCACTCCCGACGTGTAGCGGGGCGACCCGACATCACCGTCGAGGCGCCAACGGCCCATGTGGTGCGACACGCCGACGACGCCCGGGCGAATGCCCTCGGTGCGCCAGGCGCGGATCACGAAGTGACCGATGCGGGTGGTGATCCGGACGAGACCGTCGACATCGATGCCGAGGCGCTCGGCGTCGGACGGGTGGACCCACATCGGGTGGGCGTGGCTGATCTCGGCGAGCCACTTGGCCTGTCCCGAGCGGGTGTGGATGAGCGTCGGCAACCGGAACGTCGGCACGAGGATCCGCTCGCCGGCGTCGAGGTCGAGGTCTTCCCAGTGGACGTGGCTGCGGATGAACCCGGGCATCGTGTGCTCCGGCCAACCCCATTCGCGCATCACATCGGAGAACAGCTCGAGCTTGCGCGACGGGGTCGGGAACCCGAAGCGCACCTCGCCGTCGACCTCGACGCCGACCGACCCATCGCCGATGAACGGCATGTGCCCGTGGATGTCGTCGAGCGAGCGGTGCGACCCTGCCGTGTCGGGCACGCGGTGAACACCGTCGGCCTCGCGCTCGGCACCGAGACGAGCGAGCTCCGCGGCGCCGACCGGCGCCTCGTGCAACGCCAGCTGGTCACCGGGGATGGCGAACGCCCCGTGCGCGCGCATGTACTCGAGCGGCGTGGTGCCCTCGGCCGCGGCAGCCTCCGGCAGGCCCGGGATCGAGTGGCGGAACAGGTGGTCGTAGTACTCGTCGATGCCGAGCGGTTCGCCGGGCCGCTCGATCGACTCGAAGTGCTCGCGGATGCCGAGCGAGCCGTCGGGATCGATCCGCCACGACAGGTCGATCCACCACTCCTGCTCCTCCCACACCTCGCCGGGGTTGGCCTCCCACGTGCGCGACACCGGGCGGCCCTCGCGCTCGGCGTGGACG
>Ga0136617_10006521_pt1 | contig 10418 bp, 8 predicted proteins | sample AntDrymUQ3222106_2_FD_129672 | JGI IMG/M metagenome (GOLD analysis project Ga0136617, IMG submission 129672) | Polar desert sand microbial communities from Dry Valleys, Antarctica - metaG UQ322 (21.06) | ecosystem: Environmental > Terrestrial > Soil > Desert | place: Antarctica: Dry Valley...
GGATCCTCCCCATGCACCGATGGTGACCACCGCTCCACCCCCGATCGTCACCGCCGCCGCCACCCCAGCGCCCGACCGGACGTGGCGGCGCGCCGTCGGGATCGGTCTCGCCGCGTTCGTCGTGTCCCGTCTGTGCGTGGTCGCCGGCGCGGCCGTGCGGGCATCCCAAGTGGCCATCGACTTCAACACCCGATTCGGGAAGTTCAAGTCCTCGACCCCGCTGGAGAGCGGGAACGGCCTCGTCACCGGCGTGTTCGCCCAGTGGGACGGCAAGTGGTACCTCGCCATCATCCGCGACGGCTACCCCCGCTCGATCCCGCCCGACATCACGTACTTCCAGCCGGAGGCGAGGGCTGCGTTCTTTCCGCTCTACCCGCTCACCGCCCGGGTGCTCAACTGGGTGCTCCCGGCTGACGAGACGCTCGCCGCGCTCGGCCTCAACGTCGTCCTCGGCGCCGTCGCCGTCGTCCTCGTCGGCGTCCTGGCGAGGCGGCTCTACGACGTCGACATCGCCGAGCGGGCCATGGTGCTGTTCGCCGTGTTCCCCGGCTCGTTCGTGCTGTCGTACGCCTACGCCGAGGCGATGCTGATCGTGCTCGCCTGCGCCTGCCTCTGGCTGCTGCTCGAGGAACGCTGGTTGCTGGCGGGCGTCGTCGCCGCGCTGGCAACGGCGACGCGCCCGAACGGCGTGGCGCTCGTCGCCGCCTGCGCGGTCGCCTCGTTCCTGGCGATCCGGCAGCGACGGAACTGGGCGTCGCTCGTCGCTCCCATGCTCGCGCCGATCGGCTTCGTCGCCTTCCAGCTGTTCCTCCTGGCCCACACCGACGAGCGAGCGGCGTGGTTCCGCGTCCAGCGCGAGGCATGGCGGGAGGGCACCAGCTTCGGGGCGACGGCGGTCAGCAACACGCTCAGCTTCCTCACCGATCCGCTGTCCTCACCGAGGTTCGCCCTCACCGCTGCGTCGATGGTCGCCCTGGGCATGGGGCTGTGGTGCCTGTGGCGGCGACGACTACCGTGGCCGATGATCGCCTACGTCGCGGTGGTCGTGGCGCTGATGCTGCTCCCGGCGACGGTCACGGCGCGTCCCCGGTTCGTGTTCACCGCGTTCCCGCTGTTCATCGCCGTCGCTGCGTGGTGGCCCCGCACCGAGCGGTCGGTGTGGAGCCTGGTCATGGTCGCGTCCGGCGGCGGTCTCGCCGCGCTCACCGCGCTGTACGGCGTCTTCGGCGCGATCCCGTGACCCCTCGCCCGTGCCTCGCGGTGGTCGTGCCGTGCTTCAACGAGCGCAACACGGTGGCAGCACTGATCGACCGTGTGCTGGCGTCACCGTGGACGGCCGAGGTGATCGTCGTCGATGACGGCTCGACCGACGGCACGTCCGAGATCGTCGACGCCCTCGCCGACGATCGGGTCCGGGTCGTGCACCACGACCGCAACCGTGGCAAGGGTGCCGCCCTGCGCAATGGGTTCGCCGCGGTCTCGGCCGAGTACGCCGTCGTCCAGGACGCCGATCTCGAGTACGACCCGGGCGAGTACGGCGAGCTGCTCGGACCGCTCGAGTCCGGCATGGCCGACGTGGTGTTCGGCTCGAGGTTCCTCGGTGGTCGGCCGCACCGGGTCCTCTACTTCTGGCACTCGCTCGGCAACCGGGGCCTCACCCTGCTGTCGAACATGTTCACCAACCTCAACCTCACCGACATGGAGACGTGCTACAAGGCGTTCCGGCGCGAGGTGCTGACGTCGATCACGATCGAGGAGGACCGCTTCGGCTTCGAGCCGGAGGTGACCGCCAAGGTCGCCATGGGCGGCTGGCGGGTCTACGAGGTGAACATCTCCTACGCCGGACGCACCTACGAGGAGGGCAAGAAGATCGGCTGGCGCGACGGAGTGCACGCCATCACCTGCATCGTCAAGTACTCGCCGATCGGCGAACGCGTTCGTGCGATCGCCGGCCGCGCACGAGGTCACCGACCCCCCATCGCGTGACGAGCAGCATCGACTCCGCCACGATCCGGCTCGACATCTTCGACGTGCCCCAGCGCCGATCGGTGAACACGATCGGGCTCTCCAGCACCCGGTAGTTGAGCCGGACGAGCCGGCGCACGAGCTCGGTGAGGAATGCGTAGCCCTCCGCCGACGTCGAGCCCGGTTCGATCGCGTCGAGCGCCTCGGCGCGATAGGCGCGGAACCCCGACGTGCAGTCGCGCACCTGCAGGCCGAGAACGAGCGACGTGTAGCGGTTGCCCCACCGAGAGAGCAGCCGCCGGTGCAGTGGCCAGTCGACGGTCGCCCCGCCGGGCACGTAGCGCGACCCGATCACGCCGCCCGCCTCGGTTCCACCGGCTTCGAGCACGGCCAGCAGCTCGGGGATCACGGCGGGGTCGTGGGAGAAGTCGGCGTCCATCGAGACCACCGCCTCGTACCCCTCGTCGAGCGCCACGGCGAAGCCTTCCCGGTACGCGCTGCCGAGGCCCTGCTTGCCGGGTCGGCGCAGCAGCTTGATCTGGCCGAGCTCGGCCGCGGCAGCCTCGACGAGCTCCGCCGTGCCGTCCGGGCTGTTGTCGTCGACGACGATGACATCGGCCGCAGGGACCGCCGAGCGCACCGCAGCGAGCAGCCGTGAGACGTTCTGCGCCTCGTTGTACGTCGGCAGCACCACCACGGCTCGCACGGCCGGGAGCGTAGGGCGCCGCCCCCCATCCGGTGCTCTACCATCCGGCGGTGCTCGACGGCCTGGACGAGCCTGGCCGTCTCGATCGGGTGCCGAGCTGGGCCGTCGTCGGACTCTGCCTCTCGTTGCTTATCCCGTCGCTCGGGATCCTGCAGAAGTACGTCGGCCTGCCCGGTGTCGCCGCGTACGTGGTGGTCGGATCGGTGGTGATCACGACCGGGAGCCGCTGGGTCGTAGCGATGCTCGCGTCGAGCTCGACCGAGCGGCGCTCGACCGGACTGCTCGTGGCGACGTTCGTCGTCTTGTTCGTCGTCTTCGCGATCGCCTACTCCCAGGCGGACTCCGAGGCCGCCGGGGTCGGAAGCGATCGCGACGACGCCCTCGACATCGCCACGAGGGCGCTGCTCGACCGTGAGTACCCGTACGACGCGGTGACGTACCTGGGGAACCCGATCAGTCCGATGCCGGGAGCGCTGCTGCTCGCTGTCCCGTTCGGGCTGCTGGGGAGCAGTGCCTACCAGAGCATCTTTTGGCTGTTCGTCCTCCAGTTCGCCGTGGCACGCCGTGTCCACGACGGGCGCGCCGCGCTGGTGTTGCTGTGGGCGATCCTCGCCCTGTCACCGATCATCGCCCAGGAGTTCCTCACCGGCGGCGACTACCTCGCCAACAGCATCTACGTCCTGGTGTTCATCATGTGGACCGTCGAGGCCACGCTCCGACCCGGTCTCGGCGTCGTCGCACGGACCCTGCCTGCCGTGCTCCTGGGCATCGGCATGTCGTCGCGTGCCAACTTCGTCCTGCTGCTGCCGCTGGTGGCCGCAGCACTGGTGAGCCACGTCGGATGGACGTCGGCTCGGCGGCCGATCGCGATCGCCGGCGTCACGCTGGTGGCGGTGACCGCACCGTTCTACCTCGCCGATCCGGATGGGTTCTCGCCGCTGCACACGTCGGACAAGCTCGACGACTTCGAGTCGACGCTCCCCGGTGCCGGCGTCATCGTGCTCGCCGCCACCTGCATCGTCGTCGTGCTGCTCGCGCTCTCCGCTCGGAAGCCGACCGTCGAAGAGCTCCTGCGGAACTGCGCGATCGTCCTGGCGTTCCCCGTGCTGTGCGGACTCGTGCTCGAATCGATCCAGTCGGGTCGTCTCGACGTCGACTTCGCGTCCTACGGCCTGCCGGTCGCCGTCTTCGGCGCGACCGCGTGCTGGCCGGCCATGCTCGGGACAAACGAACGTCTCGAGTCCGTCCCGCATGCCGCATCACGGGCGGATCGAGCTTGACGCCGACGTCGATCGGTGTCGGTGATCGAGCACGGCGCGGTGGAACACGCGCAGCACGCCGAGCGCCGATGCGTCCCAGGTGAGACCGCCCGCCCGAGCGAGCGCGTTGTCGGCGAGCCGGGTCCTGGTGGCGTCGTCGGTCAGCACGCTGGCGAGCGCCGCGCCGAGCCGGCTCGGCTCGGCGAGCACACCCGTCGACCCGTCGATCACCGAGCATCGGTGACCCCGAATGTCGGTCGCCACCGCCGGCGTGCCGCATGCCGCGGCCTCGGTGAGCGTGAGCCCCCAGCCCTCGGCGAGCGACGCGCTGGCGACGACCCAGGCGGATCGATAGTGGTCGCGCAGCGCAGTGCGCTCGACGTGGCCGGGCAACTCGACCCAGCCACCTGCGTCGTGGTCGCCGATCCACCGGGCCAGCTCCTCGCGCAGCGGTCCGTCGCCGATGAGCCGCACCCGCAGCTCCGGAACGGTGCGTCGCGCCTCGTTGGCCGCCTCGAGCAGCAATCCGAACCGCTTGACCGGCGCCATCCGACCGGCGGCCACGACGAGTGGGAACGGCGATCGCTCCCCGCCCGGGGTGAAGAACCCGTCGACGCCGTTGTCGACGGCGGTCACCCGACCCGGGCGGAAGCCGAGCTCGAGCAGCTCGTCGCGCGTCGCCGCTGACGGGGTGACCACCGCGGCGTGGCGGTAGAAGGGCGGCGCAACCTGCGCCTCCAACGCCCGACCGGCGCCGGCCAGCGGTCCGGGCAGGATCTGCTCCCACATCGGCCCGTGGACGTGGTGGAGGATCGTGATGTTCGGTCGCCGACACCAGACCGGCGAGAACCACGGGACGCCGTTCCAGATCTCGACCAGCGCGTCCGATCGGCCCATCCTCCCGGTCAGCTCGGAGACGACGGTCCGAGGGAACACGCTGTAGCGGCTGCCGCGGCGCACGACGTCGTAGCCGTTGCGCCGCCCGGTCGATGCCAGTCCGACGGCGGCCGACGTCCGGTGCAGGATCTCGAGCCCCGCCGCCGACCAACGACGCATGAACTCGTCGGCGTGGACCTCCGAGCCGCCGGCCTCGGGGTCGTCGAGATCTCGCCACGCCAGCACGTGGACGCGTCGCACGCCGTGGTCGATGACGTCGGTGACGAGCGCAGCGATCTCCTCGCTGTCCGGCGTTGCCACGGCGGAACGGTACCGGTGCCATCGGGCAGTGAACGGGACGCCACTACGCTCGGCGAGCCGATGACCACCCCGTCGCCGTCTCTCGTCGCGCCCCGGCCAGGGGCGGTCACCCGCTTCACCGAGCGCATGGTGGCCCACGACCTGCCGGCCCTCGAGCCGGTGCGCCGGTCGGCCGCCGTCGCGTTCGCCGCAGAGCGCATCGCCGACCTCCCGTCGCCGATGGCGCTGGGCGTCAGGGTGGTGTCCGATGTCGTCGATGTCGTGTCGCGCGCCGGTGGCGAACGTGGCGCCGTCGCCGTGGTCGGTTTCATCGCCCGCCGTCCGCTGCCCCTGATCGGCGACTACGCCCGGCTGGTGCGATCTCTGACGACCGCGTACGTGTGGGAGACGTGGCCCGACACCGGCCCCGACGGGGCCGCTCCGTGACGCGACACCGCACCGACGTCCTCGTCGTCGGGTCCGGAGCGGGCGGTGCGACCACCGCGTGCGTGCTGGCCGAGGCCGGGTTGGAGGTGCTCGTCGTCGAGGAGGGCCCGTACGTGGCCCAGGGCGATGTCGTGCCGTTCTCGCTCGAGCAGATGCAGCGCCAGTACCGCTCGGGCGGGGTCACCGCGGCGATCGGCTTCCCGTCGATCGCCTACACCGAGGGACGCTGCGCCGGCGGTGGCACCGAGGTCAACAGCGGGCTGTACCGGCGCCCTCCGGAGGAGACCCTCGACCGTTGGCGTCGTGAGCACGCCATCGACGACTTCGACACCGGCGAGCTGTACGACATCTGCGACGAGGTCGAGAAGGAGCTCTCCGTGCAGCTGGTGCCGGGCGCGGCCACGCCGGCCAGCGAGGTGCTGCGTCGTGGCGCGGCCGGGCTCGGCTGGCGCCACGACGAGATCCCCCGCTGGATGGAGTACCCCGACGGCGGCGCGGCCGAGCAGGGACGTCGTCGGAGCATGACCGAGACCTACCTCCCTCGTGCGGCCGCGGCCGGCGCCCGACTGCTCACCGACACCCGTGTCGAGCGGCTCGCCCGCGGCGGTCGGCGCGCCCGGCGCGCCGAGATCACGACGGCGGACGGGCAACGAGGGTCGATCGACTTCGATCACGTCGTCGTCTGCGCCGGCGCCATCCAGACGCCGGCCCTGCTGCAGCGCTCCGGGCTGCGCGGCCGCATCGGCACCAGCCTCGCGGTCCATCCGACCGTCAAGCTGGCAGCACGATTCGATCAGCGGGTCAACATCCCCGACGACGTGCCGGTGCAGCAGGTCAAGGAGTTCGCACCCGATCTGTCGTTCGGCGGATCGGCGTCACGTCCCGGCCTCGTCGCGCTGGCGCTCTCGGACGACTGGCGGCGATTCGGTTCGGCGGTCACCGACTGGGAGCAAATGGCGGTGTACTACGCCGCCATCACCAGCCAGGGACGCGGGCGGGTCGTCGCACTCCCCCGCCTGCGCGACCCGCTCGTGACCTATCGGCTGACCACGCGTGATCGAGCGCTGCTCGGCCGGGGGCTCGCCCGGCTGGCGCTGGTGATGCTCGAGGCGGGCGCGACCGACGTGTACCCGTGCTACCGAGGTGCGCCAGTCGTGCGACAGCGCGCCGACCTGGCCACGCTGCAGGCCACGTTCGCCACCTCCAAGGCGAGCGTCATGACCGTGCACCTGTGCTCGACGGTCCCGTTCGGCGGGCGCGACTCAAGGTCGGCGGCCGACAGCGTCGGCGTCGTGCGCGGGACGGACAACGTCCGGGTCAACGACGCGTCGCTGCTGCCCGATGCGCCCGGCGTCAACCCGCAGGCGACGGTGATGGCGATCGCCATCCGCAACGCCAGGCGGTTCGCCGCGGAGCGACGACATGGATGACCGCGTCGATCCGACCCGGATCGCCGAGCCGGACGCGACGGTGGTGACCGGCGCAGCCGGATGGTTCGGCCGAGCCTTCCTGGACCGCCTCACGGATCCTGCCGGTGACGACCGACGGCGCGGGCCGCTGCGGGCGCTGGTCCACCGCGATGACGAGGCACTGGCGATCGACGGGCTCGACGGCGTCGAGCCGGTGGTCGGAGACGTCGCCAGGCCACGCAGCCTCACCCCGTTGTTCGACGGCCTCGGCGGGGCCGTCGACGTGATCCACGCCGCCGGTGTCATCCACCCCGCCCGCACCGACGAGTTCGTCGAGACGAATGACCGTGGCACCGCCAACGTCCTCGCCGCCGCGCGGGCCGCCGGCGTGCGCCGACTCGTCCATGTCTCGTCGAACAGCCCGTTCGGCACCAACACCCATCCGACCGACCGGTTCCGCAACGACGAGCCGTACCACCCGTACCTCGGCTACGGGCGATCGAAGCTGCGTGCCGAGCTGCATGTCGCCGCGGCGGTCGACGAGGGCATGAACGCCGTCATCGTGCGGCCCCCGTGGTTCTACGGGCCGTTCCAGCCGGCCCGCCAGACGACGTTCTTCACGATGGTCCGCACGGGCCGGTTCCCGATCATCGGTGACGGCCGGCAACGCCGGTCGATGGTCTACGTCGACAACCTCGTCGATGGCGTGATCGCCGCCGAGCTCACGCCGACCCCGCCCGGGCGGGCGTGGTGGATCGCCGACGCCAGGCCGTACCCGATCACCGAGATCGTCGAGACCGTCGGCGCCGCGCTCGCCGCCGAGGGGTTCGACGTGCGTCCGAACCGGCTGCGACTGCCCGCCGTTGCCGGCCGGCTCGCCGAGCGCGTCGACGCGCTGGTGCAGCGGACCGGTCGCTACGTGGCACCGCTGCACGTCGTCGGCGAGCTCGGGTCGACGATCGCCTGCGACATCTCGGTCGCCACCGCCGAGCTCGGTTACCGCCCGCGCGTCGAGCTCGCGGAGGGCATGGGGCGCAGCATCCGCTGGTGCCGCGAGCAGGGCCTCGAGCTGTGAGCACGGCACTGGTCACGGGCGGCAACGGCTACTTCGGTCGCCTGCTGGCGCAACACCTCGTCGAGCAGGGCATCGACGTGCGGATCTTCGACATCGACGTCACCGATGCGGGTGGCGGCGGCATCGAGGTCGTGCACGGCGACATCCGCGACCGGGGCGCCGTACGTGACGCGGTCGATGGCGTCGACGTCGTGTTCCACAACGTCGCCCAGGTCCCACTGGCCAAGGATCCTGCGCTGCTGCGCAGCGTGAACGTCGACGGGACCCGCGCCTTGCTCGACGCGTGCATCGCGGCCGGCACCAACAAGGTCGTGCACACGTCGTCGAGCGCCGTGTTCGGCGTGCCCGAGCGCAACCCCGTCCTGCCGTCGACGGTGCCGCAGCCGCAGGAGGCGTACGGCCACGCCAAGCTCGCCGCAGAGTGGGCATGCCTGGCGGCGGCGAGCGACGGGGCGCTCGACGTGAGCATCGTGCGGCCGCGGACCATCATCGGCCACGGCCGGCTCGGGATCTTCGGCATCCTGTTCGACTGGATCGCCGACGGTGCGGACCCGTTCGTGCTCGGCCGTGGCGACAACCGCTACCAGTTCGTCCACGCCGACGACCTCGCAGCGGCGTGCGTGCTGGCGGCGCAACGTCCCGGACCGGCGGTGCTCAACATCGGGACCGACCGCTTCGGCACGATGCGCGAGGCGCTCGAGGCGCTGTGCCGACACGCCGGCACGGGCGCGACCGTCCGCTCGCTCCCGGCGCGACCGGCTGCATGGGCCATGCGGGCGAGCGCGGCTGCCGGGCTGACGCCGTTCGCCCCGTACCACTGGCTGATGTACGCCCACTCGATGTGGTTCGACATCGATCACGCCCGCGAGCGGCTCGGCTGGAAGCCGACCTGGTCGACCGACGAGATGATGGCCCAGAGCTACGACTGGTACGTCCGTCACCGCGCCGAGGCGTCCTCGAGCGGTCCGGGCTCGCAGCACCGACGCAGCGCGCGCGGCGGCGCGCTGACCGCGCTCAAGCACCTCACCAGGCTGCTCCCGTCGTGACGGACGCGCGATGAGCCGCGACTCCCGGCGACGACTGCGCGGCAGCGAGCTGGTGGCGACGGCGCGGCGCCACGGGCGCTGGCTGTCGGCCCTGCTGCTCGCCGCGCTCGCCTACGCCCCGTCGCTGCTGTCGTCGCCGGGTCGGATGCCAGCCGACACCAAGCTGTACCTGTACCTCGACCCCGGGCGACTCGTGCGCGACGCGCCGTGGAGCTTCGACGCCCGCCAGTTCGGCGGCCACGTCCCGCACCAGGTGATCTCGTACCTGTGGCCCCAAGGCCCGTGGTACTGGTTCTGGGACACGCTCGAGGTTCCCGACTGGGTGGCGCACCGCCTGTGGATCGGCACCCTGATGTTCCTGGCCGGCGCCGGGGTGCTGTGGGCGTCGCGGCGCTTCGGCCTCGGGGTCGCCGCGTCGCTCGCCGCGGCGCTCGTGTACCAGCTCTCGCCGTACCTCCTGCCGTACGTCTCACGTACGTCGTCGATGCTGCTCCCGTGGGCGGCGCTCGGGTGGATCGTCGGCTGCGCGATGGGCGCCGCCACTCGCACCAAGTGGCGCGACGCCGCGATCATCGCCCTGATCGTCGCCACGGTCGGGGCGCCCAACCCGACGGCGGTGCTGATGATCGCGCCGGCGCCAGTCCTCTACCTGCTGTGCGCCGCCCTGCAGCGCCAGATCGCCTGGCGCAGGGCGACGGCCGCCGCGGCGCGCATCGGCGTGCTCTCGCTCGGCGTCTCGCTGTGGTGGATCGTGATGATCTCGATCCAGGACCGGCGTGGGGCCGACGTGCTCGCCTACTCGGAGTCGCTCGACGCAGTCAGCTTCACGTCGACGTCGCCGGAGGTGTGGCGCGGTCTCGGCTACTGGCTGTCGTACATCCGCGACCCCTATGCCGCGACCACCACCGCGACAGGCGACTACCTGCTGTCGGGTCGGGTGATCGCCACCGGCTTCGCCATCGTCGTGCTGGCCCTGCTCGGGTTGGCGCTGACCCGTTGGGCGCACCGGCTGTTCGCCGCCACGCTCGTCGCCACCGGCCTCGTCGTCGCCGTCGGCGTGCACCCGATCGACGATCCGTCGGCGCTGATGGACATGTTCGCCGGAGACGGCGAGGGTGGCGCCGCGCTCGCCCTGCGCTCCAGCACGCGCGCCGTGCCGATGCTCGTGCTCGGCATGGCGTTCGGCACCGGCGCGCTCGTCGACGGGTTGGGTTCGTGGCGCACCGCCAGCCCCACGGGCGCCCGCCGGCGTGGCGGGACCGTGGTGCGCCTGGCGGTCACGATGGTCGTCGCGGCGCTCTCGATCTCCTACCTCCCCGCGATCACCGGCGCCGA
>Ga0136617_10006522_pt1 | contig 10418 bp, 12 predicted proteins | sample AntDrymUQ3222106_2_FD_129672 | JGI IMG/M metagenome (GOLD analysis project Ga0136617, IMG submission 129672) | Polar desert sand microbial communities from Dry Valleys, Antarctica - metaG UQ322 (21.06) | ecosystem: Environmental > Terrestrial > Soil > Desert | place: Antarctica: Dry Valley...
ACGGGCGCTACGCGCCTTTGCCTTCGGCCGGCTCTCTCACTCGCGCCCTACGGGACTTGGCTGCGCCACGCCGCGCTCCCTCGCGCTACTTCTTCGCTTTGCCGTCCGCCACGCCCTTGATCTCGCCCTTGACGGTAGCTGCCGGCGCCTTGGCCTCCTGCTTCGCCGGTTGCACGACTGCGACTTTCTGCGGCGCGGCGCCGACGGTAAGCTGGTCCTTGAATTTTTCCAAGCGCTTCGCCCCGATCCCCTTCACGTTTTGCAAATCGTCCACGGTCTTGAAGGGGCCGTTCGCCTTGCGGTAATCGAGAATTGCCTGTGCTTTCGCAGGTCCGACGCCGACCAAGGCGATCAACTCATCCTTGGACGCGGTATTGAGGTTGACTGCGGCGTCGGCCGACGGCAGTACGGCAAGTTGAGTCGTGAGCGCAAGCGCGAGCGCGACGATGGTGCGGTGCATGGTGAACCTCCGTATGGTGACTGTCCCGCCGCAAGACGCGGCGTTACGCAAGATTACGGACCGGACCGCGCGGTGGAAATTAGACTTTCGGCATAGGCAGGAACCGCCTCCTCGACACGGCGCATCGGCGCGTCATAACCGGCTGCGCGCAAAGCAGACAAATCGGCTTGCGTGTAGTTTTGATACTTCCCGATGAGCTCCGCGGGAAAAGGAATGTATTCGATGACGCCCTGGCGCAAGAGCTCGGCCAGCGTCGCCGGCGGCTCTCCAGCCTGCGCGCGACAGGTGTTTACGGCCGCCATGGCAACGCTATTGAACGATGCAGCGATACCCGAGCCAACATTGTAGATGCCCGATTTCTCGGGATGATCCAAGAAATAAAGGCTGACGGCGACAACATCGTCGACAGAAACAAAATCGCGTTGCTGCTCGCCTGCGCTGTAGCCGCCCGATCGCTCGAATAACCGAACGCGCCCCTCTTCCCGGTACTGGTTGACGCAATGCAGCGCCACGGAAGCCATGCGGCCCTTGTGTTGCTCGCCGCGACCATACACATTGAAATAGCGAAAGCCCGCGATCTGCACCGTGCGTTCCGGTAACGCGCGTCGCACGTATTGATCGAAGAGCCACTTGGAATACGCGTACACGTTGAGCGGAGCTTCACACTGGCGCTTCTCGACGAAGACAGAGCCCGCGCCGTAGACCGCAGCGCTCGATGCGTACAGCATGCGGATGTCGTTGTCCTGGCAGTGGTCAAGCAAGGTCACCGAATAGCGATAGTTGTTGCGCATCATGTAGCGCCCGTCAGTTTCCACCGTGTCGGAGCACGCACCCTGATGCAAGACCACCGCGATCTCGTCGTCGTAGTCGCCCGCGGTGATCCGCTCCAAGAATTCGTCTTTGTCGAAATAATCGGCGATCTCGCAATCGACTAGGTTGCGGAACTTGGCGGAATCGGTCAGATCGTCGACCGCCCAGATGTCGGTAACGCCGCGAGAATTGAGGGCGCGTACCAGGTTGGAGCCGATAAAGCCCGCGGCACCGGTGATCACCGTATACATGGCGTTCGCAACTCCTTTTTCGTTACAGCTCGAGGTCGATCGAACCGCGCTCGCTGACGACGAACGGCACACGCGGGGCGACGGCGCAGAGCAATTCGTAGCCCACCGTCGCGGCCGAAGCGGCCACTTCGTCAACGCTCAAGCCTTCGCCCCAGAGCACGACTTGACTGCCCACTCGAGCCTCCGGCACTTGGGTGAGATCGACAGTGATCATGTCCATCGACACACGTCCGGCGGTCGACGTTTGCTTGCCACACACGAGAACGGGCGTCCCGTTCGGTGCGTGGCGCGGATAGCCATCCGCATAACCTGCGGCGACGACACCGATCCGCTCGGCCCTGGTTGCGGTGTAGGCAGCACCATATCCAACGCTCTCGTTTGGCTTTACATCCTGGATCGCAATGAGCTGCGAGCGCAAAGTCATCACCGGAAATAAGCCCAATTGCTCGGCGGGCTCAAAGGGGAACGGTGATGCGCCATAGAGCATGATGCCTGGCCGCACGAAATCGCCTCCAACTTCCGCGTAGCGGATGATGCCCGCGGAGTTGGCGAGCGAGCGCGGATACGGCAGACCGACACATGCCGCCTCGAAGACGGCGAGAGGCTCCTGCAATCCGTCGTCTTCGTCGGCACGCGAAAAATGCATCATCAACCGGACGGCCGCCACCGACGGCGCTTCTGTGAGGCGCCTACATGTGTCGGCGACAGCGGAAGGTGGAAAACCCAAACGGTTCATCCCCGTGTTGACCTTGACGAAAACTTCGAGAGGCCGCTCGATGCGGGCGCGCTCGAGCATCCGCACCTGTTCCGCGTCGTGCACTACAGCCGCCAATCGCGCCGCACTGAATTCGGCAATCTCATCTTCGGCAAAGAAACCTTCAAGCAGCAGGATGCGGCGGCTGTACAGTCCGTCGCGCAACGCGACCGCGCGATTGAGCTCGACCAGCGCTAGACCGTCCGCATCTTCCAGCGCCGGTAGCACGCGCAGCAACCCGTGGCCGTACGCATCCGCTTTCACAACAGCTAGCACTTGCGCGTTCGGCGCGCATTCGCGCACCCGCCGAAGGTTGGCGCGCAAAGCGGCGAGGTTGACCTGTGCGTAGAGGGGGCGGGCCATGCGGGCGGTGGGCTACAGGCAAACGACGCACAGCCACTTTACATCTCGATGCACCGCGTGCGCGCAAGAGCCGCGATTCCGGCGGCGCTCTCAATCATGGTATAAAACGCCGAGCTGTAAGACTCGTTCCATTATAACTATAGACAAGCGCATTTTTCCCTGCCGCGAAGCGCGGTTCCCGATTCCGCGCACGCTCCCTTTCACGAGGACATGAAGCCCGGCTTCTATACGATTATCGCGGCGCAGTTTTTCTCATCGCTTGCGGACAACGCGCTCTTCATTGCGGCAATTGCACTATTGCGGGACATGCAGGAGCCGTCGTGGATGACGCCTGCATTGAAGCAAAGCTTCGTCTTGTCATACGTCCTGCTCGCGCCTGTAGTAGGAGCATTCGCAGACTCAATGCCCAAGGGCCGGGTCATGCTCTACACCAACGGCGTCAAGATCGTCGGTTGTCTGCTGATGCTCCTGTCGTTGCATCCGCTCGCGGCCTATGCGGTGGTCGGCTTCGGCGCGGCGGCGTACTCGCCGGCGAAGTACGGCATCTTGACCGAGCTTCTTCCCCCGCACCAACTGGTCATCGCCAACGGCTGGATCGAAGGAGCAACGGTCGGTTCGATCATCCTGGGTGTTCTATTGGGAGGTTTTCTGATTAGCGGTCATGTCTCGCCGACGTTGCTGCGCTTCGATCTGCCGGGCATCGAGACGGGGATCGACACCGGGGCGGAGAGCGCTATCTGCGTTATCGTTGTCGTGTACGGGCTCGCCGCGCTGTGCAATCTCTACATCCCGGACACAGGAGTTGATCATCGCGTGCCGAGCAAGAACCCCTTCTACCTGGTCCGGGAATTCGCGCATTGCGTGCGCCTTTTATGGCGCGACAAGCTGGGACAGATTTCACTCGCCACGACGACCTTGTTCTGGGGCGCCGGCGCGACGTTGCAAGTCTTAGTCTTCGACTGGGCGGCGAAAGCGCTGGGAATGAACCTGTCGCAGTCGTCGATGCTGCAAGGAGTCGTGGCCGTCGGCATCGCGCTCGGCGCCGTCCTGGCCGCCAAGTACGTGACGCTTCGCAATTCCGTCAAGGTGCTGCCCATCGGCGTGACGATGGGATTCATCGTCATGACGATGGCGCTAGTCACGCAGGTTCCCCCCGCGGTGATCCTGATGATCGCGATCGGGGCCTGCGGTGGCTTTTTTGTCGTGCCGATGAACGCGCTTCTGCAGCATCGCGGGCATGTGCTGATGGGCGCCGGGCACTCGATTGCCGTGCAAAACTTTAACGAGAATATCGGCATATTGCTGATGGTCGGCTTCTATGCGCTGCTAGTACGCATCGGCGTTTCGGTCAATATGGCGGTCGTCTTGTTCGGGGCTTTCGTCGCGGGGATCATGTGCCTGGTGATGTTGCGACACCGGCACAATCAAGCGCAAAGCGATTCCTTGCACCTGATCGGCGAAGGCAAGCACGGACACTAGAACCTATCTCAAAATCGCTTGGTCCCCTCACCCCAACCCGCTCCCGCAAGCGGGAGCGGGAGCTTGCGTTCCCTCTCCCCAAGCGGGGAGAGGGTTAGGGTGAGGGGGAAACGCCGTTGCTGGATTTTGAGATGAGTTCTAGCGAAGCAACGGGGGCTCTACAGCTTGTGTGAGCCCCCACGCTCGCGGCTAGGCCGCTGCTCTGCCCCCGGGGGCGTGTAATTCGTGAGTTGGGGCGGTCCGGCTGCGCTCATAGGCGCCACGCTTGCGGCCTCATTGGCCAATTCAGCCGCTGCGGCCCCCAGAGGCAGCCCGCATTCCGGCGCATACGGCGGAGGCCCTCCGGCGCTCATAGCACGAAGGGACGGTCGGAGAGCTCGTTCGTGTCATCCGGCACGCGCGGTGAATGTTGCGCGAGCAGCGTTGCGATCTCCTCGATCCCCTGCGCGACGCCCTCGGCGAATCGCCCATCGCGGAAGTGCGCCTCCATCGTGTGGCAGATCGCCTCCCAAGCTTCATTACCGACGGCGCGGTGAATGCCGCGGTCGGCAACGATCTCCACATCCTTGTCCGCCAGCAGCAAATAGACAAGCACACCATCGTTGCGCTCGGTGTCCCAGACCCGCAGATACCCGAATACCTCCAACGCCCGCTCACGCGGCGTTACCCGGCGCCACAGCCGCACAGGCGGCAACGCCGCTTCTACGGCGAAACACACTTGTCCGCCATGACGCATCTCGCCCTCGGCGATTGCGCGCTCGATTCGCGTCAGTGCGTCGTCCGAGAAAGCGCGATCGACGTCCGCGCGGTCGGTCAACACGTGCCGCCAGAGTCGAGAGGCTAGCGAGCGCATCGCGTCAGTCCCAGCCACCGGACGCACCGCCGCCGCCAAATCCTCCGCCCCCACCGGAGAAGCCCCCACCGCCCCCGCCTCCGCTCCATCCCCCACCACCCCAGCCGCTTCCACCCGACGGCAGCCACACGCCGCCACCGCGCCGAGCGAGACCACTCCCGAGCCCGAACATCAACATGACGATGAAGGCGATGATCGCCGCGACGATCGCGATCACGAGAGAACCCGCGACGAACCACGCAGCCGTGCCGACAACACCCGCGCCGACCGTCGATCCCAACGCTTTGCCGAAAATGCGCCGCAAGAAAGAGCCGAGAACGGGCACGACGACGAATAACAGAATGAGCAAGGTCTCGAATGAAAAGCCACTGCTTGCACGCTTGGCCGGAGAGGCTCCTCGCTGGGCAAGTGGCTCGCCTTTATCGACAACCGCGATGATTTGATCGACGCCGGCGTTGATACCCGCTGCAAATTGTGTCTGGCGAAAGTAAGGGGCGACCGTCTCGGCGATGACGCGGCGCGCCATTGCATCGGTCAGCGAGCCTTCCAGCCCGTAGCCAACTTCAATACGCATTTTCTTGTCGTCTTTGGCGATGAGGAACAACACACCGTTGTCGTTACCCTTCCGGCCGATCTTCCATGCTTCAGCCACGCGAATCGAATAGGCTTCGATCGGCTCAGGCTTGGTCGACGGCACACTCAAGACGACCAGTTGATTGCCCGTCGCCTCTTCCCATGCCGCCAATTTCCCTTCGAGTGCTTGCTGTTCCGAAGGTGTCAGCGTGCCGGCAAGGTCAGTGACCCGCTTGGTGAGGGCCGGAATCCGCGCCAGACCATCGGTGCCTGCTTCCCAGCCTTGCGCGTGACCGAGTGCGGCGACCAGCAATAATGCCGTGGTCGCCACCGCGAGAAGAATCCGCTTCACGAGGAGATCGAAAGAAGTCGTCCGCACGATGAGCGCGCTGGAACTCGCGTGCGCGAGGCCGTTAGCGGGCGCGCAGGAGCTATATCTAGCGACATAACAGACATGTTTCGACGATCCGTCGTGGCCTTTTCCGGCGCGAATCGGCTGGCTCAGTTGCCAAATGAGCCAGCGATTCGCGGGAAGCCAACCCGACAAAAGTAGGGGTTCACTTTTGTCGGCATGAAACTAGAGGCGCAACCTCTAGGAACGGTAACTCACCCGCATTGCCGCCCCTCAGTATCCCTTCTTGAGCAGCTCAGCGGCTGGATCGGCGGCAACCTGCTGCGTTCGTTCGGCGGAACTGGTTTTCGGCGCAGGGGCCGGAGCGCTCGGCGGCGCACCAGGCGGTTTGCCGAAATCGACCTTCGGCGGGGTACTGACCGCCGCTTCGTCAGCCACGGCAAAATTGGGCTTGACGTCCATATTGAAGATCATCGCCGTCAGGTTCGTCGGGAATGAGCGCACCGTCGTGTTGAACGCTTGCACCGTCTCGATGTACCGCTTGCGCGCGACGGTGATCCGGTTTTCCGTACCTTCGAGTTGCGATTGCAAGTCGCGAAACAGCGCGTCGGATTTGAGGTTGGGATAGTTCTCGGCAACGACTAGCAACCGCGACAACGCTCCCTGCAGCTGATTCTGCGCGGCGATAAATTTTTGAAATGCGGCAGGGTCGTTGATGAGCTCCGGTGTCGCTCGCATGGCTCCAACATTTGCGCGTGCGTTGGTCACCGCGGTCAGGACCTCCTGCTCCTGCGCGGCATACCCCTTGACGGTGTTGACAAGGTTCGGAACCAGGTCGGCGCGGCGTTGATACTGGTTCAGTACCTCCGACCATGCGCCCTTGATTCCCTCGTCTTGCCGTTGCAGATCGTTGTAACCGCATCCAGCAAGGGTCAACGTAGTGAGCGCGGCGAGGACAACAGCGATTCTTTTTAGCATGTTTTCTCCCTGAACCTTAAAGTCACAGAAGCCGGCAGACGGTGTCCGATCTGTCACGCGGCCGTGAGGCGTTGAAGCGTCTTAGCAAGATGCGGTGCCTACCGCGATCATACAAGGGGTTGTGCGTCCGACTGCCCAATCATGCCCTGCGCGCTGGGCGATGCGGCAACGGTGCGCTGCGCGAGCAACAGATCTTCCCACGCCTTCGCTTTGTCCGGGAGCGTGCGCAGCAAGTACGCGGGATGATAGGTCACGATCAACGGTACGCCGCGAAACTGATGGACACGGCCGCGCAGGCTCGCGATGGTCGCGTCGGTGCCGAGTAGCCAGGCCGCGGCGCTGCGACCCAAAGCCACGATGAGCCGCGGTTGCAGCAGCTCGATCTGGCGCTCAAGATACGGCCGGCACGCCTGCGCTTCACCCGACTCGGGCCGCCGATTGTTGGGTGGCCGGCACTTCAGGACATTCGCGATGTACACCTGCTTGCCGCGCGCGAGCTTAAGCGCCCGCAGCATGTTGTCGAGTAGCTTGCCAGCCTGTCCTACGAAAGGCTCGCCGCGCGCGTCTTCCTCAGCGCCCGGTGCTTCGCCTAAAAACAACCAATCAGCGTTGGTATCACCGACGCCGGGAACGCTGCGGTTGCGCGATTTGCACAGACCGCAGGCGACACAGGCGTCGACATCGCTCGCGAATTCCTGCCACGTGAGCGCAGCGATGCGAGTGGAGCGCGAGTCCAAAACCTCGCGTCTCGCTGTCGGCTGCGGGGAATGCGCAAGAGTCTCGGCAGATTGGATGGCAATCTCGCCGTGCGGCTCGCGCCAGCGCCACGTCGGCGTCAGCCCCAACTCGAGCAGAATCTCGTCGCGCGACGCCACGTTCAAAGGGAAGGCAAGTTGCCTTCGACGCGGCGGCGCATCACCAGTGCATCCTCACGCGAAACGCTGAGCGATGTGGCTGGATAATAGGCGACGCGGCGCGCGATACATTCGAAGCCTGTGCACTCGTACAACGCAATTGCTGCAATATTCGAGACCCTCACTTCCAGAAACACCTGCTCGGCGTTGAGCCGCTGTGCGTCAATGAGGAATTGTACAAGGAGCTTTCGTCCCAACCCGGCACGGCGCGCATCGGGGACCACCGAAAGGTTCAGCAATTGTGCTTCACCAGGCGCCGGCATCAGCACGCCGTATGCAACGATACGCCCCTCGCGCTCTCCTACGCGCGCGCTGTAGCCGGCGGCAAGCGCGTCACGGAAGTTGGCGAGCGTCCACGGCGCCGCGTGGATCTGCGCTTCGAGCGCTGCGACGTAGGCCACATCGTCCGTTTGCATCGGGCGCCACTGAACGACGGCCAGCTCAAGGAAAGTAGGAAGCGTTGCCATTGTTTAAAGACGCTCGCCCGCAGCGCGTTCTCTTGTCGTCAGCGCAACGTGATGACGCACATACAAGGGACGCGCATCCGCGGCAGCGACTCCTTCGCCTGCGGCGAACCTGGGTCGTGCGAGCTCGCCGATCGCTCGCGCGGACGGTGCGGCGCTTGGCGCAATCCGCGCGATACCCGTTATTGACTGGAGCTCGGGGTAGACGGCAAAGCCATTCCCCAGGCCGAACCATTGCCCACCAGCGCTCTGCGGCAACCGGACTTCTTGCGGCTTGACGACTGCCGGCTCCAGGCAGGTGTGCCAGCGGTCATCCTGTCGCCAATAGGCGGCCACGTAGACCTCGCGCATCCGAGCATCGAGACACACAATCGCTCGAGTCGTGCCGCCTTCCCGCCACGCTGCATGCGCCATCGCAAGCAAAGTTGGGACACCAACCAGCGGTGCATTGATACCGAAGGCGAGACCCTGCGCGACGCCGCAAGCGATTCTGACCCCGGTAAACGAACCCGGTCCCGACCCGAACGCGATTCCATCGACGTCCGCAACGGCCCAGCCAGCCTCCGCCAGCACTTCCCCAATCAGCGGAAGCACCCGTTGGGAATGCTTTTCGCCCGACGGTTCGCCGAGCTCGTGCCACCGCGTTTCATCCCCGCAGGCGACCGACAGCCAGTTCGTCGCAGTGTCTAGCGCGAGCAACTTCATGGTCGAATCTTACCGGAGGCGATAAGCGTTGCCTTTAGCGCGTACCCGTACAATTCACCGTTTTGCTCGCGAATGATGCCTACCTCGGACGGCCTGCTCCCGGCCAGCGCGCTTACCGTCGAGTCGCTCGATAGCGAGGGTCGCGGCGTCGCGCGCAGCGCCGGCAAGGCGATCTTCGTCGAAGGGGCGTTGCCGGGCGAAACCGTGACGGTCGACGTCTTCAAGAAAAGGCCGACGTTCGACATCGGCCGCGTCCGTTCCATCCTGCGGTCCAGCGCCAACCGCGTTGTTCCCCGCTGCCCGCACTTCGGCGTGTGCGGTGGTTGCACATTGCAACACGCGAGCCCATCGCTGCAGATCGCGGCCAAGCAACGCACCCTCGAAGACGCGCTGCAAAGAATAGGACACGTCCGCGCCGAACGGATGCTGCCTCCCGTCGAGGGCCCCGCTTGGAGCTATCGCTTTCGTGCGCGTCTGTCGGTGCGCTACGTCGCGAAGAAAGGCGGTGTACTCGTCGGATTTCACGAGCGCAAGTCGAGTTTCGTTGCCGATATGCGTGTGTGCCACGTGTTGCCCAAAAAGATTTCCGACATGCTGCCCGGGTTGCGCGAGCTCGTCGGCGCGCTCACCATCCGTGACCATCTGCCGCAGATCGAGGTCGCCGTGGGGGAGCGACCGGGAACCGGCGACGGTCTGGTCTATGCTCTCATCCTGCGCATCCTTGCGCCCTTGACGCCTGAGGATCGCACGCGGCTGGCGGATTTTTCCGACAACTATGGCGTCGACTTTTGGCTGCAGACCGGCGGCCCGGCTTCCGCAGCCCCTTTGCGTCCAGCGGAAACCCTGCTCGCATACGGGCTTCCGGAATTCGCGGTCACACTCTCGTTCGCGCCGACCGAGTTCACGCAAGTCAACAACGCGATCAACCGGGTGTTAGTGCGACATGCTATGGCGCTGCTCGACCCGCGCCCAAACGAACGGATCGTCGATTTTTTTTGCGGGCTTGGCAATTTTACGCTGCCGATCGCTCGCCGCGGCGCGACAGCCATCGGCGTCGAAGGCAACTCAGCGATGGTCAAGCGGGCTCGCGCCAACGCGCTTGCGAATACGCTCGCTGACCGGGCGGAGTTTCGCGTTGCCAATCTCGCCAACCCACCGCTCGGCTTCATCCCGAGCCTTGGCCAGGTCGACCGGGTCTTAATCGATCCGCCGCGCGAGGGCGCAATCGAGTTGGTCAAGGCGCTGCCGCCCTGCGGGGATCCAAACGCCCCCACGCGCATTGTCTACGTCGCATGCAACCCCGCGACCCTCGCGCGCGACGCTGCGGTCCTGGTCCATCGTCTCGGCTATCGCCTTGCGGCCGCCGGCGTGGTTAATATGTTCCCGCATACGGCGCACGTGGAATCGATCACCGTATTCGAGCGGTAGCGCTCGCAGCTTCCGAACGGACATCGGGTAGGGG
>Ga0136617_10006523_pt1 | contig 10418 bp, 10 predicted proteins | sample AntDrymUQ3222106_2_FD_129672 | JGI IMG/M metagenome (GOLD analysis project Ga0136617, IMG submission 129672) | Polar desert sand microbial communities from Dry Valleys, Antarctica - metaG UQ322 (21.06) | ecosystem: Environmental > Terrestrial > Soil > Desert | place: Antarctica: Dry Valley...
TCCCGCTTCGAAGCAAAGCCGAATCCCAAGGTGTCGGCGAGGTTGTCAGGGTTGTCGTCGAACTGTCCGTCTGTGCGGTTGGCTCCGGCCGTCAACCGCAAGTCAAAGCGGTCACCCAGGCGGCGGCCTACGTCAGCCGCCAGGGTGAGCATCTGGTCGGCGTTTGCCTGGTTGCTGTCGGTGGGCACACCGCCGGGGTCCGTCGGGAAGTGATACCGGCTATCGGTGAACCGGACGACGGCGGAGGCGTCGGTTCGTGTATCGGGCTGGCCTCTCAACGAGCCACTCAGGGTGGTGTTATCGTAGTCGCTGTTGAATGAGTAGATGCCATCGGTGTTGAATCGGCTCACGTCGGCCGAGTAGGCAAGACGAGGAGATCCACCCCTTACTCCGCCGCGTCCGTTGAGCGTCCCGAAGGTCCCCGCTTCTGCCCCACCATCAACCGCGAAGCCCCCCTGCCCTGACCGGGTGAAGATCTGCACCACCCCGCTCACCGCATCCGATCCGTAGATCACGCTGCCTGGGCCCCGTAAAATCTCGATACGATCCACATTGTCGGTGGTCATATTGGCCCAGTTGAACGCACCACCGGACTGATTCGCGGGCGCCCCGTCGATGAGCCCCTTCACGCAGTCGCTTTCGCCGCCCCTGAGAAACAGCGAGCTCACTCCGCCGAAGGAACCCGGCTGCACCACCGTGGCGCCGGGGACTTCACGCAACGCGTCCATCACGAAGTGTACCCCGCGGGCCCGAAGGTCCTCACCATCCAGGGTCGTTATCGATGACACTACCTCGTCCGGAGAGGTCGGTAGCCGGGTAGGTGTAACCACGAGCTCCTCCAGCCGGGTGGTGTCCTGCGCCTCCTGCGCCATGACGGAAGTCCATCGGGCTAGCACGAGGACTGCGGCAAAAGCTGGCGCCAACCGACGTGATTTCATGGAGCGTCTCCTAGTTGTTCACCCGTCCGTAACGGAACCACCTGCGGCGAGCCATCAGTCCATGTGGTCACTGCTACCGGCCATTCGAAAACGCGAGAGAGCGTGGCTCTGTTCATCACCTGCGCCGGTGAGCCCTCGGCGATGACCACGCCCCGGTCCAGAAGGACGATCCGGTCGGCGAAGCGGGCCGCGAGGTTCAGATGATGGGTGATGACCAGCCCGGCAAGCCCGCCGTCCACGAGCTGCCGCATGAGCTCGAAGAGCTCCATCTCATGCCGGATATCGAGGGACGCGGTGGGCTCGTCCAGCACCAGGGCTTGGGGCTCCTGGGCCAGGGCGCGCGCGACGCGAACCCGCTTCCACTCGCCTCCAGACAGGGAGTCGATCGGACGGTCGGCCAGCTCCACGATGTCGCAGCGCCGAAGCGCCGCCATGACCGCCGCCCGGTCCAGGGTCCGGGGAGCAGCGAGCGGGCCCAGGCGGGCGTAACGGCCAAGCATGACAGTTTCGGCGACGCTGAGCCGAAAGACTGCTTCCTCCTGCTGGCCGACGACCCCCACAAACCGTGCAAGAGAGCCGCGGGACCACGAGCCTACCGCTCGTCCGTCGAGCAGCACGCTCCCGCCTTCGAGCGGGAGCAACCCGAGGAGCGCCCGCACCAGCGTGGTCTTGCCGCTCCCATTAGGCCCGACCACCGCCACGAGATCGGATCCCGCGACCTGGCAACTGACCCTGTCGAGCGCCAGAGCGGCGCCCTTCCGATAGCGGACGCTTACCGCGCGGGCCTCGAGGATCATACCAGCGTCTTTCGGAGCAGTAGGGCGAAGAGCGGAACTCCTATGAGCGCGGTAACGACGCCAACCGGGAGCTCCAGCGGCCGCACGATGGTGCGGGCAACCACATCCGCCAGCACGAGGAAACACCCGCCTACCAGAAAGACAATGGGCAGAAGCGTGCGATGGAGAGGGCGGAACACGGTGCGGACCGCGTGGGGTACCACCAGTCCGACGAACCCGATGATGCCGCAGGTGGCCACGCTCGCCGCAGTGAGCAGAGCGGTACACAAGTAGATCATGCGGCGCAGCCGGTCCACTTCGGCACCCAGATGGTGGGCGGGCTCATCTCCGAGGGCGAGGAGGTCGAGAGCGCGGGCGTGAAACAGCAGCAGCGCAAGTGGGATCGAGGCGTATACCGTGAAAATGCCCAGAGCATGCCATGACGCGGTGCCGAACCCCCCGAGCAGCCACAGAAAAGCATTCCGCACCCCGGGGGCGTCTGAGAGCACCATGACCGCACTCATGAGTGCACCGGCAAACGCACCCACAACCACTCCGGAAAGCAGCAGGACGTGCGGATCCAGACGCCGCCCCGACACCAGGCTCAGGCGGTATACCAGCGCGACCGCACACAGCGCCCCGATGAAGGCAGCCACCGGTACTGACCAAGCCCCGCCGCCCCGGGTGGCAATGGCTATCACAGCTCCGAGACCAGCTCCACTCGACAGCCCCAGCAGATACGGTTCCGCCAGCGGATTTCGGATCATCGCCTGGAGAGCCGCTCCGCAGATGCCCAGGCTCCCGCCTACCAGAAATGCGAGCACCACGCGCGGGGAGCGGAGATCGCGGATGATGGCGGAGGCTTCGGCATCGGCACTCCAGAGGCCGGCCCACACCGCGCCGATCGGAAGGGGCACCGCACCGGCGCTGAGTCCCACCAGAAGACAGAGCACCACAACGGAGGCCAGAAGGCCAAAACGCGCCCAGCTCATGGCCGGCGGCCGTTCAGTTTTGCGGTGAGCTCCCTGATCGCCATCGGGGAGCGGGGGCTAGGCCGATTGAATTCGGAGCCGGTCACGTGAAGGAAACGCTTTCCTCGTACGGCGGGCACAACCTGCCATTCGGGCCGGGTGGCAAAGGCCGATGGCCCCTCCGCGGTAGTGAAGATGAGATCAGGGTTTCGCGCCGCCACGGCCTCGATGCTGACGACGCCGGAGGACGCCGGCACGTCCGCGAAGAGATTCTCGCCTCCGGCTCGCTCCACCAGCTCGTTGAGAAAGCTTCCCCGGCCGACCGTCATTGGCGGCTGCTCCCAGACCAGGAGTAGGACCCTCGGCCGGGGATCTGCGGGGGGGCGGGTTGCCGAAGCGAGGGCGGTATCGAAGACGGCGGCGAGCGAGTCGGCGGCGCGCTCGTTTCCGGTGAGCTTGCCGAGCATCCGGGCAACCCGCGGAACACTGCTGAGAGCGTCGGTGTTCACGCGGAGCGCAGCGACACCAAGCTCGCGAAGGCGGCTGGCCACGGCGGCATTCTGCCCCGAGTTATACAGAATGACGAGATCGGGCCGGCTGGCGATGACGGCCTCGATATTGGGCTTGATGCCGTCGCCCAGGTCGGGGACGGCGCTGGCGGCCGCGGGATGGTCGCAGTAGCTGGTACGGCCGATCACGACCGAGTCCTGGCCGAGGGCAAAGAGCAGCTCGGTTGTGGCGGGGATGAGGGAAACCACTCTCCGGGCGGGGGCGGCCAGCCTCACTGTATCCCCGGCATCATCAACCAGACTGATCCGCACGTCAGTCTTTGGCGCACTCCGGCAGGCACTGCCTCCCGCACCTGCCACGAGGAAAATGGAGGTAAGGATTCTGCCGAAGTTTCGACGCTGGATGCCGGAAATAATCATGCCCATCTTCCTGGTTCGGAGGATGGGCGATGAGCGAGAGCCGAAAGGGCTGCCGGGCACGCCACCAACCCTCCCCCGAGGGCTTCGATGGTGGCACGAACGGCGAGGTCTCCTGGCTTCGGGACTCCACTCGCCTTCCCGGTTTCCCAGTGGCTTTCTGAGTGGAGAGCCTGGCCGGTGAGGGCCAGGTGCCCGTTACAGTGGCGGGGCCGCGCCGGCCTTGCACCGGCTTCCGAGTATCCCCGTTCGTGTGTCTTCAGTTGTTCCGCAGCGGCTAGTCTATGGGTTTCGGCTTCCTACCGCAAGGGACGTGGCGAGCTGGGCCTTGAGGCGGGCGCGCTCGGCCTGGTAGGAGCGCCATTCGTCACCCGGAGTTTCCGGCTCCCGTCCCAGATACCGGGCGTCGAGCGCCGCGACAGTGTCGAGTAGCTCGCTGGAGGACGGTCTGGGCAAACCCGTCTGACGGCTCAGGAAGAACCACCCGGCGCCAAGCAGCGCCAGCGCAACCGCCGCCACGAGGGCGGCGAGCACCCACTGGGGAGTTCGATCTCGCCCCGGAAGACTGATGCGCAGTGTGGTGCCTGCCGGAACCAGTCCCGTCCAGCGGCGGAAGGAGCGCCCCTGCAGCACCTGGCTGTCAGCCAGCGCCAGCGTGCCACCGCTCACGGCGACGCCCTTTTCCTCCGCCAGAATGTTCACCATCGCAACCGGCTGCGCAAAGAGGAGCTCCAGGTCATCGCGGCCGGCCGGAACCAGGTATTGGACGGTGACCTGCTTTTCTCCCGGCGCAATCGCGGCCATCAGGACCAGCGAATCACCCCGCCGCGCCACCGCGTCGGGTGAGACGTCACCCTCCCCCAGCTCGAGACCGATGCTTCCCCGCGGCAGCAGGCTGCTCCATGAAGGCCGCACGCTGTCGGGCGCCACGCGCGTGCGCTGCCCGTCATTCCGAAGAACCAGGAGATCGAGGACATTCCGGGAGCCATCCTCGCCGGGCCGCGTCAGCACGAGGTGGCGGGCCTCCAGCGAGACAGGAACGGAGCTGGAGGTGTCATACACCACGATCCGAATCGCGGTGTCCGGCCGCTCGGGGTTGGTGTGTACCGGCGGCGAGAAATATTCAATGCCGGCATGGCGGGCGCTGAGCAGGTATAGCGAGGTGTCGGGAGAGAAGGCGAAACGGAAGCCGCCTCGACGGTCGGTGCGGACGGAGTCGATCGGACCTTGGAGCGCTCGCCCCACCTGGTGCAGCACTACGCGAGCGCCGGTTACTGGGGTGGAATCAGACTTGAGGACTCGTCCCTCGGCTCTGACGGATTGGGCTAGGAGGGGAGCCGAGAAGGCAGAGAAGACTGAGAAGGTTGAGAAGAGGCGCCGTGCAAGAGCAATCCTCATCCCGAGCACCGCGAGGAATCTTGCTCGTCGCGTACCGAACATGGAGGCGAGCCCCCCGCCCTTCCCACCTTATGGATTAAACTTCCCGAAATCCTGCGGGTCCATCTTTTCCAGGTAGTCCTTGAGCTTGTCCGCCTCGAGTGACGGGTCAGGAGACGGCTCATCGGTCTCGACCCCGCTCTGGTCCAGGAGCTGATCACTGGTAAAGATCGGCGCCCGCATTCGGAGGGCCAGCGCGATGCTGTCCGAGGGCCGGGCGTCAACTTGGAATACGTGGTCTTCTCGCCGGATGAGCAGCTCGGCAAAGTAGGTGTTTTCCTTGACCGAGCTGATTACCACCCGGCGGAGATCGCCCCCCAGACCGACGAGGATCTGCTTCAGCAGATCGTGGGTGAGCGGGCGCTGCGCCTTCATCCCCTGCAGCTCCATCGCGATCGCGCTGGCCTCCGCCGGCCCGATCCAGATCGGCAGAACACGGGTTCCGTCCTTTTCCCTCAGGATCACGACCGGCGTATTGGTGGTTCGATCTAGGCCGAGATGCGCGACCATGACTTCGATCATCGGCTCATCGCCTACGTCCCTGCGTCCCAGCTCGCCAGGTACTTTACCTGCTCTGCCGTGAGTGCGTCGATGGCGATGCCCATGGACTGCAGTTTGAGCCGCGCGATCTCATGGTCTACTCCCGGCGGGAGGCGGTGCACCGCCTTACTCATCTTGCCGGCATCCTTGGCCAGTAGCTCGGCCGCCAGGGCCTGGTTGGCAAACGACATGTCCATGACGCTGGCGGGATGACCTTCAGCGGCGGCCAGATTGATGAGGCGGCCTTCTCCGAGCACCATGATACGCCGTCCCTTGACCACAAATTCCTCCACCATTTCGCGCACGTGGCGGCGGGCGGAGGCGATGCGGGCCAGACCTTCGAGATCGAGCTCGACGTTGAAGTGGCCCGAGTTGCAGACGATGGCTCCGTCCTTCATACCGGAGAAGTGCTCCGGCCGAATGACATGGATGTTGCCGGTCAGAGTGATGAAAAGGTCACCCAGAGGAGCCGCGTCGGCCATCGTCATGACCTCGAACCCGTCCATCCTCGCCTCCAGCGCGGGCAAGGGATCGATCTCGGTGACGATCACGTGCGCTCCTGCACCTCGCGCCCTGCTGGCCACCCCGCGGCCGCACCACCCGTATCCGGCAACCACCACCGTGCTGCCGGCCAGGAGCAGGTTTGTGGCACGGACCACGCCGTCCAGCGTAGACTGCCCAGTGCCGTAGCGGTTGTCGAACATGTGCTTGGTGTTCGAATCGTTCACGGCGATGATAGGAAACTGAAGGATTCCCTCTTTTGCCATCGCCTTGAGTCGGATGACACCCGTAGTGGTCTCCTCGGTGGAGCCGCGCACCGCGCCCACCAGATCCTTCCGCTGAGCCTGTGACAGACCCTCGACCCACTGCCGGATCGGGGGCGCGAGGTCATCCAGGCGGTTGAGCGCGATCATATGGAGCGCACCCACCAGGTCGGCGCCGTCGTCCTGAGTCATCTGCGGGCCGAAAGCGAGAGCTTGGGCTATGTGCGTGTAGTAGGTCTGATGATCCTCGCCCTTGATGGCGTAGACATGCACTCCGTGATCGCGAACCAGGTGCGCGGCTACGTCGTCCTGGGTCGAGAGCGGGTTGGAGGCGCAAAGGGCAATCTCGGCGCCTGCCGCCCGCAACGTGATCATCAGGTTGGCCGTCTCGGTGGTGACATGGAGGCAGGCGGAGAGCTTGACCCCCTTGAGCGGCTGCTCCCGGGTAAAGCGGGCGCGGATCTGCCGTAGAACCGGCATCGAGCGCTCCGACCACTCGCTGCGGCGCTTTCCCTCGTCGGCCAGCGTCAGATCTTTGACATCGTGCTTTGCTATGGCGGTTGTGACGGTCATTGCGCTCCTCAGCGGGCAGCCGACAGCAGATCCTTCACGCGGTCGGCCTGCTCCCAGGTAAAGAAATCAACCTTCTTTCCATCAAATTGCCCACTCCTGGGCTTCCGGCCGAAGTGCCCGTAGCTGGCTGTGGGCCTGTAAATTGGGCGCTTCAGCTTCAAAGCGTCAATGATGCCCCTGGGCGTGAGGTCGAACACCTCGTTGACGATCTTTTCAAGTGCGGGATCGGGCAGTGAACCGGTACCGAACGTCTGGACCAGCACGGAGACCGGCCGTGCTACGCCGATGGCGTACGCCAACTGAACCTCGCATCGGCGGGCCAGCTTGGCCTCGACGATGTTCTTCGCCACCCACCGGGCCGCGTAGGCGGCCGACCGGTCGACCTTCGAGGGGTCCTTGCCACTGAAAGCGCCGCCGCCGTGGCGCGCCATGCCCCCGTACGTGTCGACGATGATCTTTCGCCCGGTAAGTCCGGCGTCTCCATGGGGCCCGCCGATCACGAACCGGCCGGTGGGGTTGATCAGGAACTTGATCTTCCGGTACTCGAGCCCAGCCTCCTCCAGCACCGGCCTGACCACTTCCTCGACGACGCCCTCACGGATGGTGCTCTGGCTCAACTGTCGCGACCCGTTGCGCTCGGCGTGCTGAGTGGACACCACCACGGTCCGGACGCCGATGGGGCGATCGTCTTCATACTCGACGGATACCTGCGACTTCCCGTCGGGGCGAAGCCACTCGATCCGCGGGCTTCCGTTGAGCCCCTTCCGCACCGTCGCCAGCCGCTCGACGATCCGGTGGGCCAGTATGATCGGCAGGGGCATTCGCTCCCGAGTCTCGTCGCTGGCGTAACCGAACATCATGCCCTGATCGCCTGCACCCTGTTCCTTGCCCGACGCCGAATCGACACCCATGGCGATGTCCGGGGATTGCCGGTCGATCGTAGTCAGAACCGCGCAGGTACGACCGTCGAAGCCATAGGATGCATCGGTATACCCTATCGATTCCACCGTTTCCCGGACCAGGTCGGGAATGTGGACGTAAGTATCCGTCGTGATCTCGCCCGCAACCACCGCCATGCCGGTTGTCACGAGGGTCTCACACGCCACGCGCGCAGCCGGATCTCGGGCCAGAATGGCGTCGAGCACGGCATCGGAAATCTGATCGGCCACTTTGTCGGGGTGACCTTCGGTTACCGACTCGGAGGTAAAAACGTGACGCTTTGAAGGAGCCATGTCATTGGTCTCGCATATGGGACGACGGCAGCAGTTAGCCACCGCTCTTGCCGGGGGGCAAGGTAGCCGCCCTCCCACGGCCAGGCAACGCCGATTGGGGGTCGAGCAGTCGTATATCGATATACTCCCCGACCGCTTCCCGAAGTGCGGCGGAGACGTCGGCCGCGTTGGCGGCGTCCAGCGCCGCGTGGGCCGCACGCCGCGCCGTTTCCTCCGGGATCGTTCGCACGACCCATTTCACCAGCGGCAGCGCTGGAGGTGACACACTCAGGCGATCGTACCCGAGTCCGATCAGGAGCACCGCGCTCAAGGGCTCGGAGGCCATCTCCCCGCAGACGCTTACCGGCAGCCCAGCCGCGCGTCCCACTTCCAGCACATGGCGCAGCTGTCGCACTACAGAGGGATCGTGGGGGTTGAAGCGATTGGCCAGCCGGGCGTTCCCGCGATCGACAGCCATGGTGTACTGCGTGAGATCGTTGGTACCGACGCTGAAAAAGGCGCTGACTTCCGCGAGACGGTCGGCCATGAGAACCGCCGCGGGTGTCTCGATCATGACTCCGACGGGAATCGAATGGGCGCTGCCCACACCGGCCTCCTGCAACGACTTTGACTCCTCCGCCACAATCTCGAGCGTGTCCCGGACCTCCTGAACCGTAGTCACCAGGGGGAGCATCAACTGAATATCGTAATTCGCCGCCGCGCGCAGCACAGCACGGATCTGCGGCCGGAATACCGCTTGCTCGTCCAGACAGACACGAATCGAGCGCCAGCCCAGGAATGGATTGGCCTCGACTGGCGCCTTGAAGGCGGCGGGGAACTTGTCGCCACCCAGGTCGAAGGACCGGATGATTATCGTCCTGCCGGGAAAGGCTCGCGCCACCCGGCGGAAATATTCGGTCTGCTCGTCCTCGGTGGGCAGCTTGGCCCGGCCGGTAAGCAGGAACTCGGTGCGCAGGAGCCCCACCCCTTCTGCCCCATGCCGGCTGGCAGCCTCGATCTCCTCTGGAAGATCGACGTTCCCCATCAGCGTAATGCCCCGGCCCGAAGGGGTGACTGCCGGCTCTCCCACCACCGCCTCGAGCTGGAGCTCCAGCTTGTGCCTCCTACTGAGCTGGAGCTTGGCGACTTCCAGCTCGTCGCGGGTGGGATCGAGCACGATGGTGCCGTTCTGACCATCGAGGAGGAGCAACGTTCCGTTGGGTATCCCCGCCAGGACGCCGGCCGCACCCATCACCGCCGGAATGCCCAGCGAATGCGCCAGGATCGCGGCGTGAGAGGTACGGGTTCCCTCCTCACTGACCAGCCCCACGACGTGCTCCCGGTCGAGCTGGACGGTCAAGCCGGGGGACAGCTCGTGGGCAACGATGATCACCTTTTCGTCGGCGGGAATAGACCACATCTCGCTATCGGTGCCGCTGCCCATCAGTCGCTGGATCATCCGCATCTGTATGGCATGCAGATCGGCGAGACGCTCGCGCAGCCTGGCCGCACCCGACCAGAGGGCCCTCAGCTCCAGGGCCTTGAACTCATAAGCCGTTTCGGCGCTGAGCTGGTTGTTGCGAATCAGGGTTTCGACCGAGGCGAGAAACTCCTGGTCCTGTGCCATGAGAATCTGTGCGTCGAAGATGCGCGACTCTTCGGGGCCGGCCCGCTGCAGTACGCGCTCACCCAACTCCTGGAGGTGAGATACCACATAGTCCACGGCTTCACGCAGCCGGCGCATCTCGTTTTCGACCTGGTCGGGGCGGACGGTCCGATCGGGCACCTCGGGAAAGTCCCAGCGGATAATCAAGGCGGGGCCGCAGGCCACGCCCGGAGACACGCCGATACCACGAAACAGCCGGGGCATGGTCACTCCTCGCCGAAACCGTCGGCTACCAGCGCCGCCAGAGCCTCCGCAGCCTGCTCGGCATCGGGCCCGTTGGCCCGGATGGTGATCGAGCTGCCACACTCGGCTGCCAGCATCATCACCCCCATGATGCTCTTCCCATTCACACCTACGCCATCCTTGCAGATCTCGATCTCGGAACCGAACGAGCTTGCCAAGCGCACGATCCGCGCTGCCGGGCGGGCGTGGAGTCCCTCCCGGTTCACGATGGTGGCCTCGCGCTCGATCACACGCCCACCCGCCGGAGAATCAGGAGGAAGATCATGGCGGCGAGCGCGAAGCGTATTGCCGTCAGGAAAGGCGCGAACCAGCGGGTCAGGGCTATGCCGGCCACCGCTACTCCAGCCGCCCCAACGCCGGCGGACCAGCCGAA
>Ga0136617_10006524_pt1 | contig 10417 bp, 8 predicted proteins | sample AntDrymUQ3222106_2_FD_129672 | JGI IMG/M metagenome (GOLD analysis project Ga0136617, IMG submission 129672) | Polar desert sand microbial communities from Dry Valleys, Antarctica - metaG UQ322 (21.06) | ecosystem: Environmental > Terrestrial > Soil > Desert | place: Antarctica: Dry Valley...
ATCTGCGCAATCCTGGCGCGGCTGAGGATCGGAATCGACTCTTGCGTGGCGTCCGAGGTGAAGTCGCCGATGTACACGGCGGTGCTGTCGTCATCCGCGGCCCGCCGGGCGTTTGCCTGCACGACCGCTGCCGGTGACTCGCCGACGACGTCGGAGTCGTCGAGCGGCGTGTAGGTGACATCGAGATCGCCTGCCCTGCCCCCCGCCTGCGCCAGCGCGAGCCGCATCGCATTCTCCATGTCCGCGGTGCGCTCGTTGGTCACCACGCCGCGATCGTCGGACCCGATGCTGGCAGCCGCGCTCGGCTGTTGCTGCTCGCGCTCCGGCAGGCTCGAGTAGATCCGCACGTCCGAGCCGTCCGGCCACAGCAACACGATGAGCACTCCGATCACGACCAGCGCCACACCGGCCGCCAGCGCGATCGCCGGGTTCTTGTTCATCGCCGCCTCTCGACCGGGTCGGTGGTTACGTGCGAGTTCCTGCGTGTGGTCGCGGGCGGTTCGCTCGGTCGACAACCACAGCCACAGCCCAGGCCGCCGTCCTCATCCGTGCGCCTGGACCCTTTGCGAGTGGGTTGCCATCGCGCCACCAGGGTAGCGAGCGCGAGCGCGGATCGTCCATTCGCCGGTGCAACCGGGTTCAGGCGCCGGAGGAGCAGTAGGGATAACAGGACGGTCACAGGTCACTCACCGCTTGGTGACGGGAGCCGGAGGATCGGCCGCAAGCCTACGGCTCATGGAGATCGCCGGGCGCAGCTCGGAGGCGCGGAATGCCGCCTGACGGCGCGCTCGCCCTGCTCACGGCGCCCCGGCACCTGCGCCTCGTCGCACGCCCGCTGCGGGTCGTCGACGTCGCGCTCTTCTACGGCGAGCGCTCGGGCGGAATCCGGACCTACCTCGACGCCAAGGCGCGCTTCGCCGCCACCGCGGCCACGATCGAGCACCACGTGATCGTCCCGGGCACGGCCCGCGCCACGACGGCCCGTGCCGGAGCCACGGTTCACACGATCCGCTCGGTCACGGTCAACCGGGCCAACGGCTACCGGCTGCCGCTCGGGGGCGACGCCCTCGCCGCCACGCTCCGCGGTTTGCACCCGGACGTGGTCCTGCTGCACGACTCGTTCTGGCGCCCACGCCAGGTGTGCCGCCTCGTACAGCAGGGCGGCGGCGTCGCGGTGATGGTCCACCACGGCTCAGCCGAGCTCGACGCCCACGCCTGGCCGGGCCCCGCCGCGCTGTACGCGCGCGGCTTCCGAGCTTGGCTGCAGCACGCCTACGTGGACGCCGACGCGGTGATGTCAGCCTGCGATCCGTGGAAGGACACTCACTGCACGGCAACGATCCCGCTGCGCCTCGGGCTGCATCAGGCGTTCGTGCCGCAACCGGCGGTCCACCGCGGCGATCATGTGCTCTACGTCGGGCGCCTCGCGCGCGAGAAGGGCATCCTCACGCTGCTGGAGGCCGCCGCGCGAAGCCGCGACGCGTGGTCGCTGCGACTGATCGGGGGCGGACCTGCCGAGGGGCTCGTGCGCGCACGCGCCCGGCGACTGGGCATCGAGCAGCGCCTGCAGGTCCGGCCGTTCGTCGCCGATCCGGAGGCCCTCGCGCGCGAGTACGCCGGCGCGCGCTGCGTCGTCATGCCCGGTCACCTGGAGACGTTCGGGCTGGTGGCGCTGGAGGGGGCGGCGTGCGGTGCCCCCGTCGTGGCGTGCGACACCGCGCCCTCCGTCGCAGCGCTCGGGGCTCGCTGCCGCACCTTCCCCGCCCAGGACGCCGCCCGCCTGCTGACCGCGATCGAGTGCGCCCGCACCGACCTGCCGACCGCGGAGAGGCGCTGGCGCTCGCCCGCAATCACTCCTGGAACGCCGCGTTCGCGGCCGAACTGGTCGACGTGCGCGAGCTCGCCGGATGCTGACGCCGACGCTCGCCGTCGCGCTGCACGACGTCGAGCCTGCCACGTTCGAGCGCTGCGCGCTCGTCCGCGAATGGCTCGACGACCACGGCATCCATCGCGTGACGCTGCTCGTCATCCCTGCGGCCGACGGTCACGCGTTCTACCGCCGCAGCCCGCACCTGCACGAGTGGCTGCTCGAACGCCGCGACCGCGGCGACGCGATCGCCCAGCACGGCCTCATGCACCGCCGGCTGCGCCCGGGCGGGCCGCATCGCCGCTGGCAGGGCGGCGTCGCGGCGGAGTTCCCGGGCCTCAGCGCAGCCGAGACACGCGAACGCTTGAACGACGGGCGCCGGCTGCTTGCGCAGGCCGGCCTCGACCCGCGCGGGTTCGTGGCGCCCGCCTACGCCTACACCCACGCGCTGCGCCGCGAGCTGCGGGCCACGTACGACTGGTTCGCGACGGTCGTGCGCTGCTGGCAGTCCGGAGCGGGCGCACGAGTGGCGCCGGCCTTCGGTCTGGGGACCTCCAGTCGCGTCAAGCGTGCGCTGTCGCCCGCCCTGCTGCGCGTGAGCGCGCCGCTGGCGCGATCGACGCTGCGGCTGGACCTGCACCCGGCGGACTTCGACCACGTCTCGCACGTGCTCGCACTCGAAGGCGCCCTCCGCCGGGCCCGCGGGCGCCGCTCGGTCACGTACGACGAGCTGCTTGCCCGCTGACCTCGACGCGCTCGCCGAGCGCGTCCTGCGACAGAACTGGCGCGAAGGCGTACGGCGCGACGGGACGCCGTACGGCTACACATGCCCGGCACCCGGCCGCTACAAGCACCAGTGGCACTGGGACTCCTGCTTCTCGGCGATCGCGTGCGCGCGAGTGGATCCTGCGCGTGCGCGCGAGGAGCTGCGCACGGTGCTGCGCGGCGGCCGCGCAGACGGCTTCCTGCCTCACACGGCGTTCTGGGGAGCCCGCGCCGGCTGGCGCCGCGCGCCGCTGTATGCCACCGATCGCGTGCTCGGCAACCTGCGGACCGCGACGATCGGCCCGCCGCTGCTGGCGTTCGCATGGGAGCGCGTCGCGCTCGCCTCGCCCGACGACCCCGCCTTCGCCGGCGAGGCGGTCGCCGCGCTCGCGGCCCACCACGACTGGCTCGAGCGCGAGCGCGACCCCGACCACGACGGGCTCATCTCGATCCTGCTCCCCGACGAGTCGGGCCTGGACGACTCGCCGAAGTACGACGCGGTGTATGGCCGCTTCGCCCACTACAAGCCGGGCTACGTCGTCATGGTCGAGCGCTGCCGCCGGCTGCGTTGGGACTCGCGCGCGATCCTCGCCCGCTACGACGAGCAGGTGGAGGACGTGTTGGTCAACGTCGCCAACGCGCTCTCGCTTCGCGCCCTTGGCCGGCTCTCCTGTGATCCAACGTGGACGCTCCGGGCGAAGCGGGTCGAGGCGGCCCTGCTCGACCGCTGCCTCGACGATCGAACCGGGCTGTTCCTCGACCTCGCCGGGCGCGACGAGCGCCCCGTCCGGGTCTCGACGTGGTCCTCGCTCGCGCCCCTCGCGCTGGGCGACGCGGTGCCCGAGGCCATCCGGCGCCGGCTGATCGAGGAGCACCTGCTCCACCCGCGCCGCTACGCCGCTGCCTTCGGCATCCCGTCGATGTCGATGGACGAGCCGACCTTCCGCTCAGGATGGGACGGCTTTCGAACGTGGCGCGGCGCGTCCTGGATCAACACCGCCTGGCTGCTGGTTCCGGCCCTCGACGAGCTCGGCTACCACGACGCCGGCGAGCGCATCGTCGCCTCGCTCGTCGCCGCAGCTCGACGCTGTGGCCTGCGCGAGTACTACGACGCGCGCACGGGCGTGGGCTACGGCGCCCGCGACTTCGCGTGGTCGGCGCTGATCGCCGACCTCGCCCGCGACCGCATCGCCTGAGGGGTCGGCACCGAGCGTCCACAAGGTGCCGAGGCTGAGCTGGGCGGCGTCAGAGCCTGACGCTGCTGCGCTGGACCGTTGCGGAGCGTCCGTGGCCTTGGGTGAGCGTGAGGAACGGTCGACCATGCGGGAGGCCGACGGCGAGCTCCAGCTCGGCCGGCTGGCGCGCCGGCGCGATCGCAGGCACGCGAATCGGGTGCCACGCCGCAACGGGGGGAGCTCGCGGAGATCACACACCGACGAACCCCGAATGACACCATGCGGCCATTCGTGAGGCCCCGCCGCAAACCCAGGAGCCGCCGCTTCGCACGCGCGCTGGCCGCATACCGGGCGGTACGCGCGAGGCAGCGCCGGCTCGAGACGAGGCTTGAGCACCGGTACCCGAGGCTCTACGACGCGCGGCACGCCGCGACCGGGATCGGCCACGCGCTGTGGCCGCTGCTCGGGCCGGTGCTGACGGCGCTCCTCCTGCTCCCCGTCGTCGCCGTACTGGCCGGGCTCGTTGCCCTGCTGGGCCTCCATGCGCCGTCGATCGACCTGCCGTCCGTCAACCTCCCGGAGATCCCGTCTGCGGACATCGCCGCACCGGGCTGGCTGCGGGCGATCGGCGGGGCGGTCGGTGCGGTTCTCTCGGTGCTCGGGACCGCCGCCACGTACGTCGTGCCGGCAGGCCTGGTCATCCTCGGCGTGCGGCGCACGCGGGAGGTGCGGCACAGACGGACCGCAGCGGAGCAGGTCGGCCGCCCTGAGCTCCTGCGGCGCCTGGCCGTCGCGCTGAGCGCCGTCGAAGCCACGGCCCGGGCGCAGGGCGCCACCACGACGGGCGCTGCTTCGGTCCGTGACGCAGAGCCGGAGTGAGTTCCCGGTCCCGATCGGCTTCCACCATCCGTCCAGCCGACTCAAGATGCCCTCGCGGCGCCCGACCCCTGAGCCGAAGAGGGAAACGTGCCGATCCGAACCCCATCATCCTCTACTGGCGGACGCCTCCGACTGGCGACGCGTCGATCCTCGTCGATCGTCGCCCTCGACATCGGTCCTGACGCCATCGTCGTCCTGGAGTCCTCGGGCACCGGGCGCGCGGCTGAGCGGCGGGCCATCGTCCACCCCCTTCCGGTCGGGCTCGTCGTCGACGGAGAGGTCGTCAACGCCGACGGCCTCGTCGTCGAGCTGCAGGCGCTCTTCTCCGAGCACAAGCTCGGGCGCGACGTGCGCGTCGGCCTCGCCCACCCGCGGCTCATGGTGCGGACGGTCAACCTGCCGGCGACACTGCACGGCCACGACCTCGACAGCGCGGTGCGCCACCTCGCCGGCGACCTGCTTCCGGTCGGGCTCGACGAGCTCGTCCTCGACTACCGCCGCGTCGGCTTCGGACCCGCCGAGCTCGGCGGTCAGCAGCGGATCCTCATGGCCGCCGCGCGGGTCGACGGCATCGAGCGCCTCATGAGCGCGCTCAACGGTGCCGGCCTGCGACCCCAGCGCGTCCAGCTCGCGGGCCTGGCGCTGCTGTCCGCGCTCGACCATCCCCCCGTCGGCGACGACGCGAGCCTCTACGTCCAGGCGGGCGCGCTGACGAACGTCGTCATCACCGAGCGGGGCGAGCCGCTGCTCGTCCGCGCGGCCTCGGCCGGCAGCGAGGCAATCGCCGCCGGGCTCGCGGAGCGCACCGGGATCACGCATGCAGCCGCACGCGAGCGCGTCGCCGCCGTGGGCGTCGGCCACGTCGCCGACGAGGGCGCCGCCCCGTCGGACGCCGACGACGTCGACACCGCAGCCGCGCTTGCAGTGCGCGAGGGCCTGCGCCGGGTCGTCGCCGAGATCCAGTCCTCGCACGGGTTCTACGCCGCCCGGCCGGAAGCGCGCCCGATCGGCGCCGTCGTCCTGACCGGCGCAATGACCACCTGGCCCGGCGTCGTCGACGCCCTCAGTCGCGAGCTGGACCTGCCGGTCCTCCCGGCCGGGCGCGACGCATGGCCGGACCTCGACGGCGTCTCGATCGCACCCGAGCGCCTCGACATCGCCGTTGGCCTTGCGTGCTCCGGTGCGGACGAGCACCCCGACCTGCGGCCCACCGAGGCCAACCGCCGGCGCAACGCCGGCGCCCCCGTCGGACGCGTCGCGCAAGTCGCCTGCGCGACCGTCGCGCTGCTCGCCGCTGCGGTCGTCTACTTCGTCACGATCTCCAACCAGGTCAACTCCGGGCGCGAGCGGCTGACACAGCTGTCGACGCAGGCCGCCGACAACGAGCAGCAGGTCGCCACGCTGAAGCCCTACGCCGACTTCGCGAGCGCGACGGCGAAGCGTCACGACGCGGTCGCATCGGTCGCCAAGACGCGCTTCAAGTGGGACCGCACGCTCGCCGAGCTCGCCCGCGTCGCCCCTCAGGGTGTCTGGCTGACGTCGGTCAAGGGCACGCAGACGCCGGCGTCGCAGGTCGAGGGGTCTCCCGCCACCAGCGCGAGCACCACGATCGAGCTCTCCGGATGCGCGGCGCGCGAGCGCAGCGTCCCCGCCTACATCGATCGCCTGCAGCTGCTGACCGGCGTCACAGAGGTCGCCTTCAGCCGCAGCGAGCGGCTCGACAAGCAGGCCGGCGGCAAAGCCGACGGCGCGGGCACCGGCGACTGCCGCGGCAGCGACCCGAAGGCCGTTCGCTTCGAGCTCGTGACGCATTTCAAGACCTCGGCCGCGCGAGCAGCGTCCGGCGCCGAGACCACGGTCACGCCGAGCGCGACCGCCGTTGCGCCGACGACGACGCAGGCAACAGCTCCTCCGAACCAGACCGCCGAGACGACCGGAGGCTCCCGATGACGACGCTCGACATACGGGCGATCGCCCTCGTCGCGCTCCCCGGCCTCGTGCTCCTTGCCGCCCTGTGGGTGCTGGCGATCAGCCCCAAGCGCGGCGAGCACGCCGCGGTGCCCGTCAACGTCGCCGCCCAGGAGCAGCGACTCCAGAGCGCGCAGACGCAGGTCGCCTCCTACCAGGCCGCGCGCGAGCAGTTCCCGCGCATGCTCGCCAAGCTGCACAGGCTCGACGAGGCCGTGCCGGCGCGGGCCGCGATCTCGTCGCTGCTGCGCCAGCTGCAGCGCCGGGCGAATGCGCGCGACAGCGAGCTGCGGCTCGTCGCCCTCAAGGCCGAGGCTCAGACGGCGACACCCGACGCGCCGTCCGACGCGGCACCCGCGGCGCCCGCCACGACGGCCGTCGCCGACGGCCTGGCAGCGCTGCCGTTCACCTTCGAGTTCACCGGCAGGTACTTCGACCTGCGCGACATCCTCGCGACGGTGCGCCGTTCGGTCCGCGTGCGCTCCGGCAGCGTGAAGGTCGCCGGGCGTCTGCTGACGATCGACGGGCTGACGTTCACCCGCACCGATTCGAAGTCGACGCAGACCAAGGTCGTGGTCGAGGCCACCGCCTACATCGCCTCCGACGAGGCCTCCTCGCCCCAGCCATCGGCCGCCGCCGCGGCAGCCGCGACCACGGGAGGGTCATGATGCTCCGCAACCTGCTGGACGAGCTCATCCGTAGGCGCCTGTGGCCGATCCCGGCAGTCGCCCTGCTCATCGCACTGGCCGCGCCGGTGCTGTTCCTCAAGTCGACGCCGGCCGTCGTGCCGACGACGGCGCCGGCGTCCCCGGCGACCGGCAGCCTCCCCGAACGCGCCCAGCGCCTGCTCGCAGCGGGCGACGCGGGCGCCACCCGCGGCGGGGCGACCGGCTCGTCGCACGACCCGTTCGAGCCGCCCGCATCGTCCCGCGCCCGGGCCGTGGCCGCCGCCCGCGCGAGCAAGGCGAAGGACGGCCCCTCCAAGGACTCGAGCTCCGACGCCTCGCCGACGGACCCGATCCCGGTCGTCATCCAGAACGCGGACGGCTCCGCGGCGGCGTCTGACAGCGGGTCGCCGAGCACCCCGTCCGCCCCGAGCACCCCCTCCGCCCCGTCCGCTCCGTCCGCCCCGCGCAGCGTCGACGGCGGCTCCGGCTCCACACCGGCGAGCGCGCCGTCCGTGCGCACGGCGTCGGTCGACGTGCGCTTCGGCAAGGGCGTCGACAGCCATCTCCAGCCGTCGATTGCGCCCCGTGAGACGTTCTTCATCCACGGCAAGCTCGCGGCGGTCTTCGTGAAGTACTCGCCGAGTCTGGACAAGGCCGTCTTCGCCGTCGCTCCGGGGATCGTCATCACGGGCCCCGTCAGATGCCGGCTCGACCACGGCGTCTGTCGCTACCTCGACATCCCGGCCGGCTCGTACACGCGGCTGACGATGGTCACCGCCGATGGCACGCTCGCGCGCCGCCGCCTCGACGTCGCGCGCATCGACCGTACGCCGGCGAGTGCCGACACGACGACGACCGCTGCCAAGGACGACAGCGAGAACGCCTGCCTGCTGCGCAAGCTGAAGACGCGGAACCTCGGCGATGCGCCGATCGACCGCGACGCGTGCGAGCGCTAGGGGTCAGACGAGATGTTCACCCGCACACGAATGGAGGACGGTATGACGCTCGCCGAGGTCATGGTCACCATGCTCATCCTCGTCGTCGGCGCTCTCGGGGTCATGACGATGCTCGACACGAGCAACGAGGTCACGACCGCGAACCTCGCCCGCGACGGCGCGATGGGGCTGGTGCGCGAGCAGCTCGAGCGGTCCCGGGAGATCGCCTACCCCAGCCTCACGCAGCCGATCGCCGCTGCCTCCACGATGGTGAACTCCATCAGCGGCTCGAATCTCGGCAGCCTTGTCTCCACGACGACGATCCCTCCCGGCGGCTCTACTGCGGTGCCCGCCGCCACCTTCACAACCAGCCGCCGCAACGTGGCGTACTCGACGACGTTCTCGACCTGCGTGCTCGATGATCCGGCCGACGGCATCGGTGCGACGACAGGCACGCCCTGCACCCCGCTGCCGGCCAGCAGCGGCGGCGGCGGCTCGTCGTCGAGCGGCGGCGGCGCAACGACGCCGGGCCTCAACGTCCTCGGGATCCAGATCACCGGCGGCGGCAGCCTTACGCAGGCCCTCTGCGCCCTCATCGGGCAAAACTCGATCCTCAACGGTCTCATCGGCAACGACGGCACCCTCAGCGGGCTCAGCGAGCTCGTGCGCAGAGGCGCCGACATCGGCCTCTGCGCCAACGGCACGCAGCAGGTCGCGATCGACCGCACCCCGAACGACGCCATCGCCGTGACGAGCGTCGTGCGCTGGTCGACGCCGGCCCCCGGCGGGCAGATCACGCAGCGCACGATGGTCTCCGGACCGCGGGTGACATGATGAGCGCCCCCCGCCATGGCGACGAGCGCGGCTTCACGCTCGTCGAGCTGCTGGTCGCGATGACGATCGGCCTGATCGTCTCGTTCGCCGCCCTCAGCGTGTTCGACGGCTTCAACCGCGGCATCGCGAGCAACCACCGCCTCACCGACGCGCAGGACTCCGCGCGCCGCGAGGTCGCGCAGATGGTGGGCATCCTGCGCGACTCCGGCGCGCCCGCACCGAAGGCCGCCGCGCAGCCGCTGTCGATCGTGTCGGCGGCCGCCAACGACGTCGTCTTCCGCTCGGTGTCGTGGCCCGGCGAGAGCACGACCGGCACGACGGCGGGCACCTACCACACCCAGCGCCTCTGCCTCGACGCGGCAGCGAAGACGGTCTGGTTCGACGGGATCCGCGCAGGCGCCAGCGGGCCGACGACGCCGGGCTCGGCCTGTCCGTCGGCGGCCACCGGCTGGACGCACACGCCGATGGCGCGCAACGTCGTCAACACGACGGCGCTGCCCCTCTTCAGGATCGGCACGTCGCCGGTCCGCTCGATCGGGCTGTCGCTCCGTCTCGAGGGCGGTACGATCGCGAGCTCGCGCCCGCTCGAGCTCAACTCGGGCGGGACGGTGCGCGGTGGGGTCGCCCCGCAGGTGACGGCTGGCGATGTGACCGTGACGTGCAACTCCGAGGGCTCCGGCCGGTCGCTGCTGACGCTGAATCTGGCGCCCGGGTCGAAGCTCACCTCGACGGTCGCCTCGACCGTGGCCGGGGCCGGCAAGCTCCTGCTCGGCAGCGGCGTCTCAGGCACGATCAGCCTGACCATCACGGACGTGCTCGGATTGCAAACCCTGGTCTCAAAGGCGGTGAGTTGCTGATGCGTGTGCTTCGCAATGAGGGCGGCAGCGCGCTCGTCACCGCGATCGTCGTCGTCGCGACGATGCTCGTGCTGGGAACGGCGTCGCTCGGCGTCGTGCTCACGCAGACCGATCAGACGCGCAAGGAGCGCAGCGGCGAGTCGACGTTCAACCTCGCGGAGGCGACGCTCAACGCCCAGGCGTTCCTGTTCGCCCGCGACTGGCCACAGACCGGCCCTGCAGGGTCCTGCAGTTCGCAGACGGTCAACGGCACGCTGACGATGCCGGCCGCCTCCGCGACGACCCTGCGCGATCAGGTGCAGCGGCTCCTCGCGCAGACCTACGCCGGCGATGCGGACGCCGCGAGCTCGCAGTGGTGGGTGACGACCTGCGCGGAGGGAACCCCCGCCCGCGAGTCGTGGGACTCGAGCCTGCTCAGCGGTCCCTCGTACGACTCGTCGCCCGCAAGCACCGGGCCGCGCCGGATGTG
>Ga0136617_10006526_pt1 | contig 10415 bp, 4 predicted proteins | sample AntDrymUQ3222106_2_FD_129672 | JGI IMG/M metagenome (GOLD analysis project Ga0136617, IMG submission 129672) | Polar desert sand microbial communities from Dry Valleys, Antarctica - metaG UQ322 (21.06) | ecosystem: Environmental > Terrestrial > Soil > Desert | place: Antarctica: Dry Valley...
CTCGCTGGCGTGCCGTACAAGACGTTCCTCATGTTTTTGGGCAGACAAACGAAGGCCGCGCGGATACGCCCGTTGTTACGTAAACGTTAGCGTACGCTGGGTGGTTTCCCATTGCAGTGAACGGAGCGTACCGTTTAGTGTCGAAAATGGGCTGGCGAGACGTCTGGCCCGGCGATCGCAAGACCCTGGATCTTGCGGCCCGAGCGGGGCAGGGCTGAGAATGGTTACGAATATGGTTGAGTCCTGGGAGGTATCACATGGCGAGACAATTGTCAGAACGTGAGGCGCAGGACTTCCTGGCCGAACCGCATATTGCCGTGTTAAGCGTCGCTGGCGACGACGATCGGCCACCACTGACGTTCCCCACGTGGTACGGGTACCAGCGTGGCGGCCAGATCACGTATTACACCCATAGACCGGCGAAGAAAACTCGCAAGCTGCGGCTGCTCCGCGAAGGTGGAGTGTTGGCGCTATGCGCGCAACGGGAAGAAATGCCGTACAAGTACGTGACCGTCGAAGGCACGGTCGTCTCCATTTCGAACCAGCCGACGGGCGAGCAGATGCTGTCGATCGTGCGTCGCTATCTCCCGGAAGCTGATGCCCAGGCGTACGTCACCGGAGACATCGAGAATCCGGACGTCAATCTCGTGCTCTTCACCATTCGACCGGACCGCTGGACGGGCACCGACTTTGCCGAGGATGCGCATTAGGTTCGCCTAGCCCCGCCTAGAGATTCGCCAGAATCGCGTCTCCCACCTCGCGCGTCGAGGCGGTGCCGTCTAAATCTGGCGTGACGATACCGGCCGCGGTGGCCGCTTCGATGGCGCGCATGATCCGGCTCGCCTCCGCGGGCAATCCGAGATGGTCCAGCATCAGGGATGCCGTCCAGATCGCCGCGATCGGGTTGGCGATTCCCTTGCCGGCGATATCGGGCGCGCTGCCGTGCACCGGCTCGAACATGCTCGGGTGACGCCGCTGCGGATCGAGATTGGCGCTCGCCGCGATCCCCAGGCTACCGGCGATGGCGCTGCCGAGATCGGAGAGGATGTCGCCGAAGAGATTGGACCCGACTACTACCTCCAGCGTTTCCGGCCGCAACACGAACCGCGCCGCCATGGCATCGACCAGCCACTGCTCGGTTTCGACATCGGGAAATTCAGCTTTGATCCGGTCGAAGGTTTCGTCCCAGAGCACCATCCCGTACTGCTGGGCGTTGCTCTTGGTGACGCTGGTCACCTTCTGCCGCTTGCGCGTCAGCGCCAGCTCGAACGCGTAGCGGATGATCCGCTCGCACCCCTCAGCGGTGAAAATCGCGGTCTGCGTGGCCACCTCCCGCCCGGCGCCTCGTGAGGCCAGGTTTCGTCCGCCGATGCCGGAGTACTCCCCTTCACTGTTCTCGCGCACCACCACCCAGTCGATGCGCTCCGGCGTCGCATCACGTAGCGGGCTCGGCACACCGGGCAGCAGCCGCACCGGGCGGACACAGGCGTACTGATCGAATCCCTGGCAGATGGCCAGGCGCAAACCCCAGAGACTGATGTGGTCCGGCACGTCGGGCCAGCCGACGGCGCCGAAGTAGATCGCGTCGAATGGTTGCAGGCGGTCCAGACCGTCCGCGTCCATCATGCGGCCAGTCTCCCGGAAGTACCTCGATCCCCAGGGAAACGTCTCGAAGGCGAAGCGAAAACGGCCCGCGCTCCGCTCCGCGAGCGACTCCAGCACGCGCAACCCCTCCGGGATGACCTCGACGCCGATGCCATCGCCAGGGATCACCGCGATCCGAAAGACCTGTTCCCCCGCCACGCTCATGAGCCCTCCCTACCCCGGTACGAACGGACCCCGTATCTGGCCCGAACGTGTGGTAGATACCAAATCGATGCGAACCGTGGAAACATCCACTCGCTCGCGAGCGTATAGACGAATGCAGACCGTCTTCGCCGGGACCCATCCACGCCGGGGCCGGCCATGCTAGGGTACAACGCGGTCCTCGCGCGCCCATGCGCCGCGATGCCGCGAGTTGCGGAGGGGTTGCATGCGCGCGCCGTTCAGTCGCTCTCGACATCGTGGCTCCCGAGCGGCGCGGCGGAACGCGAAACCGCCCCGTAGCGTACCCACGCAGTGGCTGCTGATCCTCTCCCTGCTGGTCAGTCTGCTGACGCCGCTGGCGCCGCTAACCCAGCCGGTGGCGGCCGCTCAAGGAAATGGGCAGTTTCCCCCACCGCTGCCGACTCCCGGACGCGTCGCCCTGGCCGGGTCTTTCCAGACCGCGCTCGGGTGTCCAGCCGACTTCGATCCCACCTGCCCGCAGACGCAGCTTGGCGACGACGGGGACGGCTCGTGGACAGCGGTGCTGCCAGTCCCTCCCGGCGACTACGTCTTTCGCGTCGTCGCCTCCAGCGATGCGGAGCGTTCACTCGGCGACGGCGGCGATCCGAACGGGGCCGATCTCACGCTGAGCGTGCCGGGCAATGCCGCGGGAGCTTACTTCCGCTACGACAGTCTCACCGGCGATATCGTCGGTGTCCCGGTCACCAATGCCGCCACGCTCGTGACCGATCTGGGCGAGGAGTACCCCCTCGCTCCCGGACTGGGTGGCGGCTATGAGATAGCCTGGGACGCCCAACCCGGCAACTACGGTTTCGAAATCCTCTTCAATGGGCAACCCGTAGCGCAGGACAGCATCGCTCTCGACGGACCGCGGCGGGTCGTCGTCGCGGTCGATGACGCCGGCGCCGTGACCCTGAAGGACACCCTGCGCGATACCACGCTCGATGTCGCGGCGGTTGATGCCGCCGCTGCTCCGCGCCCAGGCGCCTGTTTCGCCATCGTCGACGCCAATGACCGGCTGCGGACGCAGGCGTGCGACGGCGACGACGGGCAGGTCGATGGCTTCGTCGCACTACGCGTGCCCAACGGTCTCGAGGACGCCGACTACGTCGTCCGGGAAACGTTCACTCCGGACGGCGGCGAAGCGACGGACGAGCAGCGGATCCCCCTCGGCGCCGGGCGCTTCGAGACAACCGTGGCTTCTGCCGGCGGCGAACCCAGCGTGCCAGCAACCGGGGAGCCTTCCGCTGAGCCGGCAACCGAAGTACCTGGAATCGTGCCGGCGACCGAAGAACCGGTTGACGAGCCACCCGCGGGAACCGGACCGGCAGACGACCCGATCGCCGAGCCGGGTGAGCAGCCAGGGCGTCTTACCATTGTGGCCGTCGACGACGCCGGTCAGCCGCTGCCGGGCGCGTGCTTTGCGGTGGTGGAGTTCGGATTCGAGCTTTGTGATGACGACGGCGACGGCACGATTGATTTCGACGGTGTGCCCTCCGCACCGCTGACCCTGCGTGAAACCGTGCCCCCGGTTGGTTTCGAACCCGTCGGCGATCTTCCCATCAACATCGAACCGACCGGCGCGCGCCTCCTCGTGCCGCATCGATCTAGCAGCGCCGAGACGCCAACCGAGCCCGCGGAAATACCAACCGAAACGCCAACCGAGCCCGCGGAAGCACCAACCGAAACGGCGACGGCCGAGCCTGTCGAGACCCCGCAGACCGCCGCAACCGATGACGAACCGGGGCGGCTCGTCATTCTCGTCGCCGATGAAGACGGCAATCCGATGGCAGAAACCTGTTTCGATCTGCGCGGACCGGTCGAGTTGCTCGACGTCTGCGACCGCCAGAACGACGGCCAGCTCAACCTTCCCGATACCCCGCCCGGTGAGTACACCGTTACCCAGACCCAAACGGAAGCTGGCTTCACACCCGCGGATGAGACGACCGTGGAGGTGCCGCCGGGCGACACGATCGAGCTTCCCATCGTCAATGTCCCCGTGGGCAGCGATGCCGAGCAAGACGTGACCCCGGTCCCGACCATTCAGGACCAAGAGCAGCACCAGGACCCTGGTCAAGTTCTCCTCACGTTCCAGGGCGAAGACGGCGCGTCGCTACCCGGCGCGTGCGTCGAGCTCACGGGCGAGGGACCGGACTCGTACATCGTCTGCGATGACGGTCAGGGAGACGAGAACCTTGCGCCCGGTCAGATCGCGATCGCCGCGGTGACTCCGGGGAGTTACTCACTCGATCTCACACCGCCCGACGGTTTCGATGCACCGGAGCCTTCAACGATCGACGTCACTTCCGGCGCGGACGTGCCGGTCGAGATCGTCCTGTTCCAATCGCCGCCAGATACCGGCAGCATCGTCATTCTCGCCGAAGACGAGACGGGAAATCCTCTGCCGGATGCCTGTTACACCGTGGCACTCGGCGAGCAGGCATTTGGACCGTTCTGCGATGACGATGGCGATGGCACCGTGACTATCGAAGGCGTCACCCCTGGCCCGCTTGCTGTCAGCGAGGAGACGCCTCCAACCGATTCGACGGCGGCCGACCCCGCCGTGCAGAATGCCGAGATCGCCGCCGGGGAAGAAACCGAGGTGATCTTCGCCCACGCCGCCGCGCAGGAGCAGGAAGCGGCTGGCAGCGTCGAGGTCGGTATCGTCGATCCCTCCGGCGCACCGTTCGCCGCCTGCGTTGAACTCGCTGGCGAAACGGACACGCTGACCGCCTGCGATGACGGCGACGATGACAGCGACGACCGGCCCGGTCAGGTGCGGTTCGACGCCGTTCCCGCCGGCCCCTACACCGTCGCCCTGACCGATCTCCCCGATGGCATCACCGCGCCAGACGACGAGACGATTGAGGTCCAGTCCGGCGAAACGACAGCGGTCACATTCGCGATCGTCTCCGGTCTGGGGACGCTGGTCATCCTCGTCGAGGACGAAGCGGGCACACCCCTCGGCGGCTCCTGCTTTACCATCGAGAGCCAGGGCCAAACCCAGACCTTGACCGATGTCTGCGATCAGGGGGACGACGGCCGTCTCAATTTCCCCGATTTGGCATCGGGCGAATACACGGTCATCCAGACCCGTGCCGCCGCGGACCGGCAGCTCGCGCGCGAGCAGGCCGTCACGGTTGAACCAGGGCAAACCGTCGAGATCACGCTGCTCAACCCAGGCGAACCAGAAACGCCAACCCCGACGCCGGAACCGACGACGACTCCAACAACTACGCCGGAACCCACCGCAACGCCGTCCCCGGAACCCGTGGTCACTCCCGTGCCCGAGGCCACCGTCGAGCGGCCGGCGGAATCCGGGGCAATCTCGATTGTCAGTCTTGCCCCGGACGGCAGCCCGTTGGGTGAAGGGTGTTTCAGCGTCACCGACACGGCAGGGACCGTGGTCGCCGAGCGCTGCGACAACGACAGCGCCGATTTCGATGGCGCCCAGGGCGTCGTCCAGCTAGGTGGACTCCCGTTCGGTGTGTACACCGTGACGCAGACCCAATCCGCGCCGGGCTTCACCCCGACCGCGCCGGTCCAGATCGATCTCGGCGCAGAAGGCGCCTCCGTTGAGTTGGTCAGTGAAGCAGCCGCACCAGAAGTGGGCGCCGTCGAGTTCGCCACCTTCGACGACGCCGGCAACCCGGTCGCCGGTCAGTGCTACACCCTCGCCGGTGACGCCGGGACGTTTGGTCCCTTCTGCGACAACGGCGAAGGCGATGCCTCCGGCGATCCCGCGTTGCTTATCATCGAGGATCTCCCCACCGGAACCTACGAGGCGATGCTGGAGACCACGGCGGACGCGCCAGACGTCGAGCTGGGACAAGAGGCCCGGCAGCGCCGGTCCGTGTCGGTGCGGCGCGGCGATCGCCCCACGCGGGCCGAGTTCAGACTCCGCGCCCGGCAAAACCTGCGCGGCGATCTCCTCATCCGGGTGCGCGACCAGGACGGCGATTACCTCGCCGGCGCCTGTTTCGGACTGATCGAAACTGGCGCAACTGAACCGAACGAAGAGGTCTGCGACAACGAAAACGGCGACGAAAACACCTCCGCCGGCCGCATCCTCATCACCGAGATCAGGGCCGGACGCTACACCCTGACCGAAACCACGCCTCCCGATGGCTATCTCCCCGCCCCGGATCAATCCGTTCGCGTGGCGGCGGGTGATGTACGCGAAGTCGCCGTCATCAACCAATCCGTACCGGAGCTGACCGCCACGCTCGACGTCGAAACGGTCGACGCCGCGGGCAATCTGCTCCCAGGGGCTTGCTACGCACTCCTGCTCGGCACGACAACGGTCGAGGCCTGCGACGACGACGGGGCTCTGGAAGGTATTACCGAGTTCGCCGATCTCGCTGCCGGTAGCTACCTCGTCCGTCAAATCCAGCCACCCACGGGCGGCTATACGACCGCGGGCGACACGGCCACCCGGCTCGAACCGGGCGAGGCGGCGGTCGTCACCGTGGTCAACCAGGCGCGGCCCGGGAGTCTCGCCATCCGCAAGACCGACGACGCCGGGCAGCTTCTGGCGGACGCCTGTTTCGCCCTACGAAGTGGCGACCGCGCCATCTATACCGTCTGCGACAACGATGTCCGCGATGCTAATCGCGGCGTGGGGACCATCGTCTTCGGCACCGTCGCGCCGGGAACCTATCTCTTGCGCGAGACCCAACCACCGGCGGGGTATCTCGCCGCCGCTGACCGGGAGGTTGTCATCTCCGCCAACCAGCGGCGACAGCTCACCGTCGTCGACGCCTTGGCCCCGCCGCCGGAGCGGACCGGCGATCTGCGGGTCTTCAAAGTCGATACCCGCGGCCGCACCCTGGCTGGCTCCTGCTTTGCCGTGGTCGACGGCAATGGCCAGGTACTCGTTCCCCGCTGCGATGCCAATGACGGCGCCGACGATGGGGTGATCCTCCTCGCCGGTATCGCCCCCGGCAACTACACGCTGCGCGAAACGCGCCGCCCCTCCGCGGACTACGAACTCGCGGCCGACGTCGCCGTGACGATCGTCGAGAACCGGACGGTCGACGTCGAGGTCGAAAATCGACTCCGCAATGGCCGCATCCTCATCCGCAAGATCGACCCCAATGGAGCACCTCTGGCAGGCGCCTGTTTCGATATCGTCGAAGACGCGGCGGGTGAATCGTGTACCGATGCCAACGGGACGGTCACCTTTAGCGGTCTCGTGCCGGGCATCTATCGGGTGGTCGAAACCGAAGCGCCGCCGGGCCACCTCGGTGGACCAGCGCTCGATCCGGTCACGGTGCGGCCGGGAAGCACGACGACGGTCGATGTGGTCAACCAACCCGCGCCGCCGCCGCCGGACAGTGGCTCGATTCAGATCAGGAAGTTCGTCTGTCCGGTCGAGCCGGGTGGCGGCGGGATCGTCTTCGTCGACTCGTCCAATCCGGACGGCGGCGGTCTGGCCCGCACCGCGGGGTGCACCGTTGGCGACGCCGCCTTCGTGCTCGACGGTCCAGCGGGGCCGATCGAGTTCCGCACCGGCGCCGGCGGGCGCTTCCAGACCACCCTCGAGACCGGGGAGTACGTGCTCACCGAGCTGGCCACCGGCGCGGCGGAAGCGGTGACCGTGTCGGTCAACGTCTTGACCACGGTTGTGGTCGTCAACTACGTCGAACCGGAAGGGGAACAGCCGGCGACGATCGACGTCATCAAGTACACCTGCGGGCCAGGTTTCCAGGGCCGCGTCTGGCTCGATTTCGCCGAGTCCTGCCGCGGCGATGAAAACCTCACCAACAACGTCGGGTTCCGGATTTCCGGGGCGGTCTCGGCGCGGCGGGTGACTGGCGATGCAGGAGTCGGCGGCGTGACCCAATTCACTGCACTGCCCGCTGGCGATTACCGCCTGCGCGAAGAAACGCCCCTCGGCACGGTGGCGGTCTACGCCTTCTGCGGAATCGATCCGGCCTCGCCGAATGGGCGCGGGGTGGGCAACGCGGTGAATCTGCGGCTCGCCGCGGGGCAGATCGTGACCTGCCACTGGTTCAACGTACCGGAGGATCTGGCCGGGGACACCGGGGCGGTGACGGTTTACAAATACGCCTGCCCGATCACCGTGCCGCCTACCACCTTCGACTGGTATGGCCGCTGCGATCCCCAGGGTCAGGGCGTCCGCTTCACGCTTTCCGTGCCCGATGGCGACCAGTTCCTGCCAGTCGTCACCGGCGCCACCGACGGCGACGGCATCCTGCGTTTCACGCGGTTGCAACCCGGGACCTATCAACTGACGGAAGTCGACGCCACCTGGTGCCACGCCGAATCGGACAACGTCAACCGGGACGGCAATGTCATTGTCGAGGCCGGCGAGCGCGCCAGTGTCTGGATTTTCAACTGCGTCGGGGCGAAGAATCCGCCCAACACCGGCGCCGGGCCGATGTGGACCGCCGAGAGTCAGAAGTCGGACTCCCGACTTCCGGCTTCCGGCTTCCGGCTCAGATGGCGCAGCGCGTCATAACACGCTACTATTCGCCGTTGGAGTAGGGTGCCGGCACTGCCGGCTGCACCTCGAGCGCAGCGGAGCGTAGACACAATGCAGTTCCGGCATCTCCGTGGGGCGGCGCGCCTCTTCCTCGTCATGGTTCTCATTGCGGGAACCGTGATCTCTGGGTATCTCCCTGTCTCCGATCCATCCAGGTCGCCATCTGAGGCCGCCGCCCTCGTGGCGAAAAACAAACACGCCAGGAACCAGGGAACACAGTCCACCACCCAGCGCCAGCAATCGAACGCCAAGAAGAACGGCCAGAACACAAAAGAGCCGGGCAAATCCAACAATCCCAACAAAGGCAAAAATAAAAACGCGGGCAAGAACAACGGCAAGTCGAAGCAGCGCCGCGGCAAGGCGTCCGGCTCGCTCGATGCCGGCCAGATCGCCGCGGCGAATGCGGAGACCGTCGCGGCGTTGCAATGCGACGGCGACCTGACCGCGATCCGGGTGGACGGTCGCGTCTATTGCACGCACGGTGAGGATCCCGAGCGTTATCGCGCTAGGACCGGGACCGGTGGAGAGGTTCGCGGGGCCGGCGCCGGCGAGACGGGGTCGCGGGCGCTCTGCATCGATGACGGCGCCTCGGGTGCGCGCGTACAGCTCGTCTACGTCTATCGTAGTGGCCAACCCAACCGTCTGGCGGAGCTGCAATCTACATTTCGCCGGCTTGCCACCGAGATGGATGCCATTTTCGACCAAAGTGCCCGCAAGACCGGGGGCTCCCTCCGTGTTCGCTTTGTGACCAGCGCCGGCTCCGGTTGCCAGGTCGACATTCAGCAATTGCAAGCGACCTCTGCTGAGGTGAGCGGATTCGACTCCCTGGTCGGCAAAATGCAGTCTGCCGGCTTTAATCGGATCGACCGCAAATATTTGATGATGGTCGATGACAGCGTGTTCTGTGGGGTCGGCACGTTTTCCGGCGGGACGGGTGCCGATAGCCCGACCACCCAGGCCCACAATTTCACCGGTTACGCCCGGGTCGATCTCCCCTGCTGGGACGCCGGGACCATGGCCCACGAGCTCTCGCACAACCTGGGCGCGGTGCAGTATTCCGCGCCCAACACCAGCGGCGGCGCGCACTGCATTGATGAGTGGGACGTCATGTGCTACTCCGACACACCGTACCGGCCGGCCATGCGGATCGATTGCGATCCTGGTCTGCAAGACTTTCGCCTCGATTGCGGGAGCGACGACTACTTTGCCATGCAGCCCAAGAGTTCATATCTCGCAAGTCATTGGAACATGGCCCGGAGCATATATCTGACCCCCGGTAACGGCCCGGCATGCGCTGATGCGAGGTTCGAACCAGACGATGCCTATTGGTACGACTACTGGGAGGTTCCGTTGCGCGCGTTTCCGATCGGTCTGACCGAGAAACACGCGTTCTGCGCGGAGTCAGGTGACACCGACTGGACGCTCATCCGCGCCATAGGTGGCACGTCGTATACGATCGAGACAAAGAATCTCGCCCCGGATGTCGATACGGACCTCGTGCTCTATCGCGGGTTCGAAGAGATGGGCTGGGACGGTATGGAAGAGTTCGGAGCCAATAACAACCGCTCCGATACCGATCTCTCATCGTTGATCACCTTCATCGCGCCCAACGATGGTTCGTTCCTGGTCGGCATCGCAAACGTCGGGGGCGGCGCCGGATTTGACAAGACCTATTCCCTCTCCATCACCGAAGCTGACGTGCCCGCATTTGGCGACATGTCCCTCAAACCGGCCGAGGCGCAACCAGGGGTTATGTTTACCGCGACCGTCGGCGGTCGTTCCCCTGGTGAAACGGTCGATTTCCGGTGGGAGCGGGGCGGAAAATCCGACCCGCTGGGCGCCGCCGTTGCCGGGGCGGATGGGATCGCTCTCGGATCTTTGGCTGTGCCGGGAGATGCTATCGCGGGCGAAAATCAGATCGACGCATTCGCCGGCAATAGACTCGTTGGTACCGCGACGATGACCGTGGACGTGCCCACCGTGACAACGCCGCCAGCGCCGGCAGCGCCGCCAAAGAGCAAGAAGGGCAAGAAGGGCAAAGGCGGGAAGAAGAAAGGCGGTGGCAAGGGCAAACACTGAC
>Ga0136617_10006527_pt1 | contig 10415 bp, 9 predicted proteins | sample AntDrymUQ3222106_2_FD_129672 | JGI IMG/M metagenome (GOLD analysis project Ga0136617, IMG submission 129672) | Polar desert sand microbial communities from Dry Valleys, Antarctica - metaG UQ322 (21.06) | ecosystem: Environmental > Terrestrial > Soil > Desert | place: Antarctica: Dry Valley...
AACGATATGGCTACCGCTCTTGCTCGTGCTGCCGCAGCCGACGCGGACGCGCACGCCGAACACGATGTCGATGACGAGCTGGTGGGCAACCTGCGCGCCGGAGTGATGCGACTGTCCCGCCGGCTGCGCAAGGAGCGCAGCGGCAACGATCTCACCCTCACCCAGCTGGCCACCTTGTCGACGCTGCACCGGCGGGGCCCCCTGACCATCGGCGATCTGGCCAACGTCGAGAACGTCAGGCCGCCCTCGATGACGCGCACCGTCAACTTCCTCGAAGCGCTGCAACTGGTGACTCGGCAAGCCCATGCGTCCGACGGACGCCAGGTGGTGGTTGGCCTCACGGCCGCGGCCGTGGCCGTGCTCCGCGAAGACCGCCGCCGCCGCGACGCGTGGCTGAAGGCCCACCTCGCCGACCTCACCGCCGCCCAGCGAGACCTGCTCCGGCGAGCTGCGCCGTTGCTCGACGCCATGGCCCAGGAATCGTCGCCGTGAGCACGATGTTCAGCGCCCTGCGCATCCGCAACTACCGCCTCTTCGCCACCGGCTCACTGATCTCCAACACCGGCACCTGGATGCAGCGCGTCGCCCAGGACTGGCTGATCCTCACCCTCACGGGCAGCGCCGGTGCGCTGGGGCTCACCACCGGGCTGCAATTCCTGCCCATCTTGCTTTTCTCGCCGTTTGCCGGGGTACTGGCCGACCGCTTTTCGAAGCGGGCGGTGCTCATGGTCACCCAGGTCTCCATGGGCGCTACGGCCGCGGTGCTCGGCGTGCTCGCGGTCACCAACGCCGTCACCGCCTGGCACGTGTACGTGCTGGCGTTCGTCTTCGGGGTCGGCACGGCCTTCGACGCCCCCGCCCGCCAGGCGTTCGTGAACGAGATGGTGCCGACGCCCAAGCTCACCAACGCCGTGGCCCTCAACTCGGCCTCGTTCAACCTGGCCCGCATGATCGGCCCGGCCGCCGCCGGCGGCATCATCGCCCTACTCGGTTCGGGTGTACAGGCCACCGGGTGGGTGATCCTGCTCAACGGCCTCAGCTACGGGTCGGTGGTCACCTCACTGAAGCGCATGCGCAGCGAGGAGCTCCGCCCCGTCCCCCCGCTCCTGCGGGCCAAGGGACAGCTCCGCGACGGCGTCCGCTACGTCCGCTCGCGTCCCGACATCATGCTGGTGATGGCCGTCGTGTTCTGCGCCGGCACGTTCGGGTTCAACTTCCAGATGACGACGGCCCTGATGGCCACCGAGGTCTATGGCAAGGGCGCCGGTGAATACGGTGTGCTCGGTTCGGTGCTGGCCATCGGCTCGCTCGGCGGGGCGCTCATGGCGGCCCGCCGGGCCAAGGCCCGTCAGACCATCGTCATCCTGGCGGCCATCGGCTTCGGCGCGGCGGAGATCGTGACCGGCTTGATGCCCACGTACCTGACCTTCGCCGTCTCCCTGCCCCTGTGTGGCTTCGTCTCGATGACGCTGGTGACCTCGGCCAATGCGTTCGTGCAGATGGCGGCCGACCCGGCCATGCGCGGGCGGGTGATGGCGCTGTACATGGCCGTCTTCATGGGCGGCACCCCGGTCGGATCGCCCCTGCTGGGCTGGGTGGCCGAACGCTTCGGGGCCCGCTGGACGCTCGTCGGTGGTGGTGCGCTGACCATCATCGGCACCGTCATTGCGGTGCTCCTCGTCGGACGTCTCCAAGGCCTGGTGATGACCAGATACATCACCCTGCGCCGGCCCGCCCCCATCACCACGCCCCCCGTCGTGACGGACTAGGGGGCTGAGAAAAGCGCGTCGACGAACTCGTCGGAGTCGAACGGCATGAGGTCGTCGATGGTCTCGCCGAGGCCGACCAGCTTCACGGGGATGCCCAACTCGGTCTCGATGGCGAACACGATGCCCCCCTTGGCCGAACCGTCGAGTTTGGTGAGGACCACGCCGGTGAGCTGGGTGGCCTCGCCGAACTCGCGCGCCTGGGCCATGCCGTTCTGCCCGGTGGTGGCGTCCACCACCAACAGCGCCTCGGTGACCGTGCCGGCGCCCTTCTCGGCGACCCGACGCACCTTGCGCAGCTCCTCCATGAGGTTGGTCTTGGTGTGCAGGCGGCCGGCCGTGTCGGCCAACACCAGGTCGAGATCCTTGGACGCCGCCCGTTCGACCGCATCGAACACCACGGCACTGGGATCACCACCCTCGTGACTGCGCACCAGCTCGACGCCGGCCCGATCGGCCCAGGTGGCGAGCTGTTCGGCGGCGGCGGCGCGGAACGTGTCGCCGGCGGCCATCAGCACCGAATGACCGGCGGCCACCTGTTGGTTGGCCACCTTGCCGATGCTGGTGGTCTTGCCGACGCCGTTGACCCCGACGAACAACCACACGTTCGGGCGGGCACCGTCGTCGAGGTGCAGCGATCGGTCGGCGCCGGCGATTCGTTCCTTCATCCCGTCCCGCAGGGCGTCGAGCAGCTGCTGGGGCTCGGTGATCTCCTTGGCCTTCACCGCGGTCCGCAACCCGTCGAGCAGATCGGTGGTGACGCCGATGCCGACGTCGGCGCGCAGCAGGGCCTCCTCCAGGTCGTCCCACGTCTCGTCGGTGATGCCGGTGCGACCGAGCACCCCGGCGAAAACCCCGGCGAACGCGGCGCGGGCCCTGGCCATGCGACCACGGAGGGTGGCCGGCTCGGGCTCGACCTCCGGCGCGGCGGTCTCCGGCTCCAGCACCGCGGTGGTGCTGCGCGACGATCCCGACCGCGGCGCCTGCGGCGGACGGTCGAGGCGACCGCGGGCGGCGGCCGACGGGCCGACGCCCGAGCCGGGCCGGCGCCGCCGGTTCCAGATGAGCACGCCGATGCCGAACAGCACGACCGCGGCGATGAGGACGAGATAGATCCAGGTCATCGTCTGGCGACGCTAATGGCAGCGCGGGCGTTGCGTTCGCCGCTCGGGCTGCCCGCCCCTTGTCTAAACGCTCACCCGCTCGGCAATGACCTTGCTCGAACCACCGGGCTGCATGGTGACGCCGAAGAGACAGTCGCCAGCTTCCATCGTGCGCTTCTGGTGGCTCACGATCAGCAACTGGGCCTCTTCGCGGAACTCGGCCACCAGGCCGAGGAACCGGTGCAAGTTGACGTCGTCGAGCGCCGCCTCCACCTCGTCCATCACGTAGAACGGCGACGGACGGCTGCGAAACACGGCAAACAGAAACGCCAGCGCGGTGAGGCTGCGCTCCCCGCCCGACAGCAGGGAGAGCTTCTTCACGTTCTTGCCGCCCGGTTTCGCCTCGACCTCGATGCCGGTGTTCAGGAGATCGGCGGGCTCGGTGAGCACCAGCCGCCCGGTGCCACCGGGGAACAGCGCGCCGAACAGCGCCGCGAAGTGGTCGCTCACGTCGGCGTAGGCCGCGGCGAACTCGGTCTGGATCTCCTGGTCGATCGCCTTGATGACGCGCGACAGCTCCCGCCGGGTGGTGCGCACGTCCTCCAGCTGCTCCTCCAGGAACCCGTGGCGCTGCTGGAGTTCGGTGAACTCCTCCAGCGCCAACGGGTTGATGGGTCCGAGCAGACGGAGCTCGCGTTCGAGTTCACGCACCTGGGCCGGGGCAGTGACCCCGTCGGGTAGCGGAGGTGGCTCGGCCGCCTCGGCGGCCTCGGGCTCGATGTCGAGGTCGTGGCGCAGCATCTCAACGGCGGATTCCAACCGCAATCGGGCTTCGGCCTCGCCGACCTCGGCCCGGCGGGCCCGTTCCCGCACCTGATCAAGTTCACGTTCGGCCTCGGACCGCCGAGCCCGTTGGGCGTCGAGCCGGGTGGAGACAGCGCGAATCTGGTCGCTTTGCACGCGGCGCCGCCCACTCAGCGCGGCGTGGTGCGAGCCGACGAGCTGACGCCGGGCGTCGACGTACGAGGCCAGACGACCGAGAGCGGCCAGCGTTCGATCGAGGACCGTACGACGGGCCTCGGCCGACGTGCGCGCCTCGGTGTCGGCGGTGAGCCGTCGCTCGGTCTCGTCGAGGCGCTGACGGAGGAACTCGGATCGTTCGCGGAGACCGGCGGCCAGGATCTCCAGGTCGCGACGACGACCGGCCAACACCGCCGCTCGGGCATCGAGCGCGGCGCGCACCTCGTGGCGCGAGCGGGCGGCGTCGGCCTCCACGGTGGCCCCGACTTCCAGGTTCGCCACCAGCGCTTGCAGCTCGGCGATCCGCTCGCGCTCCCCGGCCAGCTGAAGCGCGAGTTCATCGACCCGGGCCAGCAGCGGCTCCAGCTCGACGTGCAGCTCGCGTCGCTCAGCCTGGGTCCGGGCCAGCCCCTCCGACGAGGCGGTGAAGCGGGTGTCGTTGGCGTCGAGCCGGGCGGCCACGTCGGCTTCGCGCCGTTCGGCCACCGCCACCCGCTCGGCCAGACGATCGACGTCGGCCACGGCGGCGGCGACCTCGCATTCGTCGGCGTCGCGCCGCTCGATCGCCTGCTCGATGGCGGCTGCGGTCACGCCACCGGCAGCAGCCGCGCCAATGCGCCAGCCCGCCGCCCCGAAGCGGTCGCCGGTGGCGGTGACGATGACTGCGGTCGGGTTGGCGACGGCAGCCTCGATCGCTTCGGCGAGCGTGGCCACCATGGTGGCCGGGGCCAGTAGCACGTCGAGCAAGCGGCTGACGTCGGCCCGGTCCGCGTGCACGTGGGGGCGCACGGGCGCGCCGGCGGCGACGCGCCACGCCGACGGTCCGGCGTCGAGTCCCAGGGCCAGCACGGCTCCATTGGTGTCGGCGCTGCGCAGGGCGGCGAGGGCCACGGCGGCCGTGGCCGGGTCGGCCACCACAACGGCCGCCAGGGCCTCACCCAGGGCGGCCTCGACGGCTGTCTCCCAACCGTCGTTGATGCGCACCAGGTCGAGCAGCGTGCCCACCACCCCGTCCATCCCGGCCAGGTGCTCGGCGCCAGCCCGAGCGTGGGCCGAGTCCAGCGCCATCTGCAAGGCGTCGACGCGGGCTCCGCTGCTCGACGCCGCCTCGCCCGCTCGTCGGCGGCGAGCGGTGGCCTCGTCGAGCGCCGCCCGGGCGGCGGCGGCGCGCCCTTCGGCCGACTCGATGTCGTTGATGAGCGGGCCCTCGAGCAGTTCGGCCGCGATGCAGTCGTGACGGTAATGGTCGCGTAGCCGGTCAAGCTCGGCCGAGCGGGCCACCAACGCGTCGACGCGGGCGCTGGCGCGCCCCAACTCGGCGTCGGCGCGCGCCGACGCCGTGACGCGTGAACGCAGCTCACCGCGGACCTCGGCAATGGCGTTGGAGGCGGACGCAGCCGGCAGCGGGTCGAGCGAGCCCAGGCGCTCTTCGCGTTCGGCGGCGAACTCCGCTTCGTCGAGCTCGAGCTGCTCGGTCTCGGGTGCCGCCCCCTCGGCGACGGCGTCGACCTCGGTCAGTTCGCGGCGATACCGCGCGGCGTCGGCCTCCAGCGAGGCGACCACCCCCTCGTCGAGCAGCTGGTTGCGATCGCGCTCGAGGGCGCGGGTGCGCTCGGCGATCACCGCCGCCAGACCGCGCCCTCGCTCGCGCAGCTGATCGGCCTGGGCCAGCCGCTCGGTGACATCCTCGGCCCCGCGGGCGGCGAGCTCGACGCCCAAGGCCACGACGTCGACGTCGAGCGTCGTCAGCTCGGCCTTGAGCGCGGACTCGCCGGCCGCCGACTGGTGGCGCGAGGCGGCCAGGGTGGTGAGGCGGGAACGCAGGGCGGCGATTTCCCGACCGGCCACGTAGGTGCGCAAACCGTTGAGCTCGGTGATCAGGTCACCGTGGCGGGCGGCGGCCTGGGCCTGGCGTTCGAGCGGCCGGAGCTGACGGCGCACCTCGCGCAACAGGTCCTGCACCCGCAGCACGCTGGCCTCGGTGGCGTCGAGCCGCCGCTCGGCCTTCTCCTTGCGCTTGCGGTACTTGAGCACCCCGGCCGCTTCTTCGATGATCGACCGGCGTTCCTCGGGGCGGGCGTTGAGCACCGCGTCGATCTGACCTTGGCTGACAATGACGTGCTGCTGACGACCGACGCCGGCATCGGACAGCAATTCCTGTACATCGAGCAACCGGCACGCCACGTTGTTGACGGCGTACTCGCTGTCACCGTTGCGGAACAACGTGCGACGCACCGTGATCTCGGAGAACTCGATGGGCAGGATGCCCGCCGAGTTGTCGATGGTGAGACTGACCTCGGCCCGCCCCAACGCCGGTCGCGACGCGGTGCCGGCGAAGATGACGTCGTCCATCTTCTGGCTGCGCACGGCGGAGGGGGCTTGGGCCCCGAGCACCCAGGCGATGGCGTCGACGACGTTGGACTTCCCCGATCCGTTGGGCCCGACGACCACCGTCACGCCGGGTTCCAGTTCCAAGGTCGTAGCGTCAGCGAACGACTTGAAACCCTTGAGGGACAGCGATTTCAGGAACACGGCGCAGGCGACGCTACCGGCCGAGGACGCGGCGGGAGTGGATGCTGGGACGGCGAGCGGAGGCGAGCTGCTCGGCGAGCCGACCGAGCATCACGGTCCCCGTGGCCGCTGACAGATCGGGCAATAGTGGGTGCTACGGCCGGCCGTGACGCTGCGCCGGACATACCCCCTCCCACACGTCGGGCAACGCTCCCCCGCCCGCCCGTACACGCGGTGATCGTGCTGGTAGGAGCCGGTGCTGCCCATCAGGTTGACGTAGGTGGCGTCCTTCAGCGACGAGCCGCCGGCTCGTACCGCCGCGTCGAGGATGCGCCGCATCTCGCCGTGGAGGCGCACGACATCGCGCTGACTCAACGCCGCGGCCACGGTGTCGGGGTGCAGCCGGGCGGCGTGCAGGATCTCGTCGGCGTAGATGTTGCCGATGCCCGCCACCACGTGCTGGTCCACCAGGAGCGACTTGAGGCGCATCGAACGGCTGCGGATCACCGCGCCCAGCTGGTCAGGGCCGAACTCGTCGACGAGAGGATCGAGCCCCAGCCGGGCCAACTCGGGGAGCTCCACCTCGACGAAGTCGGGATCGAACACCACCACCTCGCCGAACGTGCGAGCGTCGACGAACCACAGCTCGACCGGCACGCGCCCGGCGCCGGCGGCCAGGTGGAGCACCACGTGGGTGTGAGCGGGGCGCACCGATCCCGGGGCGGCCAGGAGCAGTTGCCCGGTCATGCGCAGATGCACCATCAGGGTGTCGCCGGTGTCGAGCGGGCAGAGCAGGTACTTTCCCCGGCGCCCGGCCGTGAGCATGGACGCCCCGGTCAGGCCGTCGATCACCGCCTGGCGCGACGTGCGGCGCACCGCTCGCTCCCGGCCGACCTCGACCGCCTCGATGCGTTGGCCGACCACGTTGGCGGCCAGGCCGCGCCGGACCGTCTCGACCTCTGGTAGCTCAGGCATGGGGCGGTAGCTCAGGCATGGTGGGCCGGCTCAGGCATCGGGCTCGGCGGCGAGCGTGGCGACGGCCGCGGCGGCTGCGGCCTGCTCGGCCGTCCGTTTGGAGCGCCCGTCACCACGGCCTCGCACCACCCCGTCGACGACGACGTGGGCCGTGTAGCGCTTTTCGTGGTCGGGTCCGACGCCCTCGATCTCATAGCGCGGCGCCAGTCGGCCGGCCCCGGCCAGGATCTCCTGCAACGTGGACTTGTAGTCGAGCTCGTCGAGTCGTTCGGCGGTGGCCATCACCCGGTCACCCACCAGCCGCTGCACCACGTCGTACGCCTCCGTCGAGCCGCCGTCGACGTACACCGCGCCGATGACCGCTTCCAGGGCGTCGGCCAGGATCGTCGGCTTGGCCGATCCGCCGGCTGCGGCCTCGCCCTTGCCCAGCTTGATGTGGGCGCCGAGACCCAGATCGCCGGCAATCTCGGCCAACGCCGTCGTGTTCACCACACCTTTGCGGATGCCGGTGAGATCGCCTTCGGACAGCGCCGGGAATCGTCGGAACGCCAGGTCGGCCGTCACCCAGCCCAGCACGGCGTCGCCGAGGAACTCCAGGCGCTCGTTACTGGGATGGCCGGGATGCTCGGCGCACCACGACCGGTGGGCCATGGCCCGTTCCAACAAGACGGGATCGTGGAATCGGTGTCCCAGTCGTTCGGCGAGTTCGGGCCGGGAGCCGTCGGCGGGGACGGCTGTGGTCAACCAGCACCCGAACGAGAGCGTTCGTACACGTAGTCAACGGCGTCGCGTACCGTCTTCAGGTCGGCCAGGTCCTCGTCGTCGATGCGAAAGCCGACGGTGCGGTCGCTGAGCTCTTCTTCCAAGGCCTCCACGAGCTCGATGAGGGCCAGCGAGTCGGCGTCGAGGTCGTCGACGAAGGACTGGCCTTCGTTGATGCCCGACGGCTCGATCTCCAGGATGTCAGCGAGTCGATCGCGCACGATTCCCAGGATCTCGTCACGTTGGATGGGAACGGGAGCGTCGGCTGACATTGGCGCCGATGGTAACCGCCCGCGCCGGGGTCGATTGGGGTCAACCGCTCAGGCGATGGCGGCGCGGATCTCGTCGACCATGCGCTGTTCCACCATCTCGGCGGCCACCCCGATGGCGTTGCGCATGGCGGTGGCGCCAGTAGAGCCGTGAGAGATGATGCACACCCCGTCCACCCCGAGGAGCACGGCGCCGCCGTACGTGTCCGGGTCGAGCGACGCGTACAGCGGGAGCAGGGCCGGCATCAGGGCCTCGGCGTGCTCGGCGTAGGCCGGGTCGGATGCGAACGCGGCCAGGAGGGCCTTCACGATGGCCTTCATGCCGCCTTCGAGTGTCTTCAGCGTGACGTTGCCCGTGAAGCCATCGGTCACCGCAACATCGACGCTGTCGCTCATGATGTCGCGACCCTCGATGTTGCCGATGAAGTTGAGGCCGTTGGTGTCGGCCAGCAGCTTGAAGGCCTCTTTGCGCAACGAGTCGCCCTTGCCGGGCTCCTCGCCAATGGACAGCAGCCCCACCCGGGGCTCAGGCAGGCCGAAGCGTTGGCGGGTGTACACGCTGCCCATGTGGGCGAACTGCACCAGCCATTCCGGCTGGACCTCGGCGTTGGCGCCGGCGTCGAGCAGCACGGTTGGCGTGGAGCCGGGCACCGGGATAGGGGTGGCGATCGCTGGCCGCTTGACCCCTTTGATTCGTCCCATCCGCAGCAGCGCCGCGGCCATGGTGGCGCCGGTGTTGCCGGCCGAGATCATCGCCGACGCGTTGCCGTCACGCACCGCTTCGGCGGCCCGCACCAGCGTGGAGTCCTTCTTGTTGCGCACCGCCGCCCCCGGCTCTTCGTGCATGGCGATGAGTTCACTGGCTGCGATCAGGGCCAGATCGGCGTCGTGTTCCAGTCCGGGCGGACCGACGAGGACGACGGGGATGCCGTCGTCGACGGCCAGGCGCACACCGGCCAGGATCTCACCGGGCGCCTTGTCGCCGCCCATGGCGTCGACCGCGATGGGCAGCATCGAGGCGGGGAATCAGGCGACGTCGACCGCGACGCGGTTCTTGTACCAGCCGCACGAAGGGCACACGGTGTGCGGCGTCTTGGCGTTGCCGCAGCGCGGGCACACGCTCCGGGCGGGGGCGGCCAGTCTCCAGGCGCCGGCGCGGGTGCTGCGGGTCTTCGACTTCGACTTCTTCTTCTTGGGAACGGCCATCGTGGTTGTCTCCGGGCGAGGGATTCGGGCTGTGGCAGGCTAGCGGCGGATTCAGCGGTCGCGTAGTTGGTCGAGCACGGCCCAGCGGTCGTCGACCACGGTGGCGTCGCACTCGCACGGTTCGACACTGACGTCGCGACCGCACACCGGACACAACCCGGGGCAGTCGAGGCGGCACAGCGGTGCCTCGTCGAGCGCCAACAGGACTTCCTCGCGCACCATGGGACGCAGGTCGATCTGGCCCCGTCTCATCGGGTAGGGCTCGGGGAAGGGCTCGCTCGGGCAGCGCTCGGCCAGGGCGGCGCCGGCAGCCGCGTCGGCGGCCGGCTCGGCGTACCGCTCGTCGACCACGATGGTGACGGTGTCGGCGATGGGTTTCAGGCAGCGCCGGCAGTGCGCAACGCGCGGCACGGCAATGGTGCCGTGCAGGCCGATGTCGTCGACCGTGGATTCCAGGTCGACCTCCACCGCGATGGCGCCGGCGATGGCGGCGTGCTCGGCCCCGAGGTCGCCGGCGGTGGCGATGTCGGATACGTGCTTGCGTGACCCGGCCACGCGCATCAGCTCGACGGTGTTGACGAGCAGGGCCGGCCTCCCCGGCTTCGCCGCGCCCTCGCTCACGTCAAACCCCGGGGGCTGCGCCCCCGAACCCCATCGCCGCCCGGCTCGCTGGCGCTCGCTCGCCCGGCCGTGCGCTCGCTGCGCTCGCTCACGTCAAACCCCCGGGGGCTGCGCCCCCGAACCCCCGGGGGCTGCGCCCCCGAACCCCATCGCCGCCCGGCTCGCTGGCGCTCGCTCGCCCG
>Ga0136617_10006528_pt1 | contig 10411 bp, 10 predicted proteins | sample AntDrymUQ3222106_2_FD_129672 | JGI IMG/M metagenome (GOLD analysis project Ga0136617, IMG submission 129672) | Polar desert sand microbial communities from Dry Valleys, Antarctica - metaG UQ322 (21.06) | ecosystem: Environmental > Terrestrial > Soil > Desert | place: Antarctica: Dry Valley...
ACGTGCAGCGGGTGGTCGACGCGCTGTCGCGCCGACTTGCGTCCACGTTCATCCAGATGGGCACGGTCCGCGAGGTCGGCGGCCGCGACGCCTCGTTCGTGCCCTTCGCGGCCGACGAGGCGGCACACGGGGCCGCCCTCATGGAGCTCCTCGCCGATCATGACGAGGCGATCCTCCAGGCGTACGTCAGGGACGAGGCGGCGCTCGCGCATCCGTGGCTGCGCGACCAGCTGGCCGTCCAGACGCGCCGGGCGCTCGTCCACCCGGTCTACTTCGGCGCGGCCGCCCTCGGGACCGGCATCGAAGCGCTCCTCGCGGGAATCGCTGAGCAGCTCGGCGGAACGGACCGCGACGCGGGGGCGCCGGTCTCCGGCCGGGTGTTCAAGATCGAGCGGACGTCATCGGGCGAGCGGGTCGCGTATGTGCGCCTCTTCGCCGGCACCCTGCGTCCGCGGCAGCGCGTGCTGGTAGGTGGGAGGGAGGAGGCCAAGGCCAGCTCCATCCGGGTGTTCGCGCCGGCGGGCGCGCCACGACGCGACGCCCTTACGGCGGGCGAGATGGCGACCGTCAGCGGTCTGGGCGCCGTGCGCGTCGGTGATGCCATCGGCGAGCCGCCGCCGGGCGAGGCCGCGACGGCCCGATTCCCGCGACCCGCGCTCGAGGCCGTGGTCTTCTCACGACGTCCCGAAGAGTCGGGCTCGCTGCGTGCCGCGCTCAACCAGCTGGCGGAGCAGGACCCGCTCATCGACGTCCGCCAGGACGACCGCCTGCACGAGATCGCGGTGTCGCTCTACGGGGAGGTCCAGAAGGAGGTCATCCAGGCGACGCTGGAGGGCGACTTCGGCATCGCGGCGGGCTTCCGTGAGACGAGGACGGTGTGCATCGAGCGTCCGGGCCGGGTCGGTGAGGCCGAGGAGGTCATCCAGGCCAAGAGGAAGACGAACATCACCGGCCGCAGCTCGCCCCTGAGCACGAATCCGTTCACGGCGACGCTGGGCCTGCGCATCGAGCCCGCGCCGGCGGGATCGGGCATCGAGTTCCGGAGCGACGTGGAGGTCCGCCTCGTCCCGCTCTACCTAAGCCACACCGTGGACACGTTCATGAGCCACATGGAGGCGTACGTCCGTGAGGCGCTGAGGGAGGGCTTGGCCGGCTGGGAGGTGACCGACTGCCGGGTCACGATGACCGACTGCGGCTATCTCTCGCCCGTCACCAGCGCCGCCGACTTCCGGTACCTGACCCAGCTCGTCTTGATGACGACGCTCGATCGGGCTGGCACGTGGGTGTGCGAGCCGCTCGCGGACCTGGCCCTTGAGGTGCCGTCGTCGACGGCCCAAGGGGTCCTGGCGACCCTGGGCAGGCTCGGCGGTCGCGTGCGCGGCCAGTTCTCCGCCAACGGCCTGACGAGGGTCGATGCGGTGCTGCCCCTGGCGCGGGTCCGGACGCTCCAGCACCAGCTGCCCGGCCTGTCCATGGGGGAGGGCATCCTCGAGTCGCGCCCCGGCGGCTACCAGCCCGTCGGCGAGAACGCGCCGAAGCGTCCTCGCTCCCGTCCTAGCCCCCTCGATCGCGACGCGTGGCTCGCCTCGCTGGCGAAGCGGGGCTGACGACGTCAAGGGTCAGCCGCCGTCCAACGCCGCCCTCACGCCCGGTCACCGGGTCGACCTGACGACCTGCTCGAGCGCGAGCGACCCGGAGCGTATCCTGCGCGGATGCCCCCGCCGACCTTCATCCCGCCGATGCTGGCCACCTCGGCACCCGCCCCGTTCGACGATCCGAAGTGGCAGTTCGAGATCAAGTGGGACGGCTTCCGTGTCGAGGCGGTGATCCACGGCGGCGACGTCCGGCTGTGGACGCGCGGTCAGCGGGACGCTGCCCGGTACTTCGGCAAGTTCCTCGAGCCGCCGACGTGGATCTCGGCCCGTGATGCTGTCGTCGACGGCGAGGTGATCGCGCTCGATGACCGGGGCGAACCAGACTTCGCGTTGCTTCAGGCGGGGATCAAGGGGCAGAGGATGGGGGCCGAAGCGACGCCCTTCGTCTACCAGGTCTTCGACCTCTTGCACATGGACGGCCACTCTCTCCTCGACGAGCCACTCGAGGAGCGCCGGCGGCGGCTGGCCTCGATCGTGCGCGTGGGTCCCCGCGTCCGGCTGAGCGAGCACGTCCACGGCGACGGTGTTGCGTTCCTCGAGGCAGCCCGACGACGCGGGCTCGAGGGCATCATGGCCAAGGACCGGCGCTCGACCTATCAACCTGGCGAGCGCTCGATGGCGTGGCAGAAGATCAAGATCCGCCCCGAGCAGGAGCTGGTCGTCGGCGGCTGGGCGACAGGCGTCGGTTCGGCAACCGACCTCGGCGCCCTCCTCGTGGGCGTCTACGAGGGCGGCGCGCTTCGCTACGGCGGCAAGATCGGCGCCGGCTTCAACGGCGACGCGGGACGTGCGGAGCTGCTTGCGGCGATGGCGCCGCTGGCCGCTGCGGAGCCACCGTTCGAGCCCGCTCCACCGCGAGCCGTCATCCGGACGGCGCGGTGGCTCCGTCCCGAGCTCGTCATCCGCGCCGCCCTCGCCGGCTGGACTCGGGACGGCCTCGTTCGCCAGGCGGCATACAGGGGCATCGACGAGGAAAAGGATCCACGGACGGTGGTTCGCGAGGTGACTGGCTGATCCGCCCCCGCGTCAGTCCGCCGCCCGGCCCATGTCGAGTCACCCGAACGCCTCAGACGTGCGGCGCCACATCCTCCGCGAGCTGTTGCATCAGCTCCAGTTGCGCGTCGTACGCCAGCAACGGAAGGTGGCTGCGTGCCACGAACTCGACGGGCACGGCCGCCTGCGTCCGGAGGTCCAGCAGCGCCTCCACGATCTGGTCCGGCGTCCCCGCATGCGCCGTCCGACCCTTCAGCAGGGCGTCGACCGGGCGGTCGAAGGCGGGCGGGACGGGCGGTGGCAACGTCCGGGTGGCCGACGCCTCCATGTCGGAGTACTTCCAGTTCACGGCCCAGACCGCGTCCCGGTAGCGCGTGAGTGCCACCTCGCGCGAGGCGCCGGGCAGCAGGATCGAGTAGTGGATGAACCGGATGGATGACGGGTCGCGGTCGATCTGCTTGCACTCGTCGAGGATCCAGCGCACCTGTTCGACGAACTTGTCCGCGGGCGCATTCGAGAATACGCCGTCAGCGAGACGCGCGGCGCGACGGATCGCTGGCTCCGCACCGCCGCCGATGACGATCGGGATGCGCGAGGGTGGTGCGGGGCGGACGCCCAGCGTCGGCAGGCTGTAGACGGATCCCTGGTGGCTGAAGGGATCGCCGGTCCAGGCCCGCGGAAGGATCTGCAGGATCTCCTCCATGGCCGCACCTCGTCGGCGCGGATCAGCCCCCAGCCCGCGATACTCGGTCTCCGACCACCCGAGCCCGAGGCCCAGGACCAGCCGACCGTGGCTGAGCAGCTGGACGGTCGCCGCATCCTCGGCCAGACGGAGCGGGTGGTGCATCGGCGCCAGGATGACGCCCGTACCGATCTCGACCCGCGACGTTGCCTGGGCGAGCGCCGCGCTCACCACGAGCAACGAGGGCATGTACCCGTCGTCGACGAAGTGGTGCTCCGTCGTCCAGACCGACGTGAAGCCGAGCCGCTCAGCTTCGACGGCCAGGCGGACCGTCTCGTCGTACGGGCGTGTCCAGTCGGTCTCCCCGGGGCGGAGCTGCGCGCTGAGGAGTCCGAATCCGAGTCCCATGGCCGCGACGTTAGCAGCCGTCGCGCTCGGCGGCGTGAAACCCGGCCGCGCGACTCCCGGATGAGTCTCGCCGCCGAGGGCGCGTGTCTCCCATCCGGCACTGTGGATGGAGGATTGACAACGCCCGCCATAGTGACTTTGTGCTACACGAGGTACGTTATGGCCAATCTCACGATCACGGTCGATGAGGCCGTTCTTCACCGGGCTCGCGCTCGCGCGCTCGCGCGCCGAACCTCCGTCAATGCCGTCCTGAGCGAATACCTTGCCCAGTACGCGGGAGACGGTACGGCGTCACAGGCGATCACGGCATTCCTCGACATCGCCGCATCGGTGAATGCTGGGAGCGGACGGGAAGGGCGCACCTGGACCCGCGACGAGCTGTATGACCGGCCGAACCTTCGTTGACACCAACGTCTGGGTCTACGCCGTCGATCGCGCCGACGCCGACAAGCAAGCCCGGGCCCGAGCCGTCATCGCGCCAGCGCCGGACGTCGACCTCGTCGTTTCCTCGCAGGTCCTCGGCGAGTTCTATACCACCGTCACGCGGAAGCTGCAGCATCCGGTCGATGTGCTGGATGCCCGCCGGATGCTGGATCAGCTTCGACGCCTGCCAGTCGTCGCCGTCGATGGCGATCACGTGATCGAGGCGGTAGACGGGAGTCGCGCCTGGGGCATCTCGTACTGGGACGCGCTCATCATCGCCGCTGCCCGTTCGGCAGGTTGCCCGCGCGTCCTGAGCGAGGACCTGGCCGACGGAGAGTCGTACGGAGCCGTGCGGGTCGAGAACCCCTTCCGGCCGCCTCCGCGCCAGGTGTCGGAGCAATCATCGCGTGCTGCGTACGACAGCGTGGCGGATCGCCTGCAGCGCTGGGGCGACGCTGAGCTGGCACAGGAGCTGAGCCGATACGAGCGCGAGTCGGCCGATGCCGGGATGACCCGGAACGCCGTCCACTCCTACTGGGACTACGCGCGACGGTTCCTTGCCTGGCGCACCGGCGAATACGCGCCGCGTGGCTCAATCAAGGGCGCGCGACCCGTCCCTCGGGCTCCCGTCTCCTCGGACGAGCTGGCCGAGCAGGCGCGTGGGTATGCCCGCGCGATCGAAGCCGCTGGGCGCGAGCAGCCGACGATCGACACCTACCATCGCCACGCGATGTTCTTTGTCCGGTGGCTCCGCGGCGAGTTCAAGCCCGGCGGACGGCTCCGGTGACCAGCGCGTCGGACGCTCACTGACTTGGATTCGAGCGCCGGGCACGTACGTCAACGCGGAACGCACGGGGAGGCCGTGCGGCGCGAGCTGCCGTCAGGCACGGTCACCTTCCTGTTCACCGATATCGAGGGATCGACCAAGCTTCTCCACCAGCTGGGCCCGACCGCGTACGCCGATGCCCTCGCGGAGCACCGGCGGATCCTGCGCGACGCGTGCGCCCGCCACGGCGGCGTGGAGGTCGACAACCAGGGCGATGCGCTGTTCATCGCCTTCCCGACAGCCGAGGGCGCGATCGACGCCGCGCGCGAGGGGCAGCAGGCTCTCGCGGCCGGTCGCATCCGCGTGCGGATGGGCGTCCACACCGGGACGCCGTACCTGACGGCGGAGGGCTACGTCGGCGGCGATGTCCACCGCGCGGCACGGATCGCCGCCGCGGGCCACGGCGGGCAGGTCCTCGTATCGGCGTCGACGGCGGCCCTGGCCGCCTCGGACGGCCTGCGCGATCTCGGGCAGCACCGACTGAAGGATCTCACCGGCCCGGAGCGGATCTTCCAGATCGGAGCGGACGAACATCCGCCCCTCCAGAGCCTGTCCAATACCAACCTCCCGGTGCCGACGACGTCCTTCCTCGGCCGTGAGCGCGAGCTCGCCGACGTGTCCGGACTGCTTGCCCGGCCGGACGTCCGGCTCGTGACACTCACCGGCCCCGGCGGGACCGGCAAGACGCGCCTCTCGCTCCAGGCCGCGGGTACGGCCGCCGACGCCTTTCCCGCGGGCGTCTGGTGGGTGCCGCTCGCCGCGATCCGCGAGCCCGGGCTCGTGCTCACCGAAGCGGCGCGGGCGCTCGGGGCGCAGGGCGACCTGGCGGAGCATGTCGGCGACAAGCGGATCCTTCTCCTGTTCGACAACTTCGAGCAGGTCATGGGCGCCGCGCCGGGTGTCGGCTCGCTGCTCGAGCGCTGCCCGAACCTGACGGTCCTGGTCACGAGCCGCGAGGTGCTCCGCGTCCGCGGCGAGTGGGAGTACGCCGTCGAGCCGCTCCGCGAGCCGGACGCGGTGGCGCTCTTCGCGACGCGAGCCGTCGCCGCGCGTCACGACTTCGCGGCGAACGGCGAGATCCACGAGATCTGCCGGCGCCTCGACCACCTGCCGCTGGCGATCGAGCTGGCTGCCGCGCGGGTCCGGGTCATGTCGCCGCGGGCGATCCTGGAACGGCTCGAGCAGCGTCTCCCGCTGCTCGCGTCGGGGCCACGTGACGCGCCGGATCGGCAGCGGACCCTCCGTGCGGCCATCGCCTGGTCGTACGACCTGCTGTCGCAGGAGGAGCAGCGGCTGTTTGCCCGCCTGGCGGTCTTCCGGGGCGGCTGGACGCTGGGAGCGGCCGAGCAGGTGGCCGATGCCGACCTCGACACCCTCGCGTCCCTCGTCGAGAAGAGCCTCGTTCGCCAGCGCGACGACCGGTTCTGGATCCTCGAGACGATCCACGAGTTCGCCACGGAGCGGCTCGACGGCTCGGGCGAGTCGGACGATGTCAGGAACCGGCATGCGGACCACTTCCTCGCTGTGGCGGAGGAAGCCGAACCGCACGTTATGCGCGACGACCTCTGCTGGCTCGACCGATTGCAGGGCGACCACGACAACCTGCGGGCCGCCCTCGACCGCCTCGCGACTGTCGACCCCGTCGCGCATGCCCGGGGCGCGGGGGCGCTGTGGCGGTTCTGGTACTCGAAGAGCCACTTCGCGGAGGGTCTGCGCCGGCTCGATGCGGCGCTCGCCGGCGTCCGGGAGGCGTCGCCGATTCGGGCGAAGTGCCTCCAGGGGGCGTCGGTACAGGCCCTCAACCTGGGCGACACGGATGCGTCGCTGCACTACGCGCGCGAGGCGCTGGAACTCGAGCGCCAGCTCGGGAACGGATGGGGCGTCGCCTACGCGAGCATGATGGTCGGCAACGCGCTGGCCGAAGCACACGGCGAGCTCAGGGACCTGCCCGCGGCACGTGCCCGGCTCGAGGAATCGGCCCGCTTGTTCGACGAGGTGGGGGACCGGCACTACGCGCTGATCGCTCGACACAACCGGGCCTGGATCGTGGGCGAGCTGGGCGATCCCGCATCGGAGGAGCGGCTCCACCGCGAGGCCCTCGACATCGCGCGGGAGATCGGCAACGAGGGGATCGAGGCCGACTCGCTGGCGCAGCTCGCCATGGCCGCGCGCGACGCGGGCCGATTCGACGAGGCGGTCGCACTCCTCCGGGACTCGATCCGGATCGACCACCGCCGGGGCATGACGAGTGCCGTCGCGACGCAGCTCGGGCGGCTGTCCTCCGTCCACGTCCGAGCCGGTCGGCCCGATCTCGCGGCGCAGCTCGTTGCGGCGTCAGGCGGGTTGACGGAGGCTCTCGGAGCTGACATGCCGTGGTGGAGCCAGCGGCGCAACGCGGAGACGCTCGAGCTGCTCCGCGGAGCTGGCCTCGCCCCGTCCGAGCTCGATGAGCTGCTCGCTCGTGGCCGTGCGCTGTCGGTCCACGCAGCCGTCGAGCTTGCTCTCGAGGGCTGAGCTTCGGCCCCAGGGGATCGCGCTAGCGTGCGATCCAGCGGCAGGCGCCGGCCGACGGAGTTCGGTGGCACGCGGGTGCTCCCTTCTTCCAAGGCGCCGCTCTTTGGCGGTAGGTCCGCGCGGGCGTAGCATCAGGCCACGGGCAACCGAATAGGAGGAGGCCGACATGGCTGTCGAGACCTCCAGATCGGTGTCAGTCGTCCACCGCTGACGGTGACGGACCTTCCCAGCCCCGAGGAGGTGGTGGGTGCCCCTCGGATCACGGGGCGCATCCTCCTCGCTTCCATCATCGGCCCGAGCCTGATCGCGCTGGGCGTGTCGATCGGCAGCGGCGAATGGCTGCTGGGACCATTCAACTTCGCGAAGTACGGCTTCCTCGGCATCGGCTGGATCATCCTCGTGCTTCGCCGTCGAGTTCACGACGGGGGGCGCTCCCGCCTACCTCGCGCTTGAGCGTTTCCACATCGAGCTGCGTCTCGTTCAACGCCGCCAGATGCGTGTCCAACTGCTCAATCCGATCTCCGCTGAGCTTTCCGCCACGCGCGGTGCCGAGGCCGGCTCCGTGGGATGCCGGCAGCCTGATCGGGAGACGGCTGCTCGAGTCGGCCGCACCGGCGGGCATAGGCTCGCGCAGGTGATAGCGTGTGGTGCACGAGAAACGCTTCCGCGACCCGGTCGATCGCCACGCCGAAGCCCTCAGAGCATTCGCTGCACGTAGTGCTGGATGACGGCCGTCGCGACGACGGTCACGGTCGAGAGGACCGCCGTGCCGGCGATCGGCGCGAGCGAGCCCGCGCCCAGCAGGCTATCTCTGGAGTCGGCGATCTCGTCGTGCAACGCCTGCAGGCGTAGGAACTCGGTGTGCTCGGCGTCCGACATCGTCGGGACCCGCTCGACCATCGCGTTCAAGCGACGCTGGAGCGGTAGGAGTTGCCGCCACTTCTCGGCCTTGACGCGGAGCGTGGAGCTTCGTCTCGAGCAACGGAGTCGCCATCCGAGCGCGCATTATCGGCCATCCCCACGCCAGGAAGGCACCGATGGAGTCGCTCGCTCAGTCCCAGAGATCGATCGGTGGGAGCCCGTTGGCGACCAGCGACTCGTTCAGCTCGGCAGCGTGCCAGATGTCATGGCTAAAGACGCGCTGCAGGACGGAGCCGCGGGTGTGCACCCAGTCGGCGCCCCATTCCGGACGGCTGATCTCCTCTTCCAGCATCTCGAGCGTCCAGCCGTCCAGCACGTTCTCCACGATGCCGAAGGTGGACTCGAGCGCGCCCGACAGCTCGGCGGGCCCGAGCGCCGGCTCGAGGTAGTCGTCGCCCGGGCACTCGAAGCCGGCGTTGGTGAAGGGTGTCGTATCGGCGCCGGGCTGACCGGCGAAGTCGCACAGCCAGAAGACGCGCTGGCAACAGAGGTGGCCGATCGTCGCCCAGAGCGGCCAGCGATCCTCGGCCGGCTCGATGGCCAGCTCCTGGGCCGACAGCCGCGCGACGACGTCGCGGAGGCGGTCGTTGTACTCGGGCCATTTGGTGAAGGCGGGTCGGATGGTCGCGGTCGAGTTCGTCATCGCGGAACCCTACCGCGCGATCTCAGCCGGCGCGGTCGTATGCCTGCCTGAGCCAGCCGATCAGCTCGTCATCGAGCTCCTGCTCCTCGCGGACCCGAACCCGGTGCGTGGCCATGCCGGAGGCCTGGCGCAGGCGGTCCGTCGTCGGCTCACCGGGCAGGTTCAGGCAGACATCGAGCTGCCCGGCGGCCGGACCGACCTGGCCGAACTGCTTGCGCCGTCGCAGGCTGACGTATGCCTTCTTCGGGGCGAACTCGATATCTGGGCCGAAGGAGCGCACCTTGTCGATGAACGTCTCGTACAGGGGTCGGAGTGCCGCGTTCCTGCCGCTGTAGTGCTCATCCACCAGCTCGGCATCGGTCCGGCTGCCGCCATCCGCTGTCTCCCGGGCCTTGATCACGATCAGGTTCGCGTTACCGTGGCCCAGGCCGTGATCCGTCTTCAACATCGCGACCAGCTGGCCGTGCTTGTCGAGGCCCGACTCGTGGACGATGGCGATCCACTCCACCAGGCTCCTCCCGGTCGACTTCTCGATGTTCGCGATCTGGTTGGCGACCTGGTCGTCCACCGAGCTCATCTGTCATCCACCTCGTCCATGTCCTCGACGCCCAGCCCCAGCGCGACGGGTGCTTGAGGTGATGCATGATGGCGCAGCCATGACGCCGACTGCCTACGCCACCGCGCCACCCGTCGACGGCGTCATCTTCCGTCATACCGTGCTGCCCGATGAGCTGGCGACGATGAACGACGTCGCCAACACGGCTCGCCGGGCTGAAGGAACGGAGTGGGTGACCTCCTACGAGGCGTTCCGCACCTACTACGAGAACCTCTCGAACTGCGACCCGGCGACGGACATCGTCGTCGCGGAGCGGGACGGCACGGTCGTCGGCTATGGCCGTGCGTCGTGGCTCGAGGAGGTCGCCGGCGACCGGATCTACGACGTGACCGTGCTCGCTCACCCCGATCACGCGACGCAGGTCATGGATCCGCTCCACGAAGCAGTCGAGGGCAGGCTGCGCCAGATCGCGGCTGGGCACCCGGCCGGCACCAAGCACTTCCAGGCAGAGTCATCCGACGCCGCGACCATCCGGACGGCCGTCCTCGAGACGCGCGGCTACCAGCCGGTGCGCTACTCGTTCTACATGCTCGCCCGAACCTCGACGACCTGCCCGATGCGCCGATGCCCGACGGCCTGCAGGTTCGCCCGGTCACGCCCGACCAGCTGCGACAGATATTCGACGCCGACGTCGAGGCCTTCCGCGATCACTGGGGCGCCTCGCTGCCGACGGAGGAGGACTTCCGCCAGTTCGTCGCTGACCCGGTCCAGGGGGACACGTCGCTCTGGC
>Ga0136617_10006529_pt1 | contig 10411 bp, 12 predicted proteins | sample AntDrymUQ3222106_2_FD_129672 | JGI IMG/M metagenome (GOLD analysis project Ga0136617, IMG submission 129672) | Polar desert sand microbial communities from Dry Valleys, Antarctica - metaG UQ322 (21.06) | ecosystem: Environmental > Terrestrial > Soil > Desert | place: Antarctica: Dry Valley...
CCACAGCACGCGGCTTTTTCAGCGGCACCATCGCCACACCCGGCCCCGGCGGCGAATACCGCGCCGTCTACCTCAACCCCGCAACCGACAAGATCACCCACACCTCACTCCCCGCCCGCCCCTGACGCACGCGGCCTACGATCGACGCGCGCCCGCCGTGTAGGGATCGCGGCTTCCGAGCGCGGCGCGCAGGACGGGAACGGTCAGCAGCGTCGCCAGCGCCCGCTCGCGCGGCGAGGCCGGACGCAGCTGCGCCGCGCGCCGCAGCTCGTCGCGCGCGGCGGCGTAGTCGCGCCGGCGCACGAGCCCGCGCGCGTGCGCGACGCGGTCGGCGGCCTCCGCCCGGCTGCCCGCCGCGGCGTCGACGAGCCCCGCGTGGATGCGGTGCACGTGCAGCTGGGCGCTGGCGAGACCTGCGATGTCGCCTGACAGCGCGCCCGGCGAGCGGCGATAGCGCACCCGCGCCCGCGGCTCCATCGCGAACGCGTGGCCGCGGGCGAGCAGCCGCAGCCACAGGTCCCAGTCCTCCGCGCGCGGCAGCGGGAACTCCAGGCCACCCGCGTCGATCACCGCGGCGCGGCGCAGGAGCGCGCTGGAGACACACAGCGGGTTTCGCTCGTAGAGCAGGGGCAGCAGCTGCGCCGCCGGGTGGCAGCCTGCCGCAAGCTCGTCCCACCGCTCGCCGGTCGGGCGCCCGTCGAGGCCGACGATGAGCGCACTGCCGAAGCACGCGGCCGCGTCGGGATGGGCCGCGAGCGCCGCGAGCTGGGCGGCGTGCTTGCCGAGCTCCCACACGTCGTCGGCGTCGCAGAGGGCGACGAGCTCGCAGTCCTCGAGCTGCGCCAGCCCGGTGGCGCGGGCGAACGCCAGGCCCCGGCGCTGCGGGTGGCGGACGAGCCGGCAGTGCGGTGCGTGGTCGGCCAGCAGCGCGACCGGATCGGGCGAGCCGTCGTCGACGACGACCACGACCTCGGGCCGGGGCTCCTGCGCGAGGATCCCGTCGAGCGTCTCGGCGAGCAGCGAGGGCCAGCCGTGGACGGGGACGATCACGCCGGTCCGCATCGGCCGGGACCGTAGCGCAGACGCGGGCCGCCACCGGACCCGTCACCATCGACGGCGATGCCGCTGCCGATCTTCACCGAGCGACTGGTGTTGCGCGCCTACCGAGAGCACGACCTGCACCAGCTGCACTCGGTCCTCTACAGCGACGAAACCGCGATGGCGCTGCTCGGCGGGCCGCGTGACCTGCCCGGCACGCGAGCCGCGCTCGAGCGCACGATGAACCAGCAGGAGTCCGGCGGCTACTCGTTCTGGCCGGTGATCGAGCGCGAGAGCGGCCTGATGTGCGGCGAGGCCGGGCTCTTTCCGCTCGCCCCCGACGGACCGGAGGTCGCCCTCGGCTACGCGTTCGGCTCCGCCTACTGGGGGCGCGGCTACGCGACGGAGGCCGCCCGCGCCGTGGTCGCCGAGGCCTTCGGCCCGCTGGGCATGAACCGCCTCGTCGCGATCACCCGCGAGGCGAACCACGGCTCGCGCCGCGTGCTCGCAAAGCTCGGCTTCGTCGAGCAGGGGCTGCGCCACGTGTGGGGCGCCGAGCAGCTGTTCTTCACGCTGCAGCGCGACGGGGCGGCGGGCTGAGCCTGGTCATAGAACGCCTGGCACGCACCTCAGTCGGGCACCACGATCTGGTCCAGCCCCGGCTCGGCCGGTGGAAACTGCGGGTCCATCGCCTCCAGCGTGTCGGCGATCGTCCGCGCGATCACGAGGTTGCGAAACCACTTCTTGTTGGCCGGCACGACGTACCAGGGCGCGAACGACGACGACGTGGCGTTCACGGCATCCTCGAACGCACGCTGGTAGTCATCCCAGAACGCGCGCTCCTTGATGTCGTTGGAGGAGAACTTCCAGTGCTTGTTCGGGTCCTCCAGGCGCGCCTGCAGGCGGCGCTTCTGCTCCTCCTTGGAGATGTGCAGGTAGAACTTCAGGACGACGACGTTCTCCCGCGCGAGCGTGCGCTCGAAGTCGCAGATCGTGCTGTAGCGCTCGCGCCACACGTCCTCGGGCACGAGGCCCTTGACCCGCACCACCAGCACGTCCTCGTAGTGGGAGCGGTTGAAGATCGTGATCATCCCACGCGAGGGCGTGCGCCGGTGATAGCGCCACAGGAAGTCCTGCGCGGCCTCCTCGGCGCTGGGCGCCTTGAACGACCACACGCGACAGCCCTGCGGGTTGACGCCCTTGAAGACGTGCTTGATCGCCCCGTCCTTGCCGCCGGTGTCCATCGCCTGCAACACGATCAGCAGGCTCTGGCGCTGCTCTGCGAACAGGCGCGCCTGCAGGTCGGCGATGCGCTTGCGGTGCAGGGCCAGCGCGTCCTTGACGTCGCGCTTGCGGTCATAGTCCTCCGACTCGTCGGCGGAGACGTCGCCCAGCCGGATCGGGAAGCCCGGCTCGACGCGATAGCGCGGGTAATCCGGCTCGGGCGGCGGTGAGTCGACGACCTGCTCGGGGGCGGCCGCCGCGGTGACGGGATCAGGCGCACGGTTGGACATGACGGCGCGCATACCCGCTCGCCCGCCGCCCCACGTGCCTACGTGCCTGCGTACGGCTCCTATGCGCGCCGCTGGCGGCGCAGCTCGGCCAGCAGCTGCTTGGAGTGCATCGCGCCGATCAGCTCGCGCAGCGGCTCGGCGCCCGACTCGACGATCTCCACGGCGCGGTCGGGCTCGACCTCGCCGGCCAGGCGCTCGAGCAGCGTGCGCACCTCCTCCTCGACGAGTGGCGCGAGCGCGTCGCGGTAGCGCAGCGTGTCGTACACCGTGAAGCCGAGCGCCTCGTCGTAGCCGCCGGCGCGGAAGCGGCTGATCGCCTTGATGATCGCGACGTCGTCGGCGTCGTAGCCGCGGCTCGTCGGCGACAGCACACCAAGCTCAGCGAGGCGGTCGAGCACGTTGCCGGGCACGTCGAAGCGGCGCCGCGCCTGCGCCGCCGTGATCCGCTCGCCCTCCTGTGCGGCCACGGTCGCCGTCGCGTGCTCGAGGATGCGGTCCTCGAGCTCGATCATCGCCCGCGCGCGCTCGTTGGAAGAAAGAAACCCGCGGATGAGCTTCAGCGGCATGAAGCGCTCCTCCTGCAGGCGCTTGATGAGCTTCACGCGCTCGACGAGCTCGGGCCGGTACCAGGCCATGTTGCGCGACGTGCGCACGATCAGCTCGTCGCCGCCGAGCAGGCCCTCGCGCAGGTAATGCTTGATCGTGCCGGCGCTCACGCCGGAGCGTTCGGCGAGCTCGCTCATCTTCAGCATCCCGTCGGTGTTCATGCCAGAAAGGACGGGGCCGTGGAACCCGATCCCGCCGCCGGCGGTCCGCCCACGGCGCCGGTTTCCCATAGGCGGGCGATCCGCGCGTCGTCGTAGCCGGCGGCGCGCAGCACCGCCTCGGTGTGCTCCCCCAGCGCCGGCCCCGGCAGCCGGTTGCAGTCGGCGGGCGTGCGCGACAGCTTGACCGGCGCGCCGAGCTGGCGCACCGGCTCGGCGACACCGGGCTGGTCGAGCTCGACCACCATCCCGCGCGCCTGCACGAGCTCGGAGGCGAGCGCCTCGTCAAGGTCGCGCACCGGCTCCAGGCAGCACGCGTGCTCGGTGGCGAACGCCTCCCACTCCGCCCGCGTGCGCGCCGCGAAGATCTCCCGCACCGCGGCGTGCGCGTCACTGCCGGGCGCCGCGAACTGCGCCCCCACCAGATCCTCGCGGCCGACGCCGCGACACCACGCCTGCCAGAACTTCGGCTCCAGCGCGCCGAGCGTCACCCAGCCGCCGTCAGCGCACGCGTACGGCGAGTAGCAGATCAGCCCGCCCGCCAGCTCCAGCCTCCCACGCGACGGCAGCTCGCCGTCGGCGAAGTACCGCGCAGCGACCATCGCCAGCCAGGACAGCGCGCCGTCGGCGATCGACACGTCGACGATCTGCCCCTCGCCGCTGCGCTCGGCCTCGCGCAGCGCGGCGAGGATCGCGAACGCGGCCATCAGCGCGCCGCCGCCGAGGTCGGCGATCTGGCCCGCCGCCGGCACCGGCGGCCCGTCCGGCGCCCCGGTCAGCCCGAGCAGCCCGACGAGGCCGAGGTAGTTCAGGTCGTGCCCCGGGCGGTCGCGCAGCGGGCCGTCCTGGCCATAGCCCGTGATCGCGCAGAGCACGACCTTCGGGTTGACGGCGCGCATCGCCGCGTAGCCGACGCCGAGGCGGTCGAGCACGCCCGGCCGGAAGGACTCGAGCACGACGTCGTGCTCGCGGACGAGATCGAGCAGCACCTCGCGACCGGCCGGCTGCTTGAGGTCGACGCGGATCGAGCGCTTGTTGCGGTTCAGGGCCAGAAACAGCGCCGACTTGGCACTGTCGGCGGCCCCGTCGACGTACGGCGGCGCCCAGCGGATGTAGTCGCCCAGGCCCGTGTCCTCGACCTTCAGGACGTCGGCGCCGTAGTCGGCCAGCAGCAGCGAGCAGAAGCCGCCGGGCAGCAGGCGGCTGAGGTCGAGCACGCGGACGCCCTGCAGCGCCAGCGCGGTCACGAGCGCACCGCGCCGAGCATCTCCCGCGCCTGCGCCACCGTGGCGACCCGCCGCCCCGCATCCTGCGTCATCCGCCGGGCCCGCGCGACGAGCTCGCCGTTGGACCGCGCCATCGTACCGTCGGGCAGGTAGAGGTTGTCCTCCAGGCCGACGCGCACGGAGCCACCCAGCGTCAGCGCCGCCGCGACGAGCATCCACTGCGCGCGCGAGATCCCGATCACGCCCCAGTGCGCGCCCGCGGGGATGTTGTCGACCATCGCGGCGAGGTTGCGCGCCGACGCCGGGATCCCGCCCGTGACGCCCATGACGCAGTCGACGTGCAGCGGGTCGCGCAGCACGCCCATGTCGATCAGCGGCGCGAGCGAGCCGACGTGGCCGACGTCGAAGCACTCGTGCTCGGGCCGGATGCCGAACTCGTTCATCGCCTCCAGCAGCTCGACGATCTCGTCAAACGGGTTGGCGAACACGGTCTGGAAGACGAACGCCTTGCGCGACGCGGAATACTTCGCGTAGTTCATCGAGCCCATGTTCAGCGCGGCGACGTCGGGCCGCAGCGCGCGCAGGTACGCGATCCGCTTGGCGACCGGCACGCCGACGGTCCCCGTCGAGTAGTTGACGATCACGTCGTCGTCGCGCAGCTCGCCGCGGATCGCCTCGGTGATGGCCCGAAAGTCCTCGATCTCGTAGGACGGCGCGCCGTCCGGCGTGCGCGCGTGGATGTGGATCATCACGCCGCCCTCGTCGACGATCCGCCGTGCCTCCGCGGCGTACTCCCGCGGGGTGTAGGGGATCGCCGGGCACTGCTCGCGGTTGGCGAGCGCGCCGGAGATCGCGCACGTGATGATGACCGGGTCGTCGAGGCTCATGCGGAGCAGGCGCGAAGAGTAGAACGCGCTACTTCTCACTCTGCCGCGGGCCGCGGCGCGGGTCAAGCGACGGCTCACTACGCTGCCCCGATGCCTGAGGAGCACCGACCCGCGCGCGACGCGCGCAAGGAGGGCGACGACCGCTCGAGGTTCGATCACTTCGTCGAAGACGTCTACCTACGCGTCAGCCGCCCCTCGTTCTTCGTACTCTGCGTGCTGATCGTCATCGTGTGGCTGCTCAGCGCGCCGCTGTGGGCCGACCTGAAGGCCTGGCAGTACGTCATCCACACGGTCGCGAGTGTCATCACGCTGCTGCTGCTGGCGCTGCTGGAGAACGCCGGCCGGCGCAGCGAGGAGGCCGCGCAGGAGAAGCTCAACGTCATCGCCGAGGCGCTGGCCGCGCTGATGGAGTCGCGCGCGGCCGAGGATCCGCAGCTCGAGCGCGACGTGGAGAAGCTGCGCGAGGCCATCGCCCTGGAGGAGCGCCACTGAGCGCGGGCGACCGCGTCCGCGCGTTCAGGACGGGGCGTGGCGCGCAGATCGCGCGGGCGCCGCGCGGCGGTCGGCGTGCGGTCGGCGGCGCGGAAGCCCAAACGCCATCCGCCGGCCATGCGGCGGCGCGGGCTTGAGCACGTCGTCGACGCGCAGCGTCTTGGTGGCGATGACCTCCACGAGCGCCGTGTTCCACAGCAGCTCGGCGCGCGCGTCGAGGCTCTTGCGGACGGTCAGCGCGATCGACGTGAACGACAGGCCGAGCGCGCCGGCCAGCGGGCTGAGGATCGCGAGGACCGGGCCGCGCGCCGCTTTCAGCGCGTCCCAGCTCAGCAATCCGTAGGCGCCGGCTGCGAGCACCGCCAGCGTCAACGCCCCGGCGAGCAGGTTGCGCCAGTTGCGCTGGTAGGCACGCAGCATCCGCTCGACCATCGTGCCGCGCACGCGGGCGCGGTCGTCGTGGCCGATGAACGCCTCGGGCTCCTTGTCGCCGGTGACGAGCTGAAACCAGATCACGACCTGGCTGTCGAGCGCCTCCAGCCCGGCACGCGACGCGTCGCGCGGCGAGCGATCGCGCACCGCCGCCTGCCAGGCGGTGAGGTGCTGCTTGACGATCCGTACCGCGGCCGGATCGATCTTGGCCTGCAGGTCGTCGAGCAGGCGCTTGACGCGCTCGACGCGCTCGCGGCCGAAGACGCGGCGCAGCTCGCGCGTGACGTGGCCGCGCGGGTCGTCGGCGCGACGCAGCTCGAGCACGACGCGGTTTGAGGTGTCCGACAGGAAGCTGCCGAGCTCATAGGCCTTGCCGGTCGCCTCTTGGTCGGCCCACAGCATGGTCTGCAGGTCGATGTGCCAGGCACGGATGCGGTCGCGGAACTGGGCTTCGGCGTCGTCGCAGGCCGGCGAGCGCTGCGCGAGGTCGACGAGCTCGTCGAGCTTGCCCGGCTCCAAGCCGATGCCGAGCCGACCGGCATCGCCCGCGGCGGCGCGCAGCTCGAGCACGAGGCGTTCGGCCGCGGGCAGGCTGCGGCGCATCGGCAGCAGGCCGTCGGGCGGCGAGCTGGGAAGCTCGTCGGCGCGCATGCTGTAGAGGACCGCGATCCGCCAGCCCAGCGTGATCGCGCCGCTGATCTGCTCCTCGGTCGATCGGCGAGGCGCGAACGCGTTCATGTCCGGTAGAGGCGCGAGGGCCCCCTGGAATACATCGCGCCGGCAGCGATGAGTCGGCGGCGCTCGGGCGGTCTACACGTCGACCGCTACGACACCGGGCGGCACCATGTGCGAGAGGAGCGAGAACGATGGCCCGCAAGGCAGACAGCACCGCAACCGACGGCTACGTCGATATCTACCTGTTGCCGATCCCCGAGCGCAACGTCGAGGCCTACCGCCGCCAGGCGACGCTCTTCGGCAAGGTCACCCGGGAGTACGGCGCGCTGAGCTACCGCGAGTTCCGCGGCGACGACTTGGGCGACGACATGAAGCCGGCCGAGGGCAACCTGCTGACGGCCGCCGTCGTTGACTTCCGCTCGCGCGACCATCGCGACGAGGTGATGGCCAAGGTCATGGGCGATCCGCGCGTCGCCGAGATCATCGACGCCGAGCAGCTCGCCGACATGAGCCGGATGAGCTACGGCGGCTTCCAGACGTTTGTCAACGCCTGATCGCGATCTGCAGCTCGACCACGTAGGGCAGCACGACGGTGCCGTCGCCGGCGAGCGCGCGGATCTCCTGCAGCAGCTCCGCACGCTCGCGCTCGGGCATCGCCGCGATGAAGCTGGTCGAGCCGACCCGGTCGACCAGCCCGCCGGCGTCGAGGACCTGCTCGTTGGGAAAGGTCTGCTCGCGCAGCGCGCCGAACAGGGAGCTCGCGTCCAGCGCGGCGCGCCAGGCGCCGTCGCGGTGCGCCGGCACGCCGCCGCGATGGGGCTCGAGCAGCGCCGTGATGCGCTGCTGCGTGGCGTCGCGCATGTCGCGCCGGTTCCAGATCAGCGCCAGGACGCCGCCGGGGCGCAGCACGCGGTGGATCTCGCGCAGCGCGCGTTCGCCGTCGAACCAGTGAAACGCCTGCGCGACGGTGACCGCCTCGGCGCTCGCCTGGGGCAGCGGGATCGCCTCGGCGGTGCCGTCCAGCACGCGGGCCGGCGGCGCGATCGCCGCGCGCATCTCGGCGACCGGCTCGACCGCGACGACGTCGAGGCCGCGGGCCACGAGCGCGCGCGTGAGCTTGCCGGTGCCGGCCGCGAGGTCGACGACCTGCCGGCCCGGCAGCGCTTGCACGAGCCGGTCGACCGCGTCGTCGGGATAGCCCGGCCGGCCGCGCTCGTAGGCGTCAGCCGAGCGGGCGAAGCCGGTGGCGGCGGCGCGATGGACGTCGCTCATGCTCAAACGGGCACTACGCCGTGGCGCCGCCAGGGCCGCTGTACGCGCTTGCCCTCAGCCATCGCCAGCGCCCCGATCACCACCGGCCGCGTCTCGCGCGGATCGATCACGTCGTCGATCATCGCGTTCTTCGCGGCGACGTAGACGTCGATGAGCCCGCGATAGGCGGCGATCAGCTCGCCCTTCTTCGCCGCCGGGTCGTCGGCCTCGTCGACCTGCCGGCGAAAGACGATCTCGACCGCGCCCTCGGCCCCCATCACCGAGATCTCGGCGCTCGGCCACGCGACGATCAGGTCGGGCTCGTAGGCGCGGCCGTTCATGACGTAGTAGCCCGCGCCGTAGGCCTTGCGGATCACGACCGTGATCTTCGGCACGGTCGCCGCCGCGACGGCGTGCAGCATCTTCGCGCCGTGGCGGATGATCCCGGCCGCCTCGACCCTCGTGCCGACCATGAAGCCGGGCACGTCGACGAGGAACACGAGCGGGATCGCGAACGCGTCGCACAGCGAGACGAAGCGCGCCGCCTTGTCGGCGGCGTCGTTGTCGAGGATGCCGCCGAGGTGGCGCGGCTGGTTGGCGACGATCCCGACGGAGCGCCCGCCCATCCGTGCCAGGCAGGTGATCATCGAGCGCGCGAACTGCGGCTTGAGGTCCAGCCACACGCCGTCGTCGACGACGCGGCGGATGACCTCGTACATGTCGTAGGGCTGGCGGTTGGACGCGGGCAGGACGTCGAGCAGCTCGTCGTCCATCCGGTCGACCGGATCGCGCGCCGGCCGCAGCGGCGGCGCCTGCTCGCACTGCGCGGGGAAGAAGCTCAGGTACTGCCTGATGGCCGCGATGCACGCCTCGTCGTCCGCGACCTCGAGATCGCCCACCCCCGACGTGCGGCAGTGCACGCGAGAGCCGCCGAGCTGCTCCTGCGTGACCTCCTCGCCGACGGCCGCTCGCACCAGATGCGGCCCGGCCAGCGCCATCGATCCGCGCCCCTTCACCATCGGCACGAGTCTGCCAGTGCCGGGATGTACGCCGACCCCGCCGCGCACGGGCCCATCAGCGCCGCCACCTGAGGGATGACGCCGCTGGCGGCGACCTCCTCGCGAAACAGGTAGCCCGACCCGGCGAAGAGCGAGCCGACCGTCTCCTGCACCCGCGCGCCGGCGCTGTCGAGCAGCCAGACGAACGGCATCCGCTTGGTCAGTGCGAGCTCCCTCAGACGGGTCGCCTTCACCTCGCCGGTGGTCCCGATCGAGCCGGCCATGACCGTGAAGTCGTACGCGCAGACGGCGACGTGGCGCCCGTCGACGAGCCCGTAGCCGGTGATGACCCCGTCGGCCGGCGCGTGCTTGTCCTCCATGCCGCGCACGGAGTGGTGGATGCCGGCGTGGATGCCGATCTCGGTGAACGTCCCGGCGTCGATCAGCCGGTCGATCCGCTCGCGCGCGGTGAGCTTGCCGGCGGCGTGCTGGCGGTCGATCTTCTCCTGGCCGCCGCCGAGCTTCGCCGCCGCGCGACGCTCGTGGAGGTCGTCGGCGCGAGCGGTCGCAGGATCGAGGTGGGTGTGGTGTTGGTGCTCATGGTGAAGCGGTGGCGGACGGGCCGGCGGCGCTGGGCGGCGCGCCGCTCGGGGCGGCCGTTCGGGCGCCTGGTCCACAGTAGGCAGTGGCGCGTGCCACCGTCGCGGATGGCGGCGCGCGCGTCAAGGCACGCCGCAGCGGGGTGGATGCGGTTCGTGGTCGTGGCGCGTCAGGTGCGATATCCGCATCTCGCGCGCCACGACCCCACGACCAGCTTGCGGACATCGGCGCGAACTCGACGGAGAGCGCCCCGCTCGTCGAGGAGGAGCACTCTTCCGCGCGCGTCGCCGTATTACTGCCTGGCATGGAAGGCGACAGCGGCGCCGCAGCGAGGCCTGGCCGCCGACCGCGGCTCAACGAGTGCTGCGGTCGTAGTCGATGCTCTGCAGCCGCAACGCGCACGAGCGGCGGCGGCGCGATCATGGCACCTCCATGGACGACGGACCCCTCTCCGTGCGACCGCAGGTGGTCGTCGCCGCCTACCTGCTCGCCGCGCTGTGCCTGCTCATCCCGCTCGCCGTCGTCGGCTCGACG
>Ga0136617_10006530_pt1 | contig 10410 bp, 9 predicted proteins | sample AntDrymUQ3222106_2_FD_129672 | JGI IMG/M metagenome (GOLD analysis project Ga0136617, IMG submission 129672) | Polar desert sand microbial communities from Dry Valleys, Antarctica - metaG UQ322 (21.06) | ecosystem: Environmental > Terrestrial > Soil > Desert | place: Antarctica: Dry Valley...
CGCGCCGCCTTGCCCTGCTCGCGCGGACCGACGCTTGACGCCTTCTCGCCGCCGAACGGCGCGTGGAAGTCCACGCCGGTGGTCGGCGCGTTCACCTTGGCCATGCCGGTGTCGAGCCGGGCGGAGAGGTCGAGCACGCGGTCGAGGTCGCGGGTGAACACCGAGGTGACCAGCCCGTAGACCACGCCGTTGGCGATCGCCACCGCGTCGTCGAGATCGCGGGCCGCCAGCACCGCGGCGATCGGGCCGAACACCTCCTCCTGTGCGAGGGCGTGGGTGGCGGGCAGGCCGGCCACCACCGTCGGTGCGACGTACCAGCCGGCGCCGTCGAGCCGTCGACCGCCGGTGAGCACCCTGCCGCCCTCGGCGGCGGCGCCGGCCGCGGCGTCCACCACCCGGTCCAGCGCTGGCTCGTCGATGACCGGGCCGACGACGGTGCCCGGGTCGGCGGGGTCGCCGAACCCGAGACCGCGGACCGCCTCGACGAGCGCCTCGCTGAACGGCCCGGGGTCGCCGACCACCACCACCCGGCTGGTGGCCGTGCACTTCTGGCCCGCGTAGCCCATGGCGGCGGCGGCGATCGCGGCGGCGGCGCGCTCCGGGTCCGCATCGGGCAGCACGATCGACGCGTTCTGTCCGCCCATCTCGGCCTGCACCGGGATGCCGCGCCGGGTCGCAGCCACCGCGACGTCCCGGCCCACGGGGACGGAGCCCGTGAACGACAGCACATCCACGGCGTCCAGCAGCGCGCGTCCCGCCTCGGCCTCGCCGTGCACCACGCGCACGACGTCGCGGGGCAGCACGCCCCCGAGCACCTCCCCCAGCGCCTGGGCGACGCCGCTGCCCTCGGGGGCGGGCTTGAGCACCACGGCGTTGCCGCAGGCCAGCGCGGGTGCCGCCTTCCACAGCGGGATCGCCAGGGGGAAGTTCCACGGGGTGATCAGCCCGGCCACCCCGCGCGGGTAGCGACGGGCCATCAGCAGCGAGCGTCCGTCCGCCGCCGGATAGGTCTGACCGTCGGGATCCAAGGCCTGCTGCGCGTGGTAGCGCAGGATCGCCACGCTGCGGGCGTGCTCGGCCACCGCCTCGGCGTGCGGCTTGCCGACCTCGCGGATCATCAGGTCGACGAGGCGGTCGGCTCCGGCGGTGAGCGCGTCGGCGGCCGCCGACAGCGCCGAGGCGCGCTGGTGGGCCGGCGACGCAGCCCAAGCGCGGCCGGCGACACGCGCGGCGTCCACCGCTCGCTGCACCGCCGCAGCATCGGCGGCGGGGACGCGTGCGACGACCTGGGTGGGATCGTGCGGGGATCGGCTCTCGACGATCGCGCTGGTGGACACCGCTCGGGCCCTTTCGTTCGTGTACCTGCGGCGCGCCGGTGCCGCCCCGCCAGCTCCTGGCGCGGTACCACCGGAGTATGTCGATCGCGACAGCGCCCATGAGCACCACCCAGGCCCTCGTCGCCCCGCACGACGCGGCCCGGGTGATCGGGCGCTCAGCACAGCAACCGCGTCTGGACGGGCGACGCCGCGGCCTGCAGTCTGGGTGCATGCAACAGCGGGGGCGCAGGCCGAGGATGGGCCGATGGTTCCCGCGCTCCTGCTGAAGTCCGCCCTGAAGGCGAGCCGGCTGTTGCTGCAGAAATGGCGGCAACTCCCTGACGACCAGCGCCAGCGGGTGATGTCGGAGGCGCAGGCGCTTCAAGCTGCCCTTGTTGATATGGCAAGACCGGGAGGCGAGGAGTCGATGAAGGCCCGGGTTTCGGAGGTCATCGGCGCGACGCAGGCGTTGCGGAGGGCCATGAGCGGTCTTGCGGACCCACCACCCGCAGCAGGCTAGCCCGCGCACGGTACCGATAGGTCGTCCCTACCGCCTCAGGATGGCAGGAGCCGATCGCGTCGGTTCGCGAGCCGGGCGGGTGCGCGTACAGGGCGGTCCTCATCGTCCAGATCTGAAGGGATACGGTGACGACTGCAGATCGCACTGCTCATTCCTTACCGTCGTCGAAGGCGTGGCCGTCTGCGGTGACAGCCTCCAAGAAGACGAAGCGCTGGTGCGCAAGGTGGTGGAGGAGCGCGGGCGCCCGCCGACCGGTTGCCTCGGGACGGGTGACGGCTGGCAGTTGAGTCCCCCCGCTGTGCGACGACAGCGGGGCCGACACTCACCCAGCCACGGGCCGGACAGCGATCGCCAGGCGTTGGAGCCACGTCGCCTACGGCTTCGACCCGGTGGCCGACGACGTGTTGCGCGCGCGCGTCGATCTGATGTTCACGGACGGGTCTCCGTGGGAGGGCATCGTTCGTGATGCGCAGGCCCAGCTGATCGTCGCAACGCTCATCGGTGACGATGAGCCGCAACCAATGGAGGCATGCGGCAAGCGTCCGATGGCGTGCACTGGCCGACCTGGTTACCCGACGGTGAGCGCATCGCCTTTCTGGAGTGGGCGAGGAGCGGCGAGCAGGGACGGGATCAAGTGGATGCTGTGGGAGGAGGACGTCCGCACCGGTCAGCGGCGGCTGATCGCAGGTCTCGGGGACGGCGACTGGGGCGCGGGCAGGATCCTCCTACCACGATGACGGGCGCTGGCTCCTGCGGGAGGCCGGCGACGGGAGTCCGTTGCGGTTGGTCGACCGGTCAGCCGGATTGGTCATCCCGCTGCCGAGCCGCTACTTCTCCGCCACCTGGCATTCCCAGGCCGGCCCGAATCATCTCCTGGCCGTCGAGTTGCAAGAACCGTGGCTGCACCTGCAGCTACTTGATCTATCTTCGGGCGCCGCGGAGGAGCTTGGTGTCGTCGAGCCGATCACTGACGCACCCCTCGCCCTGTCGCAGTGCGGGGTGTCCGAAGATGGCCGCTACCTATTGGGCATCAGTCAGGCCGGTTGGACCCAGGCCCGGCTCAGGGAATACGGTGGCTGCAACTCGCCTCCAAGAGGGCGGCGGACCGCACCGGCGATTCGAGCGAACACCTCGCGGAAGCTGCTCGGTATGGTGAAGCCGTCGCTGCGCTGCAGGTCGTCGATACCGGCGGTGCGGCCTGGCGAACCGCACTCGTGCTCGATCGCCAGGTGCGGCTTGAACCCGACGCGGTAGCAGATCAGTCCGCACGCTCGCTGGCCCTGTACGACCAAGCGACCGCCATGCAGGACGCTGACGCGTTGACGCCGGAGGCGCTGCGCTCGCTGCGCAATGGCGGCAGGGTCCGGCGGCGACGAGTACGCGCTGGCAGCGAACCTCTGGTCTCGGGCGGTCACTCCCCGGTCGTCGTCGCAATCCTTGTGGCGCGAGGCGATGCACGCGTGGGTGGAGGCCGAGGAGCGCCATGAGCCGCTCGGAAAGAAGCAGGCGGTGGAGCTCGCCCGGCTGAGGACCGGGCAGCTGCACATGGACGTGGACTGCCCACAGGGGAACGGGACCTGCCGCACACGCTGGCCCGACATGCGGCACGGTCTGACGACGTCAGGAGCGGTCCGGCGGTCGTTGGGCCTGTCGACCGGGCGTCATCGGGCGGCACTGCGTGCGGCCGGGCCCCGGTGCCCCTTCACAGGTGAATGGTTGCGGTGGCTGACGTGGCAGTGTCCCCGAGTTCGCATTCCCGCACGGCCATCCGACAGCGGCGCTTCAGGGTAGACTGAGCGACGTCGCGCAAAGACTGTCGATCCCAGGGGGTCCGGTCCAGAGCGGGGGCAGCGGGCGCGCGAGCGCCAAAGAATTGGGCGTGGCCGCGGGGACGCGCCGAGCAGGCGGCTGTCGAGCGCTCCCACGTCGGTCAGTGCAGCTCCACCCGAAAGGCGAACCGTCAACACCGTGACACCGCAGCGGTCGAACGTGACCGAGGACCTGTCGCAGCTCGTGCAGGCACACCTGGACGGGCGTGCGACCCATGCCGACGTTGCCCGGCTCGCCGAGCGCGAGGACGACTGGGTGGCCGCCCTGCGGCGACTCCTCGCCGACGCCGATGCGGCCCTGCAACGCGTGCGCGCGAACGTCTCGGGACCCGAGCGGGACCTGGTGCTGGCCGACTTCGACGACGAGCGCCGGCATATCGCCGACGTCCTCGCCACGCTTGCCGAGCCCGAGCCCGAGCCCGACCCCGAGCCCGAGCCCGAGCCCGTTCCCGAGATCCCTCAGGCCCCGCAGCTCCAGCTGTCGTGGGCTCGCGGGCGCCTGGTCGCGTGGGCCGCCGGTGCCGGGAGCGCTCCCGAACCGGCCGAGGACCTGCTCGACCGCTTGCAGGCCGCCGGCTCCGCGACCGGCGTCTGGACCCCCCAGCCACCGGTCGCGCTGCCGGGCGGCGCGCAGGCGGAGGCACTGTCGGCGCCGATCCATTCCACCCTGGGCTGGCTGGTGGCGCTCGGCACGCCCACGGGCGGCGACGAACTGGGCCCGAGCGCCAGATGGCTCGGCTATGCCGCCACCCTCGCGGTCCGGCTCGTGGCGCAGGGCCGCATGGTGCCCCAGCTGGAGAAGGCGCCGCCCCCCGCCGAGCAGCGACAGGGGCGGGGCGGCCGGTCCTCCTTCGCGGTGCGCTGGACACCGGCACTGATCGACGCCGACGAGCTGGCCGAGCTTGCCCGCACGCTGCCGGGCTCGGTCGCCGCGGTCGAGCACCTGCAGAGCCCACGGGCGTTCACCGAGGCGGTCGTCACCGATTTCCTGGACGCGATCTGCCGCGACGCCGCCGCCCGGATGGAGGTGCCCGCGCCGCCGCCAGACCCCCGTACCCAGCAGGATCTGGCCGAGGCCTTCCTCGCCACGCTCGACGGCACACCGTTCGACGGCCCGGACCAGCGCGGCGGCGAGCTGCGCCAGGCCCTGCAGCGCTGGGCGGCGCCCGTCACCAGCGCCGACGCCCTGCGTCTCGTCGTGCAGCTCGAGCCGCCCGACGACCAGCAGGCATGGCACCTGCGCACCCTGGCAGCGGTCGCCGGCCGGACCACCCGGGTCGGCCACGCGCTGTCGAGCGCGACCGACGGCCGGCGCGCGGCCATCAAGCGCGAGCTCGACCGGCTGGAGGTGCTCCACCCGCCGCTGCTGCGCGCCAGGGGCAGGCGCCGCGGCGAGGTTGTCCTGAGCCAGGACGAGGCCTGGGACCTTATGACCTCGACGGGTCCCGTGCTGGTGGCGGCAGGCTTCGACGTGCGGGTCCCACCGCTGTCGCGCCGCAAGCTGTCACCTGGGCTGCGCCTGACCTCGCTGTCGGCGCAGGACTCGGCGGTCGGGGCGCAGCAGCTGGCGACCGTGCGCTGGTCGGCGGTGTTCGACGATGTCGAGCTGAGCGCCGCCGACATCACCCGGCTCGCCGCCGAGGCCCGCCCGCTGGTCCAGGCGCACGGCCGCTGGGTGGAACTGGACCACGCCGACCTTGACGCGGTCGCCGCCGCCCTGGATGAGCGGGCCGCACACACCCGCCTCACCGGGGTGGAGATGCTGCGTCATGCCCTGGGGCTGGACGGACCCGCGCTCGCGGGCGGGATCAGCGTGGCCGGAGGCGGCTGGGCCGCGGACCTGGTCCGCAGGGCGGCCGCGGTCCCGGAGCACCCGCCCACCCGCCCGCCCGGCTTCTCCGGGGAGTTGCGCAGCTACCAGGCCGAGGCGCTGCGCTGGTTGGAGTTCCTCGACGAGACCGGACTCGGGGGCGTGCTGGCGCTGGACATGGGCCTCGGCAAGACCCCCACGATGTTGGCCCACCTGCGTCGCACCACCGAGAAGGGGGTGGCCCTGGTGATCGCACCGCCCGCCGTCGTGGGCAACTGGGCCGCGGAGGCCCGCCGGTTCGTCCCCGACCTGCGCGTGGTCGTCCACCACGGGTCCGACCGTGCGGAGCGATCCCGCATCGCCGCCGAGGTCGCGGACGCCGACGTGGTGGTCACCACCTACGGCACCGCGGTCCGCGACATCGCCGGGCTCACCGAGATCGCCTGGGGCACGCTCGTGCTCGACGAGGCGCAGGTCATCAAGAATCCGGCCAGCGAGACCGCGCAGCAGCTGCGCCGCCTGGGGGCGAGCACCCGCGTCGCCCTCACCGGGACGCCCGTCGAGAACGGGCTGGGTGACCTGTGGGCGCTGCTGGACTTCACCAACCCGGGCCTCGTGGGCGAGCGCGCACCGTTCGTCGCCCACCTGTCCAGCGGCGGCGAGCACCGCAACAGCACCGAGCGCGCACTCCGGACGCTGAACGGGGTCCTGGTGTTCCGCCGCACCAAGGCGGAGCCGGCCATCGCCGCGGAGCTGCCCGACCGGATCGACGTCCTGGACCACTGCCCGATGACGCCCGAGCAGATCGGGCTGTACCAGGCGGTGCTCGACGACCTGACCGCCCCCGCGGAGGACGGCGCACCGCGCCGGAAGGGCGCGGTGCTGGCCGCCATCACCGCGCTGAAGCAGATCTGCAACCACCCCGCCGCCTACGCCGAGGACGACGGGGGTGGTCTGGCAGGCCGTTCCGGCAAGCTCACCCGCTGCCAGGAGATCGTCGACAACGCGTTCGCCGCCGGGGAACGCGTGCTCATCTTCACGCACTTCGCCGCCTGGGGCGAGCAATTGGCGGCGTACCTCTCGGAGCGGACGGGGGTGGCGATCGACTGCTATCACGGCGGGCTGACCCGCAGCCGCCGTGACCGGATGGTTCGCGACTTCCAGCAGGGTGAGGGTGCCGGCGCGCTGGTGCTGTCGCTCAAGGCCGGCGGTACCGGGCTCAACCTGACCGCCGCCAACCACGTCGTCCTGTACGACCGCTGGTGGAACCCGGCGGTGGAGGACCAGGCGCGGGACCGGTCCTGGCGCATCGGCCAGACCAGGACGGTGATCAGCCACCGGCTGGTGGTCCCGGGTACGGTCGACGAGCGGGTCGAGGAGGTCGTGGCCGGCAAGCGTCGCATCGCCGATCTGGTCTTGCCGGCCTCCAGTTCGGCCGAGGATCTCCAGGGCGACCAGTTGCGGCTGGCTCTGGGCCTGGACCCCGACACCCTCCTCGTCGACGAGCCGGGGCCAGACCTCCAGCAGCGGGAGGTGGCCGCATGAGCCCCCGGGCGGGCAAGCGCGGCGCCACGCCGTCCAGCAGGAGGTCGCCCCGCGACTCGCGCCGTCAAGGTGCCCGCACCGGCGCGTCGACGGCCGCGAGCGGGGTGAGCTTCTGGGGGCAGCCCTCGGCGCAACCACCCGCGGCGCGAGAGGTCCGTTTCACCCCCGACCCCTCGGCGATGGCCCGCTCGCTGGGACCTCCACCGCTGCCTGGCCGCGAGTCCGTCTCCGAGTACTACTTCGCGACCGTCTACGACCGTGCGGTCGCGCTGGCCGCCGCCCTGGCCACGGCGGGCGGCCTCGTCACCGCCGAGGAGCGCGAGGACTAGCCCTGGTAGGACGCGGGGAACTGCTGGAGGACGCCCGGGTCGTACGTTGCCCCGCAGCTCTGGCACTGGACCCACTCCCCCTGTCCCCCGAGCGGGATCAGCGGGATGAAGAAGAGGGTGAACCAACGGCGCTGCTGCAGGTGCTGGTACTGGCGGGGGCCCTGCTCGTTCGGGCAGAAGAACTCACCCGACGCCAACGCCTTCAGGCGAGTCGTCAGCCCGGCGATGAAGAACATGCGCGGTCCCTTCGTTGAACGTGTCGCTCACCTGCCGCTGCGGCGGCGGGGCCTGGAAGGTCAACGTGCCCAGGCCAAGAGCCGAGCATGCGAAGCCCGCCGCGGGGCCGTGCGACACGAGGGCCGTCCACCACGGGCCGGCCTGTGCCCACCCCGCGGCCGCCACCCAGGAGTCAGCGGGTCCCAGCCCCGTCTGGCCTGGAACACCCTGCGGCGACGTCACCATTGCGAGGGAGCACCCGCCATGACCTACCTCGCCGACCCGCGCGTCGACGCCTACATCACCGCCCTGCCGGATTGGCAGCAGGCCATCTGCCGCGAGGTGCGCGATTAGTCCACGCCGTCGACTCCGAGGTTGCCGAGACCATCAAGCGCACCGACCGTCCGTACTTCGTGCTGCAGGGCAACATCTGCGCCCTGCTGGCGGCGAAGGAGCACGTGAACGTCTTCCTCTACGACGGCGCCATCGTCCCTGATCCCGAGGGCATCATCACCGGCGGGCACGACAACAAGACCGCCCGCACGGTGGCCGTGCGCAAGGACCTACCCATCAATGCGCCCGCGCTGGCCGCCATGTTCACCCACATCATCGCCAACAACCGAGCCGTAGGCTGGCGCAAGCTGAAGCGCGAAGGCTGATCCACCCCATCGCGCCACGGCAGACCGGGTGGTACCTCCTGCCCCAGAGAACGGTGAGGACGTCAGCCACCGTGAAGGCGGGACCCCTGACGCACCACCCCGCAAAGGTCACCGACGTCGCCGCGCCGCTCCGGCTCGATAGAACCATCAGTGCGGACGACGGGTTCTGACCGGTCAACCCCCGGATGACTCTCTGGCACGCACGAACACCCCACGTGATGTCGTCGCGTCCGTATTGGTTGTGTCGAACGGGGAGGGAGTCGCCATGAAGGTGTTCGTCGCCGGCGCCACGGGTGCGATCGGCAAGCAGCTTGTTCCCATGTTGGTCGCGAACGGCACGATGTCGTCGGGATGACCCGCACGCAGGCCAAGCGCGACCTGCTCGCCAGCCTCGGCGCTCAGCCCGTGGTGGCCGACGCGCTGGATGCCGACGCGCTGGATGCCGACGCGCTGGATGCCGACTCGTGGGGGACGTCGCCCCTTGTCCGACCTCCCGGCGCCGCGCTCGCCTGAACCCTCGTCGGAGTGACCTCACGAGCGCACGGTCCTGGCAACCGGTGAAAACCCGGGCACGACCGCCAGCACGTTCCCGCCGAGCATGCCGGCCTGCCCCGCCGCGAGGCGGGCCTCGGGCGTCGCCGGGCCACCAGGGGGCGTCCCCTCTGCCCGGCCTCCCGGTGACGTGGGATGTCCGCTCACCCGAAACTCTTGCAGCAGGCGATCAAGCTCGGCTGCGCCCCAACGTATCCACAGGGTTGACGGGTGGACAGGCGAACCTGTCGCAGGCGGGTGGCACCCTCCCCTGGATGAGTGAGATGACCGGGCTCTCCCCGCTCGCGGAGATCGAGCAGAACGTCCAGGTGCGCGCGAAGCGGCTGCAGATGGACGTGGACCGCGAGACCGGGCGGGACCTGCTGCGCACGCTGGTGCGCGAGGAGGTGTCGCGCTGGTCCGACGACTACAAGCGCGGCCTGCGGTCCTTCGACCTGTCCGATCCCGATCTGGTCGCGGAACGCGCGTTGCGCAACGTCGCCGGCTACGGCCCGCTGGAACCACTCCTGGCCGACGACGACGTCTGGGAGATCATGATCAACGCCCCTGATCAGATCTTCGTCAAGCGCCACGGGGGCCGCAGCGGGTACCACGACGAGGTCTTCCACGACGACGAGCACGTCACCCGGACGCTCACCAAGATCCTCGACGACGCCACCGGCGCCCACCGCAAGCTCGACCCGTCCGAGGGCCTGCAGGACGCGCAGCTGGACAACGGCGCGCGGCTGCACATCGTCCACCGTGACGTCGGACGGGACAACCACGTCCTGGTCAACATCCGCAAGTTCACCGGCGTGGCGTTCCGCTCGCTGCGCGAGCTGGTGGACCGCGGGATGCTCGACCCGCCGGTCGCCGACTTCCTGCGCGCCTGCGTGCGCGCCCGCCTGTCCCTGGTGTTCGCGGGCGCACCCGGATCGGGCAAGACCACCATGCTGTCGTGCTGCGCCGCAGAGCTCGACCCGGGGCTGCGCGTGGTGGTGGCCGAGGAGGTCTTCGAAGCCGACATCCCGCTGTCGAACGTGGCCTCCATGCAAACCCGGGCGGCGCGCGCGGACCGGCCGGAGATCGACCTGCGCCGCCTGGTGGCGGGCTTCCTCCGCATGGCGCCGGACGTGGCCATCGTGGGCGAGGTGCGCGACCGCGAGGCACTGCCGCTCCTGCTCACCCTGTCGTCGGGCGTGAAGGGCTTCACCACCATCCACGCCGGGTCCGCACGCCAGGCGCTGACCCGGCTGCGCTTCGTGGCCCAGCTGGCCGACACCCGCAGCGAGCTGCCGATGGCCGCGCTGAACGCACTGGTCAGCGAAGCCATCGACATCGTGGTGCACTGCGCGCGGCGCTCCGGCGAGGTGAAGGTCACCGAGGTGATCGCGGTCGAGGACCTGCAGGCGGGTCCCGGCGCCACCAACTTCACCGTGACCGAGCTGTTCCGCCGTGACCGCTGGGACGCTCCGCTGCACTGGACCGGCGCGCTGCCCATCCGCGCGACCGCCGCACTCGAGGACGCGGGCTTCGACATCCGTCTCCTGCTCGAGGCTGCGGTGCCCCAGCGCTCGGCGTCCGCCCGCGACAGCGGCGCCGGCGAGCGGAGGCGGGCATGACCCCGCTGCTGCTGGCGCTGGCGGGTGCCTACG
>Ga0136617_10006531_pt1 | contig 10410 bp, 11 predicted proteins | sample AntDrymUQ3222106_2_FD_129672 | JGI IMG/M metagenome (GOLD analysis project Ga0136617, IMG submission 129672) | Polar desert sand microbial communities from Dry Valleys, Antarctica - metaG UQ322 (21.06) | ecosystem: Environmental > Terrestrial > Soil > Desert | place: Antarctica: Dry Valley...
CCTGCGTGCCTACCTGTTGCGGGCCGGCTCTCTACCGCAATCCCGGCGGGCGCACCTGGCCAGCGACCTCGCCGGCGGGCTGGCGGTCAAGGTCGCGCACACGCCGCCCCCCGGCACGGCGCCTGAGCTCTTCCTGGCCTGTCTGGCCGCGCGCTACCAGCAACGTGGGCACGGGAGGGCCGAATCGCCGGCGGCGACGGCACCGCCCGAAGCTGCCAAGACGCCGGTACCCACGAATGTCGACGACGGGTCTTTCTCACCGCCGACGTAGGGCGGCGGGCGCCGCCCTTGAGTGCTTGCCGCAGAGGAGGCCTTTAGGTCAGATACTCCAGGATGGCGGCCGCCAGCGCGTCGGGCTGCTCGAGCGCCACCCAGTGCGCCGCACCGGCGATGACTCGGACCGAGGAGACGGGGATGAGCCGGTGCAGCTCCTCGGTCATCGCAATCGGCGTGGACCGGTCATGGTCACCCACCAGCAGCAGAGTCGGTTGGCCGATGTCGCTGTGGCTGATCGTCGGCGCCTTGGCCAGGGCGCGGCACGTCTGGGCATACGCGGCCGGCTGGTTGCGCAGGAACATCTCGCGCAGCAGGCCCACCAGCTGCGGCAGCTTGGCCCGTGTCCGCGGCGCCAGCGCCCCGGGGATCCAGTCGTCGACCAGGGCATCCATGCCGTCGGCCTCCACCATCTCGGCGCGCTTGACGTAGGCGTCCTTGGCCGGTGGTTCGAAGTGTGAGATCCCGCCGACCAAGACGAGGTTGTCGACGATCTCGGACCGGGTCGATGCCAGTTGCTGCGCGATCAGGGTCCCGATCGAATGGCCCACCAGCGTCACGGCTGGAAGCTCCAGGGAGGCGATCAACGCTTCGACGTCGGCGGCCAGCGACTGGATGGAGATCGTCGTCGCGCCGTTGTCGCTGCGACCGTGACCGCGCAGGTCCAAGGCGACGACGTGGTGGTGCAGGGACAGGTTCTCCAGCACCCCGTACCACGCGTGCAGGGTGCCGCCGAGGCCGTGGACCAACACGACCGGTGGTCCCTCGCCCATGCTGATGTAGTGGTGCCTGACCCCGTTCAGCTCTATGAACATCCCTGCTCCGTCGCTCGAATGGGGCGCACCCGTGCAGGCGCACCCGCCCACACGAGGGGCGCCTTGGCGCCGCCGTCGGCGGGCTCGACGGTGCCGCGCTTCGCGCGAACAGCCCGTCGTCGTCGCCCCGAGGCTACTTGACGGATACTCGGGTTCCCAATGGGTGCGGACGGTCCGCGGCCGGGCGGGAGGGCACGTGGCTCGCGTCGAGGTCCGCCTGCACATCCAGGCGCCGCTCGAACGCGTGTGGGACGTCCTCGTCGACTGGGAGCGTCAGCCCCGCTGGATGGTCGACGCACGCCAAGTTCGCGTCGTCAGTCGGCACCGCGAGGGCGTTGGCGTGGTGCTGCACTGCCCGACGAACATCGTCGCGGGGATCGTCGTCACCGACGTCTTGGTCGTCACCGAGTGGCAACCGCAACGGCGGATCGCCGTGCGCCACGACGGGTGGCTCATCCGGGGTTACGGCGCCTTCGAGCTGGCACCGTCCGCCGAGGGGATCGACTTCACCTGGTGGGAGGAGATCGACGCACCCCTCGGGCGGCTGGGCGATGCGGTGGCGCAGGCGCTGGCTGTGCCGCACGTCAGCCGGTTGTTCCGCCGCAGCTTGGCCCGGTTGCGGCGCCACTGCGAGGACGGCGGCGTCGGGCCTTAGCCCGCGCTCAAGTAGCGAAGGCAGTAGCGCACGTGTCTCGCGTTCAGGCCCCGGCCATGGCCCGGGCGGCGAGGACCAGGCCACCGGTGGTGACCAGGGCGGCGGTGACCAGCGGCAAGACCTGTCCCAGCCGCACCAGGCGGCCGGGCCGGTGGCGAGCCACCCGGCGAGCCATCCGCTCGCGCGCCCGCACCAGCAGGTAGCCGGCGCCGACCAGCGCCGCAGCCATGCCGATGCCGTAGGCGATCACCAGGGTGACGCCGAACCAGGCCCTTCCCAGGGCGATCCCGCCGAGGAGCACGACCAACGCGGACGGGCTCGGCACGAGCCCGCCGGCCAGACCAGGCGCCACCAGACTGCGCCATGACAGCCCGGGCCGAGCATGGCCCTGGGAGTGATCATGGCCGGGGGAGTGATCGCGGGAGTGGTCGTGACCGCCCGCGTGCTCATGACCCTCCGCATGGTCGTGGCCGCCTGCGTGGTCGTGGGGGTGTTCGTGGCCGTGCACATGGTCATGGCCACCGGACCGCCGGGCCCACCACGCCTGGCGCAGCAGCAACAAGCCGACCCCGGCGAACAGCAGCCCGCTGGCCACACCCAGCAGCGGGTACAGCCGCTGCGGCGCGATCGCGTCAGTCACCGACAGCAGCACGCCAAGGGCCAGCACCCCCATGGTGTGCGTCACGGCGACGGTGGCGCCAAGGCCGAGGGCCTGTTGCGCCGAGCCCTCCCGTCCGACCAGATAGGCGGCCACGACGGTCTTGCCGTGGCCGGGGGCCAGGGCGTGCAGTGACCCCAGCAGCAGCGCCAGACCAACCGCCAGCAGCGCGAATGCCGGCGTGAGCGACCGGGTGGAGACCAGGGCGGTGAACGACTCCGCGAGCCGGTCAACGCCGCTCGGCAGCGCGTTGCCCAAGGCTGCCGGTCCCGCGAACGCCGAGCCGGGGCCCGGCCGCACCCGTAGCGTCGCGTTGCGCTGGTCCAACGGCGACTGCAGCTGGTCTTGCGGGTACGCGGTCAGCTGGGCGCTGCTGCTCGTGGTCGGCACGTCGCTGTCGGGCAGCGTCATGCCCTGCCCGGTCGCGGTGATTTCGCGCCATCCGACACGGTCGGCCAGGTTGGTGTCCGACAGGGTCAGGACAGTCTCGCTTCCCGGTGAGGGGAGGGCGGCGCGCAGGGCACAGGTCAGACGCAGGGTGTCCAGCCCGGCCTGGCCCGGTCGAAACGCTAGCTCACTGCGCTCGACCGTCAGCGGCATCCGCGTTCCGTCCGCCTCCACCTGCAGGCCATCGGCCAGCGTGACACACTGCTGAGTCCGGTAGCGGCGCGACTCCGCGTCATCGAGCGTGTCGTTGCCGTCGGCGTCGGCACGCTGCACCGCTTGCAGGGCGGGGATCTCAGCCAGGTCCACCACGTAGGTGATGGCGAAACGGTCCGGATGGACCACGATGGCGGCGGCGGTGTTGGTCGTGAAGTTGCCGAGAGGGTGCGCCGCGGCCGGCCAGGCCAGCAGCGCCACGGCGGCGATCGCGCCCAGCGCCACCGCAACCAGTCGTCTCATGGCCGCGTCCAGGCCGGCGGGACGCGCAGGCCGAGCCGGCGGGCCAGCGCGCGGGCGGCCGGCTGATGGTGCGGTGAGAACCGGGGGTAGGTGTCGCGGGCCTCGCCCAGCTGCCGGCGAGCCTGCTGGTCGCGACCGGCTCCCGCGAACACTTCGGCCGCGTGGTAGCGCAGCAGGGCGTCGCTGGTATCCAGTCGCAGGGCATTGCGCATCAGCGGGAGGGCCTGGCGGTCCCGACCCGCCTGGTGCAGTGTCCAGGCGAGGGCGTCCGCGGCGTAGATGTTGTCGGGGCGGTCGCGCCAGGCCCGCCGCCCCAGTCGTACGGCCGCGGCAGGGTCCTCGCCGTGGTCGGCGGCGAACAGGGCCATCTCCAAGTCGGTGTCCTGACCGGCGTCGCGCTGCAGGGCGGCAGTGGCCTCGACGAGGGCAAAGGCGTCCCCAGCCTCGTCGTCGCGTCCCTGTAACGCCAGCAGCTCACCCAGCAGCGTCAGCGCGGCGGGCTCGGGAACCCGCTCGGTCAGTGCCTCAAGGAGCTGGATCGCGCCTCGCCGGTCACCACTGGCGGCCAGCAGTCGAGCGGTGCCCACCTCGGCGGCGGCCAGCTCGGGATAGATCCGCAGGGCGCGTTCGTACGCGGCTCGCGCGGCATCGTCATCGCCGCGCTTGCGCAGTGCGTCACCCAGCAAGGTCAGCACGGTGGCCGCTTGGGGGCCGCGGCCAGCGCTGGCCACGTCGGCTTGCTGCAGTGCTAGCACGGCACCGTCCAGGTCACCGTGCAGTTCGCGCAAGTAGGACGTCCGCGACAGGGCCGGCAGGCCGGGATCGAGTTCAAGCATCCGTTCCAGGTGGCCTGTGGCCGCGCGGTAGTGGCCAAGCTCTACCTCGGCGTCCACCAGCACGCCGTGGGCGTCGGCGCTGAAGGGATCGACGTCGACGACCCGGGTGCCGAGACGGCGGGCGGAGCGGAAGTCATGCAGAGACAGCGACAGGTTGGCTCGTCCCAGCATCGTGGACAGGTTGCCAGGTTCAAGCTCCGCCGCGCGGTCCAGCGCGCGGTTGGCGAGGTCGTAGAAGGTCGGGTCGCTGCTGTAGATCGCTCGATCGGTGTACGCCCCGCCCAGCGCCTGCCACGATGATAGGTCTTGGGGGTTGGCCTCGACTGCCGCTTCCAGCGCGGCGATGCGGGCCTGGGGCGTCTGCGGTGCTGCCGGGCCGACGGTCAACGGCGCGCCGGCCGCATCGGCGAAGAGGAAGCGGCCCAGCGCCAGGCCGATGAGCATCGCCACCACCGCGGTCGCCGGTAGGCGTCCGCGGTGGTGGCGCGCCGGGACGCGCGCCGGCAGACCAGCCGGCGCGCGTCCCGTTTGCAGCGTGTTGCTCACTCGCCCTCGCGGGTGTTGATGCTGTCCCGCTGACCGTGCAGGTTCTCGTAGCCACTGTAGGGATTCGGGATGTAAGGGAAGTGGTCGAGCTGCTCCCGTTCGTTGGCGTTGGCCCCGTCACCAAGGTCTTGGTTGGGGGACTCACCGTTGCAGTCGCCGAGCGGAGTCGCGCCCGCAACGGCGCGCAACTCGATGTCGATGACATCGTCGATCAGACGGCGCCCGTTGGGGAAGCCGTCGGCGTCGCCACCCAGCAGACCGGCACGGCTCTGCGCGCGGACCGGGAGGGTGGGAGCGATGGAGGTATTCAGTCGCAGCATCTCCGAAGGCGTGCCGCCCTCGACCTGGTTGAGGCCTTCGATGCCGGTCAGGAAGATCTCGACAAGATCGTTGCGCGGCTTGTCGACGTCCGGGAAGCAGGTGAAGCCACCCCCTGGCGTGTACAGCTCAGCGACGAGGTTGTCGAGGTCGGTGTTCTTCACGTACTTGAGGAACTGCGCGTCGTCGCGCGGTTCGGAGTTGTTGAAGCGGTTCTTGTCACGCAGCGGGATGACCAGCTCGTTGACGAGTGGCTGTCCAAGCCGGGAGACCTGGACCCAGGGACCGTTGCTTCTCAGGAACCCGCCGTTGAACCCGCCGCCGCCGTTGCCCGTGAGGACACGGGTCTTGCGCCGGTAGGTGGTCGAGTAGACGCCAATGACGGGCTGGCCCTTGCTCTCACGCAGCTCGTGCTTGGGCACCTGCAGGGCGATGGAGTTCACATTGAAGCCGAAGGTGCCGTTCTTGCCGGCAGCGGGCTCCAACGGGATGTCGTGTGCGGCGTTGAACGGCCGCAGACCGCCCAGGTCGAACACGGCGCCGATGTCGAACTGGAACGCCTCATCGCGCTGCCCGGCAAACACCTTGCCTCCACCGCGAAGCCGGCGGACGCCGGCCTGGGCCAGCCTCGCGTAGTTGTCTGTCGTCCTCGGGCCGACGTTGTTGGGCGGCGAAGGCAGGTTCCTGCCGAGCACCTTCCTACGGCCGTTCTTCACCTTGGTGACCGTGTAGGTCTGGCGGATGTTGAAGTTCGGGTCGTTGAGCGAAGTGATCGGCCCGGTTCCGTACAGGAACGTGTCCTTGTTGCGGATGTGCGTCCTGAAGCGGAACTGGTAGACGATGTCGTCGATCGCGTCACCGTCGTTGTCGATGTTGATTTCGTAGAGGACGTCCTCGCCGAAGTTATAGAAGTTGGGTCCGCCCGCAGGCTCCTGGAACGGAATCCAGTTGGAGATGAGGGTGACGGTGTTCGGCTTGTCGGGGCTGACGAACGCGTAGACGTCCGTGTTGTCCGCGACGGGGTCCTCGGTGATCAGGGGTGCTTCACGGTGACTGGAGGCGCCGACGCTGGAGAGCATCGACAAGCCAAGTGCCACGGTAAGGCCCAACGCGGCGAACGCGCGCCAGGCAAACGGACGGGTTTGGGTCATTCGGTCCTCCTCGAAAGTGTGCACAACATCTTGTTTCAGCCGTCTCGGCCTGGGGGACCACGCGCCTGGCAGGCCCAGGTCACGGGCGCGCCTCCAACACGCCGACGACGGTCCAGTGATCCGCAACGGGCGCGAGGACGACCCGCATCGGGGTCGGTCCATCGAAGGCCACGCTGCGCATCTGTGCCAGGGCTTCGGCGCCGTAGGCGGCGATGAACGGCTGGCCGTCGGTGACGTCGGTCAGCGGTTCCATCACACCGGCCGAAAACTCGGCGTCCATGCCGCACAGGGACTCGGCGAGGTCACTGTCCCCGAGCAGGCCGCCGGGGTGCTGGTGGGCCTTCTCGCAGGCCAACCGGTCGGTTACCCAGGTCGTGGCCGCGTCCGTGGCTCCTTGGTCCGACGGATACAGCCACTTGATGGCGCCCTCGGTGTAGGCGACCCGCCAACCGTCGGACTGCGGGCGCACCGTCCAGGTGGCGTTGGCTCGAGGCGGGACGAGGCCGACGATCTCGTCGAGCGTTGACCGCAGCCGCAGTGCCGTGGTGGCCTGGACATCACCCTCGGTGGCTCGCAGGCTCTTCAGCCGGAAGCCCGTGATGGGCGGCAGGTCGGCGTGCGACGCGATCCAGCCTTCCCGGCCGCCGAAGGCCTCCTGGTCCTGCGCCGACAAGAAGCCGTAGGACGTTGCGAAGTCACCTGCCACTTCCGCGTCGAGGAATCCCGTGACGGCGTCGCGGGCGCGCGCCGCGACGGCGGGAGATGGTGGCTCGCCTTCGGCATCGCCTGCGTCAGACTCGTCCGCCTGACTGGTCTGGGGCGCGACCGGCAGCTGGGTGGCCGACGACACCGGATCGGTCTGCGGTGCTCGTGGCCGAGCGATCCAACTGGCAAGGCCTACACCAAGGAGCAGTCCCACGATCAGGACGGCGATCGTGCGCAGGGTTCCCGTCGAGCCCGGTCCGCTGGTTTGCAATCCGCATCCTTCGTGTCGAGCCCGGCGCGTGTGTCCATGCACACGACGTGCAGGCCAAGCCCTGCGGCCGCTGTGGGCCGTCGAACTGGCCTGCCGGTTGCCGGGTGTGCTTTCGGTTCGGCGCTGGTTCGTTCGCCAACCGCACAATGTGCTGGTGGGCGCCTGATTCAGCTGCTCCGGAAGCCGACCTGCTGGCAGTTGTCAACCGTCCGCAGCGGGCCATCCGCAAGGCCGTCCCAGAAACCTGGGGGATGGCGGGACACCCCCGAGTGGTGTGCCGTCTGGCGCGCCGGCGGATTCCGTCCTACGCGGTGACGCTCATTGGGGGTAGGGTCGCGGCGGTGGGGGCTACGGGGGTGGGTTTCGCGAGTGAGCTTGCGGGGTTGTGTGCCCGCAGGCCGGAGGCTGCTGCCCTGCGCCTGGCCGCGCTGGGATGCCTTGACGACACCCTGGACTTCGATGCCGCCTGCATCGGCACCCTTGACCCCTCCAGTGGGATCGTGACCAGCGTCGTCACCCGCGGCCTGCCTGCCGTGCGAGCCTGGCGGTTTCTCCAAGCGCAGGCACCGGGTAACGCCGGCTGGTCGGCGGTGCGCCTGCAGCTGGTCGCCGACGGCGTGGCCTGGGGCAGCATGGTGCTGCTGCGCAAGCCCGGCCGAGCAGCAGAGTTCTCCGCGCGGGAGGCCGCAGCCCTGGCGATGGCTGGTCCGTTGCTCGGGGCGGCGCTGCGCGATGCCGCGCCAGGGCCGGCGTGGGAGGGGGAGCTGGTCAACCGGCCGGGTACCGTCGTCGTCGGCGGGGATGGTCTGCCAACGCGCATGACTGACACCGCTCGCCGCCTGCTTCGCGAGCTGGCTGGACTCGACGACCCGTCCCCGGGCGTGCTGCCTACCGTCGTCAGTGCCACGGCCTCGCGAGCTCTCGAACGGGGCGCTGCCACCAGGGCGCGGGTGTACAGCCTGGGCCGACGCTACCTGGGGGTGACCGCCGAGTGCCTACCCGGCCAAGGGCCCCGGGGCGACGTCGCTGTCGTGGTCGAGCCCGCCCGACCCGACGAGATCGCGGCGGCGATGCTGTACACGGCTCCGATGACGCCACGCGAGCGTCCGTGGCGGCGCTGGTCGTGCAAGGGCGGTCCACGGCGGAGATGGCTCTGGCCTTGGGCATCAGCAAGTGGACGGTGCAAGACCATCTCAAGGTCGTCTTCGACCGGCTCGGAGTACGCAGTCGACGGGAGCTGGTGAGCCGGCTGCGAGGCGTCTAGCGCTCAGGTAGCGAAGCGATAGCACACCTGTATAAGAGCTCAGGTAGCGGCAACGCACCGATCTAGCGCGCCGTGTCGGGGCGGTGGCGCCGGGGCTCGTCTTCCTCCTCGACGGCGTCGAGCAGGATCACCGCATGGTCCCGAGCTTCGCTGGTCAGCACCGGCGGTGTCGAGGGCAGCTCGGCGATGAGGTCGAGCAACTCGGCGATGCGGAGCACGGTGCCGGCATCGAGGGTCACGGCCATCAGGATCCTCCTGGTCTCAGCCAGCCACTTTCCCATCTTGGCTACCCTGCACGCATGTCGTCCCGCCAGCGGGTGCAGTCCGGTTCACCGTATGAGCCTCGTGTGGGGTTCAGCCGGGCGGTGCGGGTGGGCGATCGGGTCCTGGTAGCTGGCACCGCGCCGGTCCAGCCCGACGGTGGCTGCGATCCGGACCCTCGCGCTCAGGCCGAGCGCTGCTGGGCGATCGTGGCCGAGGCCCTGGCCGCGGCCGGGGCCGGCATCGAACAGGTCGTGCGCACGCGGATGTATCTGACCGACGCTGCCGACGTCGAGGCCATCGGCGCGGCGCACGCCGCCGTCTTCGGCGACGTCCGACCCGCCGCGACCATGGTGGTGGTGGCCGGCCTGGTCGATCCGCGCTGGCGGGTGGAAGTCGAGGCCGAGGCCGTGGTCGACTCCAGCCCGGCCGCTGATGAACGCAGATCGAGCCATGACGACCACCATCGCGCAACGCGACCTACGTAACGACAGCGCTGACATCCTCCGCCGCGTGGAGGCGGGCGAAGAGTTCATCGTGACCCGCAACGGCACCCCCGTGGCGGAACTCCGCCCGGCCGCTCGCCGCCGGGGGGTGTCTCGACAGCGACTGACCCAGGCGTTCAAGGGGGTGCCCACCGTCTCCTTGCACCAACTTCAGGCAGATCTGGACGAGAGTGCGGACCCCACCATGCGTGGTCCGTGGCAAGCGCGTGAGTGAGGGGTCGGGGACCCGGGGACTGCTCGACACCTCCGTCATCGTTGACTTCGGGAAGGTCATCGACGATCCGGAAGCGCTGCTGCCAGAACGAGCGGATATCTCGGCGATCGCGCTGGCGGAGCTGTCGGCCGGACCGCTGCTGACCGACGATCCCGATGAGCGCGCCCGCCGGCTGCAACTCCTCCAACGCGTGCAGGCGGAGTTCGACCCCCTGCCGTTCGACGACCGCTGTGCCGCGGCCTACGCCCGGGTGGCCGCTGTCACGCGGGCGTCCGGCCGATCCCACCGCAGCCGCGTTGCGGACCTCCTCATCGCGGCGACCGCGCTCGCCCACCAGTTGCCGCTCTACACACGCAACCCCGATCTCGCGCACCTGGCCAGAACGCTGGACGTCGTAGCGGTCTAACGGGCGCCCCCGTCCATCGCTACGGCGCCGCGAGGGCGGTGACCCGGGCGTTGGAGCCGTTCGCGGTTCTGACCACCTCGATGCCGGCGGTGATCCGTTCCCGCAGCGTCCCCACGTGGCTGATGATCCCGACCAGGCGGCCACCCTCGCGTAGCCGGTCGAGTTCGGCCAGTGCCTGTTCGAGCGCCTCGGCGTCCAGCGCGCCAAAGCCCTCGTCGACGAACAGCGTGTCGAGGTGCACACCACCCGCGTGGCGCCCGACCACGTCGGCCACGCCCAACGCCAGCGCCAACGACGCTTGGAACGTCTCGCCGCCCGAAAGGGTGGAGGGGTCACGCTCGGTGCCGGTGTAGGCGTCGGAGACGATGATCCCCAAGCCCGAGGCGCCACCCCCCTTGACTCGCGCGTCGCTGTGACGCAGGGCGTAGCGGCCGCCTGTCATTGCCAGCAGCCGCACCGAGGCCGCCTCGGTGATCTCTTCCAGGTAGGAGGCGAGCACATAGCGCTCCAGCGACATCCGCAGCGGGTTGCCGGTACCGCTGCAGACGTCGGCGAGGTGACGGAGGCGATCCGACTCCTCCAGCGCGGGTCCTAGCCGGCGCGATTCGTCGGCGTACTGGGCTGCCAG
>Ga0136617_10006532_pt1 | contig 10409 bp, 12 predicted proteins | sample AntDrymUQ3222106_2_FD_129672 | JGI IMG/M metagenome (GOLD analysis project Ga0136617, IMG submission 129672) | Polar desert sand microbial communities from Dry Valleys, Antarctica - metaG UQ322 (21.06) | ecosystem: Environmental > Terrestrial > Soil > Desert | place: Antarctica: Dry Valley...
GGTCCGCTCGACGGCAATGCGCGCGTCAAGATCCCCGGCCGACATCGCGCGCGCGGTCTCGCTGATGCGCGTGATCGGCGCAAGCGCGCGGCCGGCGACGAACCATCCGCCGAAAATCGACACTGCCAACGTCGCAACGCCGGCAAGCAGCACATTCACGATCAACGCCCATTGCTCGTCGAGCACGTCCGAGACATCGCGGCCCACGAGCACTGTCGCGCCGGCCGCAGTCTGCAGCGAGACTTCGCGGCGCCCGGCTAGAGGAGCTGTGGAGCGGCGGATATTCAAATCCGGATCCGACTGGTCGACGAGCTCGCCGTCTGGTGACCAGATGACGTAGTAAGGACGTCTGCCTTCGCGTCTGAAAAAATACGCGGCGACGTCTGATGGCAGCTCGAGATCGAAACGGTCGCCGTCCGCCGGCCGCAGCGCGTTGCCGATTTCCCGCGCGTATCCGTGGAGCTCGGCGTCCACGCCCGCGGTCATCGAGCGCCACGACTGATACACGACGGCTCCCCCGTAGAGCACCACTACGAGCGTCAGCACGAGCGCGTACCACAGCACAAGCCGGACGCGCAGCGACTCACGCATTGACAATGTACCCGTGACCGCGACGGGTGTGGATAACCTCCGGCCCGAGCTTCCGCCGGAGCGCAGCAATATGGACGTCGATCACGTTGGAAAACACGTCGCTTGATTCGCTGTAGATGTGCTCGCAGATGGCCGACCGTGTCACGAGCGTGCCGCGGTGCCGCACCATGAGCTCGAGGATGGAGTATTCACGCGCGGTGAGGTCGACTGGCGTGTTCTCACGATAGACGAGGCGCGCCGCCCGGTCGATCGTGATGGGGCCGACCGCCAGGACCGGGGACGGATTGCCGGTGGCCCGCCGCACAAGCGCGCGCAGGCGCGCGACCAGCTCCGCGATCGCGAACGGCTTCGGCAGATAGTCATCGGCGCCCAGATCCAGGGCCTTCACGCGATCCGCGATCGCGTCGAGCGCCGTCAGAATGAGCACGGGCGTGCGGGCACCCGACCGGCGTAAGTCCTGCAGCAGCGTCCACCCGCTGCGCTTCGGCACCATCAAGTCAAGGACGACGGCGTCGTAGCTCACCTCGTTGAGCATGAACTGCGCTTCTTCGCCGTCGGCAGCGATGTCGACCGCGAAATGCGCCTCGTCGAGCGCTCGACTCAGTGTGCTCGCGAGATCCGCCTCATCCTCAACGACGAGTATTCTCATGGCCAGCCCGGGGCGCCTCCACCCCCCTCCCCGCCGCTCGCGGCTTGATGGTGGTTTCCGTCTCGTCTTCAACACGGAAGTCGTCGAACATCACGGTCGTGTCGCCTGCGGCCCACAATCCCACGCCGGCGGGGCCGCGCCTCGCGCGATCGCGTTCGCTGAAGACGCGAATACCGCCGAGGTACACGCGAATCTGCCCGTCCTGCTGCACAAGTTTGAGCGAATGCCAGGCGTCCGGGTCAAGCTCGAGATCGTCCTCGCGCTCCAGGCGGATCCGGTTCCCGCTGCTGACACGATACATCGCGAGCTCCTGCTTCGCGAGATCGAGCTGCACGGCATAGTGGTTCAGCGGGTCCTGATATTTCCAGACGAGCCCTGCCGCTCGGCCCCCTCCGGTCGCTTTGACGCGAACCGAAAGCTCGATGTCCTGGTATTGAACGCCCGAGAGGATGGCCACAGCGAAGCCGTCCGCCGGTGACGGGCGGCCTTGATGCTCGAGCACACGCCCCTTGCCCTCGCGGTGTACCGTCCACCCGTCTGCCGAGGCATCGCGTCCGGCAGCCGTGACGAAACCGGCTGGGGGCGCGCCAATCTTATCGTCCTCAAACGTCCGCACCAGGGGGTCCTGCGCGGCGCCGGCCATCACCTGGACGAACAGCGAGAGGACCAGATAGCGCATAAGGGGGTACTGCGGATTGTAGCCCCCGCACGTGAAGCCGTCATGAAGGATCGCGCCGCACCCTTCACGGCAGCTTCATCCGGCGCCCGCTATAAACGGGGGTGCCCTGGGGAGGGGTATGGATGGCACTTCGTTTGGTCGTGACGTTGGTGGTCGTGTGCTTGTTCCCGTCTGGTCTTTTCGCGCAGAGCTCCATTGAGCCCGCCGAGAGGCTCAGGGTCTATCTCGACTGCAATCAGTGCTTCGCCGATTTCATCCGCGACGAGGTGAACATGGTCGAGTACGTCCGGGATCCGGCAGGAGCTGATGTCCACGTCCTGGTGACGAGCTCCGAAACGGGCAGCGGCGGGCGCGAGCGTACCGTCTCGCTCCTGGGCATCGGACGTTTCAAAGGGATCGACTTCAAAATGCGGGCCCTGTCTGAGAGCGGCGACACGGAAGACACGCAGCGGCAACGCCTGGCGACCGTGGTCAAGATCGGCCTGCTGAACTATCTCTCCATTGACGGGATCACGGGCGGGCTGACCGTTGACATCGAGCAGGCCGCGCAACCGGGCCAAAGCGGCCCGGCGAACGACAGGTGGAACCATTGGGTGATGAGTCTCGAGGGCTCCGTGGCGATGACCGGAGAAGAAAGCAGCCGCGAGCTCGACCTGCAGGGCAACCTTGGCGCCGACCGCATCACGGACGCCTGGAAGATCACGATGGGGGCCGAGATCGAATATCAGCGCGAGGATTTCGATCTCGATGAAGACGAACCGCTCCGCGCCATCCGGAACGAGCGCGACTTCGACGCGCTCGTCGCGCGCAGCCTCACGGATCACTGGTCCATCGGCGGGCGGACCAGTATCGATTCATCGTCGTTCGACAACATCGCGCTGCGCGCGTTCGGCGGGCCGGCCGTCGAGTACAACTTGTTTCCGTATTCCCAATACACGCGTCGCCAGTTTCGAATCGGCTACGCTATCGGGCCCTATCGCGCGCGGTACGTGGAGGAGACGCTCTTCTTCACGCGGTCCGACACCCTGGTCCAGCAGCAAGCCTCCGCCACGCTCGATCAACGCGAGCCGTGGGGATCATTGCAGGCCGAGCTCGAATACTCCACGTTCCTGCCGGACCCGTCGCGTTACCGGCTTCAGCTCGAAGGTGACGTCAACGTCAGGCTGGCGCGAGGTCTGTCGCTGTCGATCGAAGGGTCGACCAGCCGAATCCGCGATCAGCTCTCGCTGCCGCGCCGCGGGGTGACGCCGGAGGAGGTGCTCCTGCGCCTGCGCCGGCTTCGCAGTGGCTACGAATACGACGTGCAGATTGGCCTCACGTATACCTTCGGCTCAATCTTCAACACCATCGTGAATCCGAGGTTTGGACAATAGTCGATCGTCCATCGTCCATCGTCCATCGTCGGCGCATAGCCCAGAGTCCAGAGTCGAAGGCAGAAGTGTCCAAACGGCGGACAGCCCGGTCCAGACTTTGAACGCGTCCCGCCTTAGACGCCAGGCCTCAACTCGACGACGGACGATCGACGATCGACGCTGGAACGCAGCATGCATTCGGTGCCCCGGAGGTGTTCGTATGGGCGGTATTCTCGGGTGGATTGTTTTTGGTCTTATCGTCGGCGCGCTAGCCAAGCTCGTCATGCCAGGCAAGGATCCCGGCGGGATTATCGTTACCATGCTGCTCGGCATCGTCGGCGCGATGCTTGGCGGATTCGCGGGGCGCGCGCTCGGCTTGTATGGTCCGAACGACAGCGCGGGCATCTTCATGTCGATCTTCGGCGCGATCGTCGTATTGCTGGTCTATCGCTTGATGGTGGGACGGCGACGAACTGTATAGAACGGTGCGTGAGGTGCGATAGGTGCGGCTGTGTCGCACCCGTCGCACGTCCCGCGTCCCACGTCGCACCGTTCGCACCCATCGCACCAGGCTTACCCCCAGTACGTCTCTCCCGCCGCGAGGTGTGCTCTGACGACATCGGGATTCAGCGTGATCCCGAGCCCCGGCTTGTCGCTCACCTGGATGAATCCATCCTTGATGTAGGGGCCATCGAGCATGAGGACCTCATCCATCCAGCCGCCCTCGCCGGTCACGGTTTCCAGCGCCATGTAGTCGCGAATGGAGGCGGCCCACTGCGCCGACGCATAGGTGTTGACCTGGCTTCCGGTGTTGTGGTTCGCCATCGGCAACCCGAAGATGTGCGCGAGATCCGCAATGCGCTTCGTCTCGAGGAAGCCGCCGGAGTTGCGCAGATCGGGATGCAGGATGTCACACCCCTGATTCATGATGAAGTCCTTGAAGCCCTCGCGCCGGGCCAGGTTCTCCCCATGCAAATCGGCACCTTTGTGCTGGCACATAGCCGTTTCCACGCGTCGGTGTAATCGACAGTCAGCGGATCTTCGAGCCACACCGGCTTGATGGATTCCACGGCGTCGGCGATCTGAATCGACGTCCGCAGGCTGTACTCCCAGTGGCAGTGGACCATGATGTCGTGATCCCAGCCTATCGCCTCTCGGCAGTTTTCAAATCCCTGCTGGATGTTGATCAACTCTCTCGTCGTCAACATGCGATTGGACGGATCGCGGGCGAGATCGACCTTCATGTCGGTATGCGGAAACCCGAACTTGTGGCACGTGAAGCCGCTCGGATGCGCTTTGACCCGGGCGGCCCACTCTGTGACCGCCCCCTTGTCGAGCATGTTCTTCGGCGCGGCGTGATCGTAGACACGCACGCGGGGCCGGAACTTTCCACCGAGCAGCGTCGAGGTCGGCACGTCGAGAATCTTGCCCGCGAGATCCCACAGCGCCATCTCGATGCCACTGACTGCGCGAATCAGGTTGTGCGCCGAGCCGTCGGTCCGCGTCCCGCTCAAATTGCGCGACCCGACACCCATGTCCGTGTAGAGCGCGTCGATCTCGAGCGGATCTTTGCCCACGAGCCACGGCTTCAGTGACAGCACCTGCTCTTTCACGCCGATGCCCGGGCTGCCGTACGCCTCGGCGATGCCGAACAGCCCATCATCCGCAGTGATCTTCACGAGGGTGTACGTCCGTCCGCCCTCGAGCATCATCACCTGCACGTCGCGGATCTTCACGCGCTTGCGTTGCGCAGCCGAAAGCTCATGGAACTGAACAACGAATGGTAACGTGGCTCCGAGGCCAAGAAACTGGCGGCGAGAGATGCTCATTGAGGGGCCTCCTGAAGGAAGGCGCGAATGTAGCACAAGATCGCGTTGTGCGGATTACCGGCGTCGACGAGCCGTCACTGCCGCCTCAATCGCGTCCGACACGGCATCGACGGGGCGATTGCCATCGAGGATGGTCACGGTTCCGCGGCGGCGGTAGTACTCGAGCACAGGTTCCGTTTCACGCGAATACACCGCCAGACGCTCACGTATCACGTATGCCTCGTCGTCCTCGCGCCCGCGACCGGCGAGGCGACGGATCACCTCGTCGACGTGGACGACGAGGGCGACCACAATCACACGGCCGCGGTCAACGAGCAGCGCGTCGAGTGCCGCGGCCTGGGGAATGGTGCGCGGGAATCCATCGAGGACGAAGCCGTTGGCGGTGTCGCGCTGCTCGAGCCGCTCGCCTATGAGCGGAATCATCACGTCGTCGCCGACGAGCGCACCGCGCTGGAGCGTGTCTCGCACCAGCTCACCGACGCGCGACCCTTCGCGGATCGCTGTCCGCAGCATGTCACCTGTTGAGAGCTTCGGAAGGTTGTGGCGTCGTGCGAAAGAATCCGCCTGGGTGCCCTTACCCGCCCCGGGCGGACCAAACAGGACGAAGTTGAGCGGGCCTTCCACGGCGGTCGAGATGCGACTCATGCTCGGCCGCGGCCGGCGTGAGGCCGACACCGACAGGCTGTCCATGAACGCGTCAACCCGCGTGGCCGTGTCCGAATCGTTCAATCACCAGCTCGCAGGATCTGGTGAGCGCCTCTTCGCCATGGTCCGCGAGAAGCGCGAGCACGCCGCTCAGGAACGCGTACTGAGCCGGGCTGAGATGGTCGAAGATGTCGGTGAGACCGTCGACAGCCGCCGCGGAGCGGCGCCTCGATCGCCGCGACCGCCCGCGCGCCGGGTCGAATGGGACACAATTGTTCGTCATCGGCACGACACTGAAAGTAATGCGCGCCGGTGAATTAAACAATTGAATTGTTATGATTTCAGTAATTATCTCAGCTCGAGAGCGCTGTCGGCGTCAAACTGTTCGATAGCAACAAGCGACACGTCGCGCTTACCCAGGCCGGCCGCGACCTTCTCACACACTGGAGCGCATATAACCGTCGCCGCGATCGTCAAAGCCGGCCAGGTGGACTTCGGGATTAGCAGCCAGACCTACGGCGATCGTACGAAACCACCTTACGCAGGCCAATCGCTTTCCCCGACCGCAGACCGGCTGAAAACAACCCGTGAGAGGTCGAGCCGGCAATTAGCAACCCGGCTGGCAACGCCATTGCATTGGGCACGGCAGGAGGTCGCAATGGCCGCATCGGTGTTTTCCCGTCTATTTCTGGTCCTGCTTGCCGGAGTTGCCCTGTCTGGGTGTGAGCTCGCCGAAGGGATCTTCAAGGCAGGTATGGGCGTGGGCATCTTTCTCGTAGTCGTAGTTGTCGCGCTCGCGTTTTATCTCATCGGTAAGGTTCGTCGCCACGTCTAGGCGACTAGCGCGCAAAGGCGAACGGGATTACCATAGGAACCAGCCCCATGAAAGCTGGTTCCTTCGCTGCTGTGGCGTCGGCTCTACTGCTGTCGGCCATGGCACCGCTCGCTGCCCAGCAACAGGTATCGAAACCTCCGCCGGTGCCGCCTCCGCCGTCGCCCGCAGCGCTGACGGTCCCTAATCCGTTAGCAGGGCTGCAACCAGGGCCGCGCGATCTGTATCGCTCACCAGACGGATCCGACCGGTTCCAGCATCTATCGCCCTACCCAGCCCAACCGATGGTCATCGTTCCAGGCCCGTATTTTCCTGGACCGTATTACTACCCGTTCTCGAGCAATTACTATCCGTTCACCGGCAGCCAGGAGTACCACCGTCCTACACCGCCTGTTTTCGTCGCGCGAGGCGGCCTCGTGCTCGAAACGCTGCCGGACGTCGCGCAAGTGTACGTCGACGGGTTTTATGTGGGGCTTGCGGAGCAGTTTGGTTTGCGTGGACACGCGCTCGACCTGCCGTCTGGCGTGCACCACCTCGAGTTGCGCGCGCCGAATTATGAGACGCTCAACTTCAGTGTGATGATTGCGCCGAACGAAACGATCCGCTACCGCGGCGACATGCAGGCGCTGCCTGCAAGCGGACCACCACGCGCGATTCAGCAGCTTGTCGTTGCGATTCCACAGCCTGCCGTACAGAAAAGCTTTTACGTGATCCCGAACTGCTACGCAGGCGACAAGCCCCCGACCGCCGCTCTTCCGCGCGGCTGCGATCGAAAGAATCTCCAGACCCGGAAATAACCTCCTAATCTCTTGAACTCCTGTTAAGGATCGTCTTTTACTCGCGCAATTTGTAGCTGAAGAGCGCGCTTCCTGCCGCGACCGTCACGTGTTGTTTCCCGTTGACCGAATATGTCATCGGGCCTGAGCGGACCGCGGATCCCAGCTGCGCTTTCCACAGCAGGGTTCCCGTTCGCGCGTCGAGCGCGTAGAAATAGCCCTCGCCGCCTCCGCTGAACAGCACGTTTGCCGCCGTCGTGAGGACGCCGGCCCATGTGAGATCGCTCATCTTGTATTCCCACTTGAGCGCGCCCGTCATCGGGTCGATTGCGCGCACCGCGCCGTAACCTTCGTCAGGCTTCGCCCAGCTGTACCCGCCCTGGCCGGACCTGATCCCAGGCACCGGTGCGCGCGCGCCGCCGCCGGCGAATCTCCGCCCTTCGACATATTCCACTTTGTCTCTTACATACAGGCTGCTGTAATTCGCCCAGGTCGGAATGTAGAACAACCCTGTGCGCGGGCTGTACGAGGGCGAGTACCAGTTCGTGCCGCCTTGATTGCCGGGAAAGATCAGCGTCCCAGGCGGTGCGCTGGGTGCTTTTCCCGCAATACGAATAGGCCGGCCTGATTTCGGATCGAGTCCTGACGCCCAGTTCACTTCCACGAAGGGCTTGCCCGACAGGAACTGTCCAGTGGCACGATCGAGCACGTAGAAATAGCCGTTTCGATTCGCGAAGTACATCAGCTTGCGCGGCTGTCCCTGCCATGGCGCGTCGGCGAGAACCGGAATCTGAACGGCGTCATAGTCGAACTCGTCGTGCGGCGAAAACTGAAAGTGCCACTTCAGCTTTCCGGTGTCGGCATCCAGCGCCACCACGCTGTTGGTGTAGAGGTTGTCGCCTTCGCGGTTATCACCGTTCCAATCGGGCCCTGGATTGCCGACGCCCCAGTATGTGAGGTTCAGCGCAGGATCGTAGGAGCCGGTGAGCCAAATCGATCCGCCTCCCGTTTTCCAGGCATCGCCCTGCCACGTCTCGAATCCAGGCTCGCCGGGCCCGGGAATCAGATTGAAGCGCCACGCTTCGTTGCCCGTGGCCACGTCGAACGCTGCAAGAAATCCGCGGATACCGTACTCGCCGCCCGCAGGTCCAAGGATGACCTTGTCCTTCACGACGAGAGGCGCTGACGCAAACGCATAACCGGATTCCGGCCTGACAACCGATTTGTCCCAGATCAGTTTTCCGGTTTTCGCGTCGATCGCAACCAGGTGGCCGTCGATGGTGCCCATGAACAGCCGGTCGTCGTGAATGGCTACGCCGCGATTCAATCGGCCGCAGCACGGCCGCGCCTGCGGCGAGGGGTTGTACGAATACATCCAGAAGGGCCGCCCGGTGACGGCGTCCAGGGCGATGATGTCGTTCGGCGGCTGGACGATATACATGATTCCATCCACCACGACCGGTGTCACCTCGAAGCGCGTGCTCGTGGGCTCGCGCGAGTTCAGCTGATAAATCCACGCCGGTTCGAGGTTCCTGACGTTCTCCGGCGTGATCTGCGCTAACTCGCTGTACCGCTGGCTGAAGTAGCCCCCGGAGTACGACAGCCAGTTGTGCGGCTCCTGCGCGGCACGAACCAGCCGGTCGAACGACACCTGGGCGTGCACTGAGGCGGCGGCGATGCCGAACGCGAGAACGGCAACCAACAGGCACCGAGTCATCAGTACACTCATTGACCACCTCCGCGCTGCAGGGACACGAGATAACTCACGAGGTCGCCGATCTCTCGGCTGCTGAGCTTGTCCGTATAGGACGGCATCGGCGACTTCTCGATGAAAGTGAACTGCCGAAGATCGGCGCGAGCAATTGAGCGCAGCTGCTCTTTAGAGTCGAGCAGCTGCACCGTGAAGATATCCTGATTCAGCAGCCGGCCGGTGATCGTGACGCCGTCTCGCGTCACAAGCCTCACGAAACGGTTGCTCGGCACCACCATGAAGTCGGGATCGACGATGGCGCGCTCGATATCGGTCGAGTGGCGCAGGCGGCCGATCTCGCTGAGGTCGGGTCCGATCCGCGAGCCCTCGCCGTCAACGCGGTGGCAGCTCACGCAGTTGCCTTTCCCCGTGAAGATCGCGCGCCCATTTGCCGCGTCCCCCGCGCTCGCCGCGGCGCGGCTGGCTTTGGCGCGCAGAAATGCGACGATGGCCGCCGCCTGCGCCTCGGAGAAGTTGTGCGGCGGCATCGCGCTGTTGGGAATGCCGCGGAGCACGATCCCGATCAGCTCGGGGTCAGTCGTCGCCCGACGAAAACGGCCATGGCCGAGATCGACGTCAGCCACCGCATCACCGTCGGGGCCATGACAGTCGGCGCAGTTCTCCATGTACAGCTGTTCACCGTTTGGCGGTGGAGGACTTGCGGGGGGAGCCTGCGCCTGCGCGACCGCAGCCAGAGCAGCAAAGATCAGGATGGCAAGCATGCGACATCTTACGCGATAATCTCCGCGGAGGCGCCCATATGTCGTACTCGAAAATCCTGTCCGCCGGCTGCATGATCCTGCTGCTCGCGACCGCCAATGCGCAGGCGAATGTCGTCCGCATCGAGATTACGAAGACCGAACCCGCGGGGCCTTCGCACGAGAAAATTTCAGGCAAGGCGTACGGCGAACTCGACCCGGCCGATCCCAGGAACGCAGTCATTACAGACATTGCACTCGCGCCGCGCAACGCGCGCGGGAAAGTCGAATATGTTGCGACCTTCTCGCTGGTCAGGCCGACGGATATGTCGAAGGCGAGCGGCGTGCTGCACTATACGGTGGTGAATCGCGGCGGCGGCAACGCCGCCGCGAATGCCGACGCCCACGTCACGCTCGTCAGCGGCTGGCAGGGCGACGTAGAGCCGACGATGGAGAACCAGACGATCCGAGTACCTGTCGCCAGAAGCCCGGACGGATCGAGCATCACCGGTCCGCTGCTGCTTCGCTTTACGAATCTTTCGGGCAGTACGACGCCTCTGCTGATCCCTCGCAACCAGCGGTCGCCTTACCCGCCTGCGTCGCTCGAC
>Ga0136617_10006534_pt1 | contig 10408 bp, 9 predicted proteins | sample AntDrymUQ3222106_2_FD_129672 | JGI IMG/M metagenome (GOLD analysis project Ga0136617, IMG submission 129672) | Polar desert sand microbial communities from Dry Valleys, Antarctica - metaG UQ322 (21.06) | ecosystem: Environmental > Terrestrial > Soil > Desert | place: Antarctica: Dry Valley...
CGGGAGATGCGGGCATCGCGGTTGGCGCAACTGGCTCGACTGTGCCACATCGCCGCCGGCATGGCGGAAGCCGATGCCCAGCACCCCACGATCGCCGGGCAGGCGGTGGTGACCAGCCCAAACCCATCCGCGACGTACGGCGACCATCTGCTGCCCCCTCCGTTGCTGCTGGAGAAAGGTGAACACGGAACGCTTCTGAAGTGTCAGGCGAGGTCGGCCGACACCACGACGTTGCCCTGCGCATCCGTGATCTCGACCGAACGGGCATCGGGTCGGAGCATGGCGGCGTTCAAGTTGCAGACGACGGGCTCGTCGCCGGTGCCGATGAAGGTCCCGGCGGGTGCCCTGCGACCGTCGTCGTCGGTGAACGAGACCCGGTAGGTCCCACCGTTGCGCAGTCCACTGGCCTCGAGCTTGAGCTCGGTGCCCCAGGTATGAGCGACCAGGCCGGCGGTGGCCTCGATCCCCGGCCGTGACACGTCGACGCTGATCGGCTCGATGACCGGCCTGGCGACCTGGGGCTCCCCGTCGTCGAACTGGGTTCCCAGCACGAACGCCGCCACCACCGCTGCTGCCGCGACGCCGGCGGCTGCGAACCGCCATCCGGCGGTGCTCCAGCGCTGCCTCTGACGCTCCTCGGCGACGCGGCCGAGGATGCGTTCGCCGAGATCGGGTGAGGGAGAGGCCGGCGTCGGGTCGAGCAGGACCTCGGGGTCGACTCGGGCAAGGGCGTCGGCGAGCGGGGCAATCTCGGCGAACTCGGCCTGGCACGTCGCGCAGCCGGAGACGTGGGCTCGTAGACGCGTCTCCTGAGCAGGGTCGAGGTGACCCAACACGAGCTGACCCAGCTGCTCGCGCAGTGCCCGGTGCTCCGACTCGGTCACGGTGCCACTCCCATCTCTTCCATGGCGATTCTCAACGCCTTGAGCGCGTAGAACACCCTGCTGCGCAAGGTCCCGACCGGGATCCCGCGTTCGGCGGCGACCTCGTCGTACGTGCGTCCGCGCAAGTACGTCTCGACGATGGCCTCCCGATGCTCCGGACTCAGCCGCCGCAACGCCTCCTCGACAAGCCAGCCGCGCAACACCTCATCGGCAGGATCCGGTGCCGCGTCGGCTTGCGTCGTCGGCGCCTCCGGGTCTGCCACCACCGGCGTCCAGGCCTTTGACGTGCGATGTCGCGCCTGGTCGATCACGACGTTGCGGACGATCGCGAACAACCACACCCGCAGACTCGACAGCGTCGGGTCGTAGCGGTCGGCCGAGCGCCACGCACGGACGAACGTCTCCTGCACGACATCCTCGGCCGCCCCGCGATCTCCGAGAGCGAGTAGCGCGAACCGGAACAGCTCGCCACCGTGCGCTTGGTAGGCCTCGCGCAGCCCGTTGTCGTCAGCCAGCGGTGCGTTGCTGCCCCGACGGAGCAGTCGCAACGGTCCGGCCATCCTGTACCTCGCTGATCGGGTGCCTGGTCGGCCGCCGTTGGCGACGACGAGTCGAAGTCGCTGCGCACCTTTGGCCATGAGTATGTACGGACGTCGCCTCGCATGCGTTCAGCCCGTTCGAAGGATTCTCTCGATATTTCCGTCCTGCGGATCGCTCCGAAGTTTTCGGCCATCGCGATGAACGCGACGACCACGAAGATCACCGCCGGGTCGGTCAGCGCTGACCCCCGAGAACCGGAGAAGTCATGAGAGCACACATCTTGAAGGCCGCCGTCGGAGCTGCCGCGATCGCTACCGCCGTCGCCGTCCCCGCCGTCGCCACCTCTACACCCACAACCGTCACGACCAGCCAGTCCGACCTGCTCGGTCTGTTCACGCCTTCGCTGAAGGTCATCGGCCTCATGGACCACGGCACCAAGCTCAGCCAGTTCAGCGAGAACAACGTCCGCGCGCAGAACAAGCTCGGGAGCATCCGGGGCCTGTCCAACGACCGGAAGCTCATCGGCATCGACTACCGGGTGCAGAACGGCAAGCTGTACGGCGTCGGCAGACGTGGCGGTATCTACGTCGTCCGGCCCTTCGCGCAGGGCGGCCCGCAGGCCACCAAGGTCGGCCAGCTGACCGTCGCCCTCCGGGGCAGCTACTTCGCGGTCGACTTCAACCCCGCAGCGAACCGGCTACGGGTGGTCAGCAACACGGGTCAGAACCTGCGGCACAACATCGACGACCCGGCCGCACCCTTCACCACCACCGTCGACGTCTCGTTGACGTACCCGCCGCTGACCGACACCGCCCGCGGCGTCACGGCGGTCGCGTACACGAACAACGACCTGGACACCGACACGTCCACGACGCTGTTCGTGATCGACACCCTGCTCGACCAGGTGGCCATCCAGTCGCCCGCCAACAACGGGACCCTCGCCGCGACCGGCAAGCTCGGTATCACGGTCACCCCGTCGGCCGGCTTCGACATCTACAGCACCGTCCGCAGTGGCACGACCGTCGAGCTCGAGGGCTACGCCACGCTGTACCGCGGCGGCTCCTACAGCTTCTACGAGGTCGATCTGCTCACCGGTGACGTCGACAAGGTCGGCACGTTCGCCCACCACGTCAGCGACATCGCCATCCCGCTCAACCAGCGCTGAGTCTGGCGCGATGTCGGTCGAGGGCCCGCCCCTGCATCCAGCAGGTGGCGGGCCCTCTGCTGTCCCACGCGTACGGCCGCCTCCGGCGGTAGATGGAAGTGTGTCTCCGGCCAACGTCTCGTGGTCGCCCACGAGCCGGGACGGGGACAGCCGCTCGGGCCACGATGTGATGGCGCATCACGTCCCTGACGCATGCGTCGCCGAGCCCACGGCTGGGGAAGGTGCGGCGCCGTCAGAGATGTCGTCAGCTCCGCCGCAGCCGTTCGCGGCCAGCGACCCCGCCAAGACCAGGCAGCTAGTCGGCAGCCGCGTGTCGGCCCTGTCCGTCTCATGTCCGCCTCCGAGTCGGCATCAGGTGGCCCGACTCTACGATCACCGCGGCTCGCGGACGTCGAGTCGCGGTGATCGCCCCGAGCGACGGTTGCGGGCATTGGTCCGTCATCATCGAGCCATGGGCAGCAGGCAGCGGCGTATCGCAGCCGAGGTACCCCGGTGAGCGTGCTCTACCTCGTCCGGCACGGGCAGGCGTCGTTCCACGGCGATGACTACGACGTGTTGTCAGACGTCGGCCGCGAGCAGGCACGGGTCGTCGGCGCGGCGTTGGCGGCTCGCGCGGTGACGCCCGGCGCCATTGTCTCGGGTGGACTGCAGCGTCACCGTGAGACCGCCCGCGAGGCCTGCGACGCAGCGGGGTGGACCGTCTCGGTGGACGTCGACCCGGACTGGGACGAGATCGACCATGTGGACGTGATCGGCGCACACCATCCGGCGTACAGGTCGCACGCGGCGATCGTCACCGGGCTCGCGGACGACTCCGCACCGTCGTTCGAGGGGATGTGGACCGACGCGCTGAGACGCTGGGTGGCCCGTGACGGCGTCTACGCCGAGTCGCACGACGACTTCCAGGCCCGGGTAGCCCGGGCCGCCCTCAGGGCGGGGTCGTCGGTCGCGTCGGGTCGACCCGTCGTGGTATTCACCTCCGGCGGGCCTGTCACGGCCGTGACGGCGGCGGCGCTCGGACTGGACAACCTGGGGTGGGGTCAGCTCGATCCGGTTATCGCCAACGCGTCCGTCACGGCCTTTCGCGCCGAGAGTGACGGCTTCCGGCTGCTGACCTTCAACGAGGTCGGCCATCTGCAGTCCGCCGATGTCTTGACCCAGCTGTGAGGACCGGCCTTGCCGGGACGTACGAGAAGGGGACCACGTGGCAACGACGACGCTTATCACCGGCGCCAGCTCCGGGCTCGGGGAGGGAATGGCGCGACTGTTCGCGGCCCGAGGGCATCACCTGGCGCTGTGTGCGCGGCGGGCGGACCGACTCGATGCGCTGCGCGACGAGTTGACTTCCGCGCACCCTCAGGTTCGGATTTCGGTGCGTCAGCTGGACGTGACCCATCACGAGGCCGTCTTCGAGACCTTTGCCGAATTCCGGGCCGAGCTCGGTCGGATCGACAAGATCGTCGTCAACGCTGGGATGGGCAAGGGGGCCTCGCTCGGAACCGGCCACTTCCGCGCCAACAAGCAGACCGCCGAGACGAACTTTGTCGGCGCGCTGGCGCAATGCGAGGCGGCGATGGAGATTTTCTTGGATCAGGGCAGCGGTCAGCTGGTGGTGATCTCGTCGGTGTCGGCGCGACGCGGTGCCCGCGGGGCGATGACGACGTACGCCGCCACGAAGGCAGGGGTCGCCGCGTTGGCGGAGGGCATCAGGTCCGATGTGATGGGCACGTCGATCGTGGTGACGACGCTGTATCCGGGCTTCATCGCGTCGGAGATGACGGCCCGAGCAAGCCGGACACCCTTCCTCGTCGATACCGCGTCGGGGTGCCGGGCGATGGTCGACGCGATCGAGCGTGAGGCGACCGAGGCGACTGTGCCCGCGTGGCCGTGGAGGCCGCTGGGGCTGGCCATGCGCGTCTTACCGCTTCGCGTGGTGCGCCGTTTGATGTGACGATGAGGCGTGCCGGGTCAGTCGCTGCCCGGTGGTCGGGATCAGCGACAGGTCTCTACCGTCGCGACGATCTCATCCGCCCACAGCCGCTGCCCGGTCGGGCCAGGGTGGGTGCCGTCGTACAGCAGCCGGCCTCCGGAGCGCAACATCGCCTCCCGCCACGGGACGAAACAGGTACGAGGGCTGTCCTCGGCCATGGAACGCATCCAGCCTGAGATCTGCTTCATGCGGAACACGAAGTGCCCGCTGACGTGGGCGCGGTTGCGGTAGCTCGTCACGAAGACGACCTCGGTGGACCGCGGCAGCGTCGCTACCGCGTCGAGATACAGCTGCTTTGTGGCGAAGCGAGCATTGGTCCCCAACGCGATGACGACGCGCTCGGGACGCCCGTTGTCCTTGACGTACTGCGCCAGCCGAGGTTGCAGCGTCGGTACCCGCGAGCCCGAGATGGTGTCGAGCGTCCAGTGCGGCGCCAGCACAGCCAGCTCGTTGCGGCCCATCTTGCTGATCGAGTCACCGATGAGAACAGTCCGCTGGCTATCGACGACGAGGGCCTGTTCCGGCGCAGGCGGCGTGGTCGCTTCCGCGGGCCGGTTCGGTCCGAACAGGGCGAGTCCGGTCGCGAGGACCAAGCCGGCAGCGAGGACATGGGGTCGCTGGCGGCGCCAGCCGGCTCCGCGCGAGAACTGAGGGGCAGGGTACGCAGGCACAAGCGGCTCCAGGATGCGTGGGTTGTTCGGACAGAGGGCGGCCGAATCGTGTCCACGAGGCACTCCGCCCGACGGGAGCGAGCCTAAGAAACGGCAGGCCACGGGGTGCGCAGAATGCGGTAATGAGTCCGAATGTTCAGCCGTTCGGCCACTGCGGCTCAGCCCACCGGCCGAGGTGCCAAGCGCAGAGGTGAAACGATCCGGTCTCGTTCTCGTGCTGAGCGTCGCTGCCGGTCGGTCGTACGGCGTGCGCCGTTAGGCTGATCCGGCGACCGGTCGGTCCGGGGATGAAGAGCCAGCGACGAATCACGGGGGTTACATGCGGGTGCGGGGGCAACGCCGCTCGCGCCAACGTGTGTCCCGTGCCCTGGTGGTGGTGGTGGTGGTGGCGCTGCTGCTTGGTTCATGTACGGGGGGCGACGACGACCCGACGCCGGGCGACCCACCCGAGGTCGGGGGCTCGGCCGTCATCGACGAGTTCGCAGAGGCCTGGTCGAATGCCCGTCGCCCGGACTTCCGTGGAGTCGTCGACGAGCCTGAACTCGCCAAGGCCGATGTTGCCGCGCACGTTGCCGAGTTGAGCATCACCGACACCCGGGCTCGACCGCTCGACGAGCTCGACTGTGACAGCGACTCCTGTACCGGACAGCTCGAGATCACCCACGAGCTGTCCGGCATCGGTGAATGGTCGTACCAGACTCAGGTCGAGGCCGAGGAGCAGCAGGGTCAGTGGCTGGTCACCTGGACCGCCGGTACGTTCCACCCCGATCTGACCGAATCGACCACCTTGGTCATTTCTCGACGGATGCCTGCTCGCGCGCCGATCTTGGACCGTAACGGCAAGGCGCTCACGCCGGAGCGCGCCATCGTCCGTATCGGTGTGGTCGCCGGCGACGTCCGGTCCTCGACGTACAGCGAGCTCGAACGGCTCATCGAGGTCGACGTCAACGAGCTCCGGAACCGCGTCCGAGCAGCCGATCCCAACTGGTTCGTGCCGGTCATCGATCTGCGGGAGGCGACCTACCAGCCGCTGCGAACCGAGCTCGAGCTCGTGCCTGGGATCTCGGTCGACACCGGTCAACGTGCCCTTGCACCGACGTCCGAGTGGGGTCGGGCGATCCTCGGAACCGTCGGTCCGGCCACGGCAGAGACCCTCGAAGAGGCCGGCCCGCTGTTCTTGCCGACCGACGAGGTGGGGCTGTCCGGCCTGCAACGGGCCTTTCAGCCACAGCTGTCGGGCGCGCCGGGGGTGGCGATCAACCTGGTGGAGAAGTCGTCGCCCGGCACGGTGTTGAACACGGTGTTCACGCGTCGTGCCATCGCGGGTACGCCGCTCGAGACCAGCCTCGACCTGGATGCGCAGACCGCCGCTGAGCGCGCCGTGGGCAACGCACGCGACACCACGGCAGTGGTCGTGGTCAAGGCCAGCACCGGTGAGGTGCTGGCTGCGGCCAACGCACCGGGGCCGACGTCGTACAACACCGCGTTCATCGGCCGCTATCCGCCGGGCTCGACGTTCAAGGTCGTCAGCGCCGCCACACTGCTTCGCGAGCAGGTCGTCACCCCTCGGACATCGGTCAGTTGTCCCGACACCACGGTCGTGGACGGCAAGCGGTTCAAGAACTATGACGTCGGCATCGTGCCTGGCCGCGCCGACTTCTCCGACGCCTTCGCGGCCTCGTGCAACACGACGTTCGTGTCGTTGGCCGACGACATCGACGGCAGCGATCTCGCCGGCCAGGCGCGCCAGTTCGGTTTCGGTGCAGAGTGGGAGCTCGGGCTCCCGGCTTACAGCGGGTCGGTTCCTTCCGACGCGGACCTCGTCACCAGGGCCGCCGACATGATCGGGCAGGGGAAGGTCCTCGCCAGTCCGCTGATGATGGCGATGGTGGCGGCGGCCGTCGACTCCGGAGTGTCGCGAACGCCGACCCTGCTGCCGGACCAGCAGCCGGGTCGCCGCTTGGACGAGCTCGACCCGGATCAGATCGCGACGCTGCAAGGCTTGATGCGCAAGGTGGTCACCTCGGGCACGGCCTCGGCGTTGAATCTTTCCGGACTGCCGATCCATGCCAAGTCCGGCACCGCCGAGTACCAGGACGGCAACCGCGTCCGCACCCACGCCTGGATGATCGGCTACCGCGGTGACCTGGCGTTCGCGGTGCTGGTCGAGAACGGTCAGTCCGGAGCCGACGATGCCGGGCCGGTCGTGACGTCGGTGCTTAGCGAGATACCCGACCGGTTGTACCGCTAAGCCCCGTCACGGTCCTGGTGGACGGATGCTGGGCGCATGCGTTGGTCGAACTGGTCGAGACCACGTCGTCGTCGAAACCCACAATATGGTGCTTCACGTCATTCTCGACGCGATCAGCTCGATCACGGGAACCGATGGAACCCTGCCAACCACTGCGTTGCTCCCGCGACGAACTCGTCCTGACCCCATCCGCCGACTCCGGCGGGAATTCGACCAAGCACGGGGAGGCCCGTGACACGGGGCAGATCGCTTACATTGCAGCGCACGGCGAGGTCCTGGTCGGGCGCAACCGGCACCTGCCCGAAGACCAGTCCGTAGGGCTCGAAGCCGGCGCGGCGAAGTGCGTCGACGGTCAGCTCCGTGTGATTGAGCGTGCCGAGGCCAAGGCCGGTGACGACGACGACGCCTGGCTCGTGCCCGAGGTCGGTCAGATGCCGCCCGAGAGTCAGCAAGGTCCCGCCATCGCGGTCGAGACGGACGAGGACACCGCCAGCCCCTTCGACGAGCGTGAGGTCGTGCCCGGAGGCGATCTGGGCCACCTGTTCAGCCAGGACGCGGACATCCGGTACCTCGACGCCCGCGCGCCGGGCGGCGGTATCGGGGGCGAGCGGTTCGTCAAGACTCACCAGTTCGTGCAGCGAGCGGCAGCCCGTCAGCCGTCCGACCACAGCCACATCACTGGGCTCCGACGATGTGACCCCGGTCTGGACCGGCTTCACGACGGCGACGCCGACGCCCTGACTGGAGGCGACAGCGGCGATGGCTGCCGTGACGACGGTCTTGCCGACTCCGGTGCCAGTGCCGGTCACGAGCAGGAGCCTTGTCATCGCGGGGTCTCCAACCGGCCGAGCGCATCGAGCACATGGGCGAGGTCGGCGGAGGTGAGCCCGGCCGATGCTGTGATCCTGAGCCGGCTGCTTCCATCCGGCGTGGACGGCGGGCGGAAACAGCCGACCTGGATCCCGACCTCCGCGAGGGCGGCTTGGGCCTGCAGCGCCTCGGCTGGGCCAGTCAGGGGCGTCGACAGCACCGCGCCTGCCGGCAGCGGCTGGCCGAGGGCAGCCGCCATCGCACCCGCGCGGTTCAGGACGAGCTGAGGGAGGTCCGGCTGCCGGTTCACCACGCGCAGCGCGGCGAGAGCGGCGGCGGCGGCGGGGGGCGCCAGAGCGGTGTCGTAGATGAAAGGCCGAGCGGTGTTGACCAAGTGCTGGACCACAGCCGTCGAACCGAGCACCACCCCGCCCTGGGCCCCGAGCGCCTTTGACAAGGTGGCCGTCACGAGCACGTCGGATCGGTCGGCGAGCCCCGCCGCTGCCACCAGCCCGCGTCCGCCGTCGCCGGACACACCAAGCGCGTGTGCCTCGTCGACCACGAGCACGCCGTCGTACGTGTCGACCGCCGCGACGAGGTCGAGCAGTGGCGCGGCGTCGCCGAGAACGGAATAGACCGACTCGACAAGCACGAGAGCACGGGCCTCGGAACGGCTGGCGAGCTGATCGCGAACGGCACCGACGTCGTTGTGCGGCGCGACGACCAGCCGTCCTGGCCGCGCGAGCCGACAGGCGTCGACCAGCGACGCGTGCACGTGGGCATCGCTCACCAGGAGGGTGTCGCGATCGGTCAGCGCGGTGACCGCGGCGAGGTTGGCGTGGTAGCCGGTGGAGTGCACCAGCGCCGCCGCTGAACCGGTGAACGCTGCCAGCTCATCCTCGAGCTCACAGTGCAGGTCGAGCGTTCCCGTCACCAAGCGCGATGCACCCGCTCCCGCCCCCCAGATAAGCGCTGCATCGGCGGCCGCCTGGCAGACGGTCGGATGCCGTCGCAGGCCCAGGTAGTCGTTTCCGGCCAGGTCGATCGTCGACGGTCTCGTCGACCGCGGGGTCAGTGAGCGGGTCAGCCCGCGTGCGGCACGGTCGTCTCGCTGCGCGTGCAACCAGGCGTCGAACGTCATGACTGCACCGCTGCCAGCATGGCCGTACATACCCGGTCGAGGTCGTCGTCGCCCATGACGTACGCCGGCATCGTGTAGACGAGGTCGCGGAACGGCCGCAGCCAGACGCCGTGCGAGGCTGCCGCGTCGGTCGCCCGCGTGACGTCGACCGGCCGTTCGAGTTGGACGACGCCGACCGCTCCGAGCACACGTACGTCGGCCACGCCGGACAGCTCGCGAGCCGGCGCAAGCCCGTCGGCCAGCCGAGAGGCGATACGCCCGACATCGTCGTGCCAGCTTCCATCCGCGAGTAAGGCAAGGTTGGCGTTGGCGACGGCGCAGGCAAGGGGATTGGCCATGAACGTCGGACCGTGCATCAACACGCCGGACTCACTGCGACCGATGCCGGCGGCGACCTGCGACGTACACAGCGTCGCGGCCAGGGTCAGGTACCCGCCGGTCAGCGCCTTGCCCACACAGCAGATGTCTGGCGCGACCTGGGCGTGCTCGGCCGCGAAGAAGGCTCCCGTCCGTCCGAATCCAGTGGCGATCTCGTCCACGACCAGGAGTAGTTCGTGCTCGTCGGCAAGGTCGCGCAAAACCCGTAGACATTGCGGGGGATAGACATGCATGCCCCCGGCACCCTGGAGCACCGGCTCGCAGATGATCGCCGCCAGCTGATGGTGATGCTGCGCGACCAGAGCACGGGTGGCGCTCTCCCAGACTACGAAACTTCCGGGGTCGACGTCGAATCCGGCCGGCGGCCTGGGCGCAAACACCTGCTCAGGAAGGGATTCAGCGAACATCGCGTGCATACCACCGACTGGGTCGCACACGCCCATCGCGCCGAAGGTGTCGCCGTGGTACCCGCCTCGAAGCGCGAGGACGCGCGTGCGTTCGGGACTGCCGAGCCCGCGCTGGTACTGCCGAGCCATCTTGAGCGCGACCTCGACGGCGACCGAGCCCGAGTCGGCGAA
>Ga0136617_10006535_pt1 | contig 10407 bp, 10 predicted proteins | sample AntDrymUQ3222106_2_FD_129672 | JGI IMG/M metagenome (GOLD analysis project Ga0136617, IMG submission 129672) | Polar desert sand microbial communities from Dry Valleys, Antarctica - metaG UQ322 (21.06) | ecosystem: Environmental > Terrestrial > Soil > Desert | place: Antarctica: Dry Valley...
GAGGCTGTAAAAAATCGATGCGCGGGCCGGTGGGCCGGTGCATGTAGGACGGGCTTCAGCCTGTCCATCACGTCGACAGGCTGAAGCCTGTCCTACATAGCCCACCGCAAGCGGCACGCGGAGCAATTTTTCACAGCCGCTCAACAGGATGAAACCGCTGCGTGAACCAGGAGCAGGGCACAAGTCAAGCGGGTCCTTCGCTTCGCTTCTAATGACACCGCAGGTGTCATAGCGTGCTTCAAGGCCGGTGGCGAAGAAAAGAATTGGTGGCCGAGGCTATGCCGACCTACGCCGCCGGCCGTGCCGGCTCAGGATGACAGCGCGTAACGATTTCCTCAGCTCCGCCTGAAATCACTTCGACCTGCGGTGAATTTCTTCGACCAGCCGGGGAAACCGCAGGGCGATGCCCTTTGTGACGACGATCTGTTTTAGATAGTTGAGCGATGTGATTGCAGCCGGGAGCCCTGAGATTGCAGTAGGGATGCTGGCCAGTCGCGTGACCAGCTGGATCGTTTTCTCCGAGCTCGTGTAATCACTGGAGATGAAGTCGTTCCGCGCGTCCGCGTTGTAGGCCAGCAGGAGCAGATAGATATCGGAGACCAGATCGCGAAAGCGCATTTCTTCTCCCCAGGCAAAACAGTCGCCGTTCCGCACATTCTCGAGAAACTCATTCATCGACTCGGCTCTCGAGACTGTGTACACCTTGGCGACATGCTTGAGGGTGTGGGCATCAGAACCGCCCACCATCGAGATCTTTCGTCCCCGCTGTCGGACGGTTGTGACGAGCTGATGGACCATTTTGTTGTGAAACGACGCCATAGCTCCGTTGATGACTTCGAAGATGTCGAACATCTCGATCATTTCCTGAAGATAACGAACCGCCACGTTCTTCATGCGGTAGTTCTGAAACAGGTGATTCACGCCGAAGATGATGGATTGGGACTTCATGTAGGGAACAAGCTCCCGGATATCCCTGCGTAGGCGTTGAATCTCGCGATGCTGCTCCTCTGTGATGTTGTACGCGCCAACATGAATGCGCTGCGCGGTCTCTGGAAAGTACGTTTCCACCTCTTCAGAAATGAAGAAATCACTCAATCCCGGATTCTTGTTCAGAAGATAGAGGGCTCCGTCGATCGAGTCGTGATCGGACAGCGTCACATAGGACATCCCCCGTTCCTTGGCGATGCGGTACACGTCCTCAGGCAGGTTGTAGCAGTCGCGGGTATTTGCCTTCCTGAAGTATTTGAAGACAGAAAAGCGACTGTGACAGTGGAGATCAGCCTTCTTGTAGGCGGGGTCTGCCAGAAGTTCCTCTGTCACTGGTTCCGTCATCGAGGGGAGTGCTCCGCCCTATACAAGCGTTTTCTACAATATCTGTGCCTGTAAGAAGGGCGCATCCAGTATAAACTCAGCCAAGGATGTCCCAGTCATCGAAGAGCAAATCGACCGACCCGAATCCTGACTGGATTGACATGGAAGCCATGAACCGGATGCCAGTCATCCCGCTGGTTTCGTCCGTGTTGTTTCCTGGCGGTGTTCTCTCCCTGCAGGTCGGAATCGATCGCAATGTGCGCCTGCTGAAGAATCTGCCGGAGGAGCAGAGCCTCATCGCCGCGTTCTGTCAGAAGAGCGGCGATAAAGAAAATCCGAAGACGAAGGATCTTTCCGGCATTGGAGTTCTCGCGGCGATCGTGCAGAGGCTTCCCCTTTCCGCCGACCGGTACCAGCTTTTTCTGCAGGGAAGGCAACGCGTGGAGATGGTCCAGATGCTCCAATTCGAGCCTTATTTCGAGGCCAAGCTGCGAGAGATCGCCCCCGTTTCCATTCCGAAAACGGCGAAAGTGTCCGTGCTCATGGAAAAGGCGATGTCCGTGTTCGAAAAGCTCGTACAGAGTGATTCCAAATACTCGAATGAGCTGGTGAACATCCTCCGAATGAATATCAGTGAGGAGCCCGACCTGTTCGCCGATCTCATGTCCACCTTCGTCAACCTCGATCTCGACGAAAAGCAACGATTGCTGGAAACCGTCAATCCAGTGGATCGATTAGAGAGACTCATTCACCTGATGCAACGCGACCTTGGCAAGGCGTCGGTAGATCAGGAACTGCAAAGGGAGATTCAGACTTCCATCAATCGCCGCGAGCGGGAGAACTACCTGCGCGAGCAACTGCGGGTGATTCAGGACGAATTGGGCGAGGCCAATCCAGCGGAGAGAGAAGCCGAGACGTATCGCGAGCGGATCGAAGCGCTGGAAGTGCCGGCCGAGACGAAAGAGCAGCTGCGCCGAGAGGTGAACCGGCTGACCATCCTCTCTCCATCGTCCTCCGACTACTCGGTGATCAAGGGACACCTCGACACCGTGCTGGAGATTCCGTGGGCCTCGCAGACCACAGACACTCTCGATCTGGCTCTGGCTGAAGCAACCCTTGACGCGAAACATTTCGGACTGGAGAAGGTCAAGGAGCGGGTTCTCGAGTTTCTGGCGGTGTTGAAGCTCAAGGGTCATCTCCGCGGACCGATCCTTTGCTTTGCCGGCCCCCCGGGCGTGGGGAAGACCTCGCTGGGTCAGGCCATCGCCGACGCTCTGGGGCGAAAATTCGTGCGCATGTCTGTGGGTGGGGTCACCGACGAGGCGGAGATCCGTGGGCACCGAAAGACGTACATCGGAGCCATGCCCGGCAAGTTGATACAGAGCTACATTCAGGTGGGCGTCAACAATCCGTTGATCATGATCGACGAGATCGACAAAATCGGAAAAGACTATCGAGGCGATCCCGCGGCGGCGCTACTCGAAGTGCTCGATCCCAGTCAGAACCACACCTTTCTCGACCGCTATCTCGAGATTCCATTCGACCTGTCGCACACACTGTTCGTTGCCACAGCCAACAATCTCGACACGGTTCCCGGACCTCTCCGCGACCGGATGGAAGTGATCAGGCTGTCTGGGTACACGGACGTCGAAAAGCTGGAGATTGCGCGTCGGCATCTCATCCCGGAACTACTTTCCGACCATGGGCTGGGAGAAGCAAAGGTCACTCTGGAAGATGAAGCGATCCTCGGCGTTATCCGAAACTACACAGGTGAAGCCGGGGTACGGCGTCTCACCCAGCGGCTGGCCACAGTACTGCGCAAGATCGCACGAAAAGTGGCTGGCGACGACCCCGGGCCACACGATGTTCACGTTGCAGAGCTGATCGAATATCTGGGGCCGCCCACACATGAACACGAATTCGCCGAGCGACAACCTGAGGTGGGCGTGGCCACAGGGTTAGCCTGGACCTCCGTCGGCGGTGAAATCATGTTCATCGAAGCAACACGCATGGCTGGCAGTGGTCGCACCACCGTGACGGGGCAACTCGGGGATGTGATGCGTGAGTCCGTTCAGGCGGCCTACTCCTACGTGCGCTCAAAAGCGAAAGACCTCGAGATCGATGAGCGATCGTTCAACGATTACGACATCCATATTCACTTTCCAGCAGGTGCTATTCCGAAGGACGGTCCATCCGCGGGCGTGGCCATCGCCACAACGATTGCTTCTGTCATGGGAGAGCGCCCGGTGCGGCACGACATCGCCATGACGGGCGAGATCACCCTGAGAGGCAAGGTCCTGTCTGTCGGCGGGATCAAGGAAAAAGTCATGGCCGCGCATCGAGCGAACATCGCCACAGTGATTCTTCCGGAAGGAAATCGCAAAGACCTCTCGGAGGTTCCGCTGGAGATCCAGCAGAGCCTGAAATTCATCTTTGCGGGGAAGGTCGAAGAAGTCTGGAAAGAAGCGCTGCTTCCGCTGTATGTGGTGCGGGACGGGCAGCGGAAGTACGATCAGGCCGAGTACGACGCGGAGCATCATCGGCGCGAGCTGCCAGAAGTCTGATGAAGAAACGGGGTTGCCTCGATACGCTGTTCTTCACCTTCCTCTTGATTGTGGCCTTCGGTTTCAGCTCCTTTTTCTGGTTTCGCCTGTTCGTCCGCGGTCGTTCCATCCCCGCACCGGCACTGATTGGAAAAACACTCGTTGATGCCCGCGCGATGGCTTCCGATGCGGGCTTGATTCTGGATGTCGATCCTCGCAAAGATCGCAACGCGGAGAACATCCCTGTGGGTGCGGTTGTGTGGCAGAACCGTTCGGGGGGCAGCTACGTCAAAAGAGGCACCCGGATCATCGTGGGCCAGAGCCTCGGACCACTGGTGCTCCGAGTACCGGATATCAAGGGCCAGTCAGCGCGTACGGCATTGCTTCGCTTCAGTCAAAGGAATTTGAAACTGGGTAATGTGGCCTATGTTCCTGATTATGGTCGTCCGGGAATCGTGGCGGAGGATCCACCCAGCGGAACGATTGTTCAGGGGCAGACTCCGGTATCTCTTCTGGTCGCTTATACGGTTCCCGCCGCAGCGTACGTGATGCCCGACGTCATCGATCGTCCGTATGCCGAGGTCCGAGCCGTCTTCGCCAGCCGCGATTTGAAGGTCAGCAACGTTCGCTATGAAGCGTATCCCGGGCTGAGAGATGGTGTGATCATCCGACAGTTTCCTCTGGGCGGCGCGCCGGTATCGGCCACAGATGCCATTACACTCGTAGTGACCAAACAGGAAGAGACGAGCATCATTCAACAGGCACCATGACGAATATACGGATCGCTCCCTCGATTCTTTCGGCAGACTTTGCCCGTCTCTCGGATGCGATTCGCCTGCTCGAGGAGGCTGGAGCGGATCTGGTGCACCTGGATGTGATGGACGGTCACTTCGTTCCGAACATCACCATCGGACCGCCTGTAGTCCAGGCGATCAGGAAAATCACGAAGCTGACACTGGATTGTCACCTGATGATCGAGCAGCCGCAGCGTTACATCGAGGCTTTCCTGTCCGCGGGAGCGAATATGATCTCCATCCACGCGGAAGCGGAGACGCATCTCGAACGAGCTTTCAGCATGATCCGTTCGGGCGGGGCGTTGGCCGGGCTGGCCATCAACCCCGCCACCTCTGCAGCAACCATAGAAGACGCCTTGCAATACTGCGACTTCGTCCTGATCATGTCCGTGAACCCGGGATTCGGCGGCCAGAAATTCCTGCGCGGCGTGTTACCGAAGATCCGACGGATTCGGGAAATGATCCAGGAGAGGCGCCTGCCGGTTAAAATCGAGGTCGACGGAGGCATCGATTCCTCGACAGCCGCTTCTGTCGTTGATGCGGGGGCGGAGATCCTCGTGGCCGGCTCGGCAATTTTTAATGCAACGAACCCGGTTGAAGCGCTGAGAAGTTTGAGAACGGCGGCTAGCTCCGCTCTGGTATGAACGGATGACAATGAAATTTCGAATATTGATGACGGTGGTCCTCCTTCTCTCTCTCGTCGCTTGCGGGACGGGGCGCCGACAGAAGCCACTTGTCGACCCCGAACTCGTGAACCTCACGAAAGAAGAGGCCTTCGCCAAAGCCGAAAGCCTCTTTGAAGACGCTAAGTACCAGAGAGCGCGAAAGTTTTTCGCCCACGTGTGGGAGGGCTATCCGAGCGACCCCCTGGGCAGGCGAAGTCTTCTTCGGGTTGCCGATACCTATTTCAAGCAAGGCGGGGCCGTCAACCTGGTGGAGGCGCAATACAAGTATCGGGACTTTATCAACCGCTATCCCGGAAGCGAATTTGCCGATTACGCAATGATGCAAATCGCCTATGTCTCTTTCGAACAGATGGAACGCCCCGATCGGGACCAGACCAAGACTCTCGAAACGGTTGAGAAGTTCCGGGAGATGATCGCCGCCTATCCCAACAGTAAGCATCGCCCCGAGGCCGAGAAAAGGCTTCAGGAGGCCCTGGATCGGCTGGCCCGTCACGAACATACCATTGCGCGGTTCTACATCAACCGTGGCAATTACGAGGCGGCTGTAGCAAGACTCAACGGAATCGTTGACACCTATCCAGGCTACGCCGATCGTGACGCCACCTTTTTCGATCTGGCCACAGCGCTGGACCGGCTGGGTCGAAAGGGGGAGGCGCGGCTTTACTTCGAGCGCGTGGTCGCTGAATTCCCCGATAGTGACTTTGCTAAACGTGCCAAAGAGAAATTGCAGGACACCAAAGCATGAGAAAGGCTCTTCTCCTTCTCTCTTGCTTTCTGCTAGCGGCGGCGTGTGGCGGGACAGCTCCCGATAGCGCTCCAGCGCCGGTAACGGTCCCGCCATCAGCACCAGTCACCGATTCCCGCGTCGGTGAGCTGCAGGTTCTCGTCAACGAGTTGCTCGACCGTATCGAAGTCCTCAATGCCCGCATTCAGCGTCTGGAAGCTGGAACCCCTGCGCCCACTCGCGAGCAGGTTGACCCCGCGCCCGTTTCCGCAGCGAGACCTGCCGTTCCGGCAGTGGCCACTCCTTTACCGCCAAGGCGTGCTACAAGCCGACCTGCGGACCCGTCGACAATCGGTACGCGCTATCAGAACGCGCTGACCCTGTTCGGAAAAGGCCGAATCAACGACGCCAGGGGCGAATTCGAGCAGGTATTGCAGGCCGACTCCACCGGAGAACTTGCGGACAACGCACTTTACTGGATTGCTGAGACGTACTTTGTCACTGGCAAGTACGCGGAAGCGATGACGTACTACAAACAGATCGAGGCCGACTACTCAGACCAGAACAAAGCTCCAGATGCCATGCTGAGAATGGGCGAGGCACAGGTCAAGCTCGGTGATCTGGCGCTGGCTCAACGCACTCTCGGTGCTCTCATGGAAAAGTATCCCTACTCAACGGCGGCAGCGGCCGCCAAAGCAGTACTCGCCAGAATCAAGTACTGATCCTGCGGTCTGGAATCGATTCGAAACCCGCACTTTCGTCCGTAGGCGGATGACGGCCGTCATCACCGAACCTCTGCGTGGTCCGCCGGCGCAAAGACCCTCCCGATCATCGCATAGCGTTTGACGATTCCCATCAAAACCTCGACAATCGGTCGGCTTTTCCGCTGGGAGCAGGAGTACGGATGGCGGTTTTACCAATTTGCAAGTACGGCGATCCAGTTTTGCGCAAACGCACAGAAACGGTCGATCTCATCGATCAGGAACTTCTCCAGTTGATCGATGACATGTCCGTTACGATGTACGCCGCGCCAGGGGTAGGTCTGGCTGCCAATCAGGTCGGGATCTCGAAGAGGCTCATGATCATCGACCTGTCCGTTGGCAAGGATCCTTCAGGCCTGCACGTCTTTATCAACCCCGAGATCGTTGAAACCACTGGCGAGATCACGGAAGATGAAGGCTGCCTCTCGATTCCGGATTTCGTGGAGACTGTCACACGGCCGGAGCGGCTTCGGGTAAGGTATCGTGATCGGCGCGGCGAGGATCAGGAACTGGCAGCAGAAGGTCTGATGGCGCGTGCGGTCTGCCATGAGGTGGATCATTTGAACGGATCCCTTTTCATCGATTACCTCCGTGGTCTAAAGAAAGAAAAAATTCTCAAGAAGATTCAGAAGATTCTGCATCGCGGTGGATGGTGAGGACCGATACCCATGCCCGAACAACATGAAGGCACTATCACGGCCATCGATCCATTGAACGAGGGAGTCGTACAAATCACTCTCCGGGTGATGCCGCCTGTCGCCTTCGCCCCGGGGCAATCGGTCATCCTGCACCTTGGCAACATCGCCCGGACCTATTGCGTCGCCTCGGCACCCGAACGACCCTCTGCCATTCAGCTATGCATACGCCGCGGCCGAGGTGAAGGGTCGCAGGCAATCGAGGGCTTATTGGTGGGCGACTCTTTGCCAGTCGACGGCCCCTCGGGAGGCTTTCTCATGCCCGACGATGAGCGTCGCCTGGTGCTGATCGGCGGCGACACCGGTATCGCTCCGCTGCGAAGCATGGTTCTTCATCTAGCCGCCTCCGGAGACAAACGCCCCGTCGTCGTCCTGCAGGAAGCAGCAGAGGACGGCCCGCTTTATGAGGCCGATCTCCGACCTCTCTCACGAGCTGGCCGGATCGTCTACGAAGCGGGGGACATCGGTTCACTCATCGAAAAGCATAGGGACGAGATCGCTGGATCTCATGTCCTGGTAGCGGGGTTCGAGCCATTTCTGGCGAAGGTGCGCACCGCGCTGGGCGGGGACGTAACAGGCCTGGACATCCAGTTCGAAACGTACGGAGAGTCAGCGTAGCCAGCCGGGAAGAATGCCCTGTTTTCGGGCGTCATCCTGGAATTGCGCGAGCTCCCTTTTTGCCCTGGCGATATCAAGTTTCGCCCCCTCGATTGCGTCGCGCGTGTCCTGAAGCTCGAAGACTCTGTCGCTGAAGTGTCGAGAATCGTAACCATAGGCTCGCAGCGCCAGCAGTTCATCTCCCAGCCTTTGCTCACGCGCTTCCAGCCACTGCACTTCTTCTGTGGCGCGCTTGACGTTTTCCCGCAGTTCCCGTGAGGTTGATTTCCAATACCGCTCATCTCCCCTTGCCTCCACCTCGACATCCATGTCTGTGGTATCGAGAGATGCAGGAAGGGGAGCGGGTAGCGATTTCCGGGAGACGGAAGCTCCGGCACGGCTCTTTTGAAGGTTTGCCAGAAGCCGTTGCTTTTCATCCACACTCACCCGCAAGCGTTTTCTTTCCGCGGCAGGCATGGGACGACGCAGAGGCGCCGTGCTTGCGAGAGCGCGCGTGGCGTCGAGATCGATCTCTTTCGAAGGCATGGAGACGAGCGTGCCATTGGCCAGATGAAACAGGACCTTTCCCTCTTCAATGGTGACCGGCCCGGACACCTGGATGCGGTCTCCTGATCGCAGGACCAGCGTATCCGTGTGGGGAGGAAGGATGCTGAGCAGCAAAAGAACCAGAGGTAGGCAGGAGCTCATGGTTGTGGCAACTATCCCGCGGTCCCGTCTCTTCCCCCGGCCAGATTCCACCTCCCTGCCATCACCAGCCCCTAACCGTCTTCCGGTCCCCAGGCGCACTTCGAACACCGCTATAATTGGACTGGACATGCCTAACTGGGGCTACCTCTTCATCTCCCTGGCCTACAACGTAGCCTTGAGCATCTGGATCGGCGGCGGAATTGTCCTGGGCGCCCTGGTCGCCCCCACACTGTTCAGGGAACTACCCAGTCGGCCGGCAGCGGGAGCGGTCTTTGGGGGGCTGCTTGGCAAGTTTGCCCGGTTACGTGTAGCTGGCCTGATTATAATTATCGTAGCTGCAGGCCTGAAGTTCCTCGTTTGGGAAACGAACACAACAGCGGGAAACAAAGGAGCCTATATCCTGTTACGGTGGGCTGCCATAGCCATCATGGCAGCTTGCGTGTTCTACGAAATGATCTACCTCGAGAAAGCAATTCCACTGGCTCGGATGGAAGGTTCCGGTCAAGACGTACCTTCAGCATCCTTCCAGCGCTTGCACAAACGCGCCGAGCGGATCCTGAAGATTTCCCTGGTCGCTGCGGTCGTGGCGCTCTTCCTCAACTGAGATGATCCGTGCAAGCGCACTTTGTGTCCGCGGTCACGGGACGCAGCTGATCCCGAAACCCATACATGGGAAGTAGCGGCAACCCGAGTTCGTACCTTTTACTGGCTGCGATCTGCTGCCTGCTATTCCTCGTCTTCGACGCGGTTCGTTACTTTGCTGTGCGCATCGGCCCGGTTCGTCTCAGGAGATGGGCCGGTGCCGACCGGGCGATCGGGGCGAGTGTTTTTCCATTCAGCGCTCAGCAGGCTTCGGTGATCACGATCGTACTGTCGCAGATTTCCCTCTGCGTCGGAATCTCCTTGACCGTTCTCGGTGCGTCGAATACCGGAGGTTTGCTTCGAGCCGCATTTTTCGCCGCAGTCTCCTGGTCCATCATCGTCGTCCTCTGGAAAGCCATCCTCGCATTGCTGCCGGATCAGGTTGCAGAGTTCGTCTTCCGGGCAATGGCGCCCGTCGTCACCGTCTTCTACCTGCTTTTCTGGCCCGTGCTTTTTCCTCTGCGCAAGGTCTCCGAGCGGATGGAGGCGCGACGCGATGACGTGGAGGAGGAAGAGGACGTAACCGGGGAGGAGTTGCAGGCTTACATCGACGTTGGTGAGGAAGAAGGCATCCTGGAAGAAGGTGAGGGCAAACTCGTACAGAGTATCGTCGACTTCGGGGACCGCGTGGCGCGCGAACTGATGACACCAAGGATCGACATGCTCGCCGTGGATGCCGAAGGATCTCTCGAGTCCTTAGCCCAACTTTTCAGCGAATCGAAATACTCGCGCATTCCACTCTATGACGGCAGTGTCGATCACATCGTCGGGATCGTGCACATCAAAGACGTCTTCGACGCCTACCTGCGCAGAGAGCCAAAAGTGATCAGAGAGCTGGCTCGTGCTCCGTACTTCATCCATGAGACCAAGAAAGTCTCGGAGCTTTTGCGGGAGTTTCAGATCGAGCATCTTCAGATCGCCGTAGTCCTGGATGAATACGGGGGGA
>Ga0136617_10006536_pt1 | contig 10405 bp, 11 predicted proteins | sample AntDrymUQ3222106_2_FD_129672 | JGI IMG/M metagenome (GOLD analysis project Ga0136617, IMG submission 129672) | Polar desert sand microbial communities from Dry Valleys, Antarctica - metaG UQ322 (21.06) | ecosystem: Environmental > Terrestrial > Soil > Desert | place: Antarctica: Dry Valley...
CGCATCGGTCGGCGAGACTGCCAACAGGACAGGCATCGTGAGCGACCTCGAGTCCCGCACGAGCTCGGTGCCGGGCCAGTCCGGCGGACCGGACAGGTCGACGACCGCGTCGGCCTTCGCCTGACGGGCCGCAGCGGCGGCCACCGCGCCACCCATCGACGCGCCGACCAGCGTGACCCGCGCGGCGCCGTTCGACCGGGCGTGCCTGACCGAGGCGACCACCTGTGCCTGCTGGTCGTCGGCCAGCTCGGACGTGCAGTCGGCGTCGCCGTAGCCGCACAGGTCGATCGTCAGGACCTGGACACCGCGGTCGGCGAGCCAGTTGGCGTATGACCACCACCCGCAGTACCCGTCACCGTTGGTCTGGTGCAGCAGCACCGCCCACACATCACCACGACCGAGTCGCGCACCGGTCAGGGTCGACACTCCGACGCGGACGTTCTCGGTGCGTGCTGGCCCGGGCTTTCCCGTGCACCGCACGGCAGGAGACTGCGGGCCGGCCGGCGGCTTGCTCGTCGTAGTCGACGTCGCCGAAGCGGCTGAGGGAACCGCCGTCGTACGAGCAGCGCCGTCGGGCTCGGCGTCACCGCTGCCGCATCCTGCCAGCGTGACGAGCGCCGTGGCGGTCACGACGTGGACAATCTGATATGTAACTCTTGACATATGTCGAGGCTAGCGGCGCCCAGTGTGCTTGGCTACGCGCTGCTGGAACTGCTGGCGCGCGCACCCTGCACCGGTTACGAGCTGACCCAGACGATGGACTACCCCGTGGGACATGTCTGGGCTGCCCGGCACAGCCAGATCTACCCGACTCTGATCGACCTCGAGGCCCGAGGTCTCGTGCGACACCGGGTCGTTGCCGGCCGTGGCCCCCGCGACACGAAGCGCTACACGGTCACCGCCAAGGGCAAACGCGCGCTTGTCAGCTGGGTCGGGTCACCGTTTCGAGTACCAGAGAGTCGAAACGAGTTCCTGCTGCGTGTGCGCGCTTTGTGGCTGACGGACCGCGCCCGCGCGCTGGAGCTGGTGCGCGCCGCGTACGACCATCACCGGGCCAGGTTGGCGATGTACCAGGCTGACGAGGCTCGCTTCGACGACCGTGATCGCCACGACCCGAAGCAGCCCGGATTCACGACGTACGCAACCCTGCGCGCCGGCATCGGGTACGAGCAGCACATGGTCGCGTGGTGCGAGTGGATGCTCGCATCGCTGGACTGAGTAGCCCTAACCAGAGACGTACGTCAGCCCGGACTCGTCGAATCGCTCGACCAGGTCGGCAACCGACTCGAAGACCGACACGCAGCCGGCCTCGATCAGATCGGTATCGCAGAAGCCACCGGAGCGCAGCCCCACTGCGGGGACGCCTGCATGCTGGGCCGCGGCCACGTCCCAGACCGAGTCGCCGACGACGACGGCTCGGCTGGCGCCCGCGTCGCGCATAGCGGCCTCGATCAGATCGGGCGCCGGCTTGCTCGACGACACCGACGCACTGCTGACCCGGCTGCGCGCGACCTCGTCCGCAGCCAGCAGCTCGAGCGCGCGGTCGGTCTGCTCAGCCGTGCCAGAGCTCGCCAGGGCAACAGTGAAGCCACGTCCGTGCAAGAGTCTCAGCAGGTCATCGGCGCGGTCGAACGCGCGGACCGACCCGAACTGTGACTCGTACCCTTTGTCGTGCAGTTCACGGATCCGGTCGCCCATCGCGTCCTCCACGCGCTGACCCGCCACTTCCGCAACCAACCGGTCCCCACCCATCCCGATGGCGCGGTGGATGTGCCAGGCCGGCACGACCGTCCCGATCGTGAGGAAGGCGTCCAGCCAGGCCTGCACGTGGGTGTACACCGAGTCGACCAAGGTGCCGTCGACGTCCAGCACCACGGTGTCGACCTCTATCGGCTGCATGCAGGTCACCCACTCCCAAGACGACGGCACCATCGACGTACCCCGTGTGCGCAACGGCAAACGGCTGCCTACGGCTCGACCGGAACCGAACAACGGTCGGCGTACGTCCGAGGACCATGACTCCACGAGCCACCCGCATCCCACAGCGACGAGCGCTGACGTTCCTCACCGCCGGCCTGGCTGCCCTGGCGCTGTTCGGTTGCACCAGTGCCGCAGACGTCGCCCTCGCTCCGCCGGAGAAACCTGCCATCGACGCAGAGTCGTACTACGAGAACTACGACGAGAGCGACCACGACGACTACGGCAGTATGCCGTCGTCGATCCCTGACGCCAGCACCGAGGGCGGGACAGGCCACCCGACCGGGCCTGAGGATCCGGGTCTGCTCGACGACAACACGTTCGTCGACGCGGGCACCGACGGGGCTGTCGACCCCGCCGTCGACCCGCTGTCCACCTTCGCGCTCGACGTCGACACCGGGTCGTACTCGGTCGGACGGACGCTGCTGTCCGAAGGGATGCTGCCGCCGCCGGAGTCGATCCGGGTCGAGGAGTGGGTCAACGCCTACGACTACAACCAGGATGCGCCGATCGACCAGGACCTGGGCATCTCCGTGGAGCAGGCCGTCTCACCGTCGACCTCTGACGGAACCCAGCTGGTCAAGGTCGGGGTCAAGGCCCGAGACGTCACCGACGCCGAGCGCCCCCCGGTGGCGGTCACGTTGGTCGTCGACACGTCGGGCTCGATGAACATCCGCGAGCGCCTCGGCCTGGTCAAGTCGTCGCTGGCGCTGCTGGCGGAGCACCTCAAGCCGACGGACACGATCGCCGTGGTGACGTACGAGGACTCGGCGCGGCCGGTGCTCGAGCCGACCCCGGTGGCTGACACCGAGGCGATCCTGGACGCCATCGACGAGCTGCGTCCCGGTGGCGGCACCAACCTCGAAGCCGGGATGCTTCTGGGCTACCGGCAGGCGCGTGAGGCGTACCAACCCGATGCCATCAACGCCGTGATCCTGGCCTCCGACGGCGTGGCCAACATCGGCACCACCGGACCGGACAAGCTCGCTGACATGATCCGTTCCGAGGGTGAGCAGGGCATCCACCTGGTGACGGTCGGGTACGGCATGGGCAACTACAACGACGACCTGATGGAACAACTGGCCGACCAGGGCGACGGGTTCTACGCGTACGTCGACACGTTCGACGAGGCCCGCAAGCTGTTCGTCGAGGATCTCAACAGCACGCTGACACCCGTGGCCCAGGACGCCAAGGTGCAGGTGGAGTTCGATCCCGCCGTCGTCTCGTCCTACCGGCTGATCGGCTACGAGAACCGCGCCATCGAGGACGACGACTTCGCCGACGCCACCGTCGACGCCGGAGAGATCGGTGCAGATCACGACGTCACCGCGCTGTACGAGGTCACGTTGGTCGAGGCCACCACGGACGGTCAGCCCATCGGCACCGTCGACCTGCGCTGGGAGTCAGCCGAGGACGGCTCCCCCGAGCAGGCGACCCACGAGCTGGCGGCTGCGCCGGGTGACGCCGCGGCTGGCGACGAGTTCCTGCTCGCGGCCACCGTCGCCGACCTCGCCCAACTGCTGAAGCAGGCCGAGCCGGTCGGCGACCGTGAGGTCGACCTGGGGGTGCTGGCCGAGCGGGCCGACCAACTGGAGGCGTCAGGAGTCGAAGGCGCGGACGAGCTGAGCGACCTGATCGCCCTGGCTAGCGTCGCCCGCTGACGAGTTGTCAGAAGGAGAGCACGCTTCTGGCGTGTCTCATTTCTGGCAGTCGGTCAGGAGTCGGAGTTCCATCGCGCGATGGTGGGCGCTCCTCGGTCCCATCCGAGGACGCTCACCTTCGCCGTGTCGAGCGGCAGGTTGGCACCCATCGTCAACGGCTGGTCGATCCAGCGCACCGCCAGGGACCGCAGGATGTGGCCGTGCGCGAACAGCAGCACGCGACCCTCGACCTCACGGCAGCGGGCGATCACACCGTCGACGCGAGCCTGGACGTCGCCCGGCGACTCGCCACCGGGAGCGCCGTCGATCCAGATCGACCAGGTCGGGCGCTCCTCGTGGATGGCGATCCGGGTCCGCCCCTCGTAGTCGCCGTAGTTCCACTCGACGAGGTCGTCGTCGACGACGTAGTCCGAGATGCCGGAGAGCTCGGCGGTCACGCGCGCCCGCTGCCGGGGGCTGCACAAGATCAGGTCGAACGACACGCCGGAGAGCAGGGGGCTCAGCGTGCGGGCCGCAGCCTCGCCGACCGGGGTCATCGCCAGGTCGGTCGCGCCGGTGTGCTGCCCCGACTTGCTCCACTCGGTCTGGCCGTGCCGGATGATCCAGACCTCTTGCTCGTCGCTACTCATGCACGCACGCTAACGCCTGAGAAGAACCGTCAAGGACCCCACCTCGCCTGCTCTCAGTCGCGGGGCGCTGGGGTAGGACGGCCCGGCTGCTCCCCACCTCGTGCGTCGAGATAGCTCTGCCTCGGCACCATGACCTTGCGCCGGAAGATGCAGACGACCGTGCCGTCTTGGTTGTAGCCGATGGTTTCGACGTGCACGACGCCCCGGTCGTTCTTGCTGGTGCTCTCTCGCTTGTCCAGCACGGTCGTCTCCCCGTAGATCGTGTCCCCGTGGAACGTCGGTGCGACATGCCGCAGCGACTCGACCTCGAGGTTCGCGATCGCCTTGCCCGAGACGTCCGGCACGCTCATGCCGAGCAGCAGCGAGTAGACGTAGTTGCCCACCACGACGTTCTTGCCGAACTGGGTGGTCTCTGCGTAGTGCGCGTCGAGATGCAGGGGATGGTGGTTCATCGTCAGCAGGCAGAACAGGTGGTCGTCGTACTCCGTCACGGTCTTGCCCGGCCAGTGCTGGTACGTCGCTCCGACCTCGAACTCCTCGTACGTGCGCCCGAACTGCATCCCTCACCCTTCCCGCAGCGCGAGTTGGGCGAGCATGTCGCGCGCCTGATCGGCCACCTTCGGCTGACAGAGCAGCTCGTACGACGTCGCGACCACCGACGTGTTGGACGTGAAGTCGCGGTGTCCGCCCGTGGCGGCGTACCCGAGCAGGCCCGTCAGGGCACCGAACGCGGCACCGAGCAGGCCCGCGAAGATCGGCAGCAGGAGGTTCACGTCGTCGGCGCTGAACAGCGTGACGAAGGCACCGATGAACAAGCCCCACATCGCACCGGTTGCCGCCGCCGCACCGATCACCTTGCCTCGGGTGAGCCGACCGGTGACCCGCTCGACGAGCCGCAGGTCGGTGCCGACGATGGTGACGTTCTGAACCGGGAACTCGTGGTCCGACAGGTAGTCGACGGCCTCCTGGGCGCGGGCGTACGTCGGGTACATCCCGATCGGTAGCCCGGTCGGGAGCTGGGGCAGTGGTAACGCCATGGCGTCCTCCTGTGGTCGGCCGCGTGAGTCTCATGGTCTCAGCCAGGCCTGAGGAAGCGCCCAACGGATGCTGGGGGCGTCCTGAGAAAACTGGTGAGGTCGCAGGGTTGTCGAGCTCGGGATGACGTGGCCGCCTGGTCAGCTGCGTTGGCCGAGATAGCGCACGCAGGTCGGCTGGATCGTGCCGGCGTCGATCGCCGCCTGCTCGTCGTCGGGCGACGTGTGCTCGAGGTCCTGGAAGCAGTAGGGGCCGCCTGCGAGGGACTGGCGGTCGAAGTTTCGGTCCAGTTCCTGCACGATGTCGGTACTTGAGTGCAGGTGGTGGCCGCGCGCCCAGCCGGAGAGGTACGCGTCCCAGGGGTCTCCACTCGCGGCCCAATCGCGTCGGTGGTGAGCGAGCCAGCCGGTCTCGGCGCTGTCCGGGAGACGGGCGAAGCACCAGCGAGCGGTCGCCTCGTCGAACTGCTCCCAGGACCACTCCACGACGACCAGGACGCCAAGCGGCGTGAGGACATCCGCGATCCGGTCCACGACGGCGCCGAGGTCGGTCACGTGATGCAACGAGGTCGACGCCACCACGGCCTCCAAGCGCTGCGCTGGCTCGTACTCCTCGAAGGTGGACTGTGCGTAGCCCGCGGTGGCCGGGGCCAGCGGGTCCACGCCGACGGCGTCGTACCCGCGCGCGAGCAACTCCGGGACGAAACCGCCGAGCGGACCACAGCCGATCTCCAGCACCCGCGCCGGCGGTGACGGCAGGGACGCCTCGACGAAGGGCCAGGTGGAGGCCAGCCAGAACTCCTCGGCGTTCACACTCTGACCTTAGGGCGACGCCCGATCGACGGCGCGGGTAAGCGCGCAGCTAGATCTTGTAGTCCTCGAGCAAGCGTCTCCCGATGATCATCCGCTGGATGTCTGCGGTGCCCTCGCCGATGAGCAGCATCGGTGCCTCGCGGTACAAGCGCTCGATCTCGTACTCCTTCGAGTAGCCGTAGCCGCCGTGGATGCGGAAGGAGTCCTCGACCACTTCGGCGCAGAACTCCGCGGCGAGGTACTTCGCCATCCCCGCCTCGAGGTCGTTGCGTTCGCCGGAGTCCTTCTTCTTGGCGGCCTTCACCATCATCTGGTGCGAGGCTTCGATCTTGGTGCCCATCTCGGCCAGGCGGAACAGCACGGCCTGGTGCTCGGCGATCTTCTTGCCGAACGTCTCGCGCTCCTGCGCGTACCGGGCCGCCAGCTCGAACGCGCGCCAGGCGAGGCCGCAGGCCCGGGCAGCCACGTTGACGCGACCGACCTCGACGCCGTCCATCATCTGGTAGAAGCCTCGACCGGTGGTGCCGCCGAGCACCTTGTCCGGGCCGACCCGGTGCTGGTCGAACACGGCGCCGGTGGAGTCGACGCCCTTGTAGCCCATCTTGTCGATCTTGTTGGGAATCGTGAGCGTGCCGTCGGCCTGAGCACCGAGGCCGGGCTCCTTCTCGATCAGGAACGTCGTCATGTTGCGGTGCGGCTTGCCCTCGGCCTCCGGGCCTTCGTCCGTCTTGACCAGCACCGCCAGGAAGTTCGAGGTGCTGCCGTTGGTGATCCAGAGCTTCTCGCCGGAGAGCACGAAGTCGTCACCGTCACGGACGGCCTTCGTGCGGATGGCCGACACGTCGGAGCCGCAGCCGGGCTCGCTCATCGAGAAGGATCCGGTGAGCTCCCCTGCGGCCATCCGCGGGAGGTACTTCTGCTTCTGCTCCTCGGTGCCGTGCTGCCTCAGTATGTAGGCGACGATGAAGTGGGTGTTGATGATGCCTGAGATGCTCATCCAGCCGCGGGCGATCTCCTCGACCACCAACGCGTACGTCAGCAACGACTCGCCCAGGCCGTCGTACTCCTCCGGGATCGTGAGCCCGAACAGGCCGAGCTCCTTCATGACTGCAACGATCTTCTCGGGGTACTCGTCGGCGTGCTCGAGCTCGGCCGCAACCGGGATGATCTCCTTGTCGACGAAGTCGCGCACCGTCTTGAGGATCTCGGTCTGGACGTCGGTCAGGCCTTCGGTCTGGCAGAGGCGACCCATCTCGTTGCACTCCTTCGTCGAGCGGATGACGTACGTCGGTTGACGCCGTGCCACCGCTCGGAGTATCGCAAGCGCACCGCAGGGGTGCCACAAACCGTGGCCTATCCAACATCGGCACAGAACATCGGCCAGGTCAGTCGGACGGGGGCTTCCAGACGTCGGTGCGCTCCATTCCGGCCGAGCGCCCCTTTGCGGACACGACCAGCGCCATCTTGCGCGACGCCTCGTCGATCATCTCTTCGCCGAGCATCACTGCTCCGGTCGCCCCGCCCGCCTCGGACGTGTAGTGCTCGTACGCGTCGAGGATGTTCTCGGCGTGGTCGTAGTCGGTCTGCTGTGGCGAGAAGACTTCGTTGGCGGCGGCGATCTGGTCCGGGTGCAGCACCCACTTCCCGTCGAAGCCAAGTGCGGCGCTGCGGCCCGCCACCCGCCTGAAGCCGTCGGTGTCGCGGACCTGGAGGTACGGGCCGTCGATGGCCTGCTTGTCGTGTGCGCGCGCCGCCATCAAGATCCTCATCAGGATGTAGTGGTACGCGTCGCCGACGTCGTACCCGGGCGGCTGCTCGCCCACCACGAGCGACTTCATGTTGATGGAGGCCATGAAGTCGGCGGGTCCGAAGATGATCGCCTCCACCCGGGCGCTGGCGGTCGCGATCGCATCGACGTTGATCAGGCCGAGCGCGTTCTCGATCTGTGCCTCGATGCCGATCCGGCCGACCTCGAGGCCGACGGTCTTCTCGATCTGGGTGAGCAGCAGATCGAGCCCGACGACCTGGTCGGCCGTCTGCACCTTGGGCAGCATGATGCAGTCGAGGTTGGCGCCAGCGCCCTCGACGACCTCGATCACGTCGCGGTACGTCCACTCGGTCGTCCAGTCGTTGACGCGCACGACGCGGACCTTGCCGTCCCATCCGCCGGAGTTCAGCGCCTCGACGACGGTGCCGCGCGCCTCGGGCTTCGCCACCGGCGCCACGGAGTCCTCGAGGTCGAGAAAGACCTGGTCGGCGTCGAGGCCCTTGGCCTTGTCGAGAAACCGGGGGTTGGAGCCCGGCACCGCTAGGCACGAGCGGCGAGAGCGGGGGGACTCAGGCATCGGTGGTCCTTCCGGGGTCGGCTGCGGCCGAGCCTAGAGGGAGCCACCGCGCGTCGCCGTCCCGCGTAAGACATCTCACGCCTACCCGCCCACCCCATCCCGACGCGCGCCCCAATGCCCGCGAATTGCGGGAAAGTTGTCGACAGGCCGACCGACTTGAGCGGTTATTGCGGCAACATTCCCGCAATTCGCGGGTGAGGCGGCTACTCGATCGGCGCCTCGAGCGGTGCGCCGGCTCGGGTCCGCGCGGCGACCACCACCGCCAGACCGCTGACGATAAGGCCGAGACCGGCGTACACCGCCACCGGGGGCGCCTGGCCGAGCAGGACCGCCGCGAGCAAGGCGGCACCCGGCACCTCCAGCAGGATCGTCATCGACACCACGCTCGGGCTCATCACTGCGAGCACGTGGTTGAAAACCGTGTGCCCGAGCAGCTGAGCGACGACGGTGACGGCGCCGATGAGTAGCCAGCTCTTCGCGTCGAACCCCCAGACCTGCACCCCGCCGATCAGGCACGCCACCAGCAGTAGAGCCGCGCTCGTCCCGTAGCAGATCACGGTGTACGTCGTGGTGGTGAGCTCGCGCCGGACGCGGCTGCCTACCACCGTGTACACGGCACCGAACACGCCGCCGGCCAGCGCCAGCAGATCCCCGGTGAGAGCCCGAGTGGAGATGCTGAGGTCGACACCGGAGACGACGAGTACGCCGGCGAAGGCCAGCCCGACCCCCATCCAGACCGAACGCGACACTTCCTCCCCGTCAAATCGCGCCAGCAGCACCACGAACGCCGCCTGCAGGCAGACCAACGCCGTCGCGGAAGCCACCGAGGTGTACCGAAGTGAGGTGATCCAGGTCGCGAAGTGCAACGCCAGCATCAGCCCGGCGAAGGAGGACCGCACGAGCGTGCGCCGCGACAGACCGCTGATGTCCACGCCGACCTGGCGACCGCCGTACGCGCCGAGCGCGACCGCCCCGAGACCGCTGCGCCACAGCGCCATCGCCAGCGCCGGCACCGCGGTTGCCGCGGCCATCAGCGGTCCCGACAGCGACACGCCTGCCACGCCCACGACCAGCAACGCCATGCTCCCCGGGGAGACGGAGGTGACGCGAGGCTCGGGCACACGGTCATCCTCGCCGCCGTATGACAGGCTTCGACGGGTGGGTGACCCGGAGCAGCGGCCGCGTGAGGACGAGGCAGCCGAGCAGGCGCTCGACGATGCCCTGGCCGACGAGGCGATGAAGAAGTCAGGGTTGATCTGGGTCGAGCCCGCGGCGGACCTTCCCGCCCAGGCCGTGTGGCACGTCTGGGTCGAGGGGCGTGCGTACGTGCTCACCGGTCCGGGCGAGCAACCCGACCCCGGCCTCGTACCCGGGCAGCCGGCACGCGTGATCGTCCGCAGCAAGGACAACGCCCATCGGCTCGTGTCGTTCGCGGCCGAAGTCGCCACCGTGAGCGAGACCGAGGACGACTGGGGTCCCGCAACCGCGGCCCTCGCAGCGGGCCGGCTCAATCTCCGCGACGCCGAGGGCGCTCCGGCGCGCTGGAGCGCCGATGCCGCGACCATGATCTACCGACTCACGCCGGATCGACAGCTCCAAGAGGGACCGGGCCGCTACGACGATGCGTCAGGACGGGAAGCGCCGGTGGCGACATCGGCGACGACGACAAGGCGACGCCCGTGGGTGCTCCATCGACGGGGCGGTAGCGGCCGCGCCCTGTCCTGACCGCGGCGTCTGGCCGTTCGAGGACTCACAGGTCGGGGACAGCGATCCGTCCGCTCGCGGCCGCCACCACCTGCCCCGCAACCTGGCACATCATCACGACGCCGCCCGACACGGCTACCCGCCCGTACAGGGTGGAGGGACGACCCATCTCGACGCCCTGTGTGATGACGTACGACAGCTGCCTGGCCCCCTCATGGGTGGCGGCGTAGCCGCTCGCCGCC
>Ga0136617_10006537_pt1 | contig 10400 bp, 7 predicted proteins | sample AntDrymUQ3222106_2_FD_129672 | JGI IMG/M metagenome (GOLD analysis project Ga0136617, IMG submission 129672) | Polar desert sand microbial communities from Dry Valleys, Antarctica - metaG UQ322 (21.06) | ecosystem: Environmental > Terrestrial > Soil > Desert | place: Antarctica: Dry Valley...
GCTGACGACTTCAACCAAGGTAGTGTCGATGCAGCCGTGGCTCGTCGCCGTCAGGTCGTCAGAGCGCAGGTCGTGGAGAAGAAGCGCGCGCGCACCATCTCCAAGCAGCAGCAGTTGGCCGAGCGGCTAGCTACGGCCACCCAACAGCTCGCCTCCGGTATCGTGCAGTCGGCCGCCGCTGTCCGCGAGCTCTCGAACGCCGTCGACGAGATCTCTCAGGCGGCGCAGAAAGCGTCGCGCGCAACTGTGGAGAGCCAGGCCGCGATCACCCAGATCGAGAAGAGTGCCGAGATCGCGTCGAAGCAGTCCCAGGCGTCGCTCAACCGGGTGAGCCGCGGCCAGGAGCTGATCCGCACCACCAGCGCGGACGTTGAGGTGCTGATCCAGGGCGTCAAGGACGTCGCCGACATCAACCTGAAGTCCGCCTCGATGGTCGGCGAGCTCGAGAAACAGGCCGAGGAGATCGGTGCGATCGTCCAGACCGTCGTCGGGATCGCCAAGCAGACCAACCTGCTGGCGCTGAACGCCGCTATCGAGGCGGCCCGAGCCGGCGAGCACGGGCGCGGCTTCGCCGTCGTCGCCGACGAGGTCCGCAACCTGGCCGAGACCTCCGAGAAGTCCGCGCGCGACATCCGCGAGCTGGTCGAGGCGATCAAGTCCGAGGTCGACATCGTCGCCAAGGTTGTCGAGCAGTCGGGTCGCGACGCCTCCAACCAGACCGAAAGGGCTGCGAAGATCACCGAGGATTTGAGAACGATCGAGCATGGCATGGACGAAATCAAGGCACGCTCGCTGGAGATCGCGACCGACGCCGGTGAATCGGCTGCCGCGGCGCTTCAGTTCAAGACGGGCGTCGAGCTGATCGCCAAAGCGGCGCAGGAGCAAGGGGCGGCGGTCGGTGAGATCAGCAACGTGATCGAGGAGCAGAACCGCTCCCTGGCAGACATGGGCGCGGCCGCCGACGAGCTAGCAGAGACCTCCGAGGGGCTCGAGTCCTCCACCTCGGTCAGCAAGTCGGCCGAGGGGCTGGCTTCGGCCGCCGAGGAGCTGTCGGGCACCGTCGACGAGGCGAGCCGGGCCGCCCAGGAGATCGGCCAGGCGGTCACGTCGATCGCGACGGCTGCCGACGCGCAGGCCGCGGCGAGTGAAAAGTCGGCCGGCGCGGTCGAGGAGATCGAACGGGGCTCGGCACGGATCCAGGAGAAGGCCGCCGTGTCGCTCGAGAAGGTCAACGCCCTCCAAGCGTCGCTGACGCAGGACAAGCTCGAGGTGGACGATCTCATCAGCGGGATCTCGGACGCGGCAGTGGCGAGTGCCCACTCGGCCGAGACCATCCGCCAGCTCGAGGTCTCGACTGGACGGATCGACAAGATCGTCGACGCCATCGTCAACGTGACGATCCAGACGAATCTGCTGGCCGTCATCGGCGGCATCGAGGCAGCCAGAGCTGGTGAGTACGGCCGTGGCTTCGCCGTCGTGGCCGCCGATGTTCGCAGCCTGGCGAAGGACTCGGCTGAGAACGCCGAGAAGATCAAGGATCTGGTCAAGCGAGTCCAGCAGCAGGTCGCCAAAGTCGCCCTCGACATTGACGGCGCCGGTGTGAAAGCGCGCCAGGAGGTCGAGACTGCCAGGACGTCGATGGCCAACCTGAAGCAGATTGAGACGGACGTCATCGCGCTCCAGCAGGGTGTCGGTGCCATCGCCATGGCCGCCGCCGAATCGCTTACGGCCGTAACTGACGCGAAGCGTGGGGTCGAGCAGATCGCTCAGGCCGCGTCCGAGGCCGCCGCGGCGTCGGAGGAGGCCTCGAAGGGGGCCGGCGAGCAGGCGCGCGGCCTGGCCGAGCTGGCGAGCGCCGTCGAAGAGGTCTCCGCCCTGGCCGACGAGCTCCAGAATCTGTAGGCCCCAGCAGGCAAGGAGCACACCTCCATGGCAACCAAGCGTGAGAAGCAGCCGGCGCCGCCCGCGGGCGTCGAGGCGACGGACCTCGATGTTGCTGTCGTCAGCGCGACACCGCGGGCGACGACACCGGATCGGACGGACCAGCCGGAGCGAGTTGATGCTGAGGCCGATGAGACCCAGTTCGTGACGTTCATGCTGGACGGCGAGGAGCTAGGCGTGCCGATCGCCGCCGTCAAGGAGATCGTCAGGGTTCCGGACATCACTCGCATCCCGAAGGCGGCTACCTACATCGAAGGTGTCGCCAACCTGCGCGGCAGCATCCTGCCGATCGCGAATCTTCGACGCAGGTTCGACCTGCCCGACGAGGAGCGGACCGACGACAATCGCGTCGTGGTGATCGAGGTCGGCGGACGACTGATGGGCCTGGTCGTCGACCAGGTATCGGAGGTACTGCGGGTCTCCGACGAGAGCGTCGAGCCGCCGCCGCCGATCGTGAGCGCGACCCTCGGTACTGACTTCCTACACGGCGTAGCGAAACTGAAGGGTGGCGAGCGCCTGGTGCTGCTGCTCGACATCGACAAGGTGCTCCCAGCCGAAGAGGTGGAGGTCACCACGGCCGAGGCTGTGCGGACCGCCGCTCGGTCCGACGTCGAGGCGTGGGCCAGCCGCCAGGTGATCGAGGAGGAGCAGATCGTTAGCTTCCGCGTCGCCAACGAAGAGTATGCCATCTCGATCGACGACGTCCAGGAGATTATTCGCGTCCCCGAAATCTCCCACGTGCCGAAGGCACCGGCCTCCATTGACGGGATGGTCGCCTTGCGCAACCGCCTCCTGCCCATCGTCAACCTCAGAAAGCGATTCCTGATGCCGACGATCGAGCTGGATGAGGATAGCCGGATCGTGGTGGTCAGCTTCGGCAACGTCGTGACCGGCATCCAGGTCGACGCCGTCTCGGAGGTGCTCAGCGTGCCGAAGGACGCGATCGAGCCGCTCCCCGAAATCATGAGCGCCAGCGCGGCCGATCAGCTTCGGGGCATCGTCAGGCTGGATGACGGGAAGCGCCTGATCATGCTGCTCGACGTCAGCCGAATCCTCTCGTCAGCCGAGCTTGGAGAGCTCGCCACGCCCGGCGAGGGAGGACAGATTGTGTCCACCGTCTCGGAGATGGGGCGCCGCCATGCGCTCGACGAGGAGCAGTTCGTGAGCTTCCGCGTCGAGCACGAGGAGTTTGGCATCAACATCCAGCAGGTCCAGGAGATCATCTGGCTGACCGAGATCACCCGGGTTCCCCGCACGTCCGCGTTCGTCGAAGGGATCATCAACCTGCGTGGCAGCATCCTGCCGGTGATCGACCTGCGAAAGCGGTTCGGCATCGTGGCGGCCGAACCGACCGACTCGACGAGCATCGTGGTGGTTGACGTCGGTGGGCGCAAGACCGGCATAGTCGTGGACGCGGTTTCTGAAGTTCTCCGCCTCAACCGCGATGCGATCGAGCCGCCGCCGCCAGTCGTCGCCGGGCTGGATGTCAGCTTCGTCGAAGGCGTCGGCAAACTGCCGAACGGCCGGGGGATGCTGATCATCCTGAACCTCACCGAGGTGCTCTCACTCGTCGAACTCAGCGTGGTGGCCTGACGTGGGCAGGCAACGACCTGCTGCGCCAGCCACCACGGCTGCCACGCCACCGATCGTCGAGGTCGGCAGCGTCCGGCGAGCGCGTGGTCCCACGCGAGGCGCCAGGCCGGCCAGGTGCCCCGCTGGTTCGATCGCGACCGCGGCATGACCCAGGTCAGGGTCCTGGTCGTCGAAGACTCGGCGTTCATGCGCCGCCGCCTGACCAGCATCATCGAGTCCGCCCCTGGGCTGGTGGTGGTTGGCATCGCCCGGAACGGCGAGGACGCCGTTGAGCGGGTCCGCGAGCTGCAACCAGACGTCATCACCCTCGACATCACGATGCCGCGCATGGACGGCCTGACGGTGCTCATCCGTATCATGATGGAATGTCCCACGCCGACCATCATCGTCAGCTCGCTCACCCAGGATGGCGCATCGACCACGCTTGAGGCACTCGAGCTTGGGGCTGTCGACTTCGTGGCCAAGCCATCTGGCACGGTCTCGCTGGACATCGACAACCAGCGCGAGGAGATCGTCGCGAAGATCCGAGGGGCAGCCGGGGCGCGGGTCGGTCGGCGACGGTCGAGTGCGTCGCTTCGTCGGCAGGCCGGCGCTATCGGTCGGGCCGAGCGAAGCCGCCAGGCTGGGGGCGACGATGTCCCATCCCGGTTGGTCGGAGCGCGGCGCGTCGGTGCACGAGCGTCCTCGCCAACGGCCCGCGCCGCGACGGCTGGCGCCATCGTCGCGATCGGGGTATCGACCGGTGGACCCCAGGCGCTCCTCGAGATCCTTCCGTCCTTGCCTCGCTGCCTGCCGGTCCCGGTGGTGATCGTCCAACACATGCCGCCCGCCTTCACCGGCCCCTTCGCGCACCGCCTCGACGCCGCATCGGCCGTTTCCGTCAAGGAAGCGGAGCACGGCGAGCGGCTCATGGCCGGGACCGTCTACGTCGGGCCGGGTGGTTACCAGATGACGGTTGTCAAGAGCGTCACAGGGGGCGCCCCCAGGATCCGTCTGAGCCACCGCCCGCGCGGTCTCGTCTTCTGTCCGTCGGTGGACGTGCTATTCGACTCGGTGGCCTGGCTCTACGGCCGATCAGCCGTTGGGGTGCTGCTCACCGGGTTGGGCGACGACGGCGCCGATGGCATGGTGGCGATTCGGCGGGCCGGCGGCGCCACCATCGCCGAGTCCGATGAGACGGCCGTGGTCTTTGGCATGCCGCGCGTGGCGATCGAGCGCGGTGGCGCGGACGTGGTCGCACCAGTCTACCAGGTGGCCGACCGAATCCTTGATGCCCTCAGGGAGAAGACGCGATGACGACCGACTACCTTTTTGCGGCGCTCGAACAGGCCGATGCCATCGAGCGCCGCCGGATCCTACGTGATCTCCCGCCGACCAACGATCCGGCGACGCTGGGCCTGATCGCGCGTAGCCTCTCGGACCCCTCGACGGCCGTCTGCGAGGCGGCCATCGAGGCGCTGACGCGCCACGGCGGGCACGACGCCGCCGAAGCGGCCGCGCCTGGCCTTCGCTCGAACGACCCGGCCCAGCGCGGGTATGCCGTCGATGCGCTGATCCGACTCGGCTCGGACGCCATCCCGACGATGACCACGCTGCTCGCCGACCCGGACCACGACGTTCGGAAGTATGCCGCTGAGGCGCTAGCCACCGTCGGCGACCAGAGGGCCGTGGCGGCGCTCGGTGTGCTGCTCGAGGATAGGGACGTCACTGTCGCCGCCGCGGCGGCCGAAGCGCTTGGACTGCTGGGGCTGCCTGACGCGATCCCGGCCCTGGCAGAGGTGGCCCGGGACGGCCTCGACTGGCTGCGGGTGGCGGCGATCTTTGGCCTTGGCGAGATCGGCGGCCCGGACGCGCTGGCTCACATCTGCGCCACCCCACCGGAGGCGCCGTTCCCAGTCCTCGCCAGCGCTGTGGAGGCAGTCGGCCGCGCCGCCAGCGCCGAGCCGGCGCGCGCCCTCGCCTTCCTGGCCGAGCTGGTCGCCGACGACGATCGGGTCTTGACCGACCTGGCTCTCCGCGCGCTCGGCTCGGTCCTCGATCTCCAGCCGTCCCTGTCCGTGCCTCAACCGACACGGCAGACGCTTGCGCGAGTCGCGCGGCTCCGCTTGAGCTCACCGGATCCACAGCTCCGCGCTGCGAGTGCTCGCTGCTTCGGCGCCGTTCCCGAGGCTGCCTCGCCCGAGGGCGTAGCGATGCTTCGCGTGCTCTTGGCGTCAGACGGAGAGACCTCAGTTCGCCTGGAAGCCCTGCGGGCCCTGGCCTCCACCGGCGGGGTCACATCGGCAACGCTCGTCGGCCTGGCGGCCGACGAGGGCGAGGATTCGGATTTTCGCGTGGCCGCCCTGCGGCTGCTCACGAGCCACGCCGATCGGTCCGGCCCGGATGTGGTGAGGTTGCTCGTCCGGGTGGTGACGGCGGCCGAGCAGCCGCTGGTGCGAGCCGCCGCGCTGCGGGCGTTGTTGCAGGTCGAGAGCACGGAGGCACTCCGTCACGGACTCGACGTCCTCGACGACGAAGGTGTACGGGATGACGAACCAGCCGTCGCCGAATTGTCGGCCTGCCCAGTGGAGGCCCGCCTCGCACTGGCGTGGAAGGCGCTCGACGAGGCAACGCCCGCGACCCGTCGCTGGACGTTCACCAGCCTCCTGCCGGTCAGCCGCGCTAGCGACGTGCGCGCAGCCGATGGTGGCCCAAACCTGCTGGCGCGCGCCGCGCTCGACGACGACCGGTCCGTCCGCGCTCACGCCCTGCGGCTGCTCGACGACGATCGAGACGTGGCACGTCTCGGACAAGAACTGACGCGGAGTCTCGCATAATGCAGATCGAGAGCTCCGTCTTCGAGCGCCTGCGTGAGCTCGTCTATCACCACTCCGGCCTGTCCTTCGACGAGAAGAAGATGTACTACTTTGACCGGCGTGTCGAGACCCGGATCGAGGCGGTCGGGGCGACCAGCGTCACCGACTATGTTCAACTGCTCTGCCGCGGCGATGGCGCAGACGAGCTGCAGACGCTGTGCGAATCGCTGACCACCAACGAAACGTACTTCTTTCGCGAGTATGCGCAGCTCAAGGCGTTCGCCGAAGGCGTACTTCCGATGCTTCTGAATGCGCGCCGCGCGGCCGGCACGCGACGTCTGCGGATCTGGTCGGCCGGCTGCTCGACGGGCGAAGAGCCGTACACCCTCGCCATCATCCTGCGCGAGATGATCGAGGACTTTGAGCAGTGGGACGTCTCGATTCTAGGGACGGATATCAGCCGGGAGGTGCTGAGGCGGGCCAGGCAGGCCACCTACGGCACGCGCGCTTTGAAGGACGTGCCCACCATCTATCGCCAGAGATATTTTCGGACGGAGGCGGACGGCGAACGGGTCGCGACCCTCATCAGCCGGATGGTCACGTTTCGACAGGCCAACCTGAAACTGGCTCGTCCACCGCGCGACCTGACGGACCTGGACGCGATCTTCTGCCGCAACGTGCTGATCTACTTCGGCGACCACTCGCGGCGCCAGGCGGTGGAGATGTTCCACGACGCACTCACGCCGGGCGGTGCCATTTTCCTCGGCGCGTCTGAGTCGGTTGGGCGGATCACCTCGGCGTTCCGCCCTGTCCAACTTGGCCGCATGCTGACGTACATCAAATGATGCCGCGCACGACGCACACGAAGGAGCTCACCATGGCGACGCGCATCCTGATCGTCGACGACTCGGCGTTCGTCCGATCCCTCCACGACTACATCTTCAGATCCCACGGTTTCGAGACGCTGCTGGTCGATAGTGGTTTCGCGGCGCTGGAGGCGCTCAATCGGGAGACGTGCGATCTGGCCGTGGTGGACGTGAACATGCCGCGCATGGACGGTCTGACGCTGACCCGCCACATCCGCGCCGACCCCGCGACAGCCGAGCTGCCGATTATCGTGCTCTCCACCGAGCGTGACGACCGCGACGTCGTGCAGGGGCTCGAGGCCGGGGCGAACGTCTACGTCTTCAAGCCAACCGATCCCGAAGCGCTGGTCCGGCACGCCCGCATGTTGCTCGGACCGGGCGCCTGAGCGGTCAGGCGAGACGACGACCGATGGACCCGCGCGAGACACCAGCCCTACGCCAGCAGCTCTTGGACGAGCTGGTCACCGAGGCGATTGAGCATCTGGACGCGGCCGATGCGTTACTCGACGCCGCCGACCAGGGTGGTCTTGGAGCCGACGCGCGTGACCGGCTGATGCGCGCCATGCACACGATCAAAGGTTCAGCCGGCTACATGGAGCTCACCGACATCCTGGGCCTTGCCCACGCCCTCGAGACGATCGTGCGACAGCCCACCGGCGACGACGCGCCGCCGCGGCTCGACCTGTTGCGGGCCGGAACGGCCGAGCTGCGCGATCTGGTCGAGCACGTCGACACGCCACGCTCGGCATCTGCCGAGCTGCTCGCCGCCCTCGGACGTGCCGATGCGCCGCCGGCCGAGCCGGCTATGCGACGCGGGCCATCGGTGGCGGAGATCTTCCTCGACGTCGTTCGGCAGCAATGCCATGCCCTCCGCATCGCACTACCACGACTCGCCGGGCCGGGCGACCCGGCCGGTCCCTCCGACGGAGCCCCGATGGTGCTCCGAGCGCTCGCGTCCCTCCGCTCGGCAGCATCGTACGCCGGTCGCGACGATGTGCTGCTCCTGCTCGACACCCCCCTGAACAATGGAACCGCCGAAGCTATGGGCGCCGAACGCGTCGCTCGCCTGCTTGACGCGCTCACGAGTGTCGTGGGCGGCGTGGCGCCTGTCGATCTGGCGGCGTTCACTCCCGAGCCTAGCGCGCGTGCTGACCACACCGTCGAGATGGTGAGCGCGGCGGATGGAGACGGCCAGCCTGGCACGAACGCCGCACCGACACCCTCAACCCGTCTGCCGACATCGACCGATCTCTCCTCGGTCGAGGCGGTCGCCACGCTGCGTGTCCCATTCGCGCGGGTCGATGCGCTGATGGGGCAGGTGGGCGAGCTGCTGACTATCCGCGGCCAGCTCGACCACTTCCTGGGACAGGTCGAGGGTGCCGGCTGCGCCAGATCGCTGATCCGTCAGGGTCGGCTCCTGGCGGGCTCGCTCGGCCGGTCGGTTGACGATCTCCAGAATACGTCACGCGAGTTGCGACTCGTCCGGCTCGAGACGGTCTTCCGTCGGCTGCCGCGCATCTGTCGTGACGCCGCCGCCCACACGTCGAAGCAGGTTCGCCTGGAGCTACACGGCGGCGATACCGAGCTCGACAAGACGGTCGCCGAGGCGCTCGCCGACCCGCTCCTGCATCTGCTACGGAACGCGGTCGATCACGGCATCGAGCGCCCACACGAGCGCCGGGCGGGCGGCAAGCCGGAGACCGGGGTGGTGGTTGTCACTGCCCGGCAGGAGGCAGCAGAGGTCGTCATCGACGTGCGCGACGACGGTCGCGGCATCGATCCTTGGAGGATCCGGGCACGTGCTGTGGAGGCCGACGTGATCGACGCCGCGGCCGCGGCCGAGCTGTCTCCAGATGGCATCCTCGACCTGCTGTTTCGGCCGGGGTTCAGCACCGCCGCCTCCGTGACTGGCATCTCCGGGCGAGGCGTCGGGCTGGACGTGGTTCGGGCGAACGTCAGCCAGCTTGGCGGGAAGGTGGTGATCCGGCAGGTCTCGCCGGGCACGGCCTTCGAGCTGCGACTTCCGGTGCGCCTGGCCGCGACGGACGTCGTGCTGGTCCAGGCCGGCGGCCAGACATTCGCGGTCGCGCTGGACGACGTGCGCGAGACGCTCACGGTCGCTTCCGACCGCGTTCGTCGCGTCGCCGGACGGCCGGCCATCGTCCACCAGGGGCGAATCGTGCCAATCGTCAGCCTCGCCGAGGTTGTCGGACTGGGTGCCAACATCGGGACTGGTGTAGATGAGAGGGCGCTGATCGTCGCAGCGGTCGCGGGGCAACTTGTCGGGCTGGCGGTCGATAAGATCGGTCGGCATCAGCAAGTCGTGGCGAAGCCACTCGCCAGCTACCTCGCATGGCCGGGTCTGAGCGATGCCGCCGTACTTGGCGATGGCAGAGTCGTGCTGGTAGTCTGGCCCGCGCGGCTCATCGCTTCGGCCCTAGCAGCCCCACCAGCCACTGCGTGAGCGCCCACCGCCTGCCGATCGGAACGGCCTGACCGAGCGGGACAGGGATCACCCATGAGGCTCGACGGTTGGATCGTCGGAGGGATCGCCCAGGGCGTCGGGACGGCTTTCCTGCTAGGGAGCGTCCCGGGGTCCGAACGCCGGGACGCTCCCTGACGGTCGCGGTTCGGATTCCCTCCTAGCGGGCCAGCACGTGGATGCAGACCGCGGCGGTGCGGTCAGCGACGGTCCCGCCGGCGTTTTCGGCGACGGCGATACGGGCACCGGGCACCTGACGGGCGCCGGCCTGACCTCGGAGCTGGCAGACCAGCTCGGCGATCTGGCCGAGGCCCGTCGCGCCGCTCGGGTTGCCCTTCGACTCTAGCCCACCGGATGGGTTCACTGGCTTCGTTCCGCCGAGGGCGGTGAACCCGTCCGCGATCAGACGGGACTCCTCGCCCGGCCTGCACAAGCCCAACGGGGCGTATGCCAGGAGCTCGCCCGACGCGGCGGCGTCGTGGACCTCGGCCACGTCGACGTCGTCGGGCCCGGCGCCGGCCGTTGCGTACGCCGCGGCGGCGGCCCGCGCCAGCACGGCCTCGTTGTCCTCGTCGACGCTCGGGTGGCCTGAGACGAGCACCGACGCGCGAATCGCCACGCCGTCCCGCCCCTGCTCCCGCGCGAACCGCTCGCTCGCGACGACCGCCGCCGCGGCGCCGTCCGTAATCGGGCTGCACATGAGACGGGTGAGCGGCTCGGCGA
>Ga0136617_10006538_pt1 | contig 10400 bp, 8 predicted proteins | sample AntDrymUQ3222106_2_FD_129672 | JGI IMG/M metagenome (GOLD analysis project Ga0136617, IMG submission 129672) | Polar desert sand microbial communities from Dry Valleys, Antarctica - metaG UQ322 (21.06) | ecosystem: Environmental > Terrestrial > Soil > Desert | place: Antarctica: Dry Valley...
CATCAACGATCCTTGGCCGCCCTAGAACGCGCTGGCGCTCTCACTGCGCCATCGTTCGATCAGAAGGACGGCGCCGGCCGTCAGGCACATCAGGATGGTGCTCATGGCCATCGCCTGGCCGAACGGCAGCGCGCCCGGCTGGCCCAGCAGTCGGTAGATGGCGACCGGCACGGTGGGCGTCTCGGGGCGGGCGATGAACAGGGTGGCCCCGAACTCGCCCAGTGAGACAGCGAAGGCGAAGCCGGCGCCGACGAGTGCGGCGCGGGCAACGACCGGACCATCGATCTCCCGAAAGACCCGCCCCGGCGAGGCGCCAAGGACGGCCGCCGCTTCTCGCAGGCGCGGTTCGATCGACCGGATGAGCGGGACCGCCGCCCTGACCACGAAGGGAGTGGCGACCAAGGAATGGGCCAGCGGGATGAGCAGCGGCGAGGTCCGCAGGTCGAGCGGGGGTTCATCGAGCGCCACGATGAAGCCGAAGCCGAGCAGCACCGCCGAGGTTCCCAGGGGCAGCATCGCCAGCGTGTCCAGCCCACCCCCCAGCCGACCTCCACGGTATGCGGCCACAGCGGCGATGAGCAATCCGAAGGTCACCGCCAGGGCCACGGTCAGGGCCGCGAACGCCACTGAGTTGATGACCGCCTCGGCCGGCGCCACGAAGAGCCCGCCCCGACCGCCGGCGTCAAGGAGAGCACGATAGGAGCTGAGGAAAGACCCCTCAGGGCTGCGCAGCGATCGCTCGACCAACACCGCCAGGGGCGTTCCCAGGTACAGCATCATCGAGCCGATGACCGCTGTCATGAACAGCTTCGCGCGGCGGCCGACCGGTCGGCGGCTCGTGTCCCCCGCGCTCCGAAGGCGTTGTGCGATGGCCAGCCGCTCACCAAGCCGTGTCTCGACCACCAGGACGACGCCGATGACTGCCATCTGAAGGAGGGCCAGGGCGGCCCCGGCGGGCAGATCCAGTGATTGCGCCGTGGCCCGGTAGATGGCCACCTCCAGCGTCGTGGTGCCCGACCCGCCGAGCAGCAGGATGACCCCGAACGAGGTGAACGTGAACAGGAAGACGAGCGACGCGGCGGAGATGACAGCCGGCCGCAGGAGGGGCAAGGTGATGTAGCGAAAGGCTCGCCACGGGGTCGCACCCAGCATCCGGGCCGCCTCGACCGTGCGCGGATCGAGATGCGACCAGACGCTTCCGACCAGCCTCACCACGATGGCGTACTCGTAGAAGACGTGGGCCGCCAGGATGGCCCAGATGGTCCCGTCCAGACCCAGCGCTGAGAGCGGGCCGCGGGGTCCGATGAGGGCCAGGAAAGCGGCCGCCACGACGACCGTGGGCAGCACGAACGGGACCGTCAAGCCGGCGCGCAGGAGGCGCTTGCCGGGGAAGTCGTAGGTGGCCAGGACATAGGCTCCGGGCAGGGCGACGACGACGGTCAGGACGGTCGACAGTCCGGCCTGCCAGAGGGTGAACCAGGCTATGCGTGCTGTGCCGGGAGCCGACCAGGTGGCCAGCACATCGCTCTGCGCCAGCGCCGCGGAGCCGCCGTCGCCGGTCAACGCCGTGACCAGGATGGCGGTCATCGGCCAGATGAAGAAGACGGCCAGGAAGCAGACTGGTGCTGCGGCGAGCAGGATCGCCGTCCGACGGCTCAGGGCCGCATGACCTCTGTCCACTCCGCGAGCCAGCGCTCACGGTCACGACCGATGGTCTCATAGGCGATGCCCAACGGATCCGGTGCCACCTGAGCGTGCTGGCTGAATACGGCTGGCAAAGCGGCATCGGCGCGCACCGGATAGACGAACATCTGGAGCGGGATCCCTTCCTGGACCTCAAGCGACAGGAGGAAGTCGATGAAGGCAGCCGCCAGCTCCGGCGACTCCGTACCAGCCAGTACGCCGGCGAACTCCGTCTGTCGATAGCAACCGTCCAGTACAGCGGCCGTCGAGGGTCGGTCGACGGGCGGCTCGGAGAACACGACCTCGGCGGCAGGGCTGGAGGCGTACGAGACGACGATGGGCCTGTCGCCCGCGCCTGCCCCGCCCGAGAAGCGGTCGTAGTAAGCCGTCTCCCAGCCATCGACCACCAACACATCGTTGTCGCGCAGACCCCGCCAGTAGTCGCGCCAGGTGTACTGACCGGTCTCGTCGTAGCGCGCGACCGTCGCCAGCAGAAAGGCCAGGCCGGGCGACGAGGTGGCCGGGTCCTCCACCACCGACTGCCCGCGGTAAGTCGGATCGACCAGGTCATCAAGGCTGGCCGGCGCGTCAGCTTGCCCTTCGCTCCCGAACGCATCCAGGTCCACGTTCAGACATACATCGCCGTAGTCGATGGGCGTGACCCGGTCCTGAGGGTCGATCCGGTACTGCGGCGGCACGGCCGCCAGGCCGGCCGCTTGGTGGCTCTGGAAGATGTCCCTGTCCAGGGCACGCGACAGGAACGTGTCGTCGACGCCGTACAGCACGTCAGCCAATGGATGCTCACGCGACAGGATGGCCTGGTTGACCATCGAGCCGGCATCGCCGGCGCGGAGGATGCGCAGCGTGGCGTCATGGCTCGACTCGAACCGGGCCAGCGTCTCGGGCGACAGGGCGAACGAGTCATGGGTCATCAGCGTCAGCTCAGCTGGCGCGGCGTCCGAGGCTGCCGCGCCCGACGAGGCTGGGACCGACGTTTCCATGCACGCTCCAAGCAGCACGGCGGCGGTCAGGGCGATGGCCAGTGATCTCATGCGCGCTCTACCGGTCGGGTGCGCGCCGAGTCAGCGTCACCAACAACCGGCCGCGCGCGACGCTGACCGCAGCGCTAGTGGCGATGAACTCATTGGAGAGTCCGCGGGACGGGCCGTGCGGAAGCGACGCCCCGGCGAGGGGATATCGCAGCCCCTCGGTGGTCACCCCATCAGCGCCCGGGGCGAGCGATTGGAGCGATAGATAGTCCGATGGGCTCGCCCGGAACTCGATGCGTGCCGCTCCAGCGCGACGGCCGAGCAGGCGGATAGTGCTTCGGGCGTGCTCGATCGAGACATCACGCCCCTCCAGGCCGGGCAGTGCCAGGAGCGCGATATTGGCGAGCGCGTGCTCGGGCCGGGGCCCACCCAAGGCGCCGAAGATGACGATCTGCTCGGCTTCACGGAGCAGCGCCTCGCGCACACACAGCTCCGTGTCGCTCTCATCCTTGGCAGCCGCTACCAAGCGGATGGCGGCGCCCAGGTCGCGCAGCCGGTCAAGGTCCTCGGCCGAGACAGAGTCGCCATCGCCGATGACCAGATCGGGCACCACATCGGCCGCCTCAGCGCGCAACGCCCCGCCATCGGCGCCGATGACCAGCGGTGCCGGCCCGTCCTCGGGGCAGGCCACCGTGCGCAGCGCAACCAGGTCGACCTCCCCGTCGGCCACGATGATGACCTTCACCCCGGGCCTCGCTCTTGACATGCGACGACCTCCATACCCTGCCTCGGGACGGAGGTCGCGGAATGGACTCCCTTCGCTGGTGCGAACCAGATCAGGTTCCGAGGGTCTGCGGCCGCGCCGCACTCTCAGCGCCCCGTGGCGCTCCCCTGTCCCTTGTCGATGATGCTGTGCGGCCCTCATGGTACCCCGAAGGGTGGGTGCTAGACTCGCTGGCGTGCCCAGCGCAGTGCTCCCAGCGCACCAGCGGGTCCTGGATGCGGCCGCTCGCAAGGCCGTGGACGTGCACATCGTGACGTTCGATGCGTCCACCCACACCGCCGACGACGCCGCACGGGCCGTAGGCGTAGAGGTCGCCCGGATCGTCAAGAGCCTGGTCTTCGTGACCGTGACGGAGCAGGGTCCGGAGCCCATCATCTGCCTGATCAGTGGTGCCAATCGCGTCGATGTCGGCCGCTTGGCCGCCGTCGTCGGTCTGCCCGGGCTGCGCCGGGCGACGGCCCGCGAGGCGCACGATCTGACCGGCTTCCCCATCGGTGGCATCCCGCCGTTCGGCCACTCGCGCCCGACCCGAGTCATCATGGATCCCGATCTGACCAGCTTCCCGACGGTCTGGGCGGCGGCCGGGACATCGGCCTCCGTCTTCGAGGTCCCGCCGGCCGCTCTGCGCTCACTGGCCAACGCGACGGTCGCTCCGGTGACAGAGCACCAGGCAGCTGAACGGGCGACCCTCTTGCCCGGCCGGGCTGGCTTGGCCGCGACCGGCGTCCTTCGGCCTGGCGCGGCCTCCGAGGCATGACCCTACCCGACCCGGACAACGGGTCGGGTCAGCCGGAGGATGGCCCGAGCCGGCGTACGGTCGCCTATCCAGGCGGTCTCACAGCCCACTATCGCTGGGTCGGTAGCGGCGGTCGAGCCACGCTTGATGCACTAGACGGACGCGAGGCTGCCGCCCGTGGCGCCGAGCCGGCCACCGACCTGGCGACGCTGGTAGCGGAAGGTGGCGAGCGGATGTGTGCGGCCGAACTGAGGCTGGAAGGCCCCACCGGCGCCTGGACCGTCCGGCTGGCCTCCTCCATCCATGACGATCCTCAGGGAGTGTTCTGGGATACAGCCCGGTTGCTCCTGGTCAAGTACGGCTTCGCTATCTACGCGCTGGTCGCGCGCACGGGCGAGTTGCTGTGGCACCACACTACCCGGACCCCGATGCTGACCCTCCTGGGCTCGACCCGCCTGCCTCACGTCATCGCGCAGAGCGAACTCGAGACGTTCGCCCTCGGCCAGGATGGCGAGGTGGCTTGGCGCATCGCTCACTCGGACGTGGTCATCGATGCCCGGCTGGTCGGCGGACGGCTCATCCTCGCGCTCTATGGCGGATCCGTCCTGGGCCTCGACCCACGGACCGGGTCGCTGCTCTGACGACCGATCCGGGCTGTGGATGGACTGTGGACAGATCGACGGCCGGTCAGCGAGTTGGGGGATGACCGGCGTTGACTTCGACGGTCGAACGACCGACCCTTGAGGGCAGCCCGGAGAGGCCAGCAGCGACACTAGCGGCAGAGATCACATCGACGCCCACGTGTCGCGAGGGTCCCTCCGGGCTGCTCCTTGGGCGTGACGAGCGGTCCATCGGCCGGTCCATCGGCCGATGCCGCGAGGTGGCCCGTTGATCGGCGCCATCTCAGCCGCCGGGGCACTCCTGTGCGCCATCGTCGCCTTCGGGGTGCTGGTGCGCATCGGTCCCAGGTACCGCATCGCCCGCCTGCTGGCGGCTGCTCCTCAGGTCACGTTGGCCGAGGCCATCGCGCTGGCGCGAAGCGGCAGCGCGCATTACGTCAAGGCCGTCGGTCGCGTCTCGAGCGAGGAAGAGTTCCCGGACGAGAACGAGCGCCCGCTGGTGTTCCGTCGGCGCCGCATCGAAGCGGCCGACACACGCTCGCGGTGGCGGCTGGTGGACGAGATGCGCCACGCCGTGCCCTTCGGCCTGGAGGACCGGAGCCACTTCGTCGCCGTCGACAGCGATGCTCTGGGCGACGGATTGGTGGTCATCCCGCGAGAGTCGGTCGGGTCGGCCAGGGATCTGCCGGCCGAGTCGCGGGGACTGCTGGGCGATCATGACGGCGATGATGTGGTGGTGCGCATGCGGCTCGATCAGGTCTCCGCCGTAGAACACGCCACGGTGGCCGGTCTGATCGTCGAGGACGGCGCCGGAGCCTGCTTCACCTCCGGCCTCGGCCGGCCACTCATCCTCTCGACGGTGGCATCCGACGCCGCGATGCGGCTCCTCGCGGGGGACCGTCGCCGCAGCGTGCGGGTGGCCACCATCCTGCTGTGCGCTGCATCGGCCCTGGCAGTGACGGCTACGGTCGCCACGCTCGCCGGCCGGTGAAGTCGCGCAGTCTGCTCGTCGCCTCGATCAGCCTGCTTCTGCTCAGCCTCTTCCTGGCCGGCGCCGCCCTGGGCGCGACGCCCGAGCCGTCGGTCCTGGAGGTAGGCGATCCGCGCAGCGAGGGCGAAGGACCAGGCCTGGGGGTGCTCAGCGTCTCACCACTCATCGTGGCGTTGGCAGTGCTCAGTCTGGGGCTGGTGGCGGCCGCGACGACGCTCGCGGCGACACGGCTCATGCGCCACCACCGCTGAGCCTGGTACTTCCGGCCTATAACAAGAGGTGTTAAGCGGCCATAGGGTGTGGGCACCCAGGAAATCATCGATCGAGCCAGGAGATCCCCATCGAACCCGTGGATGCCGCCGTCCTTTCGGTCAAGAGCGCCGCACGGGTGCTCGGGGTCCATCCCAACACGGTCCGGACCTGGACCGATCAGGGCCGTCTGCGCTGCCTGCGCATCAACGCTCGCGGTGACCGCCGCTACCGCGCGGCTGACCTGCACGGCTTCCTGCGCTCGGCAGCCGCCGGCGAGGATGCGGAGGTCCATCCGTCCGTGGTCGCGGGCAGCATGCCTCGCTCGCCGACCCCGTTCCCGGCACCTGCGCCAGCCGCTTCCATCGAGCCGGCCGCCGATGCCGCGCGCCTCCGCCTGCTCGTGGAGTCGGCCGGCATCGCGACCTCTACCGCCGACCGTGATGTGGCCTTGGCGAAGATCGCCAATGCCCTGCGCCTCGGCGGCGGATTCGACATCGTGGCCATCTCGGAGCGCACGCCTCACGGGCAGACGATGCGGGTGGTCGACGGTCCCACCCGGCGACGCGAGAGGGCCTTCAAGCTGGACCAGCGACTGGCTGAGGTCTGCCTGCGCGATGGCCGGCCGATCGCGGCTCCGCGGTCGCGGCCAAAGGGTTCAGGCGCCATCGCTGGCCGGCGGCCGCTTGCGATGACCGGCGCGACGGATGTCTTCGTGCCCATTCGCAGCCCTGAACGTGCCTGGGGCTGCCTCGTGGTGGAGAGTCCGGCCACCCGGCCGCTCGCCCCCCAGGACTTGGACATGCTCTTCGCCGTGGGAAACCAGCTGGCGCTGACGATGGGCTGGTCACGCCTGCGCGAGAAGCTGCAGGAAAGGCGCACCCAGGCTCAGGCGCTGGCGCGAGTGACGACCGAGCTCTCGGCGCGGCTCGATCTGCCTGAGGTCATGGCCGGCCTGGTCGATCATGCCATGACCCTCTTCGGCGGTGACCGGGCGGGCGTCTTCCTGGTGCGACCCGACGAGACCTTCGAGTGCCGCTATTCACGCCAGCTCTCCGACCGGTTCATACAGGCCGTTGCGAAGGTCTCACGGCCGTCGCTGAGTGCCGAGGCCATCGACACCGGACGAGCGGTCTGGGCTACCGGCTACGCCGATAACGCGCGCGGGACGGGAGTGCGTGAGGCGGTGCTGGCGGAGGGCTTCGATTCGGTGGCCATCGTGCCGCTCGTCGCCGAGGGCCAGGTGCTGGGCATCTTCTGCGTCTATCACGACACTCGTCACGCCTGGGAGCAGGACGACCTGCAGATCCTGGAGGCCCTCGGGGCGCAGGGCGGTGTGGCCGTCCGGAACGACGCGAACTACGAACAGATGGCGACTTGGGCGGCGCAGCTCCAGTCGATCCAGCAACTGGGCGCCCGGCTCGGCCGCCTTTCCAGTGTGCGCGAGATCGGTGAAGCCATCGCCAGCGAGCTGAACCAGCTCATCGACTACCACAACGTGCGCGTATACCGCATCGACGGCCATGACTGCGTCCCGGTCGCGTGGCGGGGACACATCGGTGAGTACACCGATGAGGATGCCGGCCAGTTGGAAGTGCAGGTCGGCGAAGGCATAACCGGCTGGGTGGCCGAGCATGGTCAGGCCCAGTACCTACCTGACGCCGCCAGCGATCCACGCTCGCAGACCATCCCGGGCACTGACGACGATCTGCCTGAGTCGATGCTGCTGGCACCGATGCTCCATGAAGACCGCATCATCGGCGTGATCGTCCTATCCAAGCTTGGCATCGACCAGTTCGCCGGTCCGGGCGCCCATCGACTGCTGGGCATCTATGCCTCGCTGGCGGCACAGGCGATGACCAATGCCGACGCGACGGAACGGCTCAAAGCGCAGTCCGAGCGTCTGGCCCGCCAGTTGCGCAGCCAGCGCGAACTGATGCGCATGACGGAGTCGATCCTGTCGACCCTCGATCCGCGCCTGGTGATGGAGAACATAGCCGATCGCGTCGGCGCGCTGGTGAAAGTGGACAACCTGGCCATCGGTATCTATGACGCGGGCGAACACGTGCTGCGTCCGATCTTCGCCCGCGGCGTGGATAGCCAGTCATACATGGCGCACACCATCGCTGACGACCAGGGCATCAGTGGATGGGTGGCTCGCAACGGCGAGGCGCGGCTCGTACACGATCGGATGGCGGGCGCTCGCGGTGCCCGGTTCGGAGAGGATGACCCGCCCGGAGCCAGCATCATCACGCCGTTGCGCGCCCGCGACCGGGTCATCGGCATCATGTCCCTGGAGAGGCTGGGATCAGAGGCCAGCTTCGACGAGGAGGAGTTCGAGTTGCTGAAGCTCTTCTCCGGCCACGTCTCCATCGCGCTCCAGAACGCCCTGGCGCATCAGGCCGTCGAACTCCGGGCTCAGACCGACGCGCTGACAGGGCTCAAGAATCACGGCGCCTTCGCCGAGCATCTTGCCCTGGCCGTCGCCCGTGGGACGGCGTTCAGCCTGCTGCTCATAGACCTGGACGATTTCAAGTCCTTCAACGACCGGCGTGGCCACGACGCGGGCAGCCGACTGCTGACCGCTATCGCCCAGGCCATGAAGTCGTCTGGCCGCGACGCAGATGAGGTCTTCCGTTACGGCGGCGATGAGTTCACGCTCATCCTGCCTGGAGCAGACGTCGCTGGTGCCACAGCCGTCGGGGCGAAGCTGGCCAGAGCCGTGCGCGAGGTGACCATCTCGGGGCGGCGTTCGGGTGTCACCTGCTCGGTCGGCGTGGCTACCTTCCCCCTCGATGCCGACGATGGGCGCGAACTGGTCATGGCCGCCGATCGAGCGTGCTACCAGGCCAAACGGCAGGGCGGCGATCGTGTCGCGACAGCTGCCCAGGCAGCCGGCTTAGATGACGGGACGCCCCTGGCGCTGACGGTCATTCCGGCCCCCGCCGGCGCGGCCGTTACCTCCTATTAGGCACTGTCGAACCGATGTCATGGACTTGACACCACCATAAGGGTTGCCTCCTACCGCAGTAGCCCTAACATTCAGTCACCCACGGGCCGTGGTGGCACTCCGTGGCTGAGCGATGAGGTGCTAAGTGCCTAGGATCCCGTCGCAGCGCGCGCTATCGCCGCGGCGACTGCTTACATCCCTGGTCCTCGCCATGTTCCTGGCCAGCTTGGTCGCCGCGGCCGTGCCCGCAACTGGCCGAGCGCCGGCGGCGGCTGCGGAGGCGGAGACGCGCGGCCCGGCCATGGTCAGCGCGGACCTGCGTCAGGGCCTGACCGCAAGCGTCCGCGGACGCGTGCCAGCGGTCGTGACGGCGCACAGCCGGAGCGAGCTCGCGACGATCGAACGCCTCGGCATCCGCGGCATCAAGCTGAACGTCTTGCCGATGATCCTGGTCGACGACCTGACGGAGGCTCGACTGGACGCCCTGCAAGGATCGTCCGCCGTGCGCAGCGTCTTCCCCAACCGCGAGTATCGCGTGGACATGGAGGACAGCACCTGGATAACGGGAGCTCGATACGTCTGGGGCCCCAGTGCCGCGACCCGCTTCGATGGCGGTTACGACGGTGAGGGCGTGGACATCGCGGTCATCGACACCGGTATCGACGGCAAGCATGAGGACACCGACAACCTGGTCGAGTTCTGCGACACGACGCTGGCCGTCACTGGCACTAGTGACCTGGTGACCTGCTTCGGCGGCAACGACCCGAGTGACTCTGCCGCCGCGCGCCTCGGCGCATTCGACGACGAAGGCCACGGCAGTCACGTCTCCGGTACCGTCGCGGGCAGCGGCGATGCCTCCGGTGGCATAGCCGCCACTCACAGCACCATCGGTATGGCGCCCCAGGCGCAGCTGCACGTCTACTCGGCCAATGTGGGCCCGACCCTCCTCAACTTCCAGATCCTGGCCGCCTATGACGACATGATCGAGAAGAAGTTGGCGGGATCCGGCGTGGTCGCCACCAGCAACAGCTTCGGCGGCGGCGATGGCGCGAACTACTCACCGGACGACCCGCAGAACGTGGCCATCAAGGCCGCCTATGACGTGGGCATCATCAGCGTCTACGCGGCCGGCAACTCGGGGCCCGATCACAACACCCTCTCAGACTCCTGCATCAACCCGTACGTCGTGTGCGTGGGCGCCACGACCAAGCCTGATTCCGTTGTCCAGTTCTCATCCCGTGGCCGGCCGAGCGAGCCGGCGGACACGAATCGCAACGGCATCGTGGGCGACGATGGCTCGAACGGCACGATGACCACCGCGGACGACATCCCCGCCGATGTCGCGCCGGACAATCACGATCGCAAGCTGGGCCAGCAGTTGGGCATCGGTCTCTACCG